>Ga0257125_1001428_pt1 | contig 24408 bp, 24 predicted proteins | sample SI106_200metaG_FD_190183 | JGI IMG/M metagenome (GOLD analysis project Ga0257125, IMG submission 190183) | Marine microbial communities from Saanich Inlet, British Columbia, Canada - SI106_200 | ecosystem: Environmental > Aquatic > Marine > Inlet | place: Canada: British Columbia | collected... | reverse complement strand
ATTAGAAGTTTATAAGATAATTAACAACTAAAGAAATGCAAGATCAAGAATTTTTAGAGACTATTGTTAAAGCTTTGGTTGATAAACCAGAGGACGTAGTTGTCGAAAGAGAAATCGACGAACGTGGTGTACTATTGACTTTGAAAGTCAATCCAGAAGAAATGGGTAAGATTATTGGTAAACAAGGCCAAACTGCTCGTTCTCTTCGTACCTTGCTTCGTATCATTGGCAACAAAAACAATTCTTACGTCAATCTCAAGGTTTACGAACCAAATAAAGAAGGCGGAGGCGCAGCTCCAGTATCAGAACCAGCAGCTCCAGCCGCAACAGAAACAGTAGCCACAGATGTTGATGATTTGAAATTATAAATATCATCTATAAAATAAAAGACCGCAATCAAACGCGGTCTTTTATTTTTTTGAAAATTAAAGTAAGATAAAAATATGAAAATTACAATTTGTGGCAGTTTAGATTTCTTTACTGAAATGAAAAACGCCAGGGAAAAATTAATAAAAGCAGGACACGAGGTCTTTATGCCAGCTACAGCTGAAAAGATTTTGGCTGGTGTAGTTTCGATTGACGAAATCAATCAAGAAAAAGGTACTCAGGCTTTTTCTGATAGAGTAATTAAAACTAATGCCATTAAATACCATTATAATAAGATCAAAGAATCTGATGCTATTTTGGTTGTAAATATTACTAAAAAAGGCATTGATAATTATGTGGGTGGCAATACTTTTTTGGAAATAGGTTTTGCTTATATTCTAGAAAAGAAAATATTTATGCTAAACGACGCGCCAGAGATTTCTTATAGTGATGAAATAGAAGCTATGCAGCCAATTATTTTGAATAATGATTTAAGTAAGATAAAAATATGAAATTTGATTTACTAACAATTTTTCCTGAAAGCCTGGATAGTTATTTTGATTCTTCTATCATAAAAAAAGCTAGAGATAAAAAGCTGATTGATATCAAGACTCATGATATTCGTAATCAAACTACTGACAAACGCAGGACAGTAGACGACACACCTTATGGCGGTGGGCCTGGTATGGTGCTTCAAATTGCTCCAGTCTATAAAACTTTGAAAAAAATTTATAAACGAAAAAGCAAATCTACTCGCGTTATTTTGTTATCGCCTCGCGGTCAGACACTTACTCAAAACAAAGTAAAAGAATTATCTAAATATAAAAGATTGATTTTAATTGCTGGACACTATGAAGCTATCGATGCTCGCATTGACAATTTTGTAGACGAAAAAATTTCTTTAGGAAATTTTGTAATGACCGGCGGAGAACTAGCTGCTGCAGCAGTAATAGACTCTGTGTCTAGATTAGTTCCTGGGGTTGTCGGTAAAGCTGAATCTGTAGAAGATGAATCTTTTTCTGAATATAATAAAAAATCAGGCGAGTTTAATATTGAGTATCCGCAATACACTCGTCCTGAAGATTTCAAAGGATATAAAGTGCCAGAAATTTTGTTGTCTGGTCATCATGATGAAATTCAGAAGTGGAGAGACAAACAAACTAAGTATAGAAAATAAAAAACACCTCTCATAGAAAGGTGTTTGAAAAACTATTCAGGAAGAACGGATAAGGTCAATGTGGCCATGGCGACCACCAAACCCTTCGTGCATTTCTACATCTCCCAACTGGACAGGCGCGCCTTGATCCATAATGAAGATTAATTGTTGCACTCTGGCACCGATATAAGCAAGGAGCTGTTTGACCTTTATGCCTTTTGGCATGTTATATTCTTTTTTGATATTTATAGGTGGCATAGCGCCTACTATCTTGCCATCTTCTACAACTGCGTTGTTAGCAGATATTTGAAATGCCTCTTCTTTTGTGTGTGACATTCCTATAATAAGTAGAGTCTTGTCGTCCAACCAGTCTTTGACTGGAGGTAAACTTTGTACTATATCGGTTACTGCTTGTTCGATTACAGCTGCTTCTTCAAGACTTAGAAAAATTACCACTGTGTTGACTCTCATGTCGTTACTCCTAACAGGAAGTTCCGATTAAGGGAAGGAAGCTTCCGCAACGCGGAAGGGAAGTGTTAAAGAACTGTTGTTATTTTATATATAATTAATATTTTGTCAATATTATGTCTAAAAATATAAAAACATGCCAATGGTCCAGCGATGACACATTGATGATCAAATATCATGATATAGAGTGGGGAGTGCCGTTGCACAATGATCGTAAATTGTTTGAGTTTTTGGTACTTGATGCTTTTCAGGCTGGTTTGAGCTGGAGGACTATATTACACAAACGAGTTAATTTCAAAAAAGCTTTTGATAATTTTGATCCAGTAAAAATAGCTAAGTTTAGCCAAAAAGATGTAAATAGACTACTAAAAGATGCAGGAATTATACGAAATCGTTTAAAAATACAGGCAACTATCACAAATGCTCAGGCTTTTTTGGACATCAAAAAAGAGTATAAAAGCTTTGATAAATATATTTGGCAGTTTGTAGATCACAAACCTATAGTAAATAAGTTTGCCAAGATGTCACAAATACCAGCAAAAACAGCCATTTCTGATAAAATGAGTGTTGATTTGAAGGAAAAAGGCTTTAAATTTGTAGGTTCTACTATTTGTTATGCCTTTATGCAGGCAGCCGGAATGGTCAATGATCATGAAACTAGCTGTTTTAGATACAAACAAGTATAATTTAGGCTAATATTGGCTAAAATTAATGTAAATCCCCTAGAAAATAGGGGGTTTTGTTGTTATTGACAATTTGTTAAATATATGCTATAATTATATATTAGGGTCAAGAGTATAGGCCCATAAACATTGACAAAACAGCCAAAATATGATATACTTATATATCAATAAAAAAGGCAGTTTGTATATCATTGACAGAAAGACTAAAATATGCTATAATACAGTATTAAAAGATGAAGGGCACTTTACAAGATAAATCAGAAGAAAGAAATCTAGGGGTTCTAGAAACGCCTTGATCTCTGTCCTCTGATTTCAAGACCAATACCTTGAAATCAAGGTGTACATCACATTAGAAACCTTAAAATATTTCGGAATTCTCAATTGGCCCCCTTAATGACCAGCGACATAGTGTCGTTTGGAAGACCATCCCGTCCTTGGCCATAAGGCCACATTTAAGGAGACGCCAACATGCGTACCATCTTTACTCTTATCGCCCTGTTGATCGCTATCGCTACTCCGTCCTTTGCTAGCTTCGTTGAAGTCGAAGCTGATACTGTCTGGGTTCGTATAAACCCTGGCAAAGCTGGATCGGATATCACGAAAGCGGATTTCTCCTCGGCGTATGCTGAGTTGGATACCATGCAGTTTGCTGTCAACGGCCTTTTCGGCCAGTTGATCGTCGAGGTCAGCAATGACCCCACTTCCTGGGAAGCGACTAAACTTCTCAATCAAAGCGATAGCTTTGATGAAGTTCTTGATGCCGCCGCTAACTTGGCTCGCTATAAGAACGCACGTAAGTGGACCGGCTGGTTTGACATCAATGGTTGGGTCGATTATCGGCTCGTTGATAGCGGTCAGTGCTACGTCAAGTTTTACGTAGCGCCGCTCGATATCCACCAGGGTATCCATCCTTTTGTGGATAGTGAGATTGATGATCTACAGCTGGAGATTGAACAACTTCAGGTTACCGTAGATAGTCTCAAACAGGAGTTTGAGACACCCCAGACAATCGTCAAGACCTATGAGGAAGCGGATTTGCACTTCGGCATCTATGTCGGTGCGACGACCACTCGTGAAGCAGTTTCTCCTATCGCCACTCTGTTTGGCAACTATCGTTCAGTGATGGGTGCGGCCTATGGCATGCACCACCTGTGGTCCGTTGATTACGGCCACAACTACTGGAACGATGAGTATGTCGACTGCGGCGATCAGGGATCTGGTGTCATGGTTGGTTGGACTCCTCGTGAGCAACGCGATCTCTTCATTTTTAGCGGTTGGCACTACGAAACAAGCAAAGTTCTGTCTGATGTCTGGTATCTCGGCGAGTCCGCCAAGAACAATCCAGTCAATGGCACAGAAGGATTGCAACTGGGTCTGACCTACGTGAGTAAGAATCTCATGATTACTGGTGCTGCTACTTGGGGCGCCGATCGTGACATGAACAGCGACAGTGACACAACTGTCAGCTATCGTCTGAGCGTTCAGCTCGGACATTCCATTGGTTTCTAATTTTACCCCCACCGAGACACAATCGGTGGGGTTTTTCTTTTGGCTAATAAATACTTGACAAATAAGTCAAAATCGTTTAATATAGTGGAGACTTAAAAACATTGATTTCGACGTAGCATATTAAAAAACTAGAGTTGCATTGGATAGAAGACAGAAGTGCCTTTACTTGTAGGGGCATTGCTGTTTTTTCTTGATTGTTATAATCTAGGAAAAACACGCTTTTTGACAACAAAATACAATTTTGACAATTTAAAAGTGACGAGCTTTTAGTCAATTCAAAATTTTTTATTTTTATTGAGTCTAAAGACTCAAATTCTTATAATCGAGCCTAGCTCGATTTATCTGAGAGTTTGATCCTGGCTCAGGGTGAACGCTGGCGGCATGTTTAAGGCATGCAAGTCTAATGGTAGCTTGCTACCATGGCAGACGGGAGAGTAACACATTGGTAATCTACCTCTATCACGGGGATAACCCGGAGAAATCTGGAATAATACCCGATAGTCATGGGGGGACATAAGTCATTCCCATGTAAAGATCCGTCGGATAGAGAGGAGCCTATGGCGCATCAGCTTGTTGGTAAGGTAACGGCTTACCAAGGCTACGACGTGTAGCGGGTGTGAGAGCATGACCCGTCTCACTGGAACTGAGACACTGTCCAGACTCCTACGGGAGGCTGCAGTCAAGAATCTTCCTCAATGGACGAAAGTCTGAAGGAGCAATGCCGCGTGATCGATGAAGCCCCTCGGGGTGTAAAGGTCTTTTATCAAGGACGAATTCGTGACGGTACTTGATGAATAAGTCACTGCTAACTTCGTGCCAGCAGCAGCGGTAATACGAAGGTGGCGAGCGTTACCCGGAATTATTGGGCGTAAAGCGTCCGCAGACGGTTTGAAAAGTTCTTGGTCAAATCTTGAGGCTTAACTTCAAGACTGCTAAGAATACTCTTAAACTAGAGGATGGGAGAGGCAAGTGGAATTGCCGGTGTAGTAGTAAAATGCGTTGATATCGGTAGGAACACCAAAAGCGAAGGCAACTTGCTGGAACATTCCTGACGTTCAGGGACGAAAGCGTGGGTAGCGAATGGGATTAGATACCCCAGTAGTCCACGCCGTAAACGATGGGTACTAAGCATTGGAAGTATCGACCCTTTCAGTGCTGTTTAACTAAGCTAACGCCTTAAGTACCCCGCCTGGGAAGTACGGCCGCAAGGCTAAAACTCAAAGGAATTGACGGGAGCCCGCACAAGCGGTGGAGCATGTGGTTTAATTCGACGCTAAGCGAGGAACCTTACCAAGGTTTGAAATCTAGCTGCACGCTCTAGGAAACTAGAGCTTCTTCGAGAGTGCTAGACAGGTGCTGCATGGTTGTCGTCAGCTCGTGTCGTGAGATGTTGGGTTAAGTCCCTTAACGAGCGCAACCCTTATCCTATGTTAAATGTTCATGGGAGACTGCCCCGGTTTAACGGGGAGGAAGGTGAGGATGACGTCAAATCAGCATGGCTCTTACACCTTGGGCAACACACGTGCTACAATGGCCAGTACAATGGGTCGCAAAACCGTAAGGTGAAGCCAATCCCATCAAAGCTGGTCTCAGTTCGGATTGAGGTCTGCAACTCGACCTCATGAAGTTGGAATCGCTAGTAAACGCTGATCAGCTACGCAGCGTTGAATACGTTCTCGGGCTTTGTACACACCGCCCGTCACACCAAGAGAGTCGGTAGCACCCGAAGGCTGACATTAGTTGGACGAAGGTGAGATCGGTGATAGGGGTGAAGTCGTAACAAGGCATCCGTAGCGGAAGCTGTGGATGGATCACCTCCTTTCTAAGGAGTATAATTTAGCAACTATCTCATACAGTTGCTAAGTCGAACTTCAGTTTTACTGGAGTAATTGATTAAAAGTTCGCACTTTTAAGTTGTTAAAAGAAAAACTCTCGCTTGTCAGCGAGGTTTTTTATTAAAAGAAAATAAGCATTAACTATTGCCAAAAAGCTCATTTTTTGGTATTATCTTTCTGTCGTTTTAAATTTTGGGGCATGTAGCTCAGCTGGTTAGAGCACTACACTGATAATGTAGGGGTCGGAGGTTCAAGTCCTCCCATGCCCACCAGACTTCGACAGGCTCAGCCTGGAGAAGGCTGTCCTGAGTTTATCGAAGGACAAAGACAAATTCCATGGAATTAAAAGATTTACAATCTAGAGTTGAAGAATTAGCTAAGGCAAAAGATTGGGGTATCAAGCCTGATGATATCATTTTTGCTGAAAAAATTGCTCTACTTCATGGTGAAGTATCTGAAGCTTTAGAAGCTTATCGTCAAGGCAAGATGACTGGGCCACATGGTGTGATCGAAGAACTTGGTGACATTATGATGCGGACTATTCATCTAGCAAATATTTATAAAGTAGATCTAGAAAAACAAATTTTAGATAAAATAGAAATAAATAAAACTAGAGATTGGAGTCAAGATCAACTTTATCTTGATCGCGACAAAAGAAATAATAAATAGGCCACGGTAGCTCAGTGGTAGAGCAGAGGACTGAAAATCCTTGTGTCGGTGGTTCAATTCCGCCCCGTGGCACCAAGCTTCGACAAGCTCAGCTTGGAGAAGGTTGTCCTGAGCGAACGAAAGTGAGTCGAAGGGCATTCAAGATGTAAAATTATATAAATCGGGGTGTGGCGCAGTTGGCTAGCGCGCGTCGTTTGGGACGATGAGGCCGGAGGTTCGAGTCCTCTCACCCCGACCAAGCTTCGACAAGCTCAGCTTGGAGAAGGTTGCTCTGAGCGAAGTCGAAGAGCAGAAGAAAAGCGATGAAGAAATATTATGTTTATATTTTGAGATGTAAAGGTAATAATTTATATATTGGTTTTACATCAAATTTAAAGCGTAGATTATCAGATCATAAATCTGGAAACGGTTGTTTATTTACTAAAAATAAACTACCAGTTAAATTAGTTTATTATGAAAAATTTAATGATTTCATGAGAGCTAAAAATAGAGAAAACCAGATTAAAGGTTGGAATAGAAAGAAAAAAGAAAATTTGATAAAATATAATCATCCAGCGGGTATAGTATAGTGGTTTATTATGTCAGGTTTCCAACCTGAAGAGAGGGGTTCGATTCCCCTTACCCGCTCCAGAATATAATTCGCCAATAATGGCGTTTTTTTGATATACTTATAATATGAAAAAAACTATTTTAATAACTGGAGCCTCTAGTGGCTTTGGTAAAGGCACTGCTATAGCTTTGGCCCAAAGAGGTCATAAAATAATAGCCACCACTCATACTGAAAAATCTTCCAAAGAGTTGGCTATTTTTTTTAAGCAAAAAAATTTGAAAATAAAAACATTTAGGCTAGATATTACTTCTGATAAAGATAGACAAAAAGTTTTGCAATATAATATTGATGTTTTGATAAACAATGCCGGCACTGGTCAATCAGGATCATTGGCAGAAATACCTATTGATATAATAAGGTCAGATTTTGAAACCAATGTCTTTGGTTCTATAGCCCTTACTCAACTTGTTTTACAAAAAATGCTAAAAAAAGATAATGGGACCATTATATTTGTTTCTTCTTTGGCTGGTAGAATTACTATGCCATTTCTAGGTTCTTATTCTATGACAAAATTTGCTCTTTCATCTGGTGCAGAGGCTATGCGAAAAGAGCTTTATAAGATAAGCAAAAATATTCATATATCACTCATAGAGCCTGGTGCTTATCATACTGGCTTTAATCAAGAAAATATTGCCAAAAAATATATTTGGATGGATAAAAGTTCTTATTTTTATAGTATTATTAATAAAATAAAAAAAGAGGAAGAAAGATATTTTAAACTAGTAGAATTGAAATCAATTGAAAGTATTGTAAAAAAATTTGTGCAAGCTAGTGAATCTAGAAAACCAAAACTTAGATATACAGCTCCTTGGTGGCAAAGTTTTGGAGTAAGGGTAATGAGAATATTTGGAAAATAAATTAATTTATAATTATGAAAAAAATAATTTTAATTATTGTTGTATTAATTATTATAGCTGGAGTCGTATTCTTTTTGACAAAAACAAAAGAAGAGAAGATGACTTTTATTCAAAATATTGTAAGCTCTATATCTAAAAAAATATATTATCCAGATACCTCAGAAGCACCTGTCCTTGAGCTTACTTGGAGTGGTAAACTCGATCCAAAATCAGTTATTCGTATTGGACCCTATGGAGAATGGGAGGGGCAGTTTGATTATCCAGAGGGTATAGCCTATGAGCCAGCCAATGAAATGCAATTTTACGTAGATACAGATGTGTCTGATTTTTTGGCAGTAGCTCCAGGGATTGTGACACAAAAGAACATGTCCAATGATAGTAGCGGACTAGTTTCTGTCCAATATGGTAGGAAATATGCTGTAACTTATTTACATATTTTTCCACGAAATGATTTGCGTGTTGGTGATAAAATTGAAACAGGCGATATTCTTGGTAAAATGGAAAAAAGGATACACGACATGCATAGTGAAGAAACATGGTGGGAAATAATGTTGACTATAGATAATGATGAAGTATACAGAACACTACCGCCATACGAGTATTTTTCTAATAATTCAAAAAAATTGTTAGATTCTTTATTAAAAAATGCACAGTATAATGATTATCTTTCTTGGACTGTTCGAGAAGGGTGCTCATGGATAAAATATGTAGGCAATGATAGTTGGTGGGATAGTGGTAGATTTCAGGGGCCAGTTGAAAAAGAGTCTGAGCAAGAATTTTTAGATAATTTAGGACTGGGTTGGAAAAAAGGTGAAAAAGGTAGAGTAATTGGCCCAACCGATGATTGCAGTACGAATTAATTTTTATGTAAAAGACAGCTAGAATTTTAGCTGTTTTTTTGCTATAATAAAGATAATTGTTGTATTATATATAATTTTTTATATAAATAACTATGTTTTATTTCTTTAACTCTTTTGGTTTTTTTGGATTCGTCGCTATTATTGTTTTATTTGTGATGGTCTTTAGATTACTAAGTAGAGTAAAAGAACTAGAAAAAAATTCTAGTTCAAAGAGTAGTTTGCCGCTTCAGTCAACTATTCAACCACAACAAACCCAACAAGTGAATAGTGCTGAAGTCGCAGCACCACCTCTTCCTCAGACACCTACACCAGTAGAAGAAGTGTATGAACCGCCTGAATCATCTGAACCATCTGATTTTGCCAAAGTATTTTATTGGTTTAGAGAAGAATGGTTATTCAAATTAGGGGCTCTGCTCTTGTTGTTTGGTTTTGGTTGGTTTGTAAATACAAACAACTGGCTTGGGCCAATGGGCAGTACAATGCTCGGCGTTGTTGTCGGAGCAATCCTTCTAATATTAGGAGCTTGGCGAATCAAAAATGATTTAGATCAAGGAAATATTTTTTTAGTATTGGGTTCAACAGTGATTCTTATTACAGTCTATGCAGCTAGAAATTTGCATGGCCTATTTACTCCAAGCACTGCTTTGTTGACAATGTTTTTGAGTACAGCCTTTGTAGCTTTTGTTAGCGTCAAAAGACGCTCTATGGGATTGGCGATCGCAGCTCTTGTTCTGGCGGCGCTAGCCCCACTTTTGATAGGAGGACCAGGAAATGCTTATATAGAATTTTTTACTTATCTAACAGTTGTTATAATAGGTGTCATTTGGGTAGTGATAGTGACTGGTTGGAAACCACTTACTCTTTTGTCTTTAATGATGGTAGCCCTGCATAGTTTGCCGGTGCTCGCCAGTCATAGTATGGACATCAAGAGTACTATTCTTTTATTTATATATGGATTAGCCTCTTTATTTTTTGTATTTAATACCATAAGCCTTTTGAAAAATAAAGATAGAAGTAGTAAGGCAGATGTTATTACGGCAGCACTCAATGGTTTGCTATTGTTGGTTTGGATTGTAGCAGCCGCTCAAGAAGAATGGCAAAGTTTGATTATAATTGCCTGGATGCTAGTTTTTGTCTTGGGTGCATTTATGATATTTTACAAAACCAAGAAAAAAGATGCTCTTTATATTTATACAGGAGTGGGTATAGCTATGCTAGGGACCGCTACTACGATCCAGCTAGATGGAGCAGCCCTGACCATAGCTTATACTGTTGAAAGTGCTGTGATATCAATGCTTATGTTTGTAGCTATGAAGAGCCATATCATTGGTCAAAAATATAGTTTACTTTTGCTGGGTCCTATATTGATTGCTTTTGGTGATATTGAAAAGTTTGATAGAAGTAAGACAGTTCTAAACGAATATTTCTTTTCTATATTAGTATTGGCTTTATGTTTGTTTGTTTTGGGATTAGCTTATCGCTATCTTAGCAAGGATCTTGTCAAAGACGGGTTTTTTGGTAAATTGTATATAACCCAAATAATATTAGGCTCAGCTTATTTGTATATTTTGTTGTGGCATTCATTACAAAATTCTTTTGATAACAGAAGCACAGCCGTTATGGTAGCTATTGCTATTTATACAATAATCGGCTTGGTTGCTAATATATATGGAAAACTAAAACAACATAGAGTTTTGTTTTTTTATGGAAGTACCATGTTGATTTTGGTTGTGTTAAGACTTATTTTTGTTGATATTGGTCAAATGGATCAAACTCGTAGAATAACAACCTTTTTCTTTATTGGTTTCTTGTTGATTGCTGCTGCCTTTGGTACGAAAAAGAAAAAAAATAATCATTTAGAAAATTAATATGTTTAAAGTAAACAAAAAAATCTTATTATGGCTGTTTGGTATCTTTATGGCCTTGGCCCCTGTTGTCAATGCTGCTACTTCTAGTGATGTGGATGATGCTTTTCGGCAGTACAAAGATATCAAAAATTTGGATATTGTCGTACCTACAGTAGTAGAAGTACCTATTGAATATTTTTATTTAGAAAGAACAGAGTTTGCAGTAGTTGATCAAACCTCAGATATTTTATTACCATATTATTACAAAAAAAATATAGTTACCACTGAAGCTTCTTACTCAGTTACTACTTTGCCAGCCTCATCTAGGGCCTATAGGATGACAGACAAGACTTCAAAAACTTATACAGAATTTGAATTAGATAGCAATGACCAAGGTACAGTAATTATCAACCTAAAAAGTTCTATTCCGGTGACTTCTTCAGCTCTGGTTACTCTATTGGCTACAAACGTAGCTTTGCCAACTTCAGTTGAGATATCAGCTACAGTAGATGGAAAGATTAAAAAGATTTTGGCTAAGAGTGATATGCGCCAACAGACTATTCGTTTTCCAGAAACCACTGCACAGAATTGGAAAATAGTATTTACTTATGCGCAGCCACTGAGAATAAATGAAATTCGTTTGATTCAAGAAAATCTAAATAAAAATAATGATCAGTATGTCAGGTTTTTGGCTCAACCAAATAGAAGTTATCGTGTATATTTTGATCCAGACAGATATGTGGCTATAAATACTGGTGAGTCAGGAAACCTTCGTTCAGATGAAGATGTGTTGACTATTAGTACTGTACCGTCTATAGCCAATCCTCTTTATGTTCAAGCTGATGTAGATAATGATGGTATTCCGGATATACTCGATAATTGTGTCTCTGTGCCTAATAGAGATCAAAAAGATATAAATGAAAACGGGCGTGGAGATACTTGCGAAGATTTTGACAAAGACGGAGTTATGAATGATAAAGATAATTGTCCCAATGATCCAAATAGAACTCAAAGAGATACAGATAGAGATAAAATAGGCGATGCTTGTGATATTGAAGAAAGTAGGCTTACAGAAAAATATAAATGGATTCCGTGGCTAGGGATTGTTTTTGCTCTAATAGTTATTGTAGTATTATTTATTGTTACTGCTAGATCAAAAGAGCACACAGAAGAAATAGAAGAAGAGGAAATACAAGATGACCAAGAAGACAAACAAATAGAATAAGATATAAAAAAGACCTCGCTAACAGCGAGGTCTTTTTTATATTATTTTTGATAAAAATTATCTCATTAATTTTGGAGGATTAAATGAACTAGATGGTGCACTAGCTCCTCCTCCCGAAGAAAGTGATTGAGCATCAAAATTGCCACTTACCCCTCTAGTAAATGTTTTGGGTGCTTTTGGATCTTTATTGGAGAAGGGGCTATTGGCAGAGGCACTGTTTCTATCCAAACGTGCTCTCTTGATATTTGCTTTTTTGATAGCCGCTGTTCTGATTGATTCTTTTTTGACAGATGCTGGTTTTGCTACGACTGCTTTTTTTGCAGACGGTTTTGCTGCGGCTGGAACTGTACCCCAGTGTTCAAATAGTTCTTTGACATGTTTTTTGTCTCTTTGGGTTAGATTGGAATCTGATCTAAGAACCTCTCTATAATCAGACCTTCTTCTGGAACTATCATAATTACCTGAACGAATAGCAGCCTGTCTTTTTTTGGCAATAGAATTGATAGCATCTTGATTATCTCTCAAGCCACTCAAGTTTCCAGTACGGGTACCGGCGCTAAGTTTTTTTTTCATGCCAAAGGCAGTAAATTTTTTGCCACTTGGTAAATCTTTTAAATCAGCCATAAATAAGTATTTATATTATTATGATTATATAATAGCATATATTATTATTTGACAAAAATTCTGATATAAACTAAGATATTTTTGTGTCTGCTAGTTGATAAGTATTCTGAATATTTAATTGACGCGAGTTTTACGTGGGAGGCGCCTTCTCAATATTGTAAGAAGGTATTGGGACAATAATTCCACACTGGTTATAGCGTTCGTTAAATGCACAGAAGGGGCTGTCGACCCTGATCAGACACAAACGCCAGTTCGAAAGAACTACACCGCAAACCAGTTCTTCTTTCCCCGTCGAGACACAATCGACGGGGTTTTTCTTTTGTTGACAAATAACATTATATATACTAATCTATTTAGTTGTAATTATCGTTAATTTACAGTCAAAAAAGGAGGAATGGCGATGGAAACATCTCAGAAAGAAGCAAACAAGGTTATTGCAGTTTCAAATGAAGATTTTCAGAGATGCGGTTGTCCGCATTGTGGTGATATCTTTGGTTACTCCAATATCTCTGGTGGTGGAGCTGCCAACTGGAATTGCAACGGTTGCGATCAGTCGTGTATTATCCTGGCTGATGGTGTGACCAAATCTCCAATGGGTGTTGGTGATGTCTATCCAGAGATGCAAGATCATCCTCGGCATGACAAGCCTGTCGATCGTGAGAAACTGGTGCGTGAGCGCCGAGAGTCAATTACTGCCAATGAGATGTTTGATCTTAATTGGTGGCTGGCTTTGGGTTTTGGCGGTATTTTTGATAGTAGGATGGTGAGTAATCACACTTCCAAGTCTCGTAACTTGCCTATTATGGCTGGCAAGTATGAAGGATCTAATGTGGTCGTGAGCTGGTTTGCTCAGAACTACTACTTCTATTTTTTGGGAGTGGAATTCGTCAAGCCGCTTTGTGCTACATTGCTTCACCCGATCCGGACCATCTTCGGAGATTATGCCTTGTCGGGGCACGTCAATACTACCCTTGCGCCTCAACTTGGAAATATCGATAAGGCTTACCACAACGCTACTATGATCGAGCGTTTTGGAGCTGACTGCGGTAGTGGTTTCAAGGCTGCTCTGGTAATCAGATATTTGCAAGAAGTTTCTCAGCTCAATGCTGAGAAGATTCTGGATATCTGTTTGCGTAAGACCGATTATGGCTCGGTGGAAGCCATCGATGGTAATGCCATTGACTTTGATAAGCTGGTCAGAGCCATTGGTCTGAAGCGGACTGGTAGAAATGCTCCCTATGATGCAGATTTGCGTCTTGATCCTGACAGCATCTTCGAAAGAATTCAGATCGACTGGTTTGACACCAGTTTGGACAGTAGTTCAGTGCATGTCAGGCTCAAAGAAGGCTGTTTCTTACCACAGCTACCTCTAGAGGACATCTTTGTTAATCCTCGAGATACTGCTTTGGCACAGCATCTGTCTGAAGAAGTGCAGCCGCGTAAGGTTGGGACTTATGATGAAAAGTTGCTAGGCATGATTCCAGTTCATGTCTTGTCTCACTGGCAAAGAGATCAGGAAACATTTGCTGGTCTGAATGCTTGTCGTTATCCGGTTAGTGGGGTTTATCATGTGCTTGATCCTGATACACGGGAATTTACCTTTAATGTTTCCAATGTGTTGGATGCTGCCATGACTGCCTTTTTTCTAACCCACGTGGTTGACCCCGTCATCAAGATGGTTCTGGTTCAACCAGAAGAACCACAACAGGACTAATCCTGCTTACCCTACTGAGAATATCAGTAGGGTTTTTTTATTTTTAACAAAAAAAAGAAGGGGAAACATTTGTTCCCCTTCGGAATCAAATCAAGCCCTGACTACTTCGATGCGTTGGCCAGCCGGTTGCGGACCGCCACTTTCGTCGGCTTCTTTGATGGCATCCTTGATGATGCTCTTGATCATTGACATGAATAGTCTGCTGACTCCCCACATGATCAGGGCCCAGATGCCAAGAGCGATATTGCCGTTGATAACCAACAGTACGATCAGGGCTAGTGTAAAAAGAATGCCCCAGGTCTTGGAGAGTGAGTTGCTCTTCTTGTAATAGACCATGGACTGACGGTTGAGTGGATTGATTTTGTCCTGCTGATAGGCAATGTAGATGCAGAACGTGATAAAAGGAATGAGGATGTTGATCAGAACAATGACCAGGAACCGGGTGACGTTGTAGCCGCCGGTGATCAGAGCTGTGGGCTCCATGAAAGCATTGGCAAAGGCTGCCAAGGCCATGGCCGGGATCAGCAAACCACCGACCAGGTGTCCCAGAAAACTCTGGAACCACTTGCTCTTGGGTTCATTTTCCTGGGCCCAGACATCGCGCACTGCATCTTCGGAAGCCCGAGAAAGAAAGAGCTTACGCAGTTTCTTTTCCTCGGTTCTGCTTAGAGTTCTTCTTTCGGACATGCTAGCCTCCTTGAAATTTGTTGATGACTTATTTTTAGACTTGAATTCGAATGAGAAAGGAGCAGTTATAACTAAAGGAATATAGCATATTATCTATATTTTGTCAAGAGTAGAGTATTCTTCCAGATTGACTTTTGGGCTATTTTAGGGCACAATATAGATATAATTTTACAAGACAATGAAAACTATTTTGATTACAGGTGGAGCAGGATTTATCGGATCACATTTATGTGATTATTTTGTTGACCAAGGCCACCAAGTAATTTGTGTTGATTCATTTTTTTCTGGTAAAAAACAAAATATCCAACATTTGCTAGAAAAAAAGAATTTTCAACTTATCAAGCACAATGTTATTTACCCTATTTTGGATAAATTTGAAAAAATAGATGAGATCTATCATCTAGCTTGTCCAGCTAGCCCAATGCAGTATCAATTTGATCCAATTTTGACTTTACGTACTTCTGTAGATGGTACTCGCAATATGCTAGACATGGCTCGCAAGTATAATGCCAAGCTTCTTTATACTTCTACTTCAGAAGTTTATGGTGACCCACTAGAACATCCACAAAAAGAATCTTATTTTGGTAATGTTGATCAACTAGGCAAACGTTCTTGTTATGACGAAGGCAAACGAGCTGCCGAATCTCTTTGTAAAGATTATCATGAACAGTACAATGTCGATGTTCGTATCGTACGATTATTTAATATCTATGGTCCACGCATGATGTTCAACGATGGTAGAGTAATTTCTAATTTTGCTTTACAGGCTAGTCTTGGTGAAGACATTACTATTCATGGCAACGGTGAACAATCTCGTAGCTTTATGTATATTGATGATTTACTTCTAGCTTTGGATAAACTAATGTCTCTTGATTTTGAAGCTGTAGGTATGAAGCCAGTCAATCTAGGAAACCCAGATGAACGCAGTATCAAAAATTTGGCTGAAAATATTAGAGACGTTTCAAATAGTAAAAGTGAGATTACCTATTTAGATTTTGATCAAGTACCAGAGCGTTGGGGTGATCCTCAACAGCGTTGCCCTGATATTACTCGAGCTCGTAGATTATTGGATTGGGAACCTCAGATTAGTTTTGCTGAAGGACTTAAGAGAACTTTAGTAGATTTCCAAGGTCGTCTTAATAACAAAACTAGAATAGCTGCTTTTGCCCCGACTTATTATCCAGTTGAAGGACCAGCAGAATTAGCTGTCAAAGAAATTACCGATAGACTGCTTGGTTATGAGATAGATTTGTTTGTAGCCAAAATGAAACCAGGTCTAAAACGAAAAGAAAAAATTGGTAACGTGACAGTTCGTCGTTTGGGTATGGGTAATAAATGGGACAAGTATTTACTGCCAATCTTGGCAGCTCACAAAGCCAAAAAATTAAATAAATCTCAAGATTATCAAGCTGCCTGGGGTATTATGGCTAGCTATGGTGCTATTGCAGCTGCTTTATTTTCTTTCAAAACCAAGCGAGCTTTTTTAGTAAGTTTATTTGAGGGAAAGATAGAAGATACAGACAGTATTAGACGTAAATTTCTCAAGCCATTCTACAGATTAATTTTTAAGCGAGCTCATAATTTACAAATAGTTGGTGAATTGAGTCAACAGCAATTGGCTTGGCTAGAGGATGATCAAACTACTCAAGGTGTAGATTTTGATAAAGGCTGGGAATATATTACCAAAAAAACCAAAGAACAATTTCAACAACTTGAAATTTTGAGTTCTAGATTATAATTTTAAAATAAAAATAAAATGAAACGCATTGTTACTTATCCCTGGAGACATCGTATCCAAATATTAAAGTTTCTTACAGTAGGAGGCAGCTCAGCTATTATTGATTTTTGTATCCTTTATTTATTAACGGATCACGCCAACTTCCATTATTTGATATCAGCTACTATCGCTTTTATTGTAGCTGGAATGTATAATTATCTTTTAAACCGAAACTGGACATTCAAAGCAAATGGTAGTCAAAAAAAACAATTACCAATTTTTTTGGTAATGGGTGGTATTGGTCTTTTATTAAATAATTTTATTTTATTTGTTAGTGTTGATATATTTGGTCTGTGGTATATATATGGTAAAGTTATTGCTGCTGGTTTGGTAACATTTTGGAATTTTTTTATTAATAAATATTTTACTTTTAGATTAAAATAAAAATGAAAGGTTTAGAAGAAGCACCAGTCGAAGTAATAAATCTTAATCGTGAACAAGCTGAACTCTATCATCAAGAGTTTATTGCTTATCGTGATATTGAGGGTAGAGCTCAAAAGACTGAGCATCCAGTAATCGTGGATGGGTTGGTAAGTGATCAGCCAGATCAAATATTAAAAGTTGGTATAAGAGGTAATATTGAAAACATGAGTTTTGAAGATTATTTATCTATAATGAGGATAAATTATGTTGATTATATCAAAGCTCTCAGAGCTCCTCATAATGATGGCATTGATCCTGTTGAGTTAGTTAAAAAAATGCACCAAGGTGTCATAGAAAGAAGAACTGGTCAAGCCAAAAAAGTCAAAGAAAGAGCCAGAGGTAATGAAAATCAAGAACAAACAGCCAAAGACCATAGTCAGTTTTTTGTAAGATTGGTTAATGAATTAGGCATTGATGGCTTAGAAGCTACTGAGGCCTTACCTAGAGAAGATTTTTTGGATGAAGTTGATGAGTTTTTAGTTTTTGATAAAACGGCCTATGAAACTGATGGTGAAAAAGAAGGTCAAAAAGTGTATATAGGTATTCAAAGATCTTTTAATCATAAGAGTTTAACAAGCGAAACAGTTTTGGTACCAGAGGAAACAGATAAGGGTCTGATAGTTAAAGTTTTTCTTAAAGAAGAACTTGACGATTATGAAGATTCAGATGGTGTTACTTGGTTTCAGAGATTGTTAGAACTTAGAGCTACCAAAGCAAAAGCTAAAGGTATGAATCCTTTATCTTATGCTGCAGAAAATCCAAAGACTAATGGCATCCCACCAATAGCTGAAGTTTTACCGGGTGGACAAAGTGAACAGGTTAAGAGAGTTATTAAAATTTTACAAGAAGTAGAGGGTCAATTTAGAGAAATTATTAACAACGAGAATGAGCTTGGTGGTTTATCTCCACACTGGAGAAGTAGATTAATTAGCAAATTTCATAATTTACCCATAAAAGATATTATAGAAGAATTAACATAAGACTAAAAAAAGACCCCTCGTCAATTTGACGAGGGGGTTTTTAGTTTGGAGGAGTTTGGGCGATCTCAATGACATGAGCTTTGTCCATACGAACAACATCGGGTCCATCATCCAACATAACTTGGAAGATGATACCGTCTAAGCTATCAGGATCAGCCGAAGCTTCAATGACTGGATAGTCATCTTCCTGAACAGAAGTTGTTTTCATAAGTTTCATGGCTACAGAACCAAGAGAATCACCTTCTTCGATATTAGCTTGCTGGATTATTGATTTGATCTCTGCTTCCAGCTCGCTAAGTTGAGCTTGTAAAGAACGATTGCTTGTGTCCATACCAACTTCTCCTAACGGTGGGACATTTCTTTATATCATAATATGGTAAATATGTCAATCCGTGCGGCAAGCTCAGGATTGACCCTGAGCGAGTGTAACGAGTCGAATGGGTCAATAATAAAGCCCCAACAAGAGTTGGGGCTGTGTTTATTTGATAGGAAAATCCTTGTTCCAGCAAGCCAGACAGAAATTATCGACATTGCTGCCGATGACTTCTTTGAGTCCATCTAGCGATAGGTAAGCCAGAGAGTTGACACCAAGGTAATCAGCGATTTCTTCCACTGGACGAGTAGCAGCAATCAATTCACCCTTACTTTCCATGTCCACACCATAGCGACAAGCTGCCACAATTGGCGGACAAGATATACGTAGGTGAATTTCTTGAGCACCAGCTGCTCGCAAAGTTCTGACTAAGCGTCGAGCAGTGGTCCCAAAGACAATTGAATCATCGACTAAGACGATTGATTTGACTTTGCGGAAAAGATCCCGCACTGGCTGGTACTTGATTGTTACCAAGTTTTCCCGATTGCCTTGACCAGGTGAGATAAATGTCCGGGCTACGTATTGACTACGCATTAGACCAATCTCAAATGGTAGTTTATTAGCATCAGCAAAACCTTGAGCTGCTGGATCACCGGACGCTGGTACTGAGATAACACACTCAGCCCCTTGAGCTGGAGATTCCATAGCTAGTTTTTTGCCCTGTCTGTAACGGAAACTGACTACACTACTTAGATTATCAGGTATGGTCATGATTGGTTGATCACCATTCCATTCCATTAGTACCTGATAACAAAGTTGCTCGTTGTTGATTTCACCAGGTGTACCAAAGATGTAGCTATCTGGTCTGGCAAAATAAACATCGCAAAAAGCACAGTGAGCTAGTCTCTCTTTGGCCGGGAAACCATCGGGATAGGTGATAGAGCTGTGTAGCTTGATATTTATAATCTGGCCAGGTAAGACCTGATTGATATCTACCAAACCATCACGATGTCCTTGGCTAGCACGGCTATTGAGGATGCCATGTAGAGCACAGTCCTCAGAAGCAAAGATAAAACAATCACCAACAATCATCCAATAGAAAGGACGATTGCCATGGGGATCTCGGAAGAGCCAGGCTTGATCATCAGTCGCTAACCAGCTAGAAAAACTAGCCGGCAAGTTGTCCATCAGATGACGGATACCCTGGTCATAAGTTTCAGGGCTTTTTTCTGAGTGATGCAAGATGTGTTGCAGGAGTATTTCTGCATCATTTTGGCTGATGACCTGACAATCAAGCTCTTGCATGGTTTGTCTAGCACCGGGGTAATCAAAGATGTCCCCATTACTACCTAGAGCTACAATGCCAGTTGATGGTCTGAGGTAATGAGGCTGAGCATTACGCTTGGTACTATTGCCCTGGGTTGAGAAACGAGTCTGCATCAACATCATCTGTGGTTTGGTGTCTAGCATTTTACCAATTAGTTTGGAATTACCAAACAGAGAAGATACTAGTCCTTGTAGTTTTTCAACTTCTAGGAAATCTCCATTGGAGTGAGCTACACCGACCCATTCATGACCACGATGTTGTAAAAACAAACCAAGTAGTTGAGCATAATCCAAGATAGTTTCTGGATCTTGGGGTTTGAGTGCGATTACTCCAGCAATGGAGCACATTGATGAGCCTCCTTATTTTCCTATGTGAATGAACTTGTTTGAATGAATTTAGTTTAGCAAGTAGTTGGCTTTTGTCAATCCGTTCGACAGGCTCTCTTCGAGCTTGAGCGGCGAGGCCGCTAGGCCTCAGAGCCGAACGGCAGGATTGACCCTGAGCAAAGCCGAATGGGTCAATCAAAAATCCCAACCTAGGCTGGGATTAATTTATTTTATCAAACTTTTGAATTCTTCCACCAGAGGTACTTGTTCAGGATCACGGCCGTAGTTGAGAGCAGTATAATACGATATCCAGTCGGCCAAAGTAAGATTGTTAAATATTTTTAACCATTTGTTTGGATTGTCTATTTTTAAAGAAATAAGCTTAAGCTTTCTTTTTTTATATAATTTAGCTAAAACTTTAATACGCTTGATTACTTTGGGATGATCACTAGAATCATGCAAAAATATAAAACAAAAATGTTTGGTCAAAGGTCTAGTTTTGGTTACCACATCAAAGCCATTCATTTCATTATGGTTGAGTTCTGGTAGGACATTATAAAAGGCAGGTATTTTTCCTGTTTCGTTGAGTTTTATTTTCCAATTATAAGCTAGATCAAAATTGGCTTCTGAAGTATAAATAACTGGGATTTTATTTTTTAGTAATCTAGCAATTTTTTTGCCACGTTTTTCATACACGCCACTTCTAAGTTTGCTAGCCACAATGTCAGTTGATGCTAGAGTTTTGTTGAGACCCATACTTTTTAGCATGGCTCGCAAGCTAAGACCCAGAGCAGAGCGTGGTTGGATGTCAGTATCGGGGATTTGAATATAGGGGGTTTGATTTTTCTTGGCAAAGCGTAATATTTTTCCACCTATAGCAATACAAATTATGTTTAGTTTTTTCTTGTAAGCTTTTTTAAGCCCATCAACTACTTCTTCAGTGTTACCAGAATATGAACTAGCAATGATCAAATATTCTTTGAGCTCCCTATCTGAGATATTTGGCAAGCCATAGTTGCTGCGAATAATAATTTGCAAACTAGGATAAGTAGCTTTGATAATATCGGCTGCTAGATGAGAACCGCCCATACCAAGAACAATAAACTTCTTAGCTCGTTTATAATTTTTTCTGTTTTTAATGACAGGTTGGAATGTAAATTGTTTGGGAAAATCTTTAATAGCTTGTAGCATATAGTTATTTTTTTAATAAATCGTTTATTTCTGGTGGTAAATTGTGTGCCCAATCTTCGGGAGATTTAGTATAAACAACAGTATCCTTGCCAAGTTCTTTTTTGAAAATTTCTAATTGTGCTTCAGGGGATAGTTGTTGTAAACCAGGAATCTTACTCAAAGATTGACCCCAAGTTGTAGCCATTTTACCAAGGCCCAACTCATTTACAATGTCGGTATAATATTTTCTCATTTCAACTGCCTTTTTTTTGGCACCAATAGATTCAAGAACGCTAGCCATAATTGTTACTGCAGACAAAGAAACAAGACCACCATGTTTTTGCCCTTCTTCTTTTTTTTTCGTAAAACTTGTACAAGATCATTTGGTAATCTGGTCAAGGCATATCCTGTATGTAATTCTTGTCCATCTACTCGTCTTGGCGTGGTGTCACCCGCTGATACAACCACCTCACCAAAGGGTTTTACACCAAATGCTCGCCATTTTTTGTCAGTTGGTACTATATTATCAACCAATTCTTCACCTTTTTCGTTATAACTAATACCAGCTACAATACCACCATTTAAAATCAAGGGCATTCTTGGCATAACTTCGTGAGTAGCCATAAGAATACCAGGAGACAGAGAAGCAACTGCTACTGATTCTTCTATATCTTTTTCCCTAATCATTAATTCTAGTTTTTTGAGCACCTCAGGAAATTTAGCAGGATCATTACCCAGTGTTTTTAATTCCAAAATTAGACGATGACCTTGTTCTTGTCTATTATAAGTAGCGAATTCATCCAGCCCTTCTCCAAGATGATAACGGCTGCTTTCATCGTGCATTTGTTGCGTTGTCATGTTACGTACAAATGGTGGAAAACTTGTAGCCCTAGCACCAAGTGCATGTGAAACCCAAAATTCATTATCTTTATCAGTACGGACATCGAGCTCCATAGCTAGCCTGCCTCTTTCCAAGGCATTCCGCATGGTTTTTGTATCACGCATCCAACGCTTATCAACCAAACCATATTTATCTTGATTTTCTAATGAGATTTCTAATATTTCAATTGCAGCGCGTAATCCTGCTAAAGCATTTTCCATTTCTTCTGAAAATTCAGGATTACGATCTTTTGATTGTAAAACTTCTTGAAAAATTTTTGTAGCATCTGTGATTTGTGGAAATTGACGATATAGCTCGGCCATTTGTAATACGCGGTCATCCTCAGATGTTAATCCCCGTAAATCAAGATCTTGTCCTTCAAATTTTGTCATATTATTTTTTTAATAAATTTTTTGCAGCAGCGACAATATGGCGAGATGATAAACCATATTTGTCATAAAGTTTGTCAGGATTACCCGATTCACCAAAAGTATCTTGGACACCAATCATATGAGTTGGCACTGGATAATTTTGAGCCAACATTTCTGTGACTGCACTACCCAGACCCCCCATTATTTGGTGATCTTCTAGAGTAATTAGTCTGCCTGTTTTTTTGACTGATCTTAAAATAGTATTTTTATCAAGTGGCTTTATAGTATGACAGTCTATGACTTCAGCATTTAGTTTTTTGGCGACTAATAAGGCTTGATGTAAGGATGGACCACAGCCTACAATAGTCACAGCAGTGCCTCTGTGTAAGACATTGGCACGGCCGATCTTAAAATTAGCCTTAGTACTTGTAAAAACGGGAGTATTTGGTCTAGTAAGTCGTAAATAAACAGGACCTTTATGATTGATCATAGCTTCGACAGCTTTTTTAGTCTGACGAGCATCACTAGGCGCAATCACAGTCATGTTTGGTAAACAGCGCATCAGAGCTATGTCCTCTAGAGCTTGATGACTAGCTCCGTCTTGTCCGACAGATAGACCACAATGAGTAGCCACTATTTTGACATTGGCCTTACTATAACAAATACTAAGCCTGATTTGATCCCAGTTGCGCCCAGGACTAAAAACACCAAAACTAGCCATAAAAGGAATCTTATCAGACAAGGCCAAGCCGCAAGCTACACCAGCCATATTTTGTTCGGCTACTCCGACTTCAAAAAATCGTTCAGGATATTTCTGGCCAAATTCTTGGACGCGAGTTGATTCAGCTAGGTCAGCAGAGACCACTACAATGTCTTTATTCTTTTTGGCCAAAGCCAATAAAGCTTCACCCCAAGCGGCCCGAGTTGATTCTTGTGTAAGTTTATCTAATTTGTCAAAATTTTTGACTAGCATATTAAATATTTTGTAATTCTTCCAAAGCTTTGATTTTTTCTTCGTCATTAGGAGCTTTGCCGTGCCACTCGGGTTGGTTTTCCATAAGGCTAACGCCCTTGCCTAGAGTAGTGTAGGCAATAATTGCTACTGGTCTACGAGATTTTTTGGCTTTGTTTAGAGTATTAATTATTTGATTCATATTATGACCATTCATAGTAATCACTTGCCAACCAAAAGCTTCGTATTTTTGTTTGAGTGGCTTCAAAGGCATGATATCTTTGGTATAGCCATCTATTTGGATATTATTACGATCTATAATATTTATTAAGTTATCAAGTTTGAATTTTTTGGCAGACATAATAGCTTCCCAGGTCTGACCTTCGTTATGTTCTCCGTCTGAGGTAATACAGAAAATAGTATTATTCAAATCATCTAGTTTGCTAGCCAAGGCCATGCCTACGGCTTGAGACAATCCTTGTCCTAGCGGACCACTGCTAGTCTCTATACCCGGCAAGCTACCAGCATGAGGATGTCCTTGAAGGGGGCTGTTTATTTTTCTGAGGCTTCTTAATTTTACCAAAGGAAAATATCCAGCCCTAGCTAAGCTTGCATATAATACTGGACAGATATGTCCGTTAGATAAAATTAATCTATCGCGATTAAATAATTTTGGTTTAGCTGGTACATGATTAAGTACAGAGAAATACAAAGCAGTAAAAATGTCAGCCATGCCCAAAGCACCACCAGGATGTCCAGAGCCAGCTTGATGTAGCATT
>Ga0257125_1001425_pt1 | contig 24465 bp, 22 predicted proteins | sample SI106_200metaG_FD_190183 | JGI IMG/M metagenome (GOLD analysis project Ga0257125, IMG submission 190183) | Marine microbial communities from Saanich Inlet, British Columbia, Canada - SI106_200 | ecosystem: Environmental > Aquatic > Marine > Inlet | place: Canada: British Columbia | collected... | reverse complement strand
GGGGCGCCCGAAGTCTGCAAATTAATTGTGGCCTAAGGCGAAACTAATGACTGGGCTTAAGTCGTAACAAGGTATCCGTACGGGAATGTGCGGATGGATCACCGCCTCATCCAGAGGCGATCAGGTATTCTCACTTCGGTGAGAGAGAAGCACGGAGTTTATTAATAATTGATACTCCAGGTGTAACACCTATCGGTCGCATGCGTTCGATATGAAAGAGAGTTTTTCGTATAAAAAGAGCACTTGTGTTCTTTTTTATGAAAAACGTCCTGCACATTACGAAGTGATGTGAAGAGAGTTTGAAAAAGAGCACCTTCGGGTTCTCTTTTTTTTGTATTGCGATTTGAACATCTCACGAAGTGATGAAAGAGAGTTTTTCGTATACACGGGCTTCTTGACTTTCTTGTTAAAATATTTTACAAGTTTTTTGATGAAAGAAGTCAAAACACCAAAACGGATTGATGAGGCACTCTCCGAAGAAGGAATTCAATCAAGGATGCAAACCCTTGAGGAAGAGCTTAAAAGAAATACAAAATCTCCTGACAAAAAAGAAGCTGTTTCTCTTTTTTCTCAAGATGTCATTTCTCTCATTTGTGAAGAAAAAGAAGACGAGCCGAACATGGGACCCGTTCTTCCTCGCCAACTTATTTCTCGTCAAAATGCAGAAATTCTTATCAAGGGGAAAATTGAGGACGTTGCCAAAAACATCGCGAATGAGCTTGTCTCTTCTGGTGCTCGTGACAAAGAGTTCCATGCTTCGGCAATCACGGCCTCGTTGCTGTATGCTGCAACAGAAATGGCAATGCAAACGCGTCAAATTCTTGACCCAAATCTTAGGTTCAAAAAACACGTTTCAAATATCGGACAGCCGTCATCCGCTGCACATAAGTTTAACGACATTTAGTAACACAAAAATCGTCAACACAAAAACCCTCATAGAGAGGGTTTACTTCACCAGGATGCCGTGCTTTCCTAAGTCGATTTTTCCTCGAATTCTCGAGGTGGGTTCCTTAGCATTGATTCCACGGAATCAACAATTCAGGTCCCAGTTATCTATGATTAGGAGAAAAAGATTCAGAAAGAACACGTACACTCCAGTTCCCTTCCGTTTTACTCCGAACACAAATATTGGTCAACAAAAACCCCTTTCCCAGCTTGTTAAAATGTTTTTAATTCGTAAAATCCCCCGCGATGAATTTAAAAATTGGAATTGTCGGTCTCCCAAATGTTGGAAAATCTACGCTGTTTAATGCGCTTACCAAAGCCAAAAACGCAGCTGCAGAGAATTTTCCGTTTTGTACTATTGATCCAAACATAGGAATTGTGGAAGTTCCGGACGAACGCATAGAAAAAATTGTAAAAATCGTAGAACCACTAAAAACAATTCGGTCCGCTGTGGAATTTGTAGATATCGCCGGACTCGTAAAAGGCGCCTCAAGGGGTGAAGGACTCGGGAATCAGTTCCTTTCACACATTCGTGAATGTAATGCGATCTGCCATGTACTGAGGGCTTTTCAAGATGATGACGTGCACCATGTAGATGGGGTTGTTGATCCTTCGAGTGACTGGGAAGTTATTCTGACGGAACTCGTTCTCGCAGATCTCCAAAGTGTCGACAAACAACTCGACAGCGTCAGCAAAAAAGCGCGAAGCGGAGACAAAGAAGCGAAGATTGATCTCGTTATCCTTGAGCAAATAAAAGATGCCCTTGAAAATGAACAACTCGCGAGCTCTATTGATTTTAACGAAGAAGAACAAATAGCCGTTAAACGGTTTTGCATGCTTACCATGAAGCCATTCCTCATTGTTGCCAACGTAGCCGAGGGACAGTTTGCCGACTTTGATGAGGCGAAATTTCGAGCAAAAATTAATGCCGATCCTGCCATTCCGATTATTCCCGTGTGCGCAAAAATTGAGGCAGAACTCATCGATCTTTCTGACGAAGAGGCGCGAGAATTTTTATCAGAAATTGGCGCCAAGAAATCAGGACTCGAAAACTTGGTACAAACCAGTTTTGATCTCCTGGGATTACAGAGCTACTTCACAGCAGGCGTACAAGAGGTGCGAGCCTGGACGATCCGACAAGGATCAACCGCTCCACAGGCCGCTGGAGAGATTCACACTGACTTTGAAAAAGGCTTTATCAAAGCCGACACCATCGCCTACGAGGACTTCATTGCCAACAACGGCGAAGCCGGTGCTAAAGAAGCCGGGAAGCTCCGAATGGAAGGACGTGATTACATTGTGCAAGATGGAGACGTGATGCACTTTAAGTTTAATGTGTAAGAAGATGATGGGGTTGACTTTTTGTTGATAATCTGTTATTTAATGGATGATGGTCGAGCACGAAAAAGACATCTCCGAGAAACTAAAAAGGTATTTTGATCAAGAAGACCTTCCTCCTCAAATATTATCTTTCTCTGAAACCTTTAAAAATGGTGGAGATATTGAGATTGATGATCTTTCGATTTCAGAATATCACAAATGGATGGAGTCTATTATTGATCGTAATCATGCTTATGGAGAAGTTTGGAACCATTTGAATTGGCAAAATAAACATCTTCTTTCACCTCTTCAAGTAAACAATCACGCCGCAGAACACGGAAACCGTGTAGCAGGATTAACAGGGTTGCTTTACATGTCTATCCGTGGTCCTCAAAAGGTAGAAAAAATGAAAAGCAGTGAATCGGAAATGATGGGCGACAAAGAGGCCCACCGCATCGTTCGTTCGCTTATTACCGTTGCCGAACCTGCCGGACAAATGCATGACGTTGGTTATGCCGCATCCGCAGCAATAAGGGGAAAAAACTTGGGAGATATTCGTGACACTTTGTCATCAAATAAACAACGCGGTGTTTTTAATAAACATGCCGAATATGGTGCTCAAATCGTAAAACACGGTCTTGAAAAGGTTTACAAAGACCCGACTTTCTATCGAAAATTTTTCCAAGAAAAATATGCAAAAGTTCTCTTGTGGACGGGGGGGCGCTACCACGACATGTTTAATCAGTGTGTTCGCGCAATACGAAAGCATACCAGCGAACAAATTAAAAATCCTCTTACCGAACAGCAAACTTCTGGAGATCTTCCTCTTTTGGTTTTTTGTGCCGATAAACTCGATTTTGTAAATCGAGCACCTGAAACAATAGACAAAGCAAGGCTTTTTGAAAATGGTCCACAAATTCATCAACGACTCAATCTTTCTATAACGAATCAAAAAGTTCGTGTTTCGCAAAAAGAAAGACATGTTGAGTTTGTTCTCCGTGTCGACCCAAGTATTCCCGAAGTCATTGCAAAAGAGGAAAATATTGATGCTGAATATAGCCCTGCAAAATTTCAAGAAGAGTTTTTTAACATATATGGAGGAAGTTTTGAGGAAATCGAAACTATTTTTAAAGTTCTTTTTACAAACGACATTACGTTTAACGGAGAAGATTTAGATCATAGCACTTTTTCTGTTACGCTCCGATTTCCAGATGGAACACGATTTTCCCAGAAGTTTGTTGGACGAAGAGAAGAGCACCCAAAAGAAGTAGATGCTGAAGACATCTCGACTGACTTCTTAAAAAAAATGGATCGTTAGGCCTTTGTATCCAGCACCACAGGACAGTGGTCGCTCCCCATTTGCTCCGTGAGGTATTCAACATTTTTTACTTTTCCGAGAATCGCCTCGTCAACGAAGAAATAATCAATTCTCCACCCCACGTTTCGTAAGCGTGCACGCGTAATCACATGCCACCACGAGTACACATCGCGTGTGTCGGGATTTAACTTTCTCCACACATCGATCCAGCCATCGGCAATCCAGGCGTCCAAATGCGCTCGTTCCTCTGGATGAAACCCAATCTTTCCATCGTTGTCTTCTGGTCGAGCGAGATCAATTGCTTCATGGGCACAATTCACATCGCCCGCGAAGAGGACCTGCTTCCCTTCTTTTCGGAGGGAGTTCATATACGCTAAGAATTTTTCATAAAAGATGAGTTTCCCGTCCCATGCTTCCTCTGACTTTCCACCGTTGGGGAAGTACGCACCGAGGATTTCAAGGTTCCCAATCGACACGCGACTAATCCGCCCTTCTGTGTCTTCGAAGTCTGGCATCCCTGCGACGAACGTCGTCCTGAGCGAAGTCGAAGGATCTTCTTTCTTCACCCACACCGCCGTCCCCGCATACCCTGGCTTTTCTGCTGAGTGGTAGAACTGTTTGTAGTCTGTATATTTTTCAATCAAGGATTGCACTTGCTCCTCTTTGCACTTCGTTTCCTGAATTAAAAACACGTCTGGATTGTGAGTTTTTAAGAATGATTCGAGATCACCTTTGCGCTCCACGGCACGAATCCCGTTCACGTTCCAAGAGATGATTTTCATTTATGATAAGGGAGAGTTTTTTTCAAAGCAAACCGCCGCGCGTGACGACACTCGGGACACTGCCCTGGTACTGGGATTGAGTGTTTCTGATAAAAAGAGAGTTCGTGATCGGTTACCTTGTAGTTTCTTCCACACTTCTCACAGGCGAGAATTTCTTTGAGAATTGATTCGTCTATGTCCGATACTTTCGCTGGAACGATGAATTCTTGTTTCTTGAATTCTTTTGGATCTTCCTCCATCCATCGCCACCCAAGCTTCTGGGCAAACTCCTTCGTAATCGGGAAATACTCCTGGGCGATCGTCTCGTTGTAAGCAAAAGGCGACATCGAGATAGGGAAGAATTCGCCCCACTCGCCTGATTTTTTCATGTGATCGAGAATCTTTTCACGAAGCTCGATGTACTCCTCTTGCGAATACTGTTTGTTAAAGATGCAGAATTTTTTGTTCTGAACCCCAATACATCCCAGCAAGTTTTCGCAGGATCGACAAAACATCGCGTAGTCCACGTCTCTGGAATACGTTACTCGTACGCAGAATCTGGAATTGTAGCTCGCTGACGTCGAAGTAGCATTATAGATCAACTCACTCTCCCGTCCTCCAGAATAACAATCCATTCCATCCGAATACTTCATGATGTTAAACAGATATCGACAATCAACCGCCTCTCGAACCTCATAACACTCATGACAATTTTTTGAATTCACGATCCCTTTTCCTGTGCAATCTTCTGATTTAATAATGTCAGACTTTGTGCTGGGGTTCTCTTTCTTGAGCTTCTCAAAGGCTTCAATAGCCTGCTTCCTCGTTGTCCGATCCCCAAGATCAAACGTCTTAATTTTTTCCTGATACTCCTCTCGAGACAGTTGTTTGTTGAGAAAATAAAACTCTTTCTTATCCAAATTCGTGCTCAACATGCAGTTTGTACATCCGCGACAGTTACTCAGAAACGCTGACTGTGAGCATCGTTCGCAGTATTCCAGAAACTGGGAATCATAACACATCACGCACTCCACACATTCGTAGAGGAACTCGCAATTCTCCACCACCTGCAGACAATCTACGCACACCGAAGATTTGTTTCCTCTGTATGTGTACATCATGTCGGAAGACTTGTGCGTCCGAGAGCAGAGATAGCAATCCTTACTATCACTCATGTCCGAGTTGTATTCACAGTTTTCTGAGTGCTCTACTCGCAAGGAAGGAAGGGGGATTGAATAAAGGAGGTCTTTAAAATTCTCAAAGAAACTCTTGTCGAAATCAAAGTCTCGTCCGTAATCAAGTGGATCGAATTCGGGAGAATACCAGTGATTCTTCTCACACATCTTCACCGGGCTTTGGTCCGAGAACATGGAAACCACTTTCTTTCCCGTCACATCACACTTCCGATGATACAGTTTTCGTTCGTTTCGATATGCCATTAAATGCGCCATCCGACACCGCGGACAATGCTTCGGCTCCGGAACTTCCATCTTTGTATAAAAAGCCTTGTCGCCGTCAAAAATCTTAAACTCGTCTTTGCAAAGGATACATTTTTTCATCAGCGGAATAATACCACAACTTCCAAAACCTCTTCCTGTCATTCCGAGCGAAGCCGAGGAATCCCTTTATTATTTAAACCCCCTAAATTCTCCTCCTTCTTTTTGTCACCCTGAATTTATTTCAGGGTCAAACCATAAACCTCTGCAGTCTGATTCTGAAACAAGTTCAGAATGACAAGGCTTGGGTCATTTTCTGAGTTCCTCCACATAGTGCTTCAGTGTTTCGCAAAAGTTCTCCACCGCTTCGTCTGTCAGAAATTTGTGGAGACTAATTCGAATCGGATACTGCCATTCGGGGTCTTTCTCAATGTAGGCAATTGTCTTGGTGGGCGTGAGAATATCACTTGTACAGGCCGATCCTGTCGACACACATATCCCTTCTTTTTCTGATAATACCGACATGAGTTCTGCTCCTCGCAATCCTTTGAAGGCCGCGGAGATAGTTCCTGGCACACGATCAAAATCGCTACTGTGAATCTTTGTATCGGGGATATTTTTCACACAGGTTTCAATTTGCTCTGTCCATTTTTTTAGGTTGGCAACGGTCTGCGATTCTTCTTCAAATGCAATGCGGAAGGCTTCCGCCATCCCTGCGATCAACCAACAATTCTTCGTGTGTCGGTCTTTGGAAAGTTCAGGGAAGTCTTCAGGGTTTTTTAAATACAGAAGTCCCACCATCTTCGGTCCATAGATTTTTTGTGGAGCAAAGCTCACGGCGTCCACGTGATCGATATCAAATTTCAATCCTTTTCCAATCGCCTGCGACCAGTCTTCAAGAATAAGTGCGTCTGGGAATTTTTTTCGCAACGCCTTGGAATCAAATAATTCTCCCGTTTCCGCATTCGCTTTCATTTGTGCGAGCACTTTTGGTTGGTTTTGAATCATTTCCTCACATGCTCCCCGTGGACAAAAACAATTTTTCTCATCTATTTCGTTCGAGATTGAAGAATGCTCCACACGAGAACAGGTAATATTTTCCCATCCAAAACGCTTTGAACACGCCCAGAGAAAGCGACGATTGCTGTCTGTGCCTGAATAGGTGACCGCTAGCTGTGCCGCTGTAACGCCCAATAAGTCAGCAATGGTACTGAGAGACTCGTCGATTACTTTTTGCGCCTCAAATCCACGCACATGTCTGGAATTATTGTTCCCAAACTTTTCCATGTGCTTCTCCATGACTGCGATTACTCGCGGATCGAGAGGCGTTGTTGCTGCGGCGTCAAAATAATTTTCCATTGTGTTTCTTTCCCACGATAACATAGTTGCGATCTCGCAGGAGCTGGCAGAAGGTAACGCTTAACCCGGCTCTACGCAAGAGTTTTTTCAAATCTTTGTCCGTTACGTTTCGATATGTCCGCGGATGTTTTTCCACTCCAAAAGGAATCGTCCAGTTTTTTCCGTTTCCCGCCCAAAAATTGGACCAAAAGTGTTTTCTTGGTAATTTCCACGTCGTAAGAAACAGTGTTCCTCCTGGCTTTAGCGTTCTGCAACATTCTTGCAAAAACTGCCTTTGTTCGGCTTCTGACAGGATATGGTGAAAACTGGCCACCCCCGTCACAACATCAAAGTTGTCATCCCCAAAGGGGAGTGGTTTTGTGAAATCTTTGTGAAAAAAGTGATCACGGGGGAATGTTTTTCGAGCCACTTCGAGTAGTTTCTCGGATACATCTAATCCGAAGTAATCCCCGTCACGAACCAGTTCAACCGGGAGAGATTGGCGCAATCGCCCATTTCCACACCCAAGATCAAGAACCCTGTCTCCCTTCTTTGTTTCTTTGAGCAAAACTTCAAATTCCGGCCACGCATTCTTGCGAGTTTGGGAAAAGTCATGCGCAAACATATCGTACTGAGAGTTCATTTCAATCGGAACGTACACCAGAGATGAGAGTTGTGCAAGGCTACGCCACTTGTTTTTGTCGTCGTCGCTCCGTGGCAACGAAGATCAAACTACTTACCAGTCCAACCAACACACTCGCAATGGCTGAGTAAACCACAAGGTTCTCGTTTTCGGAAACATTCGCGTAGATGGAGAATGGAATCGTGAGAACGAAGCCAAGAATGATGGACCAGAACGCGGCTGTTGCGGTGTAGTATTTTGAAAAGATGGAAAACAGGGTTGGAAAGAATCCCACCGCCACCAAGGCTCCGTAGATAAAGAACACCCACAAGAGTTTTGGTTGTGTCAGCGCAATAAGGGTTCCTAGTATTCCGAGAACAATCATAACGATTCGCGCCCGAACAATCTTCTTCTTTTCAGTTTCGGTTGATTTTGTGAGGTCGGCTACCGCAAAAGCTGAGATCGCGCAGTATCCTGAATCAATGGTTGAACACAGTCCCGCAAAGGCCATGAGTGTGAACAAGAGCAATGCCCAGTTCGGCAAGAAGTGCTGAATAACCGTCGGCGCTACCATTTGGGGATCAAGGACTTCTATTCCAAAAGCGGGGTTTGCGGCAATAAATCCAAGGACACAGAGGACAATCGGAACGAGTCCAAAGATAAGTCCTCCGTAAATAAATGTCTTTTTAATGGCTTCTTTTTTAACAGAAAACGCTCTCTGGAAAAACTGCTGATCCCCGATTGGCCCGGCGAGCAATGAAATCGTCATTGGTATTCCAAATGCCCAGGCTACTTTGGGATCAAAAACATTTCCAAAGGCTCCACTTGCTCCACCAAATCCACCTGTCACCGCCATGAGCCCCCCGGCCTCGGTGATCACCCACGGCACCATGAAGAGTGCCAAACCAAGAACGATAATCATCTGAATCACGTCTGTTACGACCGACGCCCGCATTCCTCCGACGACAGAGTAAATCAGTGCCGTTGCAGAAATCCCAATGGTTGCCGTTGCAAAATCGATCCCCGTGAGAAGATTAAGCAGTACCCCGCCCGCTACGGAATTGATGACAATCGCCCCGAGTTGGTATCCGAAAAAGATAGTCAAAAAGGCAATATGGGTCTTTTTTGACTTGTACCGATTGTGGACAAACTCCGGCATGGTAAACCCATTCGGGAATTTTTTCCGCAGAGCGGTCGCTACGAATGCGAATAAAAAGAAGCACAGAATGTTCGGAACAATGAACCAGAACGCTCCCGGAAGCCCCTTCGTGTACGCTTGAAGTCCGGCGATGAAGATCGCTGGTGCCCACACCCAACTAATCGCGATCGAGAACGATCCACGAAAAATAGAAAGGTCTCGACTTGAGACAAGGAACTCTTCAATCGAAGTTCCTGTGTTTTTACGCTTTGCGAGTAGTCCAATACCAATCATGACAATCGCGAAGCCGGCAAGGAGTAAAAGTGAGCTATTCATTTAAAAAAGAATTAATTGACTTTGTGAGCAGAACCATATACATTAATAAAGAGTGGCAAATATCACCCTATGGTGATAGCTACCACCACATAAGACAAAAACACAATGTACGAGAAGATATTCGAACAATTCGGATTCTCCAAAAATGAGGCCATTATTTACGAGGTTCTCCTCAAAGAAGGAGAATTATCGGTTGGAGACATTGCCAAAAAGTCAGAAGTGCACCGACGAAATGTGTACGATTCCCTCGATCGACTGATTGAAAAGGGGGTTGTTTTTGAAATCTATAGCCAAAAGGAAAACCACTATCAGGCGGTTAATCCTCATAAGTTCAATGAGTTTATTGAGGAAAAAGAAGACATGCTCACGCGTGTTATGCCGTCGCTCCAGAAGCTTTACAAGTCCGTCCCCCACAAAGATGACGTCTTCGTCTATCGCGGTCCTGAGGGCTGGAAAAATTATATGCGTGACATGCTCGAGACGGGTGAACCTGCCTATTTTATTGGGGCAAAGGGGCTTTGGCTCGATGAACGGGTAAAACACTTCTTCCCCCAATTTTCAAAATCCTTTAAAGAACAGGGGTTAAAGTTTTATCACCTCTTCGATCACGAAGTAAAAGACCAATGTCCAGAAATTCTTCCTTTTGTTGGAAAAGACTACAAATTCCTTCCCACTGAGTACTCCTCAAAGGGGGCTATCGATATATTCGGAGACCGTGTAAACATTCTTTCCAATGGAAATGTTGGGAGCTTTGGAGAGGACTTCTCCTTCACGGTGATTGTAAACAAGGACATCGCCGACTCATTCCGGAAGTGGTTTCATCTCATGTGGGATCTCTGTCCTGAAGAAAAGAAACCGAAGAAGGCGAGAGGTGGAAAAAAGAGGGTCTAAAAATTGACAATCCTCGCTTCGTGCGTAGAGTGGGCGCGATTTTTAACTTATTCACATGACCGGCAAAAAATACCCATTAGACAAGGTCCGAAACATCGGAATTATCGCGCATATCGATGCGGGAAAAACAACCGTTACAGAACGAGTGCTCTTTTATACTGGTAAATCTCACAAAATTGGAGAGGTTCACGAGGGAGAGGCAACAATGGACTGGATGGAACAAGAGCAAGAGCGAGGAATTACTATTACCTCTGCTGCGACAACTTGTTTCTGGAAAGACTGCCAAGTGAATATCATCGACACGCCAGGACACGTAGACTTCACGGTTGAAGTAGAACGTTCTTTGCGAGTGCTTGATGGAGCGGTTACCGTCTTCGACGGAGTGGCCGGAGTAGAACCACAATCTGAAACGGTATGGAGACAAGCGGACAAATACAGCGTTCCGCGAGTTTGTTTTATTAATAAGCTCGATCGAACAGGAGCGTCTTTCTGGCGTTCATACGATTCAATTATTGCGCGACTGACAAAGCACGCATTCCCAATCCAAATTCCTATCGGAATCGAACAAGGGTTCCAAGGGATTATCGATTTGATCGAAATGAAAGCGACTATCTACAAAGACGATATGGGAAAGGAGCTTGAGGTTGTAGATATTCCAAACGACGAACTTGATCTCGCTCGTGAATGGAGAGAAAAAATGCTTGAAGCCGTGGCTTCAACTGACGAAGAATTGATGGAACGATACCTTGATGGAAAGGAGCTTTCCTCTGAAGAAATTATCAAAGCAATGCGAAAAGCAGTGATTGCAAATGAGTTCATTCCCGTGTTAACAGGAACGGCCTTGAAGAACAAAGGGGTACAACCGATGCTTGATATGGTTGTGGCATTATTGCCATCACCACTTGATATTCCTTCTATTCCAGGGACTGACCCAAAAAATGACGAGCCTCTTGAGCGACACGCTGATCCTACAGAACCTTTGTCTGCATTGGCGTTTAAGATTGCAACCGATCCTTTCGTGGGACGACTGACTTTCGTGCGAGTGTACTCAGGAGTTTTGGAATCAGGAAGTTACGTGTACAACGTCTCAAGTGGACAAAAAGAACGTATTGGACGATTGCTTTTGATGCACGCCAACACACGAGAAGAAGTGAAAGAAATTGGAGCAGGGCACATTGGTGCCGTCGTTGGTTTGAAAAAAACACGAACTGGAGACACGCTCTGTGATGAAAGCAATCAGATCATTCTCGAAAACATTGAGTTCCCAGAACCAGTGATTTCGATTTCTATTGAACCAAAGACAAAAGCCGATCAAGAAAAGATGGGGGTCGCGCTTCAGAAATTGGCCGAAGAAGATCCAACGTTCCGAGTATCGACAAACGAAGAAACAAACCAGACTATTATTTCTGGAATGGGAGAGCTTCACTTGGATATTATTGTGGATCGTATGAAACGAGAGTTCAGTGTTGAAGCGGATATTGGAGCACCACAGGTGGCTTACCGAGAAACAATTCAAATTGAGGTCGAAGCAGAATACCAACACAAGAAACAATCAGGAGGACGAGGACAATTTGGACACGTGCAGTGTCGAATCCGTCCAGCAGAAACAGGAGCTGGATTCAAATTTATCAATAAAATTAAAGGAGCTTCTATTCCAAATGAATACATCCCAGGATGTGAGAAAGGATTTAAAGAAGCGATTACGCGTGGTATTTTGGCAGGATATCCAGTGGTGGATGTTGAAGTTGAACTCTACGATGGTTCGTACCATGACGTGGATTCTTCTGAGCTTGCCTTTAAGATCGCATCTGCTCAGGCCTTCAAAGAAGGAGCAATTCGTGCCAACCCAGTGATCCTCGAACCAATCATGAACGTAGAAATTGTTTCTCCGGAAGACTACTTGGGAGATGTGATGGGAGATATTTCTTCTCGACGAGGACTCATTCAAGAAACAGGAGATCGAGGAATGGCGAAATTCGTGAAGGCAAAAATCCCGCTAGCTTCAATGTTCGGATATGCAACGGACCTTCGGTCAGTTACACAAGGACGAGCGAGTTACTCAATGGAATTTGCGAACTACGACAAAGTTCCAAAGAGTGTTGCAGCGAAGATTATCGAAGAACGACAAGGATAATCTCAATTACACAGAACCAAACAAAAGGCCTCGCGAAAGTGGGGTCTTTTTATAATGCGAAAGAGTGAGAGCTTAATTCCTCCCCTTGCAGGGGAGGCTAGGTGGGGTATAAAACTAAGCCCGATCCAATACTCGCAAGAGCTCATCAACACAACCCTCACAGTTCTTCATAACGTCTGTATTTGTAAAACGAATAACTTTTATTCCCTGTGCTTCTAGAAACTTTGTTCTTATTTCATCTTTCTCAATAGCTTCCTCCGAAAAGAAGTGGCTATCTCCGTCAACTTCAATTACAAGCTTTTTTTTAAATGAATAAAAATCAACAATGTATTTTCCTATTGAACACTGACGCCGAAACTTAACCCCCTCTATTTGCCTGTCTCGAATATAATACCAAAGTTTTTGTTCTGGTTTTGGCATTTCATTCCGTAAATTTTGTCTCAGTTTTTTGTATTTCTCTTGATTTACTAATTCGCTCATTATTAAAAATATACCCCCTCTCACCCCCCCTGCAAGGGGGAGAATTTATAAGATTTTAATAATATTATTTCCGTTCAAACAAGATTCCTGCATCACCGACCTTATCCTTGTCTCCAAGCATCGCCTTCATCTTTGGCGCACTTTCAGGAAGCAGGACTTCCGCCATTTCCCCGAGCTGTTCGAGTTTTTGCAAGAGTGTTGCAAATATCTTTTTAGATCCCTCTAGGTCTGTTTTTGCCAAAGTCCACACTTGTGTCTCGTTCAAGAGTTCGTTCGCAGAACTCACCACAGAGAAGTAATAATCGATCGCCGTTTTGAGTTTGTTCTGCTCCATGAGATCTTCAAATTCTTTCATTTCCCCACCCGATAGAGCCGATCCTTCTGGCTTCGCTCCGTCGAGAAACTTATGAATCAAAACCACTACACGGTTAAAGAGGTTCCCCACTCCGCCCGCAAGTTTCGTTCTGTAGAAATCATCGAAGTGCTCAAGCGAGAAGTCTCCATCATTCCCAAATTCAAACGAACTCAGAAGTCCAAGTCGAAGCGCATCGTTCCCGTATTTTTCTGACAGCTCCAATGGTGAGATCACATTTCCCAAAGACTTACTCATCTTCTCTCCGTTCACCGTGAAGAACCCGTGCGCAAACACCTCTTGTGCTGGGTCCATTCCTGCAGAAAGAAGCATCGCTGGCCAGATAACACAGTGAAATCGTGTGATATCTTTCCCTACAATATGAACCGCTGACTTCCAGAAGTCGCGCCTGTCATCTGTGTCGATTCCTGAGTAGTAATTAATCAAGGCGTCGAACCACACGTAAATCTTGTGGTCGCCGTCCCACGGAAGGGGAATTCCTACCTCTGCACTTTCTCGTGAGATAGAAACATCTTCGAGTCCTGATTTGATAAAGCTCACCACTTCGTTTTTTCTGGTTTCTGGAAGGAGTAGTTTTGGATTGTCTTCGTAGAGTTTTAAGAGTTTGCCTCCGTATTCCGACAATTTGAAGAAGTAGTTTTCTTCTTCCAAAACGTCTGGTTTCTTCTTGTGATCAGGACAACATCCGTTTTCATCTAAGTCCGTTTCTTTCAGGAACGTCTCGCAACCCGTGCAATATTTCCCTTCATATTTTCCTTTATAGATATCACCCGTGTCGTGAATCTTTGTGAGAATCGTGTGTACGGTTTTTTGATGTCTTGGTTCTGTTGTACGGATGAAGTCGTCGAACTGAATCCCGGTCTGTTCCCAGGTTTCCTTCCAGATCTTCGCCATCTCTTCCAAATATTCTGGGATTGGTTTCCCTGACGCTTTGGCTGCGTCCACTGTTTTTTGTGAATTTTCGTCTGTTCCCGTTAAGAAAAACACCTTCTCTGCCCCGAGTTTCTTCCTCCAATATCGCGCCAACGTATCGGTCGCCAATGTGCAGTAGGCGTGTCCAATGTGGGGCACGTCGTTCACGTAATAAATGGGCGTGGTAAGATATTTTTTCATCACAGGAGTTATACCCGAAACCGAGCTGATTTCAATAACAAACTTCCTTTTGCAATTGTCCAAAAACCTCTACAATGCCACGGCAATGCTCCCCAAAAAGCCCGATTTCAAGACGAACAAACTTGCTTTCATGCGAAAGAATTTCAAGGACTTATCCTTTGAAATGCGGATCATCTTTTTGGCGCATTCAGCTACGGTGCTGTTCTGCTTTTTCCCATGGATTTCAGTCGAACCACTTTACGATAGTCCGTACTGGAACTCTGGATTCTTTGGACCCAGCGGTCTCATTGGGCTCTTTATCTTTCTTTTCTCGGTCATTGTCGTTGGAGTTTTTCTCGACAAACTCTGGGAAACGAAACGTATAAAATTACCATTCCCCGAACAACAATTCTTTTTAGGAGTGGGCGCACAGCAGGTGCTTCTTATTGTGTTGGCTTGGTCTGTGTTAATTTCAGTGAGTCGGGACTTTGAAGTTTCTGCGGTTCGATTTGGAATTTTCATTGCGCTTCTTTCTCAAATTATTGGACTGGTAGCCGCATATCTTCAATCACAAAAAAATAGAAAACAACGGGCGATGGATTTCTTTCAACCACCAGCACGAACACCGCAAAAAAAACAAGAAAAGACGGAACAGCTCGGTGGACTTTTTGAGGCTGACGGAGTCGAAGATAATGCTTTAGAAGAATGACAAAAGACGATAAAAAAGATGCTTCATTTTTGGCGGAAACCCAGCAAGAAGGGCGGGCTTCGGGGAAGGTGAAAATATCCGATCTCGATGCCGCGATTGCTTCTGTGAATGCGATTATGCATGAGGATATTGCGAAAAATGTCCGGGATACAAAAGAAGAAGAACTGCCTACAACAAAGATTGTTGTGTATTGTCACGATTGTCGTGAACTCGTGCCTGCGGGATTTGGAAAAACACTTCGTGGAAATGCGAGAACAGTGTGTGGGACGTGTAACTCAAAGAAAATTTCTATGGGACGGGAGGAGGCACTGACACGTTTTTACCATCTGAATGACAGGAAGCACGACGAGCCCAAGAAAGAAGCAAAACCCAAGCCAATAAAGAAATAGTCGATTTTCCAGGAACGAAGGGCGAAGGCTTTTTAAAAATGTTTTCATATTCTTCGTCAATCCTTTTTTCTTGTAAATGTATACAGCTGTATACATAATGTATGCAGAAATAAAAAACACATATGGAAACACAATTTACACCAAAAGAACTCGCCACCGTAAAAGTGATCCGAAACGAAATGATGCGAAGCGGAAAAGTTCCCTCTATCCGACAAGTGATGGAAACAATGGGATACCGCTCCCCGCAATCAATCTCTCGAATTTTTGACGAACTCATCGCAAAAGGCGTCCTTTCCAAGACGGTCGAAGGGAAGTGTTTGTTTAACGAAGGGGTGGCAACGAGCTCAACAAATCCCGGGACCGTAGATGTTCCTCTTGTGGGAACTGCCAGTTGTGGAGCGCCTGTGTTCGCCGAAGAAAATATCGAAGGATATTTCCCAATTTCAGAACGTATCGCACCGCCCTCAAAAAAACATTTTCTTCTTCGGGCTCATGGAGACTCGATGAACAAAAAGGAAGTTTATGATGGAGATTTGGTTCTGGTGCAGAAACAAAATATTGCCCGAAACGGAGATCTTGTGGTGGCCCTTATTGATGACGAAGCAACTATTAAAGAATTCCAACAACACGGAGACATGGTGGCCCTTCGCCCTCATTCAACAAACCCGATACACAAACCGATTATTCTCAGCGAAGAGTTTCAAATTCAGGGAGTGGTTATCAAAGCTATCCCCGCTTCTTTCTTTAATCCTTAATTCTTAAATTTATATGAAACACAAAGTTGCTTTCAAACAAACTTAACCACACACTCACCCCCGCTCTAAGATACTTATTTAAAACCACTACATCATGGCAGAAGACACCAAAAAATCAGCACTCGCGTCAGCTCTCGCGCAAATCGAAAAAGACTTTGGAAAGGGCTCAATCATGAAGCTCGGCGATCACGAAAAAACAAAAATTGAAACCGTCAGCTCTGGTTCTATTTCTATTGATCTCGCACTGGGAGGTGGATATCCAAAAGGAAGAATTATCGAAGTGTATGGCCCAGAAAGTTCTGGAAAAACAACGCTTTGTTTACACGCCGTAGCAGAATTTCAAAAGGCGGGCGGAACCGTGGCCTTTATCGATGCCGAGCACGCACTTGATCCAAGTTATGCAAATAAGGTTGGCGTAAACACTGATGAACTCCTTCTTTCTCAGCCAGATTCTGGTGAGCAGGCGTTGGAAATTGTTGAGGCGCTTGTCCGTTCTGGAGGAGTGGATCTTATTGTGGTCGACTCGGTTGCAGCATTGACTCCTCGGGCGGAAATCGAAGGGGCGATGGGAGATGCACAAATGGGACTTCAGGCTCGACTTATGAGTCAGGCGTTGCGGAAACTCACCGCGGTGTCTTCCAAGATGGGAACAACTATCATCTTTGTAAATCAAATTCGAATGAAGATTGGAGTAATGTTCGGAAATCCTGAAACAACAACTGGAGGAAATGCGTTGAAATTTTATTCTTCTCTCCGAGTTGAAGTACGAAAAGGCGCAAAAATTGAATCCGGAACGGGCGATGCAAAGGAGGCAAACGGAAACGAAGCACGCGTTAAAATCGTGAAAAATAAAGTCGCTCCACCATTCCGAACGGCCGTTGTTGATATCATGTTTAATGAAGGAATCTCAAAGATGGGAGACCTGCTGGAAACCGCAACCAAAATGGAAATTGTCGACAAGGCGGGTGCGTTTTATTCTTATCAAGAACATAAAAATCTTGGAAAAAGTGAACCTATAAAACTCGGTCAGGGAAAACAAAAATCTGTTGAGTTCCTAAAAGATCCAAAGAACAAAAAATTGGTCGCGCAAATAGAAAAAGAAGTTCGAGAAAAAGCCGCTGCAAAATAACATTGTGCTGGCAAAAAAAATTCCTAGAATAAAAAGTCCTCGCTCAATTCGAGTGGGGACATTTTTCACCCCCGCTACATTATGACCTTTCAATTACCAACACTAAATTATGATTACTCTGCTCTTGAGCCTCACATTGATGCGCGCACAATGGAAACGCATCACGCGAAACACCACCAAGGCTACGTAAATAAAGCCAATGTCGTTCTGGAAGGAACGCAGTGGGCGGATAAATCCACTGTGGAAATCCTTACTAACCTCGACCAACTCCCTGAAAATATTCGCACTGGTGCGAGAAACAATGTCGGAGGAGTTTGTAACCATTCCTTCTTTTGGAACTGTCTGTCTCCCGATGGTGGAGGAGAGCCTACAGGGAAATTAGGCGACGATATTACTTCGACCTTTGGATCGTTTGCCGAGTTTAAAGAAAAATTCACGGCTGCGGCAATGGGGCAATTCGGAAGTGGGTGGGCGTGGCTCGTCGAAAAAGACGGAGCGCTTGAAATCATTTCAACAGCGAACCAAGACTCTCCTCTTTCTCTTGGTTACACACGATTGCTCACGATTGATATCTGGGAACACGCGTACTATTTGAATTATCAAAACCGACGCCCTGATTACATCGGTGCGTTTTGGAATGTTGTTGATTGGAATTTTGTTGCCGCGCAACGTTAAAGCGTCTTCAAGAATTCTGCCATCGCGTGCGCCGACCAACCACGATGAGAAACTGCGTTTTTCGCTTCTTTTGTCATGGCTGAATACACGATGTCATGCCCGTCGGGAATAAAGACTGCCGAAACTGGAATACCTGGTTCCATATCTGTTTCGGGTGCTTCTGTAATAACCCCTGAACATTCTCCGATGCAGGTGTAGGTTTTTGCCGTTTCTGGGTCGAAATACGCCATGGAGGAATAGAATGTCGCCTTTCTGTTTGTCTCGCCTTCTAGGAGCTTTAGAAACGCGTCTAGCCATGCTTGGTCTTCCTTCTCTGGAATCTCTCGACGCGTCCTGAGTCCAAACTTCTCTGGGCATGTGTCCAAAATTAATCCTGAGTCTTCTCCTATCGACGGAAGTCCCGTGAGATCGGCAAAGAATTTTGCCTTCAGAAGCGCATTTTCTTCAAACGTTGTTCCCGTTTCTTCTGGGTCTTCTGTTCGTCCAAGATCTTTGAGCGATGCGAATTGGATATCTTCGCTCAGTCCATGCACACGAAATGCTTCGACCATTTCTTTCCTCTTTCCCTCGTTCCCTGTTGCAATCAATATTTTCATGATAATAAATCTCTTATCTTCCCCGTTGCCTGTGCTGACTTGTCCAATTTGAATCGAAGCTTCATGGGACGTCGAAGTTGTACTTGTTGAGATACTTCGTATTCCATCTTCGGTCCTACTTTTTGGATCGCTTTAATGAAATCTTTTGGCCCCCCGATGCTTCGCACGTAGACGTCAGCTATTCCAAGATCTCCTGCGACTTCGATTTCGGTTACGGTCACAAACCCAACTTGGTTGGGAGAAAGAAATTGTTGAAACAGTGGAGGAATTTTTTCCTTCAAGACACTGGCCACCCGTTTGCTTCGTTCCGACATTTTCATCGCCCGCATAGTGTCTGTTTTCCTTGAAAAATCAAGGGATTTCGGGATACTGCCTCTGATGAAATATTGCTTTTTAGACCTCGAAACAACTGGGCTGGATCACGAAAAAGATTCGATTCTTGAGATATCATTTTTCACGCAAGATGAATCGGGGAAGCGGTTCGACATAATGGATGAAGTCGTCATCCCTGCGAAGACTCCGCTCATTCCATACGTAACACACCTGACAGGAATTACTCCTGAAGAGGTTCGAACGAAAGGCGTGGAGCTTTCTTCGATTGTCGCGAAAGCAACTGAACTCATCGGTGATGCAACTATTGTGGGACACAATATTGATTTTGATATTCGATTTCTTGTCGAGAATGGAATCGATGTTTCCGCGAATCCTCGTATCGATACACACGAACTCGCACGAATTTCCCTGCTCGACGAAGAAAGCTATGCCTTGGAAATTTTGGCAGAGAAATACGGATTTGCACATCACTCCGCTCACCGAGCGATGTCTGATGTGGAGGCTTCCGCCGATCTCTTTGTGTTTTTGAAAGAAAAAATCGAAACCCTCCCGGCGGAATTTTTTGAACACGTGAAACCATTCTTGGAAACAAAAACTAAGTGGGCAGCAAAAGAAATGTTTTTAAATGCGACGGGAGATGCTTCCTTTTCTGTGCCTGAAAAAAAGACGAAATCCATTGCCGACTTTCCTATTCCTGAAGATTTCTGGCGTTCTTTCGATGTGAACAAAGAAGGAGAAACATTGTTCGTTGAACAGGGAGAATCTGTCCCCTCTGCAGAGTTTCTGCACTCCGTTGCACAGAAGGCAGGCAAGCCTTCTCTCATTATTTCTCCGAAACTCGACTTCTTTCCTGGGGTTATGCAATTCCCGACACCAGAGGTGCTCTTTGCTCCAGATCAGTTCGAGGCATATATTGCGAGCAAGGAAGAATTCAATAATTCCGAAACGGCGTTTCTTGTGAAATGCTTCTTGCGACATTTCTTGAAGTTTCGAGGAATGGACAAGTATCATCTCTTCGCTGGCGAACGAGATTTGTGGAAACACGTCTCTATCACTGATGAATCTCATCCTGTGTTTCAGGAGATTCTTACTGAACGAGCCAAAGAGAAGATTGTTTCAATCACTCCCGATGCCTATTTCCGGTTCCGACACACCGATTGTTTGGCGAAGAGGATTTTATTAATAGATGAAACAGAAGTGTTTGCTGAAAAGCTCCTCTTCGCTCCTTCACAAAACCTTTCTCTTTTCTCCGCTCTTCGCAATGAGGCGACGAGTGTGGCAGCACAGTTTTTGGTGACGAGTATCTGTAAAGACATTATCGAACCAACACTCCAACACGGTCTTTCAACGTTTCCTCAAAAAGTGCTCCTTCCTGCGCGTACAAAATTCCCAGAATTTTCTGCACGACTTCGGGAACTTTCCAATGAATTTGAACCCCTTGCCCTTGCTCTCGAAAACCCTGAAGCGGGTCTTGAACGATGGATAAATTATTTCCCGCAAAGCGGAAGTTTGTCTTTCGGAACCTGGCATCCGGACCACTGGCGAGATCTCAAGAAAGAACTTCAAGCATCTTCTGCTCTCTTTCTCTATCGTCATCCACAGTTGCGAACGAACAACTTCGCGCGCATTTTTCTGGCTCGTGACAAAGACCAGCAATTCAAAATTGAAACCCTCCTTCTTGATAAAAAAATTACCGTTCCTGAAAAACTCGAGTCGGCAAACTCGCCAGAGTTCAATAGTTTTTGCGCGGGAAAAATTGAAGAACTTCTCGACGATGTCGATGAAAATCACAACCTCCTCGTGAATATTTCGAGCCAAGAAACCTTGAAAAAGGTGTTCTCAGAAGTCTCAGAAAATACGACCAACAAAGACATGAAGCTTGTTGGGGAAAGTGCCTCAGGCGGCTTGGGGAAAGTGTTCCAGTTTATTAAACAAAACAAATCAAAGGTATTTTTTGCTCAAAAATTTATCACCCCCGATCTGGCTGACGAACCGTTTACAAAGATTGTGGTTCTCAAGTTTCCATTCTCTCCCCCGCACCCATTGTTCGATGCTCTCAAAACAATCCTTGAGGCTTCCAATATCGGCACATGGGATGCGTGGACCGTTCCTCAGGTGACGGCAAACCTCTCTCGACGACTTTCCACCTTTCCGAAAGCCAAAGAAATCATCTGGCTCGATCCTCGACAAAACGCCTCGTGGGGACGGGGAATATTACAGGTGTTGTTTGGGAAAAAGTAGTTTTTAGTGGTTTCAGAAAATAGCCCCTTTATAGGTATTGCTTTTGAAGGGTTTTTATGGTACAATATCCTGATTTACTCAATAAAAATGAAAAAAATCTCTCACCGGCCTTCAAAGTGTCTTTCTCGTTTCGTATTTCTTTCTGGCGGAATTGAAAACAGTTCTCCTGATGCAACTCCTCTTACTGCAAAAGAGCTTGCTGAAAAACGAACGGAAAGTAATGCAAAACAACGCGAGCTTACTGCCGCAAAACAAGGGTACAACAAGGCCGCCGCAGAGGTTAATAGTGAAAGGGTTCAGGAGTTGAGAACAATTAATTCTGACGACCACTTTGAGGAGGTTCTCGGAAAAAAGAAAGAAGCAGCTACTGCTCTTGTTCCCGAGATTGCAGAGTTTAAAGAACTTGATAACTTGCCCGGTCCTGAATACCGAGAGGCTCTTTCTGCTCTTGCTGAAAAGTTAGGGGTTTCTGATTCCGAGTTTCTTACGATTCTCCCTTCTATTGAAACCGCTCTTGAAAAAAGGGTGAACGAGAAGGCTGAAGAACTGGCAAGACAGCAAATTAATGACGAAAAAACGAAAATAAACACTGAGTTCCAGACAATCTTGAAAAGTAAGTATGACGAAATGGTGACTCCTGCCGAGCAAGAACAACAACTTGCTGAAACGGCGTACCAAGAATATCAAAAAAGTTTTGATAACCTCGATAGCAAATTTCAACAGGAGGCGGAATCCTCTGTGGAAGGAGAAAGACGGTGGAATGTGAAAGAAAAAAAGAATGCTCTTGCGAAAGAAAGTAAGGAATTTAACGCAGCAGATGCGGCGGATAACGCCGCTTTTTCTCGTTTACAAAAAGCAACCGACGCCCTTCGTGTTGCCGAGGCCTCTTTTGAGACAGAAAAGGGGAAAATAAATAGCGAACGAGATGATGCGCTTTACAAAATTGATACTGATGAGCATTTTGAAGCCGTTCTTGATGAAAAGAAAGAAGGTGCGGCCGCTCATGTTCCCGAGGTTGCCGAATTTAAAAACCTCGACACACTCCTTGGTCGTAAATATCACGAAGCGCTTGCTGCGCTTGCCACAAAGCTAGATGTTTCTGATTCTGAGCACGATGAAGTCTTAGCTTCTATCGAAGAGGCTCTTGAAGAAAAGGTCGAAGACAAAGCGAAAGAACTCGCCAAGAAACAAGTTGAGAGCGATTTGAAACAAGTTAATGATAAATACGATGGTCTTGTTGAGGCTGTCGGAGAAAAACTTGATTTGCCAACAGCAGAGGTCCAGAAAATACAAAAAGAAAGACGGATTACGCTACGGAAAAAGGCAAACGAGCTTCGAGAAAAAAAAGAAGCAGCCGAAGATCTTGCCGAAGCTGAAGACTTGCTGGATACAAAGTGGTACGAATTCACAGAGAAGGGGGAGAAAAACAGCCTTATCGCCGAACGAAAGAAATCACAAAAGGAGGCCTACGGAAAAACTCCAGTCGTTGAAGCCGTTGTCGCGGATGCGGAAGTGACTGTCGAAGAAGAACCAGTGATTGAAGAAGTAGTGGAGGACCCTATAAAGGTAGCAGAGGCTGCAAAAATCGAACGACAAAATAAAATTGATGCTACTTATAACGGCCCCGGAGAAGAATTCTTAAGAGAAGCCCTTACTGAGGCAGAACGAACTGAGATAGGAATAACTGATGAAATGTTCACTAAAAAGGTGCCGAGTCCTAAAAGAAAGGGTTTTGATGTCCTTGAGGGAATTATCAAATACCAAGAATTTATGAACGAACAGGGTATTGCCTTGGCCGTTGATGGGCTGAAGGGGGGTGACGTGGAAGCTTCTTTAACAACTCGAAGAGACAATGTTTTACTGGCTGAACGAAAAAAAGAACGAGAGGACGCGAAGGACATTACGGCAATGGCTTCACGACAAACGACGAAAATTGTGTCCGAGAATAAACCAGGAGAAGCCCTGGCGGACGACAGAAAGCTGGCGCCTAAGGATAAAATAGAAACTCCTGAAGCCCTCGAAGAAAAACAATATTTAGCCCAAAGGGGGAATGTCCCTACCGAGCTTGTTGACCATCGTCTCGTTCGTCGTGCCGACGAGCAGGCAGAAAAAGGAGACCACGAAAAAGCGCTCTCTTTTCTTTCTAAATTGCGAAACAAAATCCTTCCTCCAAAAGAAGAGACTCTTGTTGCCGAAGTTAAAAACGAGGAGGTTGAAAAAGGTCAAGAAACTCTCGACAAAGAAGGAATCCATTCTGCTGTAGAAATGGCAATGGATAATTTCAAACAAAGCGACAAAGGGCCAAAGGCACTTGCCACGGCAATTATCGATACTCGAAATTTAATGTCGACTGATCAGAATTTGTCAGATGTAGCGAAGGAATACATCCTTTCTGATAAGTTCTCCACCCTTGTTTATGATCTTGCTACAAAAGAAGGTCTTGATGAGTCTTCTCTCCAAAAGACAGAGAAGCCCGATGAGGTTGTACAATCTCCGGTTGAAAAGATCACCTACCCTAAATTAGAAATCAATGAGGGGTATGATAAACAAGCTTCTATCGACCTACAAGTTCTCGATCACCATGAAATGAACGGAGATTTTACAGGACTAAATACTCTCGCGGAAAAATATGAAGATGCTGGAGAAAGCCTCGAAAAGTATCAGAAAGAACTTGAAGCGGCGAAAGAAAGTACTGATCGATTCGTTCACATGGACGTTGCGCGACTAGAGGGGTTTGTTGAACACGCAATGGAGGACCAAAAAGAGGCTGCTGCGGCGCTCTCGAAAGAGACTGCCAATTATGAGAAATTTCGAAAAGCCGTAAAGGAGGGAACCTTTAGTGGTAACGGGAGAATAAACAGTTTCTCTTACGATATTAAAAAAGCGTCCTAACGGGCGCTCTTTTGAGAAGTCTTTTTCTTTCTTAGTACCGTGCTAAGTGAGCAAACGCTTTGTTGGCTTGTGCCATCTTGTGCGCTTCTTTTTTCTTGTTCACTGCTGACCCTGCTTCTTTTGAAGCGTCGAGCAATTCTTGCGCGAGTCGTTTGTACATAGGTTGTCCTTTTCGAGAGCGTGCTCCTGCCAATATCCAACGAATAGCCAAACTTTCTTGTCGTTTTGGTTTTACTTCAGATGGAATCTGGTATACCGCTCCTCCAATTCGTTTCGCTGTAACCTCAACCGTTGGTGTTGCGTTCTGGAACGCTGTGTTGAATGTTTTGAGGGCGTCTTTTTCTCCCAATCGGTGCAACTCGTCAAAGGTTGCTTTCAGGATTTTTTGAGCCACTGTCTTTTTTCCTTGTTTCATAATTGAATTCACCACCCGCACTTGCTCTCGAAAACCCTGAAGCGGGTCTTGAACGATGGATAAATTATTTCCCGCAAAGCGGAAGTTTGTCTTTCGGAACCTGGCATCCGGACCACTGGCGAGATCTCAAGAAAGAACTTCAAGCAT
>Ga0257125_1001424_pt1 | contig 24491 bp, 18 predicted proteins | sample SI106_200metaG_FD_190183 | JGI IMG/M metagenome (GOLD analysis project Ga0257125, IMG submission 190183) | Marine microbial communities from Saanich Inlet, British Columbia, Canada - SI106_200 | ecosystem: Environmental > Aquatic > Marine > Inlet | place: Canada: British Columbia | collected... | reverse complement strand
AAAAACGAGGATTACACAGACATCAACGAAATCGGTGAGGAGTCCTTAGAAGGAGAGACCCGGAACGCCTATAGAAGTGTGAGGCTGGGGACCACGTACAGTACGGTCGATCATCCGCTGTTCCCATCCAAGGGATATGAGGCTTCGTTTTCAATTGAACAATACGGCGGCCCTTTCGGTGGCAGTATCGAATACCGCACCTATAATCTTAACACCAAATATTTCAAGACCCTGAATGATTCAGGGACGCTCCTTTTTGGGGCTAAATTCAACTGGGCGCATTTGCAGAAGACCAACCCTTCCAAAGAGATTCTACTGGCAAAAAGATATGAAATCGGTGGAATTACGACTGTCAGAGGATTTGACTACAATGATATCGAAGGGCCCAGCAGTGAAGGGGAACTGGGTCAGCTGGCCAGCGATTACATCAGGGGCAAATACCCCTATCAAGGTGATTATTCGGACTGTCAGAGCGATCCGGTCTGTGCGTCACTACCGGAGTCCAAGGACGCCACACGGGAGTACTTTGAACAGCATCGCGGGGGAACAACCCAGAGGATACTCAATCTCCAGCTCTACTTCCCCCTGACCCGGGAAGGAACCCGTATCCGAGGTCTTGTGTTTTTCGATGCCGGTAATGTTTGGGCGGAAGATCGTATGTATGAAATTGCGGGTCAAAAAAAGGATGACTGGTACTACCGAATGAGTACCGGTGTGGGTGTTAACCTGATTACACCGATGGGGGTGTTGCGGTTTGAATATGGTGTAAAATTGGATAAGAAACCTGCCGAATCACCCAGTAAATTCGACTTCCACATTTCCGGCCTGTTCTAAATAAAACGACATTTCCAGCCTGATGTTAACCCGCCTTGATCACAAAGCGGGCTGACATCCCAATCCTTTCAAGTCTGACGGCAGTTCGGGTTTGCAGATAGGCTCGGGTCCTTGTGAGCCTTCCATTTCCACAGATCCCTTAGTACCGATAATGCTCCGGTTTATAAGGACCATCCACAGGTACGCCGAGATATTCCGCCTGTTTGTCTGTCAGGGTGGTCAGCTTGACACCCAGTTGATCCAGGTGAAGTCTGGCAACATCTTCATCCAGCTTTTTCGGAAGAATGTAGACTATATTTTCGTACTTCCCCTTATTCTTAAACAGCTCAATTTGAGCGAGTACCTGATTGGTGAATGAGTTTGACATGACAAAGCTGGGATGACCCGTTGCACAGCCCAGGTTCAGGAGCCGTCCTTCCGCCAGGATCATCACACTGTGACCATCTGGAAATACCCATTCATCATATTGGGGTTTGATATTGATATTTTTAATGCCTGGGATTTTTTTCAGACCCGCCATATCAATTTCGTTATCGAAATGGCCGATATTACCCACAATTGCTTTATCCTTCATTTTAGACATATGTTCAGCTGTGATGACGTTAAAGTTCCCGGTCGTGGTCACAAAAATATCGGCGGTCTCAAGTACATCTTCCAGCGTCGTTACCTGGTACCCTTCCATTGCGGCCTGAAGAGCGCAAATCGGATCTATTTCCGTAATAATGACGCGGCAACCTTGTCCTTTGAGAGCTTGGGCTGACCCTTTTCCGACCTCTCCAAAACCACAGATTACTGCAACCTTACCTCCCAGCATCACGTCGGTTGCCCGGCAGAGACCATCTGGCAGTGAATGTCGACAGCCGTAAGTATTATCGAATTTACTCTTGGTCACGGAATCGTTCACGTTAAATGCCGGAAACATCAGTTCTCCAGACTCCTGCATGGCGTAAAGGCGATGAACACCGGTTGTCGTCTCCTCGCTGACGCCGATGATATTTTTTATCACCTTGGTCCAGCGATTTGGATTTTTTTCCAGCTCCTTTTTCAACATGTTAACGATGACGCCCCACTCTTCTGGATCGTTATCCGGATCGAAATCGGGAACTTTGCCCGCGGCTTCAAATTCCGCACCTTTATGTACAACAAGTGTCGCGTCACCACCATCATCGACAATCAGGTCCGGTCCTGAGCCGTCAGGCCACATCAGAGCTTGTTCCGTACACCACCAATACTCCTCCAGCGTCTCACCTTTCCATGCAAATACAGGCGTCCCTTGGGGTTCATCAATTGTTCCGTTTGGTCCAACAACGATGGCTGCTGCTGCATGATCCTGTGTAGAAAAAATATTACAACTGACCCAGCGGACATCTGCGCCGAGGGCAACCAGCGTTTCAATCAGGACCGCGGTTTGAATGGTCATATGCAGACTACCCATGATCTTGGTACCGGCCAGGGGCTTCTCTGACTGGTATTTCTCTATGAGAGCCATTAATCCTGGCATCTCCTGTTCGGCTAGCCGGATCTCATTGCGACCGAATTCGGCCTGACTGATGTCAGCAATTTTATATGCAGGGCGTTCTGTAATGGACGTTTCAAGTATCTTATTCATCTTTACTCTCGCTTATTAGTTGGATAGGTTTTTGTCTGTTCAGTGGTGTCGAAGAATTTTCTTGAAGCAGAATCTTTTTATTATATAAAGAGGGATTGAAACTGTCACCTGCAAACACAAATATCTGAAATGAAGAGCAATATTAATTTGACGTGAATTCCCTTTCTAATGTCAAGCGGCACCCCCTGTTTTCATGCTAAACCCGCAATATGGCGCAATGACGCGCTATTCGAAGCGGCGAATTTCCTGACAGATCTCTTCGACAATTGAATCCGCAGTTGAAGCGCCTGAGGTGATCCCGACCTCTGTTTTTCCCTTGAACCATTCCGGCTTCAGCTGATCGGCAGTTTCAATATGGTGGCTGTCGACGTAATTGCGTGTCAATTCAACCAGTTTCTTAGTATTTGAAGAGTGAAAGCCGCCAACCACAATCATGATATCTACCTGTTTAGCAAGCTTTTCTGCGGCGATCTGTCTTTTTTTTGTGGGGGAACAGATCGTATTCTTAACTTTTACGTCAGGACATCGCTGATGAATAAGGGCGACCAGTTCATCGAAGCGCCTCTGGGAGAAGGTACTCTGGCAGATAATACCAATTTTTTCTGGCAAATCGGTCTGATCGAGCTCAGCTTCAGAATTAATGATAATCGGGTCTTTCATCCTGGATGCAATTCCCTTAACTTCGATATGTTGTTTATCACCCAGGATGACTATTTTATAGCCCTCTTTTTCAAGTCCAATTCCAGCCCGATAAATGGTACTGACCAGGGGACAGGTTGTATCAACAATATTCAGTTTGAGCTGATCCAGTTTTTCAAAATTTTCCACCAGTGTCCCATGGGCGGTAATGACAATTGGATTTTCCTCCTGGCCAGTAATTTCGTGAATAATGGTTTTACCCTTTTGTTCGAGTTCCCGGACCACCTGCTTGTTGTGAATTAAATCTCCAAAAATGTTGACCTCTTCATGTTCATTGACAATATCCAGTGCTCTTCTGACTCCCCAGCAAAATCCTTGGTCTTCAGCCACAATAATATTTTTCATTATTCAACACGATTTCATTTTTAGATTTGAAACAGCAGAAGATGTCACTGGTATTTTTAAATCCTTCAGCCTTTTTTATTATCCAAACACAGATTCTGATTTTGGCTCCTCCAATAAGTGTGTTTCTCATCACAATTTTAGCCTATGATCGATGGAAAAACCAGTCCCCAGATTGAAGATATCATTTTGATAAATTTAAATATTTAAAATCATTGTTTTCTTGTTGCCAACACTGGATTTATTTATCAAATTCTGCTATTTCCTATGGATAGACAAATAGCAAATAGACGAGTCTGATCACTCCTGTTTTATGGCTGTGAGCGTATTCTCCAAATCAAACCTGTAAGAAAAATTTCCTCTCGGAAAAGTTACAGCAAACCGTTTTTTCACCTGATGGCGACATATCCAAGTTCTTCCAGATTCTACGGGTTCGAAAAGAAATCATAATTTTGAAAAACAATCAGGTCCCGGAGGGTACCACCTCTGCTTCCGGGGATTAATAAAAATTTAAGCTGCTAAAATAAAAATGCTCAGTTATTTGAAAAAGAAAATCGTGGGGTCGTTCTCTGATCGGGAATTAAAAAAGTATTATCCCTTTTTACAAAAAATAAACGATCTTGAAAGCGATTTTAAGAATCTCAGCCAAACTGAATGTATTGCAAAAGCTGAAGATTTAAAGTCGAGGGCGAAAAATGGAGCCGAACTGGATGACCTTCTTCCGGAAACTTTTGCGCTGGTTCGAAAGGCGTCTATAGAGACACTGGGAGAGCGACATTTCGATGTTCAATTACTCGGTGGAATCGCACTCCACCGAGGTGAAATAGCTGAAATGAAAACCGGTGAAGGGAAAACGCTGACTGCGACTTTACCGCTGGTTCTGAACGCTCTCTCAGGGAAAGGGGCACATGTTGTGACGGTCAATGACTATCTGGCCGAACGTGATTCAAAATGGATGGGGGAGATCTTTCAGTATCTGGGAATGACCGTGGGGGTCATCAAACACGGGTTGACTGATGAGGAGCGGAGAGACGCATATGCCGCTGACATTACGTACGGAACTAATAACGAATATGGTTTTGACTATCTGCGTGATAATATGAAGTTCGACTTGAAGGACTATGTGCAGCGTGATCACCATTATGCAATTGTCGACGAGGTTGACAGTATTCTAATCGATGAGGCCCGGACCCCGCTGATCATTTCTGGTCTTGCGGCCGGATCCACGGAAAACTATCACATCATTGATCGGGAAATGTATGGTCTGACCCGTGAATGGCGAGTGAGCGACAGTCCCGAACCGGAACTCGTCGCCAAACTCCATGAGATTGAAATCAATGAGGTCAAGAACTTTTTACGGAATCATGAGGATCTGGATGTTATTATCCCCGGAGACTACACCCTTGAGGAAAAATCGCGCAATATTCAGCTGGCCGAATCCGGTATAGAAAAAATGCAGACTCGACTGACCGGAATATTGAAAACACCCAACCTGTTTGATTTTGAAAACATTGAGTTTTTGCATCACGTCAATCAGGCATTGAAGGCGCAGTATGTTTTTAAGCGGGATATCGATTATGTGGTTCAGGAAGGCAAGGTCTTGATTGTTGATGAATTCACCGGCCGGATTATGGAGGGACGCCGTTTCAGTGATGGGTTGCACCAGGCACTGGAAGCTAAAGAACGGGTCCGAATTGAAAAGGAGAATCAAACACTTGCCTCAATTACATTTCAGAACTATTTCCGCAAATATGAAAAACTGGCGGGTATGACGGGTACGGCTGAAACAGAAGCGGATGAGTTCATGAAAATATACAACCTGGGCGTGGTTGTGATTCCGACGAATAAGCCCATGATTCGCCAGGATCACGCGGATGTTATCTATAAGACCGCAGCGGCAAAAAAACGTGCGATCTTGAGCCAGATTCAGGATGTGTTTAGTAAAAAACAACCGGTGCTTGTTGGAACCGCTTCCATTGAAAGTTCTGAAGTTCTCAGCCGGATGTTGGACAAAAATAAAATTCCCCACAAAGTCCTCAACGCCAAATTCCATGATCAGGAAGCAGAAATCATCGCTAAGGCAGGCCAGCCGGGCTCTGTAACCATCGCGACCAATATGGCCGGTCGGGGGACCGACATAAAACTGGGAGAAGCGATTGTCAATAAAGGCGGACTTTTTATTCTGGGTACGGAGCGAAACGAATCTCGTCGGGTGGATAACCAGTTGCGTGGACGTTCCGGCCGTCAGGGAGATGCAGGTGCCAGCCGCTATTTCCTCTCCCTGGAAGATGATCTCCTCCGTATTTTCGGGGGGGAAAAAATTGCCAACCTGATGAACAAGTTGAAGATCGATGAAGATGAATCCATTGAGCATATTCTGATTTCGCGTGCGATCGAAAACTCCCAGAAGAAAGTGGAGGCGCATAATTTTGATATCCGGAAACATCTACTGGAGTACGATGACGTCATGAATCGCCAGCGGGAGATAATCTATCGCCAAAGAAAAGGCATTTTAGGTGATGAAGGAGAGGAAATCTTTCTGGATATGCTGGATGATGTTCTTGAGGTTCTGCTGCGGCAATATTGCAACGTAAAGCATATTGACGAATGGGATCTGGAAGGTCTTGAAAAAGAGCTATTTTCACGGTTTAAACTGAATCTGACATCGGAAATGGACGATCACAATTCGTCCCGGGAGGAGCTCTTTGACTGGATTTCACAAAAACTGCTGGCGCAATACAGAGAAAAAGGAGAAGAGTTCGGAGAGTATAAAGAAATGGTTCTGAGGCAGATTCTATTAGAGATTACTGACTCGATGTGGAAAGACCATTTGCTTTCAATGGATCATCTCAAGGAAGGAATTGGGATGCGTGGCTATGCGCAGAAAAATCCATTGAGTGAGTACAAAAAAGAGGGCTTTGAACTTTTTGCTGCTCTGATGACGCGAATCAGTGAAGAGTGCGTTAAAGCTTTTTTCCAAGTCAGTATCGTTCAGGAACCGCCCCAGGAGAGAGATAGACACCCGCAGGAGATGGAGATGATACATGGCGAGTTGGATCGACCGGAACCTCAGAAGGTCGCCAAACAGATGCCTGCCAGAAAAAAGCGGGAACCGGGTCGAAACGAACCCTGTCACTGCGGCAGTGGGAAAAAATACAAGAATTGCTGTCTGAAAAAAGACCAGGACCTCGGTGATTAGAATGGGGGTTCAAAATATCAAAACACCCCCGAAGCTCTATTTTTTTTGGAAGGCCGATGATCTCAGGGCAGATGTAAACACACATAAATAACCTCAACCCTTTTTATCAGTTATGACTACAGAGTTTAGAAGCGTGAAGCCCGTAAATATCGAAGATACCATGCAAGCGGCTTATCTGGAATACGCGATGAGTGTGATTGTTGGACGAGCGCTGCCCGATGTCAGAGATGGGTTAAAACCTGTCCACAGAAGGATTCTTTTTGCGATGAGCAAACAGAATGCGGCACATAATCGGCCATTCCTGAAATCAGCAAGAATTGTGGGTGAAGTTATCGGAAAGTATCATCCCCATGGAGACAGCGCGGTGTATGATGCCATCGTCAGAATGGTACAGGAGTTTTCCCTCAGGAACCCCCTGATAAACGGACAGGGAAATTTCGGTTCGGTCGACGGAGATTCCGCTGCGGCCATGCGGTATACCGAAATTCGTCTGCAGAAAATATCCCAGGAGTTTCTGGAAGATCTCGACAAGAACACCGTGGATTTTATTGACAACTATGATGGCAGTTTGCAGGAACCTACAGTTCTTCCGACAAAAGTCCCTAATCTGCTCATCAATGGCTCTACGGGTATTGCTGTTGGCATGGCAACCAATATTCCGCCGCATAACCTGACTGAAGTGGCGAATGGTTTGATCTATTACATTGATCGCAGAGACAGTTGTACTCTGCAGGAAATCTTGCCGTTTATACAGGGGCCTGATTTTCCTACCGCAGCCACTATCCTGGGGAATGAAGGGATACTCAGCGCTTACAAAACGGGTCGAGGGATTATCAGGATGAGGGCCCGGACGGAAGTGGAGGCGATTAAAAACAGTGCCCGTGAAGCGATTATTGTGACCGAGTTACCCTATCAGGTCAACAAAGCGCGATTGATTGAAAAGATCGCTGAGAATGTCAAAGAGAAAAAGATTGAAGGGATACAAGATTTACGGGACGAATCTGATCGGAAAGGCATGCGGATCGTGATCGAGCTGAAACGGTATGAAAATCCGGACACAGTGCTGGCGAATCTGTTCAAATATTCGGCCATGCAGAGTACTTTCGGAGCAAATATGCTGGCAGTGGTTGATGGGCAGCCACAGATTCTTCCGCTATTGGATTTCTTCAAATACTTTATCAATCACCGGATTGATGTCGTTATACGGAGAACTCGGTTTAATCTGGATAAAGCGGAGGAAAAGGCCCATATCCTGGAAGGATTGAAAATCGCCCAGGATAATATCGACGAAGTTGTCAAACTGATTCGCTCGTCAAAAAGTGGGCAGGAAGCCAAAGAGAGGCTAATGACTGAATTTCCACTGACAGAAATCCAGGCTCAGGCGATTCTGGATATGCGTCTCCAGCGACTGACCGGGTTGGAAGTGGAAAAACTCGTTTCCGAATTGGCAGAGCTGCACGAAAAGATAACATGGTATAAGCAGATCCTGGCAGATAATCAGCTGGTCCTGAACATTATTAAAGACGAATTGATCGAGATCAGAGATACATACGGCAGTGAAAGACGCACAGAGATCGTTGAGGGGCAGAATGAAATACTGCAGGAGGATCTGATCCCGGTCGAGGAGATGGCGGTGACCATGAGCCGCAACGGGTATATCAAACGTTGCGTTTTGGATACTTTCAGGGCTCAGAACCGGGGAGGAAAGGGGAAAATAGGTATGACGACCAAGGATGAAGATATTCTTGAGCATATTTTTATTGCCTCAACCCATGATACACTGCTTATTTTTACCAATCTGGGTAAGGTTTATTGGAAAAGGGTTTTTGAACTGCCATCAGCCAGCCGGATTTCAAAAGGTCGAGCCTGGGTCAATATCTTACCTTTGGTCGAAGATGAACGAGTGATGTTCTGTACGCCGATTTCAGACTACGCTGATGATAGCTATATCGTGATGATTACCGATAAAGGGGTGATTAAAAAAACGGCTTTACCAGCCTATAAAAACAAACGGGCTAATGGCACCAAGGCAATCTTGATTGACGATGATGATCGATTGGTGGCTGTACGATTGTGCACAGATGAAGACTTGATTTTTATCGCAACCAAACAGGGAATGGCTTTGAAGTTTGCCGCTAAAACGTTGCGGGCACAGGGTAGGGTAACCCGTGGATGCAGAGGGATTAAGCTGAAGAGTGGGCTTCAGGATAAGGTGATTTCCATGGAAGTGGCTTCTGATGATGGGACCATTTTGACTATCACAGAAAACGGTTTTGGGAAGAAATCGACTATCGAGAGTTACCGGCTTGGGAGCCGTGCGAATATGGGCGTTATGAATATCCGGGGCAGTGAGAGAATCGGTCAGGTAGTCCATTCCGTAATGGTCAATGATGATGATGAAGTGATGATTATCACCCAGAAAGGAAAAATTATCCGCTTGTCTGTCGAGCAGGTCAGAAGTACGGGTCGGGTAACCCAGGGTGTGAGAATGATCAATCTGGAAGCAGAGGAAAAAGTTGTTTCCGTTGCAAAAATTGCCTCTGAAAAAGTAACTGCCGAGGAAGGAGAAGAAGAGACAACGGATCAACCACCGATCTCCCCCATTCAGCAAGTGGATCACGAACCCATGGATGGTGAATAGACATGAAATGGGGAAAAACCATTTCTTTTCAGTTTTTTAAGCAACTTGTGGCGATATTTCTGGTCGGGTTGCTGTTTTTTCCAGGATGTCAGCGCGATGAGGCCCAGCGAATTTTTGATAAGGGTCTGACATTGTGGGAAGACGAGAAGTATGATGAAGCCATTCAAAATTTCGTTGCCTTGACAAAGGCGTTTCCAGAGCATCATCTTGTGGATGATTCCCTGTTCTGGATCGCAAATATCTACGAGCACTATCTCAATAATCCCGAACAGACGATTCGATTCTATCGCTATTTGACCGGCAAGTTTGAAAAATCAGAATTTCAATTCAGATCGATGGTCGGCCTGGGAAGAGTCCGTGCTTTGCAAGGGGATGAGGGAAAAAGAAAAGCTATCCGGATCTTCAGAAAACTGCAGAAGCATCCTGAAATGATCCAAAATGAAAAAAAATGGGTGGAAAACCAGTTTCGGCTAATCGATCTTTACCTCGAACTCAAGCAATATGAGCAGACGCGGATTGAATTAAAACAGGTTATTCTAAAGGAACCAGACGTGAAGTCCGAGTCTAAGGCTTACTACCTGATCGGGCGCTCTTATTTGCTGGAGGGTAAAACAGAACTGGCGAAAATCACATTTCTGGAAGCGGACAGGAAGTTCGGATTTAAAAGAGTGTCCCTCGATTCAGCGATTAACCTGGCAGATATTTATGAACGAAGCGGCGAGTTGAGGCTGGCCATTGCGGTCTATGATACGATCTTGAACCGTTTAGAGCGAAAAGAGGTTTTTTATCAATTGGCGAATGATCGTAAGAAGAAATTGAATTCAAGATTAAAAAAGACCAAAACGGGATAGAATCAGGATGTTCCGTTCTTTGAACCAACTATTCAGGGAGAACGATTGAGTATGGGGCGAGTCATTGCGGTTTCCAATCAAAAAGGGGGGGTCGGAAAAACGACAACCTGCATCAATCTGGCTGCATCGATGGCAATTTTGGGCAAGGAGGTCTTGCTGATCGATTTTGATCCTCAAGGCAATACCACCAGTGGACTTGGACTGGTGCCCAATGACTGTGACCGGAACATCTATAATGCACTGATGGGGGATGCTCCCATTCAACAGCAGATACAGCAAACATCAGTCAAACGGCTCAACCTGATTCCGGCGAATATCGATTTAACAGGAGCGGAAGTGGAGCTGGTCAGCACCGCAGACAGAGAAATGCGCTTGAAATCGGTACTTTCCCCAATAAAAGATAACTTTGATTGTATTATTATCGACTGTCCGCCATCACTGGGCCTATTGACGATCAATGCGCTGGTCGCAGCAGACAGTATCCTCATTCCTCTGCAATGTGAGTATTATGCTATGGAAGGGATATCGCAGTTGCTGGTGACCATCAATCGCATAAAGGAGGCCTTGAATCCCAATATTAGAATAGAGGGTATCTTGCCAACAATGTATGATGTGAGGAACAATATCTCGAAGCAGGTGATTGAGGAGGTTAAACTACATTTGAAAGAGCATGTTCTTGAGACCGTTATTCCGAGAAATGTTCGGCTTTGTGAAGCACCTTCTTTTGGAAAACCGGCTTTCTTTTATGACAGGACAAGTAAAGGTACCGTCAGTTATCTGAAATTGGCAAAAGAACTACTGGAAAAGCATCAACTGATATCTGGATCATGACCAACAAACAACGCAAGGCCTTAGGGCGCGGCTTTGGCGCTCTTTTAAAAGCTGTCGAAGAAAATAATTCAGAAGACAATTCAGCAAACATTGCTCAATTGGAGATTGACAAAATCGGATTGAATCCGAAACAGCCAAGGCAGGAAATGAATACGGACCGGCTCGAAGAGCTGGCACAATCCATTCGCATGAAAGGCGTGATCCAGCCAATTCTTGTTCGCCCTGGAAATGACGGGCCCGGCAGTTATGAACTGATTGCCGGAGAGAGAAGGCTCAGGGCGTCGCGGATTGCAGGCTTTGATCGGATCCCGGCTATGATTAAGCCGATCAAGGACAAAGATTTACTGGAACTCGCCCTGCTTGAAAACATTCAGAGGGAAAACCTCAACGCTCTGGATGAGGCGAAAGCATATCGCGCGTTGTTGGAGGAGCATGGATATACTCAGGAGGATTTGGCGAAGCGTATAGGTAAAAACCGCTCCACCATCGCCAATCTGATCCGGCTGCTACAACTTCCCGAAAGCCTGCAACTTGATCTGGCAGAAAATAGAATCTCAGCAGGTCATGCCAGAACTCTTCTGGCAGTATCCGACGAAGCTGAACAGCTCAAACTGAGAAACAAAATTGTTGAAGATCATATTTCGGTGAGGGAGGCGGAACTGATCTCGCAGACCGAAAAAGAGTCTGCCAGTCCCAAACCTGTGAAAAAAAGTAATCCCGAAATATCGCCTCAATTGGTCCTGAATCAGGACCGGTTGCAGGACTGTTTCGGAACCAAGGTTGTCATCAAACCCCGGGGTGATAAAGGAAAAATCGAGTTGGAGTATTACAGCAGCGAAGATTTTAACCGTTTATACGCACTGCTCGTTAAGTAATACCAGCGGGAAGATTTTAGTTATTGAGGGCACTCGTTAACATCCCATTGTAAATATGAAGATATGACTGTTTCTAATGATGAGAAAATATCAGGGGAGAGCTCTTGAAATTTAATAAGGAATTTAAAACAACCAGTTTTCTATCGGATGCTTGTGAACTGAAGGGAAATCTCCACACCACCGGGGGAATCCGCATTGACGGGAAAATCAATGGTTCTTTGAGTTGTCGCTCGACAATCTTTGTTGGCGAGACAGCGGAGATTGAAGCGGAGATCGTAACCCGCTCCCTGATTTCGGGTGGGTCCATCACAGGCAATATTATTGCGGAAGACACAGTACAGGTCAACCGGCCCGGTTCGATTAGAGGTGAGATCAGAACAAGTCGTCTTGGTATTGAGAAAGATGTCTATTTTAGTGGTAAATGCCAGTTGCTGAGCCCTAAGAACAATAAAAAGCCCAAATCCCTTAAACCACGCTTACCCAGAAGAGCAATTCAAAACCGGGATTAAGCTTTAGCCGTTCTCCTGAAGCTTTTGTACAATTTCATCAAGAGATTGTTCCCATGTCTTGAATGGGACCTGGCACGTTCCTACCCTTTCATGTCCCCCACCGTTATAATCGAGCATCAGTTTGCCCACATTGGTACGGCAAGTTTGGTTTAATATGCTGTGACCCACAGCAAAAACAACATTCTGCTTATTTTTCCCCCACATTACCCTGACTTCGATGTTCTGATTTGGATAGATACCATAGACAAGAAACCTGTTACCGCAATAGATGGTCTCCTCGTTCATCAAATTGGTGACAATAACGTTCCCCTTAATATCGCAATTTCGCTGAAGCATATCCTCAAAGAGTTCCTGCTGCTCAAAGTAACGACGTGTTCGTTCTTGAATATCAGGAATCATCACAATCTCTTCAGCTGTTTTGGAACGGCAATACCCGATTAAATCCAGCATAAGTTCATAATTGCTGATTCTGTAGTCCGTAAACCGGCCCAGACCAGTGCGAGGATCCATGATAAACCCTAGAAGAATCCATCCTCTTGCGTCTACAATCTCGTCGGTACTTAGATTGGCGGAATCGGTTTTGTTTACAGCCTCTAGTAGCGGGATGAAATGATTGTCAAAGGTTGCTTCTCCACCATAATAATCCCAGATTACTTGAGCAGCGCTTGCAGCATAGTAAGACGCCCCCTCAAACTTGAGTTTTTCCATTTCCAGACGTTCCTCTTCACTGGCATGATGATCGAACCAGAGGCCGCAATTCTTATGATAAGGGACATTGGCCAGTACATCATTCGAATTCACTTCCACGGAGCCGTCCTGTAAATCTTTTGGATGAACAAACTTATATTCATCTACAATTTTTTTTTCTGACAAAAAAACTGCGCAGACCAGACCATCGAAATCAGATCGGGTTAAAAGTCTCATGAGTACCTCTTCTCTTGATTTGGATATATTCTATAAATACAATCTGATATCTCGATATATGAACTGAAGTATGTGCTTTATCTTTTTATTACAACAGTCTCGGTGAGATGAATCGTTTTCTTATTCTTTCCTATTTATAACACGGTGTTCGATATTTTGTAAATATTAAGTAGAGGGGAAACAGCACTATCAGAATACTTAGGGATCGTTCAAAAATAACTTCACATAGGGATCGTACAAAAATTACTTGGCATAATCTGTCCACAAAAGTCCCATAAAGACTCAGCAATTTCTGGTTAGGTTTTTGCAAAACAAAAGCAGAATGATAAATCCCGTCTCTGCGCATTAGGATTTAAAGATTTTCTTAGTTTGCTTCACGAAAAACCGCCAAACTCGCCTGCCTCGCTCAAACAAGGCTTATTTTCGCTACGCTAAACTAAGAAAATCTAATAAGTCCTTATAAGCTCGATCCATGTTTCATCATTCAGCTTTCTGCAAAAACCTAACCGGACATTGCTGATAAAGACTGGACATTTTGCAGACAAAATGCCAAGTAATTTTTGAGCCAACTCATAATCTATTTGCAAAAGTCCTAAAAACACGGGACATTTTGCAAACAGAATGTGACAGCAACGTGTTTCCTTTTCCAGGCGATGAGCATTGAATCGTTGAAAGATTAGGTCCAACAGTCAATCCCTCTCGCATTTAAAAACGGAAAAACCCTTTTCAATGTCTTTTTATTAACTTAGACTATTTTATCAGCCTGGCAGTACCTCTCATCGTGCCTGTGCCCGTTCGGTTTCCGCGCACAACTTTTAAGGGAGCACTCCTGGCGTGTCTTTCAAAACGATAAAAATAGTTGAATATGAATTGAAAAACGAACCTGTCAATCATGCTAAATAAAATAAACGACTATTACAAAACCTGCTCTCGCCTGTCCGTTTCTATGGTTGAAAAAGCCAAAATGACAGAGCATACCTTCATGATCATTATCGCTATCCTTATCGGTGTATTTGCGGGATTTGGGGCAATAGGTATCCGGATGTTGATCCAAACCATCTCTGATTTCTCATTTGCAGGCTCGGGATCATTGTTGGAGAATATCATCGCGGCACCCTGGTATATAAAGATTAGTATTCCGGTTATTGGCGGGCTTATTGTGGGACCTTTGATCTATTTTTTTGCTCCGGAAGCAAAGGGGCATGGTGTCCCGGAGGTGATGCAGTCCATTCTCCTCAAGGGGGGAATAATTAGGCCCCGAGTGGCTTTTGTTAAAGCGATTGCTTCGGCGGTAACCATTGGAACAGGCGGTTCTGTGGGGAGGGAAGGGCCCATAATACAGATTGGCTCGAGTCTGGGGTCAACAGTGGGTCAATTTTTCAATATATCCGGGGACCGCATGAAGACGTTAGTGGGCTGCGGGGCTGCAGCCGGAATTGCAGCTGCATTCAATGCCCCGATCGCAGGTGCATTGTTTGCGGTTGAGATCATCCTGATGGATTTTGCTTTTGCCCAATTCTCTCCTATTGTTATTTCATCGGTCATGGCGACGGTGATATCCCACAAATTTGAAGGAAATCTGGCTACCTTCCAGGTGCCTCATTATGAACTTGTTAACCCTACTGAGCTGATATTTTATGTAATTTTGGGTCTGCTCGCCGGGTTGGTTTCCTATGTTTTTATCAAGGTTCTTTATGCGTTTGAGGATTTTTTTGAAAACAATGTTCCCATTCCGGAGTATTTACAGCCGGTTATCGGTGGCCTGGTTATTGGTGTGACGGCACTTTTATTCCCCCAAATCATGGGTGTTGGTTATGATACGATTAACAATGCCCTGCATGGAGACATGATCTGGTACATGGCGTTTTCACTTATTTTCATTAAAATCCTGGCAACATCTTTCACTCTTGGTAGCGGTGGGTCTGGGGGGATTTTTGCACCGTCTCTATTTATGGGGGCGATGCTTGGATGCTTTTTCGGGACCTTTGTGCATGAGATGTTTCCCAGTATTTCGGCGTCCCCCGGAGCATATGCATTGGTCGCCATGGGTGGACTTGTTGCCGGTACGACACGCGCGCCGATTACAGCCATCATCATTGTGTTTGAGTTGACAAACGATTATAACATTATTCTGCCGTTGATGATCACGTGTATTATTAGTACAATTCTTTCCTCAAAGCTATCCCGAGAATCGATTTATACCCTGAAACTGCTGCTCCGCAAAATCAATCTCAAAGGGGGTACCGAAATCAACGTGATGAAGTCGCTCTACGTCAGGGATCTTTATCAGTCCAGCTTCGAATCAATACCAGAGACCAGCAGTTTTGCCGAGGTTGTAAATCAGGTGATTACAAAAAGGGATCCATATTTTCTTGTTATGGACGACAGTGATTTACTGGTGGGGATTATTTCCATCCATGACATGAAGAGTTTCATGTTTGAAGGTGAGGATCTTCAAAACCTGATCATCGCTGGTGATATCGCTTTAAAAGATATTAAGGTTGTTGGCCTGGATGAAGATTGCCAGACAGCTCTGGACAAAATGAGTAAAACAGGTTTTCTGGGTCTGCCCATTGTGCAATCTGATAACAACAGAAAAGTATTGGGAATGATCTGGCAGAAAGACGTTCTGGATGCATACCACACAGAGATCGAAAGAAGGGATGTAGCGGCCACTCTGGTTGATAGGATTCAAATGAGCAGCAACCGTCAGGACGTCCATTTCATGGAGGGCTATTCCATATCCGAAATTGCTGTTCCAAAAACCTTTATTGGCAAATCAATCAAAGATCTCAATATCAGAGCGATCTATGGGATCGATGTCCTGTCTATCAGGCAGCAGAAAGGTCAGGGAATGGAGATTAAAGCATTTCCAGGTCCTGATTATATATTAAGAGCGGATGATTTTTTGACAATAGCAGGTCTGATCAAAAAGCTGAATCTGATTAAGAATCTGGAGTGAGTATGTTCTCCGCTTGGTCTGTTTGCTGTCTGTTGATCCGCAACTTAGATAATGCCTCAGAAAACCAGAGAATAAATTATTGAATTTTTTCTTGTCGTCATTTAAAATACCTTTTGACAGTTTATATACGTCTAGAGACAGTTGGATAATATTAAACTGACCCGGTCTAAACAAGCTGTTCTTATATTACAAACGAGTAGCTTGTAAATCTGAAAAAAGGAGCTTAAAGTAGGAGGGCTATGGAAGTAAAGGTCATCAATAACCAGATTGAAAATGCCATGCAGAGGTTAAAAAGACAACTGATCAGGGAAGGGTTGTTCAAAGATGTAAAGAAACGGCGCTACTACTCCAAGCCGTCTGTCAAAGCGAAACTCAAGCGCGAAGAGGCTGAAAAAACGAGGCATAAGGATCGCAAGCGGACAGTAGCGAGGGGAAAGAGTATTCTGTAGTTTCTCTCCCATGCGCCGTAATCAAAGCAGATCTTTCATGTTCAAAAATGCATCACAACGCCCAATCCAATCCCAGTTCAACTAATTTGCTGGTAGAAGGATTACCGGTTTCTTTGTCCCAGCCCATCAGATTGTAGTAGTGATCCAGCATCTCTGGGAAGAGATCTCTGTCTACGCATTTCCCCTTCGCAGGACCATCCGGCAACGGCTGATACAATCGTTCCGGAAGCACGTCATCTGCTTTGGAGAATCCTCGTTTTGCATTGATCTGTTTCAGCATATTTGTTTTGCGCTCCCCCACTTTCATCAGCTCCCAGAATGTGCACTTCCAGCCCGTTGTGTGGTATAAAAGATCTTCCAGATCCCGGTAGGTAAACAGGCTTCCCGGACCCCACACAAACATGCAGAGGGTAAGAGTATCCAACAAAGAGTAATAATGCTGGCTATAGGCTGTCATCCTGGCCTTGGCCAGGTTAGTTGACGATGCATCTCCTGAACCGAAAATCCCCAGACCACGACAGTCATCATCATTTTCGTTCAGAAAAAAATCGTGCTCTGCTGACATGTGATCGCCGCCAATAGGACAGGCAGCGTACATTAAAGCCTGGCTCGGCTTGACCTGAGCCATATGTGCGGGTAGCCCTTGTCCCTTGGCATGAATGGCAAAGGGTTCGGTATCCTTTCCAAAAACGCTGATCGCATTTACAAACCCGTCAGCAATAATATCACCAATACCCTCGCGGTTTACAATCTGTCTGATTAGATCGAACAGATCTTCCGGGGATCCGAATTGCACTTTTTTGCCTTGGTTTTGCTCTGGTCCAATGGCACCTTTTTCCATTGATTCCATGATATAAGATGCGATGGCGCCGGTGGTGATGGTGTCCAGACCGAATTGGTTGCACATTTCATTGGCTTTCGACACTGCGGCAGCGTCCATAATATCTAAATTTGAGCCCAGCAGGCTGAGGGTTTCAAATTCCGGACCGCCGAGTTTGTCGCTGATCTGGTAAGGGCGCGTCGCACTGACCCGCTTTCGGCAGGCAACGATACATCCAAAACAGGTTGTCTTTCCACTGCTGAGGATTGGATCGATAGTCTCAGCGTCTAGATTGATAAACTCTTCATGAAAACTGCGGCTGAAATTGTGGGTTGCGATATTACCGCTTTTTGCCTGTATGGCGAATACACCAGCTGTTCCAGAATTCTTCAGGATGGTCGGAAAACCGGCCTTTTCGAGCCGTTCTTTGGCCAGCTTATTGAATAATTTTAATTCATCCGGCTGAGCAAAATTAAGTGATCCATCACCCCTAACGGCGATAGCGCGGAGATTCTTGCTGCCAAACACGGCTCCCAGGCCGGTGCGTCCAACGACATTGTTGCGATCCACCATCAGACTTGCAAAGCGAACCTTTTTCTCTCCGGCCGGACCACATTGAATAATGCTGAGTTTCGCTTTTCCCAGTGAGTCTACCAAAATATCGTGTGCTTCTCCCACTGTCCGACCCCACAATTCAGACGCGTCTCTGATCTCAATATCTTCTGAGCTGACGTAGAGATAACAAGGTTTTTCAGATTGGCCAGTGACAACGATGGCGTCGATGCCAGCGCGTTTGATCATCGGGCCGATGCTGCCTCCCGCCTGACCTTCCCCGACGGCACCTGTCAAAGGGGACAAGCTGATGACACTGCACCGGCTTACGCCAGATACGGTGGTTCCCGTCGTTACACTGGGGGCGATGGTGATGATGTTGGCAGAATCAAAGGCATCCATGTTACCCGTGGTCTCCTTTAAGAGAAAATAAGCACCTATAGCTCCACCGCCCATATAGGTACGGTAAAAGGCGTCTGAAATTTCCTTTTTCTCAATCTTCTTTGTCGTTAAATCGACACGCAATATCAAACCTTGATAGCCGTTTGGCATAAATTAACCCTTAAATTTCGATTGTGAATAATCAGCTGTTAAGTGATTCAACAAAACAGCGCATTTGCAGTGCGGATGCTGTATTTTCAATTGTGGCCAGGCAGGCCTGTACTGATGGGTTGGGAATATAAACATGGATGTCGATACGGTACTGATCACTTGGTTCACCAAGCGTGACCTCAGTATTCAATCGCACGATATTGGCTTTGAATTCAACAAATACTTCTGTCAGACGGGCTACAAGTCCGGGATTGTCACCCCCCTCAACGAGAATACGGTGGGTGATATTGGCGCTAGCAGCATGGGAAATCTGCATGTCGAATGGTGCGATTCGAATATCAGCCTCTTTGAGCTCGGGCAAAGCCTTCAGCTGCTCTTCAATATCTGATTGATCGACTGTGTCCGGAACAATGCAAACAGCAGTATACTCCGCTCCTGTCCCAAGTACAGCAAAATTTGTGTCGCCCAGATTTGCACCAAGGTCAAATAGTTTTCCTGTAATGGCTGAAATTAAACCGATTTTATCAGGGCAAAAAATCGAAATACGCAATGGTGTACTCATAGTTTATTTTGTAAACAGGTAATTATTTGATTTCAGAGATGGTCAGGATATCGTTGATTTAGTTTCCCATCACCTGAATCATTCTCTATTCTTGACGCTGGAACCTCGATATTATTATAACCTGCCTTGGGAAAGCAACCGTTTATCGCCTTTTCTCCTTTGTTGAATCAAAAAGCGGGGGGCTGTGAGAATGAAGGTTTAACTGTTTTCGTTTGGCCTGACCGGATTGGATTTTAATAGCACCTGGTTACAAGAAGACCTGTTTACAGTCAGCTATTTTTCAAGCCCCTGATAAATATTGTCATAATTTTCTGCAGCTCTTGCCATTCGCCGTCTGAGACCTCATCTAGCTCGGCTAAGACACCCGACTGGTTTCGTCTGAGAAGAGCGTTTTGCTCTTTTATGATTTCTATTGTCGTTTTTTGAGTCTTGATGGTGGTTTTCAGTGTCTCAATCAACTCTTGGGTTGAATTTCCAAGCACATTCGCTTCAAGAGCTGCTGAGGGCATAGGAGTGTTTGCGCTTTTTATCAGAGGCGGAATTATCTTTTTCCCCTGTTTGGTTTGTTTAGAGACCGGCGGAAGGTCTTCCTTCGTTTGCGTTTGCTTCCATATTGACTGGTAGGCGCTGATAGAAGAAGGGTTAATGCCAGGCAGAGCATTTCTTAATTCACGATAGGTTGCATGTGGGTTGCGGTTGAGATATGCAAAAACTGTATTTTTTACACTTTTCTTTTTTTTTCGATCAGGCCGGATCTTTCGCCATTGATAGTGATAATTGCTGATAGATACTCGGTTTTCATTCGGAAATGCTTTCTGCAGGTCCTTAGATGTCGCTTCGGGGTTACTGTCGATGTATGAAAAGACCCTTTGCCTGATGCTGTTGCTGCCCTCTGCTGGTCGAATACCCTGATTTTTTTTCCATTGTCCCGAGTAGTTCCAAAGAGATTTTTTTGTGGCATTCGGAAAGGCTGTCATAAGTTCTAATGTCGTTGCTTCCGGATATTTGCCCAGATACTCAAACACTTTTTTTTTCACGTTCATTCATACCTCCTCTGATTGGCAGCATAGACCTTTAGATTAAACTATCAATTCAACCTTGATGTAATTTTTGTTATTCTTCAGAGATCATGGATATTACGCTTTTTTGAAACTGTGCGACGAATCAGTACGCCATAGATGGTAATGTTAATCAGAAAAACTGTCAGCCCCAGCAGAAATTGGATTTTTCGGGTTAACGCTTCTGGATAGAGAATCGGGATTAGATAATGTGAGATAAAATCGTCAGAGTAGGTCGATTCTCCGCTTTTGAGTCGAAAATAGTTTTCCAGCGGCGTCAAGGGGCAGACTTTACCCGTCAGTTCGATTGCAATAGCCCAGACAACAGCTGGAAGGTGAACCCAGGCAATTTTTTGCCATTTAAAGCATAGTACTCCCCCGACAACCACAAAACCTACAAATCCGAAATGGAGAATTATCAATCCAGCGGCGAGAAGTTGGTAAAGCATTGTGAGGGTCCTGAAGCAATGGTTTTATAATCTACCTCCGGTTTTTCTGGGTATTGAAAACCAAAACGAAATCCCAGACTAATTTCACTGTACTAAAATAACACGGGTTTCAGGAATTTTCAAGGCATGAATATTTCTTTGGGAATAAATGACTGATCAACCCGTAACAAATTGGCTGTTCATAGAGTGTTACCCAATTCAGTGAGAGTTAATCAAAGCTTTGTCTGAACCAGGAAATCGAGGTAGGGGACGAAAACGAGCTCTTTTTCCCTTTCACTGACCTTGCAGGGCAATCAAGGCTTTTTGAATTTCAGCTCGGATCACATCTATATCATTCTCATTGGGATCAAGGGCCTTTTTTAAAAATCCGTTGATCTCTTCGATTCGTTCCAGTGCAACAACAAAAAAACATCCTTGGGCTTGAAAGGGCGCTATGGTATTTTTTGACACCGGTTTTTCTGCATCTGTTTCATCCACGATGCTGTCAATAAATTCTTTCACCTGATCTTTTATTTTGACGGGGACCTGTAGAAAAGCAACTGTAGGATCAAATTCCGGAGCGGGACTGTTTTCTTTTATCTCATGATGGTCTTCTTCTGTTTTCATTAGTTGTCCTAGAACTTTTTCTTTGCAAATGAGTAAAGAGCTGATACTAGAATTAATTTTGGTTTATTAAAAACAGGTATTTACGATTCAATTACAAGTCTCTCCAAAGCCTTATTCTGCCAGAGATCGTATACGGCCAGGAAAGTGGTCTCCTCAAACTGTTCAGCGGGGAAAATATTGAAGTATTTTCGGTATTTTGTCTTGGGCACCTCAGGGAGCATGGTAGAAATTTTATCAAATTCGGTTTGTTGGAGCTTTTTTTTCTCTACAGCCATCTTGAGGTAGCGGACGTGGTAGTCAAACCAGTCTTTCTCATTTGGTCCTTTGCGGTCCCCAAAGGGAAAAGAGAAGAAGCTACTCATGGAGACTAGTTTCCCTGATTCATCCAGACCGTAAGGGATGAGATCCTTCTTGAAAAATTCCTCATCAAATGCGTCTTTCTTCTTACCTTTTGACACGTCGGCCAGAATCAGACCGATTTGATCCACGACTTGAATACGTTTCTGAACATCATCGACATCAAGTTTTTTCATTTCCCTGTTCATTATTGTTGTAAATTTGCGGGATTTTGTGGGTGTCAATGAGCCTATCTTCGATAGGTCTGTCAGAATCTCATCCGTTGCAGTCTTGAATTCTGCAATGGCCTGCTTTCTTTGGGCGGCGGGAATCTTAATAACAATAGGCTGGGCTGCAGCAGCAAATTGGGACAGATATGCCGCTACCTGATCTTGAGTCAGCGCACCATCCTTACGTGCTCTTGCATAGAGTTTTTCTAAATTGTCCTTCAGAAAACTGGTCACTTGATACTCAGTCAGCCCTTTTGCGCGTACCTGTTTGGAACCTTTGTTTCCGAAAGCCGGGGTGTTGGCCTGATCAGATTCTTTTGATGCATCTGCGAGCGTAATCCCGATCTTCTGGATCAATTGAGATCGCTTTTCAACGTTTGGTGTGTCTAGCTGAATTGTAAGCTGTTGAATCTCGTTTTGGTATTGATTGATGGCTTTTTCAGATAAGGACCCATCTTTGGAAAAGTCCATCATTATTTCATTGTTCGAAATCTTGAATTTTTCAATCTCCGCCATTTGCTGATCAACAGAGATTTCCATCATCAGGGGTTGTGCTGTTTCGGAGAATTTTGAGAGGTATTTGGTAATCTTATCCTGAGTAAGGGCTCCGTCTTTCCTAACGCGCTTGTATAAATCGGTTAAGCGGGTTTGAAGAAATTGGCTGACCTTGTCGTGTGTCAGTTTTTTCTGTTGCAGATTTTTAGCCTGGGAGCGCTTGACCTTAATTTGATATCTCTTTTGTGATCGATTGGAGGCATCGGTCAGCGCCATTCCGATCTGTTCCATAATGATGGCTTGATCCTCGATGCTGGACGACTTGAGCTCATTGTTTTTTTCCGCTATTTTTGCTCTAAAGGCCTTTGTCTCTTCTTCAGTCAGATGACCTTTAGCGGATATCTCTTTGAGCATCTGCTGGGCCGCAAACTGGAATTTTTTAATGGCCTTGGATCTTGAATCTCCTGCAGATAAAGCGAAGAGCGGTTGAGCGATTGCTGCAAACTTTGTCAAATGATCTGCAGTCCTATTCTCTCTTATTCCACCATCGGTTTTTGCCTGCTGATACATCTTCTTGAATTTTTCCTTCATTAAACGATTGACCTGATCATAGGTCAATTCGGTTCTCGACGCCCGTTCTTTCATCAACTTCTTAGCTTTCAGCTTGCGCAGGCTTTCAGCTGTCTGAATGACCGTTCCCATCCCCGATGCTTTTGATGAGCCACGGTTGGCTCTTTTTTGTGTCAGTGAAATTTTATCCACAAAATACTGAACCAATTTGGCCAGCTCTTTGTCGCTTTCATTGTCCTCAGCCTTAATCTGTTTGTTTATCTGGAAAAGCTTCTGATTTTGACTCTTCAGTGTTTGAGACAGCAGGTAAACAAGATTGGATTTCCCCTTACAGCGGGCAACTGTTCTGAGTAACAAAACCAACCGAGGTACCGAAAGGGCATTGTATGCGTCCAGTTGCCCCATATGCATTTGGCGGACATCCGGGGCGGTGTAATGGGTGCGAGCGTCCTTGAATACCGGGTTGTATTGTTTTAAACTATCAAAAAGATGCTTTTGTAAAACAGGATGCCGTTGGGAAGGTAAGTTCATCTTGATGATATTATATAACTGGTTTTGCAGTTTGTGGCTGTCTGAGTAGTTGTTCCAGTATTTGATTTCCTGATATTTAAGTGATGCAAAAAGATTGCTGAAAATATTATCGACATGTTGTGCCGCGCTCTCACTGCCAGCACTGCAAATGCACTCAAAATAAAATCTTAAAAATATCTGCAATAATCCCTGAAAACCAAAAACCATGTCTATCAATTCATGAATATCTTTTGTAATCACCAGATTCTTGTACTTTTTGCGAATCTGTTTAAAATCGGCATTGATAACTTTTGGAATGTATGAAGAATCTACATTTTGGTCCGATACTTTCTGCTTCAAATCTTCCTGGGTATCAGCAGGGTCAATACTTTCCACAAATAACCGAACATGAGAGTTTTGCTCTGGGGATCTTGTGAGGGATGACGCAATTCCAGCTAACTGTAATAATTTTGCGTATTTGAAGTGCTCAGCTTCTCGGTATAGATCGTTGCTGATGAGAAAAAAAGTAGCAGGAAAGAGATCGAAAATTGCCTGAAGATGTAATCCGGCATCTGTGCTGCTATTCAGAACAGCACTTATAACCGGTATTGACGTATATTTCTGTATAGTAGACTGAAGAATTTCCGTGAGTTCAGTTTTTATCTCCTTACTCATACTGGCGAACAACTGCTCAGCGTAATAGGTCGATAGCTGGTTGTTGCTCAGTTGTTGTCTAAGAGCTTCGAGAACTGGTGTCATGGATTTATCAAATCGACTAAACTAAAAAATATGGATATTGGAAAATCAAATTCAGGACATTATTTATCAGACCCACCCGACTGGTTTGTGTAAATAGTCCTCTTTTCCGAAATTTTCCCATTTAATCAAATACAACTCGTTAGTCAATGTCATTAACTTAAGGATTATTAGAATACAGAGTGTCTGTTATGGACCCTTTTCAATTGCTTGGAGGAGTTTTTAGATGATCTTAGCGAAATTGAGCGCCCGAAATCCCTCTGTTTGAGC
>Ga0257125_1001421_pt1 | contig 24506 bp, 10 predicted proteins | sample SI106_200metaG_FD_190183 | JGI IMG/M metagenome (GOLD analysis project Ga0257125, IMG submission 190183) | Marine microbial communities from Saanich Inlet, British Columbia, Canada - SI106_200 | ecosystem: Environmental > Aquatic > Marine > Inlet | place: Canada: British Columbia | collected... | reverse complement strand
TGGATAGATCCCGATTCGGGAAAGTACAGGCCGGTCAGCACTTTGATGAAGGTCGATTTGCCGCTGCCGTTCCCGCCGATGATAAACACGGTCTCGTTGACGTCGATGTGAAAGCTGAGCGGCCCGATCGAAAAGAGCGGTTGCTCGAAAGCATCCTTGTAATGGAAAAAGATGCGATCGAAACCGATCTTCTGAAAACTCTGGAAATCCACCCCCTCATTCAGATGGATACCCCGGTTACGCTCGTCGATCCGATCCAGTTCGTCCTCCAGAGCGTAGATATTGCGCACCGCGACGTTGATATTGGCGTAGTGCGGCAAAACTCCCACCATATGTTCCAGCGATCCCATCATAAACAGAATGGCCACCGTCGTTTTGATGACCACATCGGGATAGGTAGGGCTGAAGTGCGGCAGGATGAACACGACCGCGCCCAGCATCAAATAGAGCGATATCTGCGAAAAGATAAAATAGAAATTGCTGGCCAAGCCGCTTTTGATCTTGAGTTCACGCGTCTGTTCGGCGAGGGAGATGATATGGCCCATCAAGGCATTGTTCTTCGCCCGATCCAGCTTGATCTCCTTGAAACCGTCGAGGATGTGCGAAAGCCCGGTGAAGAGCGCGATTTCTTTCTGAGTGGATTGTTCGGTATAGCTGGTGATCTCTTTTTGCTTGAAGAGAAAGAAGAAACTGCCCAGGATCGTCGCACCGATCATCAGCAAAAAGGTCATTTTCGAGAGCGCATACAGATAGATTAAGCTGAAACCGACCAATACTGCCCCCTGGGCCGCATCGACGACAATAGGGGAGAAGTGAGTGATGGTATCCAATTCCTTGGTGATGCGCGAGTAGATCTCCGCCCGCCCCATGTTCTCCAGATCCTGCATATGCGCGTGTCGCAGTTTGTCGATCTGGCGCTGGCAAATCCTGCTGGTCAACTTTTCGAAGATGATTCTGGATTCGTTCATCACATGGCGTTTGCTGTAAAAGAACAGGGCCATGCCGATCAAAAAGAGAAGGAAGATGCGAAAATTGACATACCCCATGTTGGCGGTCTCGGCGCCGATGTTGATTATCGCCAGCAGGGCGGCACTGGAGATTCCGGATATCGAGCCAATTATGAAAATCCTCAGAAACTGACTTTCGGTTTCCTGCCTTATACACTGGAATAGATTGGCGGGTTTGGACGAAGGGCCTGAAACCCCGTCTCCTCCATCCTGAGAGATGGTCGTTGAAGTCGTGGGAGTAGAAGATTTGCGGAATATTGGAACGGGCATATTGTCGATAATTCGCGGATGGCCCCGAGCGGGGAAAGACCGATAAAAATGAATCTGCCGCCGATCCTCTGGCATTTCGGGCCTCAGGATCAGCAGGCAACGAACTGCGTGCAGCAAAAAATAGAAAAGAAGGGGCGGGCCGACAACTCCCACCCCTTCTTAGACATTTTACTCCGCACACATTCCCCCAGGCAAAGGCCATTCTCCAGGCTCCTACCCAGAAGCGCGGCGGAATCTTCCCGATGATGCTGGGTATTACCCCTTCTTCAGGTCGGCTACAGCGAGTTTGCCTTTTTCGAACTGCTCGGCAAAATACCCTTTGACCTTTTCCGGATCGAAATCCAGGAAGGTGCCCCCGGACTCGAAGTGCTGGATGAATACCTGGCCAACGGCGTAGGTAGTGGCTCCGGCGACCGCCGGAAGAGCCGCAGCAGCGGCGGCCGGGCCAATGATGGGAACGACCTTGACCAGGCTGACCAGAGTCCCTCGACCAACACCCGTGGCAGCCAGCCCACCCGTCAAACTGGCGATCAGGGATTTCCCCAATTCCTTGGTGAATTTGACTTCATAGAGGTTGGCGAGGGAATGCAGCATCTTCAACTGAATGAGTCCGATCGCCGCCATATCGGCGATCGGCAGCGGGATGAAACCGGCAGCGGCTGAACCGATCAAATAGTTTTTGACGATTCCCTGAGCCTTCAAGACCTTATCTTCGCCGCTGGCTGCTACTTCTTTTTCATCAGCTTCGGCTTCTTTTACTTCAGTAGCTTCTTTCGTCGCCATGGTTCCATCTCCTTGTAGATTTTGAGAAATGGTTGAAGTGGAAAAACAAGTTTCGGATAACAGTTAATTCCTAACCGTTGTTTAGTTAGTTATTAACCGTTGAAAAAGCAGTCCGATCCTGTGCTTGAAATCGGTCTTACTATTTGTAATTAAAAATGCCAAAAATATATGATTTTATTAGATTTATCACCTATATAATATCGCCTAATTCTCGCTCATTTTTCCATAGAGAAAGGTAAACCAAAATGCTGCAAAAGGAAAGGGGTTTTTCCCTCTCAACGACATCCAGATCTCTCCAATTTTTTACCCATTTTCCCAGCAAAAAACTGCTTCACATTACTTTGCCCGGGACACGGATAGATAACTCCAGCAGCTGTTGTGTAAAACGGGAATGACAGCATATCTGAAATACTCGACGTGGCCGACGAAAACCACCTCTGGGAGAAACCCAGGTTTTTCTTGCCCATATTTTTCTCTTTTGCTACCTTGATGCTACGGGGAGATTCTCTCTCTTCATTTGAGTGAGCGCCCCATCGACGACCTTTAACCGGAAGGCCTTGTGCAGAGTTTGCAGAAATTCGTTCCTGGTTCATGAGACCTTGAGATATCTCGCCCAGATCGACTGGGAAATTTGGAGGTTATTTCCGCAATATCTGCGTTAGTCTCCTTTCACACATTTCCTCACTTTTCCTGGTGGAGAGAAAGAAAATGACTAAGTCACTTTTACGTTTGGTTGCTATTTGTACGTTGCAGCTTTTCCTGTGCACGTTTGCATGGGCAGAAGAGGCGACCCAGGACAGTTGGATCTCAAGTGGCAAAGACCTCGGGCCCTGGTGGAAACAATCGGCACGTCAACTTAATCCGCTACCGGAACCAGTGCTCTATCATCTGGAGGGAGGCCTATCTTTTACAAAGCTGAGCGGCAATCTGGATGCGAAGATGTACAAAGGGAATACCAATGTGTTCCTGAGGAAGGGGCTATTTACAAGCACCACCCAGATCTCGTCAGATTTCAGAGAAACTGACGTGAACATAACGGACAAGCATCTAACGGTAAATAAGCATAGTATGCACGAAGGTCTCTCATATGCCCTTACCACCCGTCTTGCACTGGGCGTCGGCATCATGTGGGAACGCGACAATGCTATCCTGCTTGTCGATCGTTTTACTTATTACGCTGGGGGTAGGGGCTCTGTCCTTACGAAGCCGCCGGTTCTCATGAACGTTGGCGCATACTTCGGGTACGAAGACGAGACGTACGATGATGAGGAAATGAAGAGCTCGTTTACTGTGCCTCCTATAGAGGCAGCTGGTTTCCCTGGATATGATCCTTTTAATCCCGATGATCCCGGCAGGCTTATCAAAGGGTATAGCTCTCCTGGGTTTCGCTTGATGGAGGATGCCACCATTCTGTTGAGCCCCAAACACGTTCTTCTACAGTCATTTGACTGCATGCTGCGCACCAAGGACACCTCCTTCTATCACTGGAAGGGGTCCATTACCTTCCAGTCGAAGGTTACGAGTTTTGTAACCTTCACTGCGAAATATCAGTATGAATACCAAAACGCCCTTGTTATAGAACGCATGGAGAATGCGTTTGGTGTCCTGAATACTGTGATGCAATTGGCGGGCAAGGACAAGCACTTTAAGTTGTCCAACACGGATGAAATCCTGTATTTAGGCGTGCAATTCAATATGTAACGAGACATTCTCCCGAATTCTATATCCCGGCAGCTGATTCAATCCGGATCAGCCGCTGTACAAAAGAACCGCTGCCAGCCTTTTACTGGCAGCGGTTCTTTTGTGATTCAACGCGGGTTATCTCAATCACCCAGACTGTCGGAAATGAGCCGGCCGATTTCGTCCAGATGCACGAAAATAAAGAAATGGCCTCCCTGAAACGACCGGAAAGTGATCTCACGCACCGTCTCCCGCTGCCACTGCAGCCCCCCCTCGCGAGTCGTCTCGCCGTCCTGCAGGCCGATCATCACAGTCAGGGGAATGTCAAAAGCCGGCACCTGCTGATACGCATAATCGGCATCTGCCTGAAAATCGGCCCGTATAATCGGCTCGAAATAATCCATCAACTCATCGTCGTTGAGGATCTCCTCCGGGCACCCCCCCATCTCTCTGAGCATCTCGATGAATTCCGGCCTGGGGAGTTGGTGGCGATTATCCCGATCCTTTTTCACGCATGGAGCCTGGCGCCCGCTGCAAAACAAATGCATCGGCTCGGGTAGACCGGCGGCGATGATCCGCCTGGTCAGCAAATAGCTCAAACAAGCCCCGAAGCTGTGGCCGTAGACTGCATACGGTTCACACAGCAGCGACTCGATCTGCCGAAAGATATCCTCGGCCAATTGATCCGTGCTGCGCAGCAGGGGTTCCGCAGATCTCCTTCCCCTTCCGGGGAGTTCGATGGGCACGACATCGACAAAATCGGCCGTCTTTTTTTGCCAGTCTCTGTATGAATACGAATTCCCTCCGGCAAAAGGGAGGCAAAAAAGACGGATTTCCCCTTTTCCCATCATCCCCCGAATATCGCTCTATCTTCCATAACAAATTGGCATCACTGATCCATTCATTCTTTGGTGGGAGGCGGTTGCCGATCCGATCCCAACACCAGGAGCAGCCCGATGAGAGGAGAAAAGAAAAGGGAACAAAACAGATACCCCCAGAAACCGAACTTTCTGCTCCTTCCCAAAAGAGCGACTGCCGCACTCAGAACTACCCAAACCAAAAAGGCGATAATCATCTCGGCTCCTCCTGCTTGGCGCCTCGCACTAAAGCTAAAATTTCGATTCTTCGGGAATTCCGGTAAAGTAATCCCTGGATCTTTAGATCCGACCCAATCTTCAGTTCTCTTTTTGGGATGCCCTAATCGTCGTCCCGCTGTCGGCGAACAAACGCTAACCCCCTGCTGTACTGTTCTCTGAAGGCCTCTTTGAACTCCTGCGCGTCGAAATCGATGAAGGATCCTCCCGATTCAAAATGCTTGGCAAATACTCGCCCTACGGCATAGGTCAGAGCCCCGGCCGCCGCCGGCATAATGAGCCATCCGGCGACCCAGCCGACCAGAGGAATGGATTTGAGCACGCTGCCGAGGACGCCTCTACCCAGCGACTCGGCGCTCACGCTACTGGACAGGGAGGCAATCATGGACCGACCTGCGTTCTCGGAAAAATCCACCCCGTAGGTTCTTGCGAGCACGCTCAGCATCTTTATCTGCAGTCCGGAGAGGGCGATGACGTCCACTACGGGCAAGGGAATGAGACCGATCCCAGAAGCCCACATCGCGTATTTGCTGATGATTTTCGTCACGGCATCATCCCTACTACCGGACCCGGTCACCTCCGACCGGGGGCCGGCGGAAGAGCCTGCCTTGGGCGCTACCGATGTATCCCGAATCTGGCGCCCTTCCTCGGGAACCTTGCCTCCCAGCACCTCCCCAATCACATCAGGAGTCTCTTTACGTGCCATTCTCGATCCTTTCTATCAGCTTTTGGTAATCCTGTGCGCCGACCGATTTGGGAGCGAATTCAAAAATGGTTTGACCAAAACCAGGCGCCTCGGAAACCCTCACATTGTAGTGGATCGGGTCGCAGAGCTGTTGCTTGTAATAGGAGCGCAACTGCTCCAGGATCTCAGCCGATTTTCGGACCCGACCGTCCACGAGCGTGGGTAGCACATAGCGCAATGAAAGTCGCGGATGGTATTTCTGAATAGGCTTGATCCGCTGTTCGAATTCGATCAGCCCCTGCAGGGATAGTACCTCCATCGAGACTGGAGCGAGGATCTCCTGGGCGTAGAACAGCACATTGACCGTCAGTGAGTCCCACCCGGGCGCGGTGTCCATAATGATGAAATCGTACCTTCTTCTCAGGGGGGCCAACGCTTCAGTGAGCACCTTCTCGCCGCCGAAATCCTTCAGGGAGATAGTGCGCTTCAAGCCGGCCAGGGTGTGGTCCCCGGCCAGCACGGACAGATTATCTCGAGCCTGGACGATGACCTCCTCAGCCGCCATCTCCTCCTCGATGAGTTGGGCGAGCCCCGCCTGCGGCTCTACGCCCAGCATCACACTGGCCTGCCCCTGCGTATCGGTATCGACCAGCAGCACCCGGTGCCCCTTGCTGGCCAATCCCGCCGCCAGATTGACGGCCGTGGTGGATTTGCCCGTGCCGCCCTTGGTTAGTGTAATCGCTATCTTTCTCATGATCGCGCCCTTCTCCGGATGAGAACTGTTCCTTCTACTAATCCTTTCCCAGATTGCCCAGGATGATGGGCAATCCCTCTTCTCCGGCGCCGATTACGATAACTTTGCTATTCTGCGACTCGGACAGTTGCAGGGTGGCCTCGATCCCCTTCCACCTCAGCAGGCCATTGGTGATGCCGGTCGCGATAGTGTCCTGAAAATCCTTGATCCCTTTGGCCTCGATCCGCTTCCTCTCGGCTTCTTTCTGTTCGCGTACCAGTCTGAACTTGAACTCCTGGGCGACCTGCTCCTGTTCCAGTTTGTTCTGGATGGCCTGGGCTATCTGCGGCGGCAGAGCGATACTTTTAACCAGCACGTCGTGAATATCGACCACCGTGAAGAAACGATCGTACTGCGTCATGATCGCATCGAGGATGGGGAATATCCCGTCTGCCTCTTGTTCCAGTGCATTGAACACCTGCTCCAGGCTATCGACCCGAATTTTAATGACAGCATCTCCTTCTTCAAGGAACAAATCGTGGAATCCGCTTGCCCTTTCACTTTCGGAATCGAAGAGAAGGGACCGGGCTGCCCCGAGCTTTTGACCGATAGCCTCCTGCACATCCAGGAGGCTATCGTAATCTGCCTTTAAATGAAAATAGAACGGGATAAGTCCAACACTCTCGACCTGTGCACGTATCTCTGGATCTCTGAGATTACTAACGATGAGAAGCAGGTTGAGCGAGTCGAAGACCGCCGCCTTAAGCTCAGCCGATGATGTGCCGATTGAATCCCGAGTGTTGAAGTATTCGTCGTATCCGGGAGGATTGGGCCATTCGGTGTTGAGAAACTCGTCGATCTCACGCAACTCCCACCGCAGATGCTGGTCGATTGCCTGCTCGACCGAGTCGCGGTCGGAGGAATAAAATTCGCTCGGGGTAACCAGGCCGATCACCCGGCGCGCCGACGAACCGAGTTCCGGCACTATATACGTATTGATGAAGTCCGGGCCGTGTTCCTTGTGCAGCATCCCCAGCAACCTTTGGGTGGGGCGGAAACGAATCGACATAGTCGTCTCAATCGCCAGCCCGTCCGAGGTAAGGACGTTGAACTCCTGATCCACTTCCTGGATCCTCAGATTGTAGATGGTCATCTGGTTCCAGGGAGCGATGATTTGCAACCCTTCCCCGTATATGGTGCTGACATCCGTTCCGCCCTGGAACCACTTGTACAAAACCCCGGCGTGCCCGGCGGGTACCGTAATGAAAATTCGGTGGAAGAGATACGCCAGGACAAAGAGAAAGATTAAAGAAGAGATGATGAGGTAAGGGGTACTCTCTCTCAGCTTCTGGCGCAATCGGCACCATCTCTCTCGCCATACCTGCCTGCCGGGATTGTCCGTCTGCTCCTGTGCAGGGTGATCAGCTTCAGTATTTTCGATAAAATTGGTCATTATATTCTTTGGATGAATCCATATCTCCGGTATGCTATCCGGAGATACAGTTATTAGCAGAAAATGTCTGTCATCTGTAGAAAAAAGCACCCATCAACAATGTTGAATTCAGTACCCGCTAGGGCACATCCACCCGCAGATAGGGAGGGAACGGTTGAATCCGCGATAGGTCGTTCTCCAGGACGGCATTCCCATCCCTATCACTGCTCACCTCTTTGAAATTGGCGAAGCGGTAGGCGATGTGCATCATCTTGTTCCTGTCGGTCTTTCTGAAATCGGCCAGCAGTTTTGCTCCGTGGACTTTGGCTTCCTGCATGATGTGAGACAGCAGGACGGTGCCCACCCCCCTCGACATCACCCGGCACGACATCAGCAGCAGTTTCAAATGCCAACAATCCTGCTTCGTCTCGATCAGCGCCAGGCCGATCTTGCCATAGGAACCGTACCGGTCGATCAGTTCGCACACCAGCAGCATGTGGTCCGGGGATCGGCGAAAGCGGTCCAGGTCCTCGTACGAATAGGTCACTCCGGTGGCGTTGAGCTGGTTGGTCCTGACCGTCAGTTCCTCCGCCCGCTGGAGATCCTCCTCCGCTGCCAGAGAGATGGTAAAGTGCATGTCGAGTTCCGCCAGAAATTTCTCCTGTGGACCTTCAAACTCTTCCTCATCCTGCTCCCGCTCCATGTTCTCCAGATAGAGCAACCGCCGCCGCCGCGAATCCTGAGTGATATAGCGCGGATTCAGACGCGGCTCGTCGAGCAATCCAAGATACATATCGGCATCGATGCAAGTCACCTCGGCGTGAACGCTCTGAACCTCATCCCGCTCGAAAGGTTGATCGTCGATGAACAGAAGCGTGTCCATGCCGATGTTCAGATTCTTCTGAATTCTGGCAACGGATGAAGATTTGGGATTCCAGTGAATCTCGGGATAGAGGAAGTAGCGCTCTATGCCGAATTCCCGCAATTTCCCCATGGCCAGATCGTAATCGTTCTTACTCGCAATCGAGTGCAATATGCCGCGCCCATCCAGTTCGTCGATCAATGCTTCGATCTCTGGCTTTAACCTCACCTCTTCATCTTCAAGTAGCGTGCCCTCCCACAGAGTATTGTCCAAATCCCAGACAACACACTTGATCTCCTTGCTGCTATTTGCCATTACATCCCTTCATCCAGTCCTTATCAACCAACGTCGCCGACGAATCAAAAACAGACGGAATTCTCTATCCATGGTTATTCTCTAACTCCTGGCCCTTGCCCTGAATCTGCTCCATGGCAAAGCTGAGCTGGACGGTGAACGCCGTAAAATCTTCGGAACTGCGAAATTTCTCATCCCGGTAATCATTCGAGGCCTGCCGATTGATCGCGCTCAATTCGGTCCGGTGTGCCGATAAATCCTCGCTGCTACCCGCCTGAACCACCCGCTCCACCACCTCTTCGATCTGCTGGATGTATTCATCCAGCGTATTCTTCTTGCCCTCCTCCGCCTGGGCGAGTTGCTCATCCTTCTTCTGCCGGAAATACGAAATGATCGTGTACACACCCGAGCCCACCAGAACTATAATGCCGATTATCCCGTTCCACGATTCCACAAAATCCGAGGGAATGGTGGGTTGCCAGGGATAATAATAAGCCTGAGCCCCCTCGTGGATCTGATACTGCGTATCCGTATAGGCGAAGCCCGTGGCCTGGTTGTTGCGCAGCAGGACCAGTTCGGTCTCCTGCACGAAGGAGGTTTCCAGAATCGCCGCTATCACCGCCTCGACAATAGCGGGAGGGAGATTCTTGCTCGCGATAATGGACGACTTCACGGCCAGGGTGGGAATATCCTCTGCAGGTATGGGATTGGGCAGGCGCTTGAAGGCCATAGCCGGTATGGTCTGTTCGTTTATCCAGGGATGGGTCAGCCACATGGCCGGCACAAAGGGGACCGGAAGCACCCGATAATCCCCGGTGTGCAGCATGTTTAGAAGGGCTGGTGACTTGAAGCCACTGACAAAGAAGGCCGCGTCCAATTTCCCGGCATCGAATTGCTCCAAAACCTCTGTGAAACCGAGATTCGTCTCCTGGAAATCAGTGAGCGGATAATACTCGAAGATCTGATGACTCAGGATATATGTTCCGCTCCCCTTGGTCCCTGGGTTGATCCGTTTCCCCCGCAAATCGGCGACCCTGGAAATGGGTGAATCCTCTTTAAGCACCACGTACAAATACTCGTATTCCAGGTTGATGACCGAATTAACCTGAGTTGCAGACCCCACTCCTTCCTGGCAAAAGGCCAGATGCAGGTCGCCGGACTCGACCTTCTGGAGGTTTTCCAGTGAGCCCTGGGTGTGCACCCGTTCCACACGGCTGTCAAATTTCTCTTTCAGCACCTTGTTGAGATGCGGTTCCAAAGCCTTGTTCAGAGAGGCATACCGTCCTCCTGATGACCCATCGCCAATGCGGATTACGTCTGGATAATCCACTCTGGATGCCAGATAGATCGCCACGCCGACGATCGCCACCAAAACGGGAATGCCGATCTTTGCCGCCAAAACGATCGGCTTGCGGGTTTTTTCTTGCGGTTCGTCCATCGCCTATTAACCTTTCAAATGGGTCCCGTTCAGAATACTGGAATAAGCGGATATAAAAAAACTTCACGTCGAGGAACATCGATGCTCGGAATAGTTATCTGCAGATCTATTGAAGTCCCTGTATTTACACAGCTTCTCAGAATTCGTAGATTTTTCAGATTAGAACAAAGTAATCCAAAATCATCCCGACGCCAAGCGATTTGTTCGATTCCCTGCAAGCAACAGGACGCGGCATTTTTAGCCCGCTGCACGGAACTCCACGAAGTCCGTCCTGATGGGCAATCGAGGAATAGCGGAAAGCTGGGGCATCCTTCTCGTGCTTCCCCTGCTACGTGTCGAATGAGTTGAACAGCATCAACTTGGCTCGGCGTCATGCAATGCCCTCTGAGGCTGCTTCCACTCTATCCCCGCCTCCCGAAAACTCTTCCACAACCGCTGCCAGAGCACTTCTCCCGCCAGGACCGCATCCCAACGGGTCTTCACGAAGATGCGCACCTTGAAGATGGCCACGTATCTTCCCTCTACCAGGTCAATACCGAAGAACTTCACCCATGGATCCGGGATTTCGGAGCCGGTCAGTGCGTGGGGGTTGTCCGGAATCACTGCTTCAATGAGTTCCATCACGCGTTCGGGTTCCACCTCTGGATCGACGTCGATTTCGTACCGTCCGGCAATACCGGGATTGGCCATCGAGTAGTTGTGCATATCTGATTCGGATATCTTGCTGTTGGGCACGCTGACCATATGGCCGTCGTCGTGCTGAATGCGCGTCGTCCGCCAGGTGATATCCACGACATCTCCATAGATGGAGTTGATATCGACTTTGTCGCCGATCCTGAAGGGTCTCTCGATATTGAGGACGATACCCGAAAAGATATTTGCGATGTTCGCCTGAACGGCCAGGCCGATGATCATGGCGGTCAACCCCGTGGTCGCCATCAGGCTGGTGAGCGTCTGGTCGAAGACAAAAGCTATCACCCCGGAGAGTGCAAACAGGTAGATGACCAGATTCGCCAGCATCCGGATGACATTGGGAATCTTGCGATCCGAGCGCAGTTCCAGGGGCACAAAGACAAAACGTTCGATGATAATGGTGAGCAACAGAGCTGGGATGAACCAGAAGGCGATATTGTAGAACGTCGAGATAAAGTTGAGCACCGTTCCCGGAGCCTCGTTGGCAAGGTGATAATCGAGAGTCAGGTTGCCGACAGAGATCAGCAGGAACGGCCAGCAGATGATGCGCAACCCCAGGGTCTGCGCCCGCCAAAACTGCCCGTGCTCCTTTCTATCGAGAAGGGATGCAAGCGCCGTTCCAGCCGCAGCGAAGATCGCAATGTAAAGAAAGAATTTACTGGGAATAATGTCCCGGGCTCGCACCGCGTCCGGTTTCATTATGGTGCCGAATTCAATTACCGAATAGCTCGGCGCCGGCTTCCCGAAACCGACGTAATTCGGATCTCCCTGAGAACTGCGCATTTTCACCTCCTGGGAGATCCAGGCCCGCTCGATGAGCCATCCGGGGACCCCGGCCAGCACATCAATATCGGCCAGGAGTTCCACCAGGGGGTCGGCCGAACTGACATCGACTTCCAGCAGATCGCCGATCCTCCCGATGCTCCTGGCGACAAATCCCCCACCATCTCCCTCCCCGCTTCCGACAGGCATCTGATCCCCCAATGGCTCCTGTAGAATGGCGTCCCTCGCGAGGTTCATGCCTAGCACATCGGTGACGTACATCAAGTTATTGCGCGCAAGGAATCGATGATTGAAGGAGAAGCCGATATTAGTCGAACCATAGGCACGCGGCGCATCCGAAAAGTCGATGTAAAATTTCCCGCGCACCCGATACGCTTTGTATTTGAGGTCGCCGATCTGCTTTTCGCGGTCGAGGGAGTCCAGGCGAATGTCCGTGGTAGCATTGGTGAAAACGATATCCTGAGGCTCGAAATCTCCGCGCCAGCGGAACCAGACCGTCAGATCGATCTCCGCTATCCGCGCATTCAGGTCGAGAGAGACCAGTTTATCAGGCCGCGCTCCGGTATATACGACATTGGTGCGGTACATAAACCGATCATTGACATACAGAGCCCGCCCCTCAATGACCTCAGTGAGGTAGTTGGTGATTCCCTCTTCGCGAATCGGAGAGAGCTGCGTCAGCGCCGAAATCAGATCGATGCCATCGTACACACCCATCAGCGGTGTGCGAATATCCTCGCGTCGGGCGTTGAGCATAATCCGCCCATTGACCCCCGTCACCGCAGTCAGCGGATTATGGTTTTTCGGCAGTTTCTCGCGGATCCGCGCGCGCAACACATCGTCCGGAGCATCGGTGATCGGGTCAATTCCCCCGAGCGCATCGATCACTATCCGGGCACCGTCGTTGGCATACGCCGAGAGCCAGTCCGGAGCATGCTGAAACTTATCGATGAAGTCGCTGCGAAAGTTCTGGGCCGGCACACCGGCGACATCGAAGAGCATCGGTACGGTCTGCATGGTGCCGTTCAGGGCGGCCTCGACCGTAGTCTTTCCCGACCACGCCTCTCTGAGCGCCTGCACGAAAGAACGGGTCGCAAAGTTGCGGGTCCCCACGATGGGATTCCGCACCCCGCTCTGTCGCAGTCCGGCGACTGCGCGAGCGCTGGTGACCGGATCGGCTATCACCAGCAAGGTTCCAACTAATTTGCTATCGATGATTTGCTGCACCGCAGCCGCAATCTCCTCATCCCTTTTGTTGCTACCCGGAGTCAGCGGCCAGCGATAGAGCACCTTGGTCCCGAAACGCCGCAAGGTCTCATCGAAGGCATCGGCAAGGGCCTCTCCCCGCGGTGACGCTTCATGCAAAATATTGACTGTCTTCTCGCCGATGACATTGCGCACGTAGTTGGCAAGGAAGCGTATCTCGTAAGTTTCGCTAGGCAGCAGGCGGGCGGCGACCGGCCGCTCCGGCGTCTTCTCCTGGTTCAGGTCGGCTGCCAGGGTGACCGTCGCCAGCCCATTCTCGGCATAGACCGACTCGGCCACAGCCAGAGCGTTAACTCGGGTATGACCGATCACGGCCACGGCACCGGCGCTCACGGCTTCTTCGGCGGCGGCACGGGCTTTCCGAGGATCATTGCCATCGTCGAAGGACAGAACGGAGATCCGACGTCCGTCGATACCTCCCTCCCGGTTGATCCGCTCCGCTTCCAGTTCCACTCCCTCGCGCACCGCGCGACCGATTGCAGCGGCTTCTCCGCTCATCGGGGCGACCACGGCCAGGCGGACAGGCGGTAAGTCCGAGCCTTCGAGCATGAGCAGATCGACGACCAGGGCGACAAATGTCGCGACCAGGGCCGCTGCGATCAGCATCAAGGAAAAGAGTTTGAACTTGGAAAGCCCCAGCATCTTTTTGACCCTGGAATTGGTCGAGATTCTCTCTATCAACCTTCTGAGTGTGAGCATCGTCAAAACCCTTCCCGTTCTCGCAGTGTGCAGGGGGCGAAAACTACCCCGCAACGTGAATATCAGATGATATGGACATCAATACAGTCGTTCATGGAATCCGCACCGTCGGCAGACAACAGAGAGATCAGATCGTCGGCCGGTCCTCCATCAGTCGCGTAATCCTCACTATGGGAAAAATGGTCTTCAGTCGCCGCAATCGGCGCGATGGGAACGATCCCTTCAATCCCCGCGTATCTGGATTCATCCTCCTCTGCAGTGCGACCGAGAATCATGTCTCTATAGGCCGCCCCACTCAGAATCTCGCTGTCGGAATTCGCCGGCACATCGGCGCTATCGAGGGCAGCCTCGACAATCGGCTTGGGTGAACGGGCCGGGCCATCGGCATCCTTATCGGAAGCTCCACTTTCATCCTCTTCATCTTCCAGAGGCTCCGGCTCGATCACCAGACCGACGTCGTACCAGTCCCAGCTCTCCCCATCGGCGGTTTGGAATGCCCCCTTCCCAATGATGGCGTTGCCGTGCACGTCCTGGTCAAAGGCGTGGGTCATCTCCAGATCGATCGCCTCGATCCCCAGGGATTCCAGACTGAGCAGTTCCTCCTCCTGGCTCACCCCATCCGAATCGATATCCATCCAAACTCTCAGCAGAGAGGCAGCCGGATCCTGGGCGTCGATCCATCCATCGCCGTTCGCATCCAGCTGACGCAACGCCTCCAACCCATTCTCCATACCGGGAACGGAGAACTCGGAGAACAGTTCGCCGGCGTCGTCGATCGTCCCATTGCCATTCCGGTCAAGGGTCAGCAGGCCATCCCCGGGACCCACCCAACCGGTGGAATCCTGAATCCCATCTGCATCCATGTCGAAGGTCCGTCCCGCATCCGACCCGAGAAGCTCTATCCCGTCCCCATCCAGATCGAGGGCGATGGGATCGCCGCTACCCGAGCCGGTGATAAAGTCGCCCGCCGCCAGGTTGCGGCCGATATTTTTGACCGTTATAGTGACCTGGTGCCCGGCTCCGTCGGCAAAGACAATACTGCGATCTCCCCCGCTCGATGTTTGCGCCGCAATCAGGCTATCGCGGATCGTGGTGTTGATCGCATTGCTGTTGATGGTCAGTTTGAGTTGGTCGGTTTCCGCGTTCTTGTTGAAGTCCCAGACAGTATCCGTGTCCGCAGCACCGGCATCCTTGATCTCAAACACGAACGTGTCGTTGCCCCCCATGCCGAATAGTTGATCGGAACCCCCGCCCCCGTCGATTGTATCGGCGCCGGCCCCATATCCGCTGGTAGTGCCGGGAGTGGAAGTGAATATGTTTCCAAGTTGACCGGAAACGTAGGTATGCAGGCTGCCGTCGGTGTCTGAGTAAGCGACCTTGTCAGTGCTACCGGCGCGGCCTGGCAGGCCTTGAGGTTGTCCTCCGCTAGCCCCGTATTTCAGAGTCAGCGAAGCATATGTCGGGTTCGAGCTGCTGTTGGCATAGACCGAGTATATGTAGCCGTTGGTGGTGGTGCCGCTGACGTTGTGGTTGAGAACGATATCGGTGCCATCCACGGTGACAGTCGTGCCTTTTCCATCGGCATAGCCTTTGTTGCCAAAACTCTGGTTCTGATCGTTCAAACCGCCGAATCCAGCACCTGCACCTGCACCATAGGAGTTGTAATAGGTTCCCCCCTGAGACTGCTCGTTAAAAAATCCGGTACCTGCATTATAAGGGGGCGCACTGTCACCGCCCCAGCCGTCGCCATTCTTCAAGGTGAAGTCGGGATGGGACAGAGAAGGTCGATTGGCCTGACCACCGCTATTTCCGCCATACAGACTGGTACCCACAGTACCACCTGGTGCTCCTCCTCCACCTGCGAGCAGACCACCCTTGCCACCATTACCGCCAGAATGGGCGCCCCCACCGCCCCCACCACCACCGAAGCCGCCGTCAGCACCGTTCCAATCCGTTCCTGTAGTCCCCCCGTTAAAACCATCCCCAAAAATGATGTCGTTTCCGGCACCACCATTAATTGTATCCGCACCACCACCACCACTGCCACCCGGAGACGGGGAGAAGGCGCCATTGCTCGGTACATTCCCGGGTTTGCCGGCGCCACCACCACCGCTACCGTCGCCGAAGATCACGTCATTGAAGTCCGTTCCCGAGAGAGTATCTCCATCACCCCCGCCGGCACCGCCGGTGCCACTATTGCTATAGTTCTGTGCCTGGTAATCCCCACCGCCACCGCCACCGCTACCGTCGCCCATTATAAGGAATCCATTTGGAAGGTCGTCACTGCCATTTATAGTGATGGTGAGAATGGCAATGTCGGTACCTCCCTGCCCATCGGAGACGGTATAGTTGAACGTATCGGTGAGGGTTTGTCCACTGGCCAGTCCATTGACAGTGCCGTTGGCATTATCGACGACATAGGTGTAAGAACCGTCATTATTGAGAGTCAGCGTCCCGTAAGTGCCGGTAGTAGTTCCGCCGACCGTCCCTCCGGTACCCGATCCCTCACTTCCACCGGTGCGCACCGAAGCCACACTGAGAGACGCACCCGTATCCACATCTGCGTCGTTGGTGATGACGTTTCCAGTGGCGTTGCTCCCTGGATCGAATCCCCCCGCCTCGGTAGCCGTTCCCGCATCGTTAGTAGCGGTCGGCGCGTCGTTGACACTGCTCACGGTGAGAGACGCCGTGCCCGTAGTCGATGAGAACGCCGTGCTCCCACCGTTGCTCCCGGCATTGGCGGTCTGCGGACTGCCGTTGGTCGATGCTGTTCCAGATGTCTGATCCCACCCGCGCACCGTCAGCGTCGGTGTCTCCCCGTTCAGACCGTCTGGAATATAGCGGATATAGGACGTCGAGCTGAGCAGCAGCGCCCCCCCTTCGGACACGCTCCCGAAGTTGGTCCAGGCGGCATTGTCCGTGGAGAACTGCCAGGTCCCGTTGCCGCTGGCCACCGTCACCGCCATCCCCTGAGCGCCCCCATCGACATCGGTATATCCCAGGCCAGTCAGAGCCGCGCTGACCTGAGTCGACCCCGAAGTCGTATCCTCATTGGTCCCCGTCAGACTGTGACTCCCGCCACCCAGCGTCGGTCCCGTCCCCCAGGTCATCCCCGCTCCCGTCAAAGTACCGGCATTCGAGTTCGGACTATCGTCGGATGTGGTAGTCCCACTCCCTTCACTGAAATCCCAGTACCCCGCCAGATTCGTTTCATTGCCGGCCAGCGTCTTGTTCATGTTCGCCTGGATCTCGGCCTGGGTGCGCGCCGTGGACCAGATACGCACCTCGCCCATGGAGCCGTCCATGGGCATCGAAGCGGCTCCCCCAGCTGTCGTGCTGTTATATTCGGCGCCCAGAACCAGCCGCGAACTGGAACCCGCCGGCGTGGTATCAGGCACGCTGCCCAGGGAACTGAAGGTCATCTGGTTGCCGTCTACGTACAGCACCAACTCTTCAGCATCGGACCCCTTAGTACCGTCGTAGACCACCGCCAGATGGTGCCACTGGCCGGTAGACAGCGTCCCTGAGGTGTAGCCATATCCTCCGCTCACCGCCACCCCGAGTTGTCCGCTGGTGCCCGTCGATTGGATCACCAACGCCCGATCCGAGTCGCTGGTCCGCTTGCCCACCAGTGTCTCCCACGTGCCGAAGCTATCGACGTATACCCAGGTCTCGAACGTGTATTGCGAAACCCCGTCCATGACAGCCAGATCGCCCAGGTCCACATAGCCAGCCGAACTGCCGTCGAAGCTGATCGCCGTGGTGCCGAACGTCGGCGCGTCGTTGACGGCACTCACCCCCACCGTCGATGCTACATTCAGAGCCGTCGTATCGATCCCTCCGCTGGCCGTCCCACCCGAGTCCTGGATCTGTGTCAGCGTCACCACCCGGTTCCCCGCCGTCGGAGACTGACTGCTGTTGGCGTAGCTGATTCCATCCACCAGCGTCTGCATGGCAGCGGCACTCAGACTCCCTCCTGTTAAGGTCACCGTCGCCGTCCCACCCGAGACACTCACACCATATGTCAAGCTGTTGGTCGATGTCGTCCCACTGCCCCCGTTCGTCAGTGCGACACTCGTCCCATCGACCGTCAGCGTCTCCGTCGAATCCGCCACCCCCGTGACCGTCAACGTCAACCCCGTCAACGTCTGACCCGATTCCACTGTGCTGACCGACGCGCCGCTGAACACACTCACAGCAGACCCATCCTCCGCAAACGTCGGATTGCTCCCCGTCGCACTCAGCGTCGGCGCGTCATTGGCTCCGTTGATGGTGATCCCGAGCACAGCAGTATCGGTACCTCCCGGTCCGTCGGATACCGTGTAATTGAAGTTATCGGTGAGCGTTTGTCCTGCTATCAGAGCCTTTACAGTGGCATTATTCCCATCGGATTGGTAGGTATAACTGCCATCACTATTGAGGGTTAACGTACCATAGGTCCCTACTAAACCTGAGCCCAATGTTCCCGCTGTCCCCGTCCCCTCGCTACTGCCAGTACGCACTCCGATCACGCTCAGAGCCGTCCCCGTGTCCACATCCGTATCATTTGTCAGGACATTCCCCGTCGATGTGCCGTTGACTATCAAACTCGCGTTATCAAAGCGAGGCCCATAGTACCCGGCCCAGAACCCATCATCCACTCCACCTACATGGACGGAGAAGTCGATCACATCACCCGCCGTGACCGTTACCTGGTCCTGCAGCTGGAACGTCTGCCACCCGTGCTTGGTCGAGCTGTCGGAATAAGATTTGTTGACCAGGGAACTGCCCCCTCTGGAGGCGAGCAGTTTGATCTCGTAGCTGTCCGGATTCGAGTTGTTGTCCTGGTCGTTCCACACATCGATCGAGAACGTCACGGTATAGGTCCCGGTCCCAGGGGCGATCCACTGGACCGGCTGCGATACCTCGCCCCATGCGTATGAAACGACCAAGTCGCTGCCGGTCCAATCCAAACCGCTGCCTCCGGAAGCCACAACGGTCCAACTGCTGGAGCTGGCAAACTCACCATTGACGAGGAGGCCGTCCGTTTCGGTATCGTCAGTGGCCACCGGTGCGTCGTTAGCGCCGTTGATAGTGAAGCTCAGAACCGCCACGTCCGTACCACCAGCCCCATCGGAGACCGTGTAGTTAAAACTATCCGTTAAGGTCTGTCCGCTAGCCAGAGCATTCACCGTGCCATTGGCACCATCGACCTGATACGAGTAACTGCCATCGCTGCTGAGCGTCAGCGTACCGTAGGTTCCCGCCAGACCCGAACCCACCGTCCCTGCCGTGCCCGAACCCTCGCTGCTGCCGGTGCGCACCGAAGCCACCACCAGGGAGGCCCCCGTATCCGGATCCGTGTCGTTGGTCAATGCATTGCCCGTAGCCGTGCCACTGTCCTCCGACGCGCTCCCCGTGTCGTTGGCTCCGGTCGGCACATCGTTGACCCCGGTCACAGAGAGGGAGACCGTGCCCGTAGTCGATGAGAAAGCCGTAATCCCCCCATTGCTGCCGGCATTGCCGGTCTGCGGGCTGCCGTTGGTCGACCCACTCCCCGATGTCTGATCCCAACCGCGCACCGTCAGCGCCGGTGTCTCTCCGCTCACACCGTCCGGAATGTAGCGAATATAGGATGTGGAAGTCAGCAGCAGCGCCGATCCCTCGGACACGCTCCCGAAATTGGTCCAGGTGCTGTTGTCCGTGGAGAACTGCCAGGTACCGTTGCCCGTGGCCGCCGTCACCGCCATCCCCTGAGTTCCTCCGTCGGCATCGGTGTAGCCCAGACCTGTCAGAACCGCACTCACCTGCGTCGAACTCGACGTCGTGTCCTCGTTGGTACTCGTCAGACTGTGGCTCCCCCCACCCAACATCGGTGCATCGTTGACCGGGGTCACCCCTACCGTCGAGGCCACACTCAAGGTCGCCGTATCATTTCCCCCATTGGCCACTCCTCCAGAATCCTGGAGACCAGTCAGCGTCACAACACGGCTACCAGCCGTCGGTGAGTGACTGCTGTTACTATAGCTAACCCCATCCACCAGCGTCTGCGTGGAGGCAGCACTCAAGCTACCTCCCGTCAGACTCACCGTCGCCGTCCCCGAAGAGACACTGACCACATATGTCAGGCTACTCGTCGAAGTCGTCCCACTGGCCCCGTTGGTCAGGCCAATACTCGTCCCGTCGATCGTCAGCGTCTCCGTCGAATCCACCACACCCATAACCGTCAGCGTCAACCCCGTCAGCGTCTGTCCCGATTCCACCGTGCCAACCGAAGTCCCACTGAACACACCCACTGCTGCCCCATCCTCCACAAACGTCGGACTGCTTCCCGTCGAACTCAATGTCGGTTCGTCGTTGGCACCGTTGATGGTGATTGCCAGAACCGCCGTATCTGTCCCACCCAGCCCATCGGAGACCGTGTAGTTGAAGCTGTCGGTCAACGTCTGCCCACCGGCCAGGCCGTTCACCGCAGCATTCGCACCATTCACCTGATACGAGTAGCTGCCATCTCCATTCAGCGTCAGCGTCCCGTAGCTCCCGACCAAACCCGAACCCAATGTCCCCAACGCCCCCGAACCCTCAGTCACACCCGTCCGCACCGATGCCACCACCAGAGAGGCTCCCGCATCCACATCTGTATCGTTGCTCAATGCATTACCCGCAACCGTCCCATTCTCCTCCGAGCCACTACCCGTATCATTGACCCCCACCGGAGCATCGTTGGCACCGTTGATGGTGAACGTCAAAACCGCCGTATCCGTCCCACCCAACCCGTCGGAGACCGTGTAGTTGAAGCTGTCGGTCAACGTCTGCCCACCGGTCAGGCCGTTCACCGCAGCATGCGCACCATTCACCTGATACGAGTAGCTGCCATCTCCGTTCAGCGTCAGCGTCCCGTAGCTCCCGACCAGACCTGAACCCAATGTCCCCAATGTCCCCGAGCCCTCAGTCACACCCGTCCGCACCGACGCCACCACCAAAGAAGCTCCCACATCCACGTCCGTATCGTTGCTCAATGCATTACCCGCAACCGTCCCATTCTCCTCCGAGCCACTACCCGCATCATTAACCCCCACCGGCGCATCGTTGACCGGAGTCACCGTAACCGTAGAAGCAATACTCAGAGCCGCAGTGTCATCTCCGCCATTGGCCGTTCCCCCGTTATCCTGAATTTGAGTCAAAGTAACAACCCGATTGCCTGCCGTCGGCGACTGAGTGTTATTACTGTAGCTCATCCCATCCACCAACGTCTGCAGCGCACCAGCACTCAAACCCCCACCTGTCAAACTCACCGTCGCCGTACCACTGACGACGCTGACCGCATACGTCAGACTACTGGTCGGTGTCGTCCCACTGGCACCGTTGGTCAACGCTACACTCGTTCCATCGATCGTCAGCGTCTCCGTCGAATCCGCCACGCCCGTGACCGTCAACATCAACCCCGTCAGCGTCTGACCCGATTCCACCGTGCCAACCGAAGTCCCACTGAACACACCCACTGCTGCACCATCCTCCACAAACGTCGGATGGCTTCCCGTCGAGCTCAATGTCGGTTCGTCATTGACGGCTGTTACCGTAACTGTCGATCCTATACTCAAAGCCGCAGTGTCATCTCCACCATTGGCTACACCCCCAGAATCCTGGAGACCCGTCAGACTCACCACCCGACTACCTGCCGTCGGCGACTGAGTGTTATTACCGTAGCTCATCCCATCCACCAACGTCTGCAGCGCGCCGGCACTCAAACTCCCACCTGTCAGACTCACCGTCGCCGTACCACCAGAGACACTCACCCCATACGTCAGACTACTGGTCGATGTCATCCCGTTAGCACCGTTGATCAACGCTACACTCGTCCCATCGATCGACAACGTCTCCGTCGAATCCGCCACGCTTGTAACCGTCAGCGTCAACCCCGTCAACGTCTGACCCGATTCCACCGTGCCAACCGAAGTTCCACTGAACACACCCACTGCCGCCCCATCCTCCACAAACGTCGGATTACTCCCCGTCGAACTCAATGTCGGTTCGTCGTTGACTGTAACCAGATTGATCGTACTGACGACGGGAATACTGCTGGCCGCCCCCGTACCGCCAGTATTGGCGTCGATAACTGCCCAGGTTATCGTGCGGCTGGCGCTTATGGCCGTCGGGTTCTCAGAACTCGAATTGTAGGTCACCGAGCGCAAAGCCGACTGGTAGTTGGAAACTGTATCTGTGCCCGTGATCGTCAAAATTCCGCTGCCGCTATCATAACTGCCAGTCAGGGTTCCGGTATTGACAAAACCCAATACATCCCCCGGAGTCAGGCCGGAGCTAATGCTCACAGTTGCACCACTGAACTGGGTATTGTCGATATCGGCCGGTGTTATGGCCGGATCGATGGCTGTCGGTCCATCCCCTTCAGAGTAGGCCAGAGAGCCGCCTGCCGTAACCATCGGCCCATCATTGCTGCCCGTTATGGTCACTACCACACCCCGGGTCGCTGTTCCGCCCTGACTATCCGTGGCATTCAGGGTGTAGGTCAGTACAAGTTGCTCACCTTCTCCCAGGTAGTCGAAAGCTTCACTGCCCGAATCAAAAGCCCAGGAGATGCCACCCAGGGTGCTACCAGCGCCAATCACGCTGCCGTTGATCACAGAAAACATCGACAGCAGAACCCCTTCACTTATCCCGTTGGCAATGCCGTTACTCGCAACCGAAACTGCGCTCACAACCACCGAATCGGCCGTATCCAGATCGCTGACTTTCAGAGTTCCACCGGCACTCAATCCCGAGTTCGTTTCATTGAGCACTCCCGTATCGCTATCCCCCGTCCCTACAAAGATCACTGGTACATCATTGCTGCCGGTTATAGTCACCACTACCGTCTCCGTCGCGCTGCCATCCCAACTCATCACCGCAAAACTCTCACTCAATGCCTGACCCGCACCCAGCGCCTGCACCGCAGCATTGGCGTTGTCCAACGAATACGTCCACACTCCATCCGATCCGATGCTAAACAGACCATACCCTCCAGCAACATTCACCTGTGCTTGATACGCCGATTCCCCCGTATCCACATCGCTGATGTTCAGCGTCCCTCCAACACTCAACACAGTCTCTTCTATCACACTACCTGTAGTCGTTCCACTCAGCAACGGAACATCATTGGTGCCAGTAATCGTCAGAACGACCGTCTCCATGGCGCTGCCATCCCAACTCATCACCGCAAAGCTCTCACTCAACATCTGACCTGCCGTCAACGTCTGAATATCCACATTGGCATTGTCCAGATCATACATCCACACACCATCTGCACCGATACTGAAAAGGCCATACCCTCCGACAACATCCGTCTGCTCCTGATACGACGACTCTCCCGCATCCACATCGCTGATACTCAGCGTCCCTCCAGCACTCAGAGACGTATTCTCCACCACATCTCCCGTCGTCACTCCAGCCAGCAATGGAACGTCGTTGGTGCCAGCGATCGTCAGAACGACGGTTTCCGTAGCACTCCCATCCGCACTCAACACGTCGAAGCTCTCACTCAATGTCTGACCCACACCCAACGCCTGCACTTCAGCATCAGCATTGTCCAGATCATATGTCCACACCCCATCCGATCCGATGCTGAACACACCATACCCTCCGGAAACATCCGTCTGCACTTGATACGACGACTCTCCCATATCCACATCGCTGATGCTCAGCGTCCCTCCAGCACTCGGAGACGTATCCTCTACCACATCTCCCGTCGTCGCTCCATCCAGCAACGGCACGTCATTGGTACCGGTGATCGTGAGAGTCACCGTCTCCGCAGCACTCCCATCCACACTCACCACATCGAAGCTATCACTCAATGTCTGACCCACACCCAGCCCCTGCACTTCAGCATCAGCATTGTTCAGATCATATGTCCACACGCCATCCACGCCGATACTGAAAAGACCATACCCTCCGGCAACATCCGTCTGCACTTGATACGACGACTCTCCCGTATCCACATCGCTGATGCTCAGCGTCCCTCCAGCACTCAGAGACGTCTCCTCCACCACATCACCCGTCGTCACTCCAGCCAGCAATGGAACGTCGTTGGTGCCAGTGATCGTCAGGGCCACCGTCTCCGTAGCACTCCCATCCACACTCACCACATCGAAGCTATCACTCAATGTCTGACCCACACCCAACCCTTGCACTTCAGCATCAGCATTGTCCAGATCATACGTCCACACCCCATCCGCACTGATACTGAAAAGACCATACCCTCCGGCAACATCCGTCTGTGCCTGATACGATGACTCTCCCGCATCTACATCGCTGATGCTCAGCGTCCCTCCAACACTCAGAGACGTCTCCTCTACCACATCACCCGTCGTCACTCCAGCCAGCAACGGCACATCATTGGTACCGGTGATCGTCAGAACGATGGTCTCTATAGCACTCCCATCCGCACTCACCACATCGAAGCTATCACTCAATGTCTGCCCCACACTCAACCCCTGCACTTCAGCATCAGCATTGTCCAGAGAATACGTCCACGCGCCATCCGTCCCGATGCTGAACAGACCGTATGATCCGGAAACATCCGTCTGCTCCTGATACGACGACTCTCCCACATCCACATCGCTGATGCTCAGCGTCCCCCCGACACTCAGCGACGTATCCTCCACCACATCTCCCGTCGTCGCTCCGGCCAGCAACGGCACGTCATTGGTGCCAGTGATCGTCAGAACGACCGTCTCCGCAGCACTCCCATCCGCACTCACTACATCGAAACTATCACTCAATGTCTGACCCGCACCTAGCCCCTGCACTTCAGC
>Ga0257125_1001417_pt1 | contig 24584 bp, 18 predicted proteins | sample SI106_200metaG_FD_190183 | JGI IMG/M metagenome (GOLD analysis project Ga0257125, IMG submission 190183) | Marine microbial communities from Saanich Inlet, British Columbia, Canada - SI106_200 | ecosystem: Environmental > Aquatic > Marine > Inlet | place: Canada: British Columbia | collected... | reverse complement strand
CTCCACTCTCTTTGCTGTTGGGAAACGCCGCGCATCATATAGCCTTTCAGGTGAAGATTGTAGCGTAAGAGTTCCAACTCCCGGTACCGATCATAGCTGTTGTCCGCATCAAAATCCGAAGCCCCGACAATCACGATTTTACCGAAAGAGACCTGCTTCCCCCTCAGTTGCGGGAGGTCCGGACCTACAATCGAAATCCGTCCGTTTTTGACCTTCTCCGGCTCATTCACCCACATCAGAAAAGAGGTGGACGCGTCTCTGGGATTGCCGAGTTCAACTGCCATATCGTGGCTGAGCACCAGATTCCGGTTTTTGTCAATGGGCCAGTTAATTCCGTTGACTTCTGGAAATTCCGTAACAATTCCCTGACTTTGCCTGGCGTCAAGAAACGTCCTGAAAGCTGAAACCTGTTTGTCAAAAAGTCCCATAAAATATTTCTGTGTTTAAGCCTGTCCAGGTATGATTAATCCCCTGCAAGATCCACTGTATCGTTTCCGGAACCGAGGGGGTCCTGATTCAATCCTTTGTCTCCCGGGTCTTTTCATCGGCGTAATAGGCGGCGCCCAGAGCCCCTATGATCTGGGGATCAACACCGTTCAAGGCTTTTAACGGGAGGCCCAGCGCTTCGGAAAGGGCTTTGAAGACACCGACGTTTTTTGCGACCCCGCCGGTCATGACTATATCTGTGTCGACATCAATGCTCCTGGCCAGGGATGACACTCGTTTGGCCAGGGAGTGATGCAGCGCATTGAGGATATCTGCGGTTTCCTTGCCTTCATTCACCAGTGAAACTACTTCGGTTTCCGCAAAAATAACACACTGGTTGGAAATGCTCAGTTTTTCGGTTGACGTGGCTGCAAGCTCACCCAGTTTTTCAAGGGGGACTTCCAGTGCCTCCGCCATCACCTCCAGGAAACGTCCGGTTCCGGATGCGCATTTGTCATTATAGATGTAGCGGGCAACATTACCATTATCATCCAGGCGGGTGGCCTTGGCATCCTGACCGCCGATATCGATGATCATTCTTACGGACGGCATCGTCTGCCAGGCGCCTTTGGCATGACAGGAGATCTCTGATTCAACCTGATCAACAAAGGGAATCTGTTCCCGACCATATCCGGTTCCCACTGTATAACCAATATCATCCATGGTCAGCTCGGCTTTTTCCAAAGCCATCTGCATGACTTCCACCGCCGATTCAGACGGACGGGTTTTGGCCCGCATCACTGCATCCGCCAATATGTTACCATTTTCCATAATCACGGCTTTGGCAGTCAGGGAACCAATGTCGCATCCCGCTACTATCATGAGGATCTCTCCTTTACTGAGGGTTGAGGTTTTCAGGACCCGTTGACTTTCTCCAGCGACAACAGTGCCGCGCCAATGGCACCGGCGATCTGGGGATCGGCTTTACGGGTCTTTTTAATGCGTTTGCCGATCAGTTTCTCAAGTGTTTCCACCACACCGATATTTTTTGCCACCCCTCCGGTCATAAAGATGTCCCCTTCAGGTTTCACCGTATTCACCAGGATTGCTACCCGGCTGGCCATGGCGGTGTTGATGCCGGCGCCGATATCTTCAAGGGGAACCCCGGAGTTGATGTATTTAATAACATCCGCCTGAGCCCAGACGGTACAGGTGGAGGCCAGCGTTATCGGATCTTTGGCCTTGCCGGATAGTTTACCTAAATCTTCAATGTCGACATTCAGGACCTTGGCCATGACCTCCAGAAAACGTCCGGTTCCGGACGCGCATTTGTCATTGGCGGAGAACCGGCTTACATTTCCATCCTTGTCAAGCTTCATGGTTTTGCAGTCCTGGCCGCCGATATCGATCACTGTTCCGGCAGTGGGCAGCATCCAGCGCGCCCCTTTTCCGTGGCACCTGATTTCCGAGACCACTTCATCAACAAATTCGATTTTTTCCCGGCCGTAGCCCGTGCCGATACAGTACCTTATATCTTCTTTCGTCACCCCGGCGGACAACAGTGCGCCTTCCAGAACCGCATTGGCCGAGTCACTGGGGCGTGGTTTTGATTTAATGATATGGCTGCCGATAATTTTTCTGTTTTTCATAATGACGGCTTTTGAAGTCAGGGAACCGACATCACACCCTGCGACAATACTCATAACAACCCCCTTATCTGAAAAAATTCGTCCAGCCGTTCCCGGGTCGCTTCCCAGGACTCCACCCGGTCATCAAATGCGTCGTCATTCATGATATGGCATGGATAACCGTGCTTTTCAATATCCCGTGTAAACGGCTTCACCATCCCCCAGGTATTCCGGCAACCCGGTGTCCCGTTATAGATGATGCAGTCTGCGTTGTACATCTTAGCACAGACCAGCGTTTCCTCCAGCCACATCCCTTTTTTATCATAGGGTCCCCGGATCGACCGCACCATGGGCAGGCGGGCGTTCATCTGGGCAATGCTATCCAGCATGCTCTCCGGGGTTGATGTGTCGATGCCGTAGCCGGACCCCGGCATTTCATTAACATAATCATTGTTGTCTCTGAAATTACGAGTCAGGATGGACCCGACACTGGCGATACCGCGTTCTTCCAGATAATTGAAAAAGTTCACGTCCAATGTGTAGTGATCAATGTAGCACATGAAAAGGCGCAGTTTTTCTACTCCGTTCTTCAGTCCTGTAATGCCGGCAACGAGGTTGGCTTTTGCAGTCTTGACCATGGACTCCAGAAGCATTGTATACTGTTTGTGACCTGAAAAGCAGAACCGGCCGGCATAGAGGGCCAGGCTGAACAAGGGCGGCACCGGCGTTGGTTTAAGCATGAGCATATCTTCCAGATCGGCAATCATCACATCCTGTTTTTCGACTTCAAGCAACACTTCAGCCAAGCGGTCGTAATCAAGCTTATTTCCGGAATGCAGCTCAGCAAACTTGATCATCTCCTTGTAATCATCAATATGATACTGCTGGCTGCGTTCATCACCGAGACTGGAGGGATAGTTCAGCTGGAAAAACGGTTTGTCCAGATATTCGGATACGAAGGCAAACGCATTGGCATTGGTGTCGCAGACGCCCGGTGTATCGCAGATCACAAAATCTATTTTTTCAGAAAGTCCTCCCAGGACTGCTCCCAAGGCTCCCCGCTGCGAGGAGCAGGATGTCTCCGGCATGCCTAATTCACAGCAGTAGTCCATATAGTCGAACATCCCCCTTTTCCAGACCATGGCACCGATGGCCGTCAATATTTCGAACGTCACCGGCACAATATCCATGGCATACAGTATGACCGGTGAATTACAGAATGTGGTGGCTGCGATCTTTTTCCCCTGCTGGCGCGCAGCCAGAATGTTCTCATAATATCTGGCCAGCAGCTCCAGCGTCTCAACCCCGGGATCGCCGGCATCGACAAATGACTTTCCGATATTTTTAAAGTAGGGAATATACCGATAGCTAAGCTCAGTTTCCTTTTTCGTCCCCCGGGGAAGGTTGGCTGCCGCTCTCAGTGTGCTCCCCATCAGCCAGTCATAGTTGTATTCCCGTATCTCTGGTCTCATATTGATTTCCTGATTGGTTTAGGGTCGGCTAAAAAATTAGTCAAGTGTTTCCCATTAATGAAAAGGAAACACGTTGCTGTCACGTTCTGTTTGCAAAATGTCCGGCTTTTGGGACTTTTTCAAACAGATTAAGTGAAGTTATTTTTGAACGATCCCTAAGTCGGATTTTGCGCTATTGTCAATTCGTTCGAGAAACGCGTTGATCCGGAGTTTCATGCGCCCGGCATCGATGTGGGGACCATATTCCCGTTCAACCCTCAGGCAGGGGATTCCCATTGCTTCCAGATCCCTTTCAAACAGGGCGTTCTCCGCACCATGCAGGTCGCAGAATCTGATGTTCTGCATAATGACGCCCTCTGCCTGAGACTGGATAATCCTCTCTTTCAGCAGGGCAAACCGTTCCTTATATTTTCCAAACATCCGGGGGCAAACCGATGACCCCAGGTAATGCGCAGCCAGGGCTTCGATCGGATCGCCGTCTTCTGCCACTTCGTTGCCTTCGAAGCGGATGCCGAAACAGAGGTTTTCGCCGACGATAAGCGCTTTGCCAGTGTTTTCGATCAATTCGAAGAGGTCGATTTCATCGCTGATGCTACCCACCAGCATGACACGGTGTTTCCCTTCGGCTAAAGATGTGTTGCGTTTTTTAAGTGTTGCGACCCATTTCTGCAGCTCACCCGTATATTCATCTCGTGGCATAACTGTTCCGGCAACGGTTGCAGCAAAGACATCGGTTCCGGAAACCACGACGTCTTCCGTGAATCGCAGGTGCTCTATTTCATTGAGCAGGCGCCGCCCTTGATTGAATTCCCGAATGGCGACCTGAAGTTTTTCATGGGTGACACTGACATTGAAGTGGCTCTCAATGCTTTTGATCAATTGCTTGATCTCTTCGATGTACCATACCAGGCCATGGTTTTCAGACTTATGGGGTACATCAAAATAATAAAAATAATCCGGGACAATACCGTCAAAATCCTCTCCGGCCTTTCGCCAGCATTCGTCCAGGCGCCGCATGCCATCACATCCTGGCGTGATAATGGCTCCGTCCAGGAAAGAAAATTTTCCCTTGCCCGCCAGTTGCAGAATACATTTCGGAAAACTGCAGATAAAGGGGCCGAAATAGGTGTCCCCGACTTCCATGCCGTCGGTCTCAATCCCCCGCAAACGAACCGGCAGGATATCGACGGCATGGAATATTTCAGCAGGGGTGTAGGAGCAGGTATATCCGACCACTGGCTTGCCCTCTTTTTTCCACTTTCTAATTGAATCGCATTCCACCTGGGTTGCGACATCATGAAAAATTTTCATTTTTTATATCTCCTCTGCAGCAAACAATGAGCGGAGTGCATCTCTGGCCTGGGCCGCATCATCTTCATATTCATCATCTGCAGGCTTGATGACATCACAGATCCAAGTGACCAGACCTGGAACAACCGCTCTGGCCATTGGCTTGAATTCTTCGCTCACACCATTAAAAAGCTGTTTGGCGGCTTCAGCCAGTTCATATTCATCCATGGCATTCACCAACTGGCTGGCGAACTCGGTATAAAGGGTCTGCTTTTCGTCTCCCAGGCGATTGATGATCCGCAGCGTGTTGTTCAACACTTCGGCCATCTCCTGGACATCATAGGCTGAGAGGTGGTGTTCAACGAATTTCGCCAGGTCCCCGTCATCCAGCGACTCCCAGCCAGCAAGTCGCTGGTTGAACGATTTAAGGCGGATATTTGTGAGCTCAGGCCCCATGGTCAGGTTCAGATGCCTGAAGTCCGGTTTTTTGTTGATCGCTGCGGTGACCGCCTGACCGAGGACAGCTTTGGTTTCAGCCAGGGCAATTTTAGCTTTCCATAACGTGTTGGGATCGATCTGTGCAACGATTTCCTCTACCTTTCCAGACACGACTTTAGGCAGCTGGGGAGCCCCGGGTTCACCCAGCAGGGCACTGCCGGTGTGGATCTTTCTGATAATTTCCGTGAGCTGTTCAAACACCCCGGCCATAGAGTCGCTGTTGATTTCCCGGGCAAATGAAAGGATCACGTCCGTGAGCATGTCCGGCGGGAGTTCATTTAGCTTGCCTACCGAAAGGTCAAGGGTATCGGTCAGAAGATTAACCAGGGATGGCAGCAGGGAGAGAATCATGACCATTTTAGCCGGGTATTGCCACAAAACGGTATTGACCATTTTCACAAAGGCGTGGCGGTCTGCGGCCGAATTATCGAACATCTCCCTGATTTCGCCAAAATCAACGGACTCCACCCAATTTTGAAATCCGGGTTCCAGGATGTTGGCGAAAAACTCCGGATCCTCTTTGTGAATGCTATTGATATTCCGGCACCCTCGGTTGATCATTTCTCCGGCTTGGGCGCTGGATATTCCTTTAAAAACGTTGCCGAAGAGTTTTTTCTTCTCAGCCGCGGGCATCTCTTCAAGTGTCCTGGCGAGGGTGCCCATAATATCAAAAAGACCGTTCATCATGTCCGGCAGCGGTTCACTGATGTTTTTAATAAACTGTTGATCTGCGAACAGACGCTGAAGTTCCTTGTCTCCAGAACTATCCTGCGGTCGGGCAAGACGCTTTTTGAGGAAATTCCCCACCTGCTTCAGGATGAGTTTTCCAATTTTGCTCTCTTTTGCAAAAACGTCCAACACATCCGGAAGAACGTCGCTTAACGTTTGCCGGACTTCGCGTGTCTGGAGAATGTCGGCCAGTGCGGTATTTTTCTCCGCTTCTTTTTCCATGACGGGTTCCCTTTATTGATGTGGATGCAACATATGACGATCTCTCCCCGCATTCCGCCAGGCAAGGCGGAAAGTTCCTCGCTATCAGGCAACCGCCTCAATCCGATCCTGTTTTTTACTGGCCGGGTCAGCAGCCAGCAGGTGTTTGGCCAGCCGTTTTCCCAGGGCAATGATCGAGGTTGTCGGTGGGAGGCCCCACTCCTGTGGCATGACAGAGCAGTCGCAGACATACAGGTTGTCAAACTCGGTCTTCAGGTTGGTGTCTACCAGATCCCCGATTTTTACGGTCCCTCCCGGGTGTGCTGCGATTTTATAGCTTCTGTAAATATCCGTGGCACCGGCATTGGTCAGGATGCGTTTGGCATGCTCGGACCCTTTATCCAGTTTCTGTTTATCCGCTTTGGTCAACCGTTTATTCACCCAGCCATTATTCGAAACGGATCCGGCCAGATCGTCTCGGACCTTGACCATGATGGGCAGGGTGTCCGCATAGGAAAAAGCCTGCTTGACTTTCAGGATTTCCAGATCGAAGGCGATTTTCATCATCTGGGGCAGGTTGAAATCGGTCAGGACGATACCATCCTCCTCAAAATGGATGCCCGCACTCATGGGGACCGCTTTGCCGTTACCCAGCCCTTTGATTTTGCCATATACAAATACCAGTGGGTCGAAGAAAAAATTGTATCCGGCTTTCTTGATGCCACTCTGGCGCAGAATGAGGGGTGAGCCAATCCCGCCGGCTGCAACGATGATTTTGGGTGCATAGGCCCGTTGCCTGCCCTGATGATGTTTGTACTCGACCCCCACGGCTTTACCGTCTTCAATGAGAACTTTTTGCACCTTGGCCCGCGTGATCAGCTCGGCACCATTTTCCATGGCCTGTTCCACAAAACTTCGAGCGTCCCATTTCGCGCCAAAGGGGCAACCGTACATGCAGAGTTGGCACTCTTTCTTGCATTTCGAGGAATCAATGAATTTATTGAGCTTGTGGACATCGTATCCCAGATCTCCGGCACTTTCGAGAAAGACCTGCGGACCCACGTTCATAAGCTCATCCGGCAATGGCGCAATGGGCAGATCATTCTTCATCTCCTCCGCCTCGGCCGAGATGTCCACGCCATAGCTTTTAAACATCTCGATGGGGGGATCAAACGCAGTCCCACAGAAAATCATGGTACTGCCACCTGTGGTGATGGCGCGCACAACAGGAAGAGCCTGGTTTGTCATAACAACGCTTTTTCCCGGAACAAACGCCCGGGGGATCGTTTTTAAGAAAGATCCTTTTTTAGGATCATTATCGCCCCACTCAAGTATGAGAACCTTTTTCCCTTTCGCCGTCAGGTCTTTCGCAACTGTTGCACCACCGGGGCCGCTGCCCACAACAATGGCATCAAAGTCTGTTTTTTGTCCTTTCATAAAACATCCCTCCTTTGGTTTATCCTCCCCTTCCCTTCCGGTTTTATACATCTGTTTTTAGTCACTTACACTGTCCCACACCGACCTTGCAATGGTTTTTATGATTTTTTTAGTCTGCCAGTTACCGGTTTTGTCCCTCCTCAAGAACGAGGAGATCTGTTCTATTTTTCAAATCGAGTCATTCTCTTATTATTCGCCAAGTTACTGTCGCAAGATGAATGCTAATTCGTCTTAGATCATACAGTTCTCGTAACTATCTAAAATAATACGAATAATATCAGGGAAGGGCGTAAGTCAGAAGGGAAGTAATCAATAGAAAGGTTGTTATTCCGTCTTCAGGTCGGCATAACGTCTTTTTGGCGTTTAGCAGGGATACTCAGACAAGATATAGAGGTATAAAACGGAAGAATTTTGACTAAATAATCTGATAATCAACAGTAAACACTCGCTGCAGCTGCGGATTAGGAATCTTGCGAGATTATCTTTAAATGGTTTGTTTTGATTGATGATCTGTGAAAAAAGCCAAATCTATTGTGGATTATTATTCCCGCATCTACACATAGTGCTCTGCATATAGATCAACAACTTTTCTAATGAGTTTTTGATAAGGTATTCCTGATTTTCTTGCTTCTTCTTTAAAAAATTCAACGCTATCCCTGTTGAGATTGATTGTTACCCTAATAGTTGCTTCTTTCGATGCAAGCTCATCAGGTGACGGCAAAAAATCCTTTACTGTCTTTCCCAGATTTATGGGTTCATCAGTGTAAATTATTTTCTTCTTCATACCTTTTTTTCCCTTTTCGCCAATAACCGGCTCTAAAAATCCTGATCGTATTGTTTCGATAAGTAAACCGAACTGTTAAAACACTCTCTCTGACTTTACCAAGACAAAAGTAACGTTTCTCATCTTTGCTGTGATCAAGATCTTCTATAATAATTCTTTCCGGATCAAGAAATGCCTTCTTTGCCTTGTGAAAAGATACGCTGTGTTTTTCCTGGTTATGCAGATCCTTAGCTTCATCCCATTCAAACATTTAAGTCTTCTTCTGATTAGATTGCAGTTTCAAGATAGCACATCTTGAGTAATTTAATACATCAAAAAATACACACATGCAAGTTAATTGACTAAGGGTCGGCTCATAAATTACTTCACATTCTGTTTGCAAAATGCCGAGTGTTTTGGGGCTTTTGCAAATAGATTATGTGAAGTTATATATGAACGATCCCTAAGGGTCGGCTCATAAATTACTTCACATTCTGTTTGCAAAATGTCCAGTGTTTTGGGGCTTTTGCAAATAGATTATGTGAAGTTATATATGAACGATCCCTAAGGGTCGGCTCATAAATTGAATTTGATAGTGAATTTTGTTCCGTTTTTGTTGTCCATGTCTATTGACCCATCAAGTTGGTTTTCAGCTAATAATTTAACAAGATTCAACCCCATACTTTTTGTATTATGCCAGTCAAAATCATCTGGTATTCCGATTCCGTTATCCATATAAATCAATTCAATTTGATCTTCATTTTTCTGTAAACTGATAGTAATTTCGCCTTCTTGATCCTCAGGAAAAGCGTATTTGAATGAATTCGTAATCAGCTCGTTAACAATTAAGCCAACCGGAGACGCTTGTCTGGTTCCAATCAAAATAAGTTCAGCCTCAATTTTTAAGTTTACTTTGGTGGAAAGTGTATAATTATGAGCCACACCTCTGGCCAATTTTGTTAAATAAGAGTTCATGTCAAGGGCGGATAAGTTTTCAGATTTATACAATATTTCATGGATATTGGACATAGACAGTACTCGATTCCGGCTATCTATCAGGACTGCTTTTAACCGCTCATCGTCTATTTCCCTTGACTGTAAACCAAGGAGGCTTGAAACTACCGTCAGGTTGTTCTTAACACGGTGATGGATTTCCCGGAGAAGTGTTTCCTTCTCTTTGAGAGATGCTTTGACCTGTTCTTCTGCCTGTTTACGGTCGGTAATGTCATGAAACACGACAATTCCATGCTTCACTGTGCCTTTATCATCAAATATGGGTGCCGCAGTCGCCACAACTATATGATCTTCACCATCATGTCCTCTGATGATAAATTCATCCCAACAGGATTCTCCGTACATAATTGCCCTGGCCAAGGGCAATTCATTTCCCTGGTACTCTGTTCCGTCAAAATGCATCACTTGCCAGTTTGAAGCATATTTCTCTATATCTATATCCCTGATTAATTCCTTCTTGCTGCCTGCAGGGATAGATAGTCCTGCATCGTTCACATACATCAGTTTTCCATCAGGGGCCTTTGCAATTGCAATTCCGACTGGACTGTTGTCCAGCGCCGCCTGAAGAATAGCCTTTGTTTCTCTCAACTCCTCTTCCATTTGTTTACGTTCAGTTATGTTGCGAGCGCTGACAGTCAATCCGATAGTACCCTTGGAAGCCTCTAAAACCCTGGGAGATACCTGCGATTCATAGTAAATGATTCCACTGTCCGGAGTATTATAGACAGTCTCGTAAGATTTTAGTTCCCCGGTGCGCAGTACACTTTCTAAAATCGCTTTGACCTCATTTTGTTTTTTTTCTCCCTCGATATACTGAAAAAGAGGCGTTCCGATTAATTCATTGACGGTTAATCCCGGAGAAGCGAAATTGGCAAACTGGATGTTTAGATTTTCATCCAAAGTAAGAATATGATCGGGAGAGGTTTCCGTAAGAGAACGCCATCGCGCTTCACTTTCACGTAATGCTTCCTCTGTCTGCTTGCGTACCGATATTTGAAAATGTAGTTCTTTGTTTTGTTCAATGAGTTTAAAATCACTCTCAATACTCTTTTTGAACTCCCACATAAGTTCTTGATAGTTTTTTGAAAAGCTCCTTGTTTTGCTGTCAAGCACGCAGATGGTTCCAAAAATTTGATCATCAGGCCAAATCAGTGGAATTCCCAGGTAGAAAGTCATATTCAGATCTATAGCAGGATTATTTTTCCATTCCTCATCTTGTGTAGCAGCCGGAACAACCAATTGGGATTGCGTTTTCATAACCGTTTCACAATATATTCCAGTATTCAAATCCGCTTTTTCATACGGTTCAAACGGATTTCCTTCTGATTTGCTTGAAACTAAAACCTCAAGTTGATCAGGCCACACTCGCATGATTAATCCAGCTGGGACCTCAAATATCTTTGCCAATAGATTTACGGTTTTCTGCCATTTTTCCAGGTATTCGTTTGGCACATCATGTTTTTGATAATTCATAGTGTAACCTTCAAAAATTTTTCAGAAGATATTAAATGTTTGTAAAATTCGGCATTTCTTCAACCATCACCGACAATTGGTCTTGCAGAGTTTCCCTGAATCTACGACTGGTTTAAATCTCCATCAGTATCCAATAGGTTACGGGTGTTATGATCTTAGAATTTACCTACAACTCTACATCAAATTCTCAGACTGTCCAAGGATGGAATTATTAATGTTGGAAAAATTTCCGATGAAGAAACAAAAACCAGTTTTGAGAAGATTAATGAGTACGGGAATAACCTGCTGGCATTTTTAAATGATAATATATATTCATCAAATCTGGAAGAGGATATACTGGGGTGCTTTATAGCGAAACATGAATTACTATCAATCATAAGTACTAACCAGTTTTGAGTTCTCGCTCAAAACACTGAAATTATAGATTTATTGCATGTGAAGTTGGCCGCATGAAAAGAATTAATGATTTCTGATAGTTACTTATGAGTTTTACAGGAACTCTAAACTCTCAAGATAAGTAGTGTGGTTAATAAAATTAAAGCTAAAGTGCTTAAAAAAGAAATACTTTTTGTTGTTATCAAACCAAATGTGCCGACTATTGTCGCGTGTGACGTTGTCAGAATCAAGAGGGTTATCCAAAGTCTGCTGTTACATTCCGTCAGGTTTATGCGCAAACATGGGAAAATTACTATTTCTTTTGAAAAAAGCACCCTAAATATCAAAGGCACATCTGTACCGGCTTTCAAAGTTTTAATTGCAGATCAAGGTGTTGGCATCCCTCAAGACGCATTGGATCGCATTTTCAGTGATAAAACTTCAAAAACAAGGACAAAGGCAGATTCTAAAGAATTACAATTTGCAATGTGCAAAAAAATAATAGACGTTCATAAGGGAAATATTTTCGCTCAAAACAATCCGGATGGAGGAGTTACATTTAATATTGTCTTACCTTATGAGCAAGATGAGGCGAGTACAGATACTGACTGAGACAGCATTAGGGAAAAAGCCAAGGGTTTCGAATCGTGATCCCCTCGGCTCAGGCAATGTGGTGAATAGCTACGAAGAGTTTTAACCAAAACGATCAACGGATATTGGATGAAAACCTTTGCTTTTGTACAATACAGTGCGTTAAGGAGTTTGAGGCCGAGGGGAACAAGCTGCCCGTCGAAGAATCCACCCTTGTGATGATGCTCAGGAGCTATCTGCATGGCGCGATCTCACTCCCATCTTTTGGTCGTCCATCGTTGACTGGTTGAAACACACAAGAGCCTATTTTATAACCAACCCTCGTTCCGTTCTAATTTTTTGGAATGTGGCTTCAAAATCAATCGGCGGTGTTTCCATATCAGGCCTTAACTCCAGGGAAATGGCCTGATCCGCGCAAGTTGGGATGCAGACACCACAGCCGATGCATCTTCCGTCGATTATCTCTGAAACGCTATCATCAATCTTTATAGCGTCCATTGGGCACCTTTCCTGACATTCTTCGCAAGCAGTACAAAGGTTGGGGTCGATTTTTGAAACATAATGGGTTTGCACCATATCAATGGGTCTGGTCATCATCTTGGCAAATCTGAGATTAGGGCAGCAGCAAGAACAGCAGCAACAGATTGCTTCGACATCTTGAGAATTGGTTGGCATAAGAACCAATCCTGCTTTTTCGGCAGCATCCAGAAGCTTTAAGGTTTCTGCCATATCGATCTGCCTTCCCATACCGTTATCGACGTAATACTGAGCAAAATCCCCAAAGCCGAGACAAATCTCTTTTGGGTAATCGCATTCATTACCGAGAAGTGCTTGCTCCTTTCGACAGATACAATTCTGCACGGATATAAAATTTTTATCCTTTATCAATTCGCGAATATTGTTGTAGGTTGCGACTTCTGTCGTGGAATCGATTGCAGAACCCAAAGGGATTGTTCTCATCTGACCGGTTTTTACTTCCGCCATACCCATTCCGTAATACGGAAGATATTCTTCGAAAAGCTCAGCGAATTCGCGATCAAGATGTTTAAGCTGAAATTCATAAATCCCAACGAGGAATTGATAAACCCGATAAAGCCGTTCTTCTCCTTCACGAACTCTATAAATGATTCCTTTTTGAGCCATGTTTTCAAGTTGCTCAGCTAACCCCGCTTCATTCATACCCAATCGACTCGCAATATCAGCAACTCTTTCCGGACGTTCCTTTAATTTCATGGTCAGGTCCGCTTCTTCAGGCGTATAAAGCTTTTCAAGAATCTTAATCTCGACTCCAGTGTCAGTAGCAGGATATCCGCCTGGCAGTGAATGGAAGAACTCTCTCAATTTCGTATAGATGTCTTCATTCATGATAATACCTCCGATGAAGTTACAAAAATAAATACTGTGTTACACTTAATCCCAATATGCTTTTCTGAGTACAACAAACGCCAATGGGGTTTCTCCCCACTTCTCGCTTGGAATACCGATAACTGCAGCCTCGTGGACGTTTTCATTTTCTCTGAAGAAGGTCCGTCCCTCACTATCCATGCCAGAGCAATTTCCGGGTTTCTTCTGGCAGGTTTTGATACCCAACGGTCATATAAAGCTGGCGACCCACGATTTCGCTAATTTCAAAAGTAATTTTTGGTGTATCTATCTAATTTTTCATGCCTGCCTTGGCGTAGTTCTGATTCTTTTTTCATAGTGCAATCCAAGAGAGGTGAGATTAATGAACTGACGTTACAATCCCTTTATCAGAAATTGGATGGATTGTCGAGAAATTGGATAATTTTTTTGGAAATTCCCCCATGGGCGATTATTGGAAGGAGTAGAGTTGGGGCATAAGATACAGCACTTCTATCAGCGAAGCAATAAGTGCGATTATAAATATGTGCGTTGATTTAAATTGCGTGAGCTTCGAGGGTGGTAGATGGTCAGCCCTTTTTAAACCAGTAGCGCTGTCAGAATCAGATAGTTTTTTTGGAATACAGATCCACGGGTATGCTATCTTATAAAACGCTGTGGAATCGCTCCGTTGTGGGAAAAAATTTCTAGAATTAATTGTGATTCGGGTGAAAGATCCTTATTTAAATAATTGGTATGCTGTCACCTGATTTTTTAGTCACCTGATTTTTTAAATAATTGGTATGCTGTCACCCGATTTTTTACCTGATTTTGAATTTAAATAATTGGTATGCTGTCACCTGATTTTTCACCTGATTTTGAATTGGTATGCTGTCACCACAGCCGATGCATCTTCCGTTGATTATCTCTGAAACGCAATAATCAGGGACTTAGTTGCGATATTGCATTTTGTTTGATGGGTTATGAGACCTTGCAGCAGTTATTGATGAAACATACCACTACGGAACAATAGAAGAATCGCAATATCGCAACTACGTCCCTATCTATATGTTTTGATTAGCACTTTTATAGGTGCCCCCTTTGTTGATGATCCGTTCCGCAATAACGTCTTTCTGAAATGATATCAAGCTCGTGCGCTTGGGCGTGCTTTGACCGCCGCGTGCCAACGCTTGATGTTCCCATGATTTTCGCCGGGTTCCACTTTCACCCATTTGGCAAAATCAACAGTCACAAGGGCGGTGATATCGGCAAAGGTAAATTGATCGGTAGCGATGTAATCGCGCCCTTCCAGACGTTCGTTCAGTGTGTCCATAAAGTGAATAAGGCGCTCCTTCCCACGCGCAGCAAGCTCTGGGATCTGCACGTAATTGATCGGTCCGGTTATTGCCCGATCGGCCATGCCTGGAGATGAGTTGCGAAGCGCTTCAGCAACCGCCATTAGGCCTTCAAATTCCACTTTGGCATTCCAGGTAGCAACCAAACCCTTTTCTCCTGGTGTATTGCCCAAAAGTGAAGGCTCTGGTTTGTAGGCTTCTGCCCACGCTGCGATGCCGGCATTCTCTGTCAAGATTGTTCCATCTTCCAGTTTTAAAGCAGGAATGGTACAGCCTGGATTTATCTTTCTATAATCGTCGCTGAGCTGCTCAGCCTTCATCATGTCAATCTGTACAATCTCTACGTCAATGCCTTTTTCCGCTAAAAGGATGCGGGCACGGCGTGGACTTGGCGCTGATTTGAAATCAAAAAATGTAATAGCCACGAAAATTTCCTCCTTGTTGGGTTTTGAATTCGGCATAAGGGTTGGCTCAAAAATTACCTGGCATTTTGTCTGCAAAATGTCCAGTCTTTATGGGACTTTTGTGGACAGATTATGCCAAGTTGTTTTTGTACGATCCCTAAGTAAAAGTTGAATTTCGGATATTGTTATACATTAGTTAAGACTAAATCAAGGTCAAGTTTGCTTCTGCTTTGCTCTTGGCCTACGGTCACCATTCCAAATCTTCTTGATGCATTCATACCACTTAAGAGGCGGCACCTTTTTGGGTTGGCATGTTGAAACAGCGATGGGGGTGACTCCACCGGTTCCTCTTTCGCCCGCATTCCCTTGTTCCTGTTTAAGTAGACGTCGCAGTGCCTAACTAGCTGGGAATAAATACTTTTTGGTTCAGCCCTTGATTTTTGATAATTGCACAAGGTCTCAAAAAATGTTAAAATTTCAGTTGTTTTGTAAGTATACAATCATTTATTGTATCGTTTGGGGACTACCCCGACACTTGCGGCGCGCTAGTTTTTTTTTGACAAGGCTCGGGCACCCGTCTACTCAAACATTGTAACTGCAGTGGTTTTGAATAAAATGAAGGAAAATCAATAAACGGAGAGAATCCATGAGCGATGAAACGCGTCCCGGTCTGCCGGAAGGCTATGAACCTGATAAAGTGTGGAAGTGGAATACGGAAAGCGGCGGGCGCTTTGCTAACATCAATCGGCCGATCGCAGGGCCGACCCATGAAAAGGTGCTGCCGGTTGGCAAGCATCCTATCCAGCTTTATTCGCTGGGTACGCCCAATGGCGTCAAGGTTACCGTTATGCTGGAGGAGCTGCTGGCACTCGGCCACAAAGATGCGGAATATGACGCCTGGCTCATCAATATCATCGAAGGGGATCAATTCGGCTCAGGCTTTGTGGATATCAATCCGAACTCCAAGATCCCGGCTCTGATAGACCGTTCAGGTGACGAGCCAATCCGGATTTTTGAATCGGGCGCCATGCTGGTGCACCTCGCGGAAAGATTTAGTGAATTCCTGCCGACCGAACCTGCGCCGCGCGCCGAGTGTCTATCATGGACTTTCTGGCAGATGGCCAGTGCTGCCTTCCTTGGCGGCGGTTTTGGACACTTCTATGCCTATGCACCGGTTGCCATTGAATACGCCATCGACCGCTACACCATGGAAGTGAAGCGACAGCTTGATGTGCTGGATCGTAATCTTGCCGACAAGGAGTTTATTTGCGGTGATAACTATACGATTGCCGATGTCGCCATCTGGCCATGGTATGGTGCGCTGGCCAAGGGGCAGCTTTATAGTTCGGCGGAGTACATCGAGTGTCACACATATAAGAATGTCAATCGGTGGGCGGACGAAATTGCCCGGCGGGAGCCCGTCCAGCGAGGCCGCATTGTCAATCGCACATGGGGCGAAAAGAATCTTGCCGAGCGGCATGACGCCGGCGAAATCGATGCAGCGCTGGTCGCCGAGCCTGAGGCAGCCGAATAAGGCCTACAATAAACCTAAGCTGAGGAGGTGATAAAATGAATCCCACCAACGAAAAAATGGTCGAGATGTACACGACCATGGTTACGATCAGAAAGTTTGAGGAGAAAATCTACGAGCTTACTGCGACAGGATCGATTTCAGGATTCGTCCACCTTTATTTGGGGGAAGAAGCCATTGCCACCGGTGTTTGCTCTACACTCCGGGTCGCGGACTATATTTCCAGCACCCATCGCGGACATGGGCATCTCATTGCCAAAGGAGGCAAAACCAACCTGATGATGGCCGAGCTTTTCGCTAAAAGCACCGGCTACTGCAGAGGCAAGGGCGGCTCCATGCATATCGCCGATCTGGACCTGGGGATTTTGGGCGCCAACGGAATCGTCGGGGGAGGACCACCTCTGGCGACGGGTGCTGCTTTGACTGCTCAGTATACGGATACCGACAACGTAGTCATCTGCTTTTTCGGCGACGGCGCCTCCAACCAGGGAACGACCCATGAAGCCATGAACCTGGCGTCCATCTGGAAACTGCCCGTCGTCTTCGTGGCGGAAAACAACGGTGTGGCTGAGTTCACGCCTCAATCCGATCATCAATGCATCCAGTCGATTACCGAACGGGCTGCCGGGTACGATATTCCCGGCATATCCGTCGACGGTAACGACGTCATGGCGGTATTCGAAGCCGCCACCGAAGCGATCGCCCATGCTCGCCAAGGGAAAGGTCCGACGCTGCTCGAATGCAGGACCTACCGCATCGCCGGCCATTTCGTCGGAGATCCGGAACCCTACCGGTCAGCGGACGATGTCAAAGCGTGGAAAGCCGCAGACAAAGATCCGATTCTACGATTCGAGAAAATACTTCTTGAAAAAAGGATTTGCTCCCAAGCAGATTTCGATACGATAAAACAATCCGTGGACACGGAAATGGATGAGGCCGTCAAGTTCGCTCAGGACAGTCCGGAGCCGGATGTAAGCGAACTCCTGGCCGATGTCTATACCGTCTGAGAAGGATAACGATTTTTATTGAAAGGCACTTTAACCAACAACGAAAATCAAAAAATTTATCGGAGGAAGAATCATGTCGACCATGACACTATCAGCGGCGATAAACGACGCTCTAAAGCTTGAGTTGGAAAGGGATCCCAAGGTCCTTCTACTGGGAGTGGATGTCGGCTTTTACGGAGGCGTTATGGGAGTAACCGCTGGATTGCAGGCTCAGTTTGGCAAGAAACGGGTCCGCGACACACCGATTACGGAAAGCGCCGTAATCGGGGCCGCGGTCGGCGCCGCTGTGACGGGACTGCGACCGGTAGCGGAACTGATGTTCGTCGACTTCATCGGTGTAGCCCTGGACCAGTTGTTCAATCAGGCGGCCAAGATGAAGTATATGTTCGGAGGGAAAGCCAAAGTCCCCATGGTTATGCGAACCTGTTATGGAGCGGGAATGGGTGCTGCCGCCCAGCATTCCCAATCCCTCGAAGCCTTGTTTATGCATATCCCGGGAATTAAGGTCGTTATGCCAAGCACACCTTATGATGCCAAAGGACTTTTGATTTCCGCCATCCGAGACGACAATCCCGTGGTTTTTCTCGAACATAAGATGCTCTATTTTTCGAACGGCGAAGTGCCAGACGAATCCTACACCATTCCCATCGGTAACGCTGACGTAAAGCGGGAGGGCAAAGACCTCACCCTGGTAGCCACCGGTCAGATGGTAGGTTTCGCCTTGAACGCCGCCGCCAAATTGTCGGAAGAGGGAATCGACGTTGAAATTGTGGATCCCCGCAGTCTTTCTCCACTGGATGAGGATACGATTCTGGAATCGGTCCGCAAAACACACCGTTTAGTAGTCGTAACAGAAGAGGTCCAGTTCGCCGGCAGCGGCGCCGAGATCGCGGCCATGGTGGGCGAAAAAGCCTTCGACCATCTGGACGCTCCTGTCACCAGACTCGGCGCACCGTTTTGCCCCATACCGTTTTCGTCTAAACTGGAGTCGGAATTCATACCCAACGAGGAGAAAATAATCAAAACGGTAAAATCCATCATGTAGCCCCACACCAACGGTAAGGCGGGATTACATGCCCGCCTGAAACAACGCTTCCCCAAAACCTGTCCATCGTTCAGATTGAGCTTTTGAACCTGTCCTGATAAGCTGCCTGTTTTTATCGAATTCTCTCATAAAACTAGAATCGTGCAGCGACGAAAGGAGGCTTTATGAAAGCGGTTGAAGCATTGGTAGGCGGACATGTTGACGAAGAGTTGCTTGTCAGGAACTCTCCCCTGTTGAGGTAATTCGGTACATATCGATGCTACTGTCTGTTCTGCAATCCAAAAAAAATGATGAAATTGTTTGTAGTCACACTCTATTGGAAAAATTGGTCGCAAAGTTTTGAGACATTTCCTATACTTGAGACCTAAACCTAACCGGAACTTAAAAACGGCTACACCCTATGTCTCTGCGCATGTCACGTGATTTGTGGTAATAGAATCTGCGAGACCGGAATTGTGAGATTGTTTGACTCAACCTTATTAATAGAAATAAAAAATGACGAACGTAAATAACAGTTTTCAGGAACGGCACTCCAAGGAGTTTATTGAGATGGCGAGTGATGATTCTTACTGCGAACGGATGCCCCATTCAAACGGCTACGGTAAGAATACCGGCGATTGTGGAGATACTGTGGAGATTTTTCTGTCTGTCAAGGATGGATTGATCAGGGATGCTACGTTCGAAATTGACGGTTGTGTTAATACGTTTGTATGCGCCAATACCGTTATCCAAAAGATTTGGGGAAAACCTCTTGATACTGCTTGGGAAATTACGCCTGAACTAGTGGCTAATTATCTCAAAACACTGCCGGCGGAGAACTTTCACTGTGCTGAGCTGGCTGTTGGCGCTTTATATCTGGCAGCAACGGATTATAAGAAGAGAGGGTTTTAGGCCATTCCTGGTTTCATACATCCTCCCCATTTACTGTTCCCAGGCACGACACTGCACTCTTACCGGGATTGGCGTGATTCGTATCGAATTTACAAGAGACAAATCGTCTTCGTAACAAACATCAGTTGACTTCTATGGTTGCCTCGCAAAAAAGCCTTCGATACCGCTTTTCTATACCATAAGCTTCCATTTCTCGGAGAAAATGGACGTCTTCCGAGCCGGCAAAATAAATATCATAAGACCTGTCGGTCATGACTTGAAAATAGTGTGCCAGTTCATGGGCCAGAACAGCCTGCTGTCTGCATGGATCAATGAAATTTCCAACATAGACATTTTTTGTTTTGGGGTCAAACAAACCCATCAACTCCTTCAAATACATTTGCATTATCTGTTTTGCTTTTTGCTCACCATACGTTTCTTCCCATTTCGATTTGGATTTTTCATTGGATTGCCTGAATGTCGATTGCAGCTCAGCCTTATCCAAAAATTCAATTTTCGGCAATGGATGAGAATCTGTTACTTCCAGAACTTCAGCAACCCAGTGAAAAATTTTTTCTGGGGTCTTTCCAGCACTGCTGAGCGGAAAAGCCAAGATCATACAGGCACTGACCAGTCCGACTTTTTTTATTTTTTTTATTATATTTTTCACTTTGTTCAACCTAAAACAGTTAACAGCCCCTGATTTGGTTAGAAAAACTGCGGTCTACTATCTTTTTATTCAGAGGAAGATAAAAACGGGCAGTCATTTCTTGAATCTGTTACCGACCTATTCAGTATTGGTAACATCATCAAAATAAGTCGGTTAAGATCTGGAGGATCTATTTTTCTGGATATCTGGATCACACCGATGATTTCATAGCAATTACTGCCAGAACCATGCCGTATATTTTGGTTTTGTATATCAGCTAGTTACGAAAAATATGATTTCTACTGGTTGAAAATGGACGAGTTCAGCAAAATAATGGTGATAATTGGTGCAAAAAGGCCGATATTTGCGTGGTTTAATATGGGAGTGCCGGTGTTATCCAGAGTTGCTATGTGTCTTCACAGTTCCAAGGATTCCGATATGCCATGAGCTAGAAAAGGGTTGGTTAATAACCATAATTTTTGTGACACTCCTATTGGACATGGCATGGTACTGAAGATTTTCTGGGAATCGTTATGATTCAAGGGCGGTATTTTAGGCATGCTTTCTAGGTCGCATAAAACACAAAAGCCTTAAGCCCGATGGTTCAACGCTCAATGTTTCGCGTTTCACTAGTGCGGATTGAATCCTGTATTTGTACGTTCCAAAAACAGGTAGTTCGATTGAGCAAAAAAAGAAAGAAATAACAGGAGCGGATTAGGCGTAAACGTAAACATGTGTGGTGATGTAGAGAAAATATCAAGCGAAAAAATTAGTAACTTTTTTTGCAGGGAGGGGTTTGTTTATTGTTGACAAACACTTTTATGGGTGACCCTACAGGGTTTTTGGGGCAATATCCTTTGTTATGTTGCTTCGTTCCTGACTTTCAGATGGAAATAATATTTTGGCCTTACAGGGTGTGGAAGTGATTGAGGTACCGAAGGGAGAGTCGATGCTGGTATTCATCCAAGACTATGACGGTAACCTGTTCGAAGTTAAAGCTGAATAAAAGCGAGTTATGGTGTCCCTTATAAGAAACTTAGATTTTTATGCTGCAATTTCAGTCGCCGACTGCAATTGACGTAAGTGAGATGGCGAAGGATCGTCAGTCACCTGTTTGCTGGCCGAACAGTTTCTTCTCCAGCTCGGCGATGGCGAGGGTTGTTTTGATCACGGTATCGGGGTTTAGGCTCATGGTTTGAATCCCGCATTCAACCACAAATTCTGCGAATTCCATATAATCGGAGGGTGCCTGGCCGCAGATGCCGATATATTTACCGCGAGCCACACATTTTTCAATGACGTGTTTCACCATGTCCTTCACCGCATCATTTCGTTCATCATAGATGTGCGCCACCAGTTCCGAGTCCCTGTCAATACCTAAAACCAGCTGAGTCAGGTCATTCGTCCCGATGCTGAAGCCATCCAGGACATCCAGAAACTGATCGGCCAGAATTACATTCGCAGGCACTTCGCACATACCGATCACCTGCAATCCGTTTTCTCCTTTCTTCAGACCGAAGGAAGCCATGGTATCGATCACCCTGACCGTTTCCTGGACCGTTCGGGGAAAGGGAATCATCACGTCAAGATTGGTGAGCCCCATTTGATTTCTGACTTTTAAAATGGCTTTGCATTCCAGCCCGAAAGCTTCCCGGTAGGTGTCTGAGTAATACCTTGAAGCCCCGCGCCAGCCGATCATGGGATTTTCCTCCAGGGGCTCGAACTGCTTGCCGCCGATGAGATTGGCATATTCATTGGATTTAAAATCGGACAGCCGCAAAATGACTTTTTTGGGGAAAAAGGCGGCAGCGATCATGCCGATCCCTTCAGCAAGGCGATCGATAAAGTACTGTCCCTTATCTTCCCAGTTGCTCGTCAAGGCAGCTATCCTGGCCTTGCTTTCCTCGTCCTCCAGTTCATCATAGTGCAGGAGGGCCAGCGGATGCACCTGGATATAAGAGTTAATGATAAACTCTTCCCGGGCCAGGCCGACGCCCTGGTTTGGAATAAAGCTCTGATCGAACGCCTGATCCGGTGCCGCCAGATTCATCATGATCCGGGTTTTTGTTTCGGGAAAGGTCTCCAGGTTCGTCTCCTTGACAACGAAATCCAGCAATCCCTGATAAATGACGCCGTCGCTTCCCTGCGAGCAGTCGACGGTGACGTCCGTCCCGTCCAGGATGGTCTCGGTTCCCTGCGCAGTACCCACCACACAGGGAATACCCAGTTCTCTTGAGATAATAGCGGCATGACAAGTCCTGCCACCCCGGTTGGTGACGATCGCTGCTGCGATCTTCATGATGGGTTCCCAATCGGGATCGGTCATATTCGTAACGAGCACTTCTCCTTTTTTAAACTGGTTGATGCAGTGAACATCCTTGATAATATGCGAGGCGCCCTTACCGATTTTTTCCCCGACCGATTTGCCCTTGACGATCACCGGTCCCGTCTCTTTGAGGACATATTCCAACAACCGGGTTTTGTCCTTCTGCGAATGAACAGTCTCGGGACGAGCCTGGACAATATACAGCTCGCCGGTCTCTCCGTCCTTGGCCCACTCGGTATCCAGCGGGGTAAACGTATCCCGTTTCCGGGAATAGTGATCTTCGATGATCATGGCCATTCGTGCCAACTCCAGGATCTCGTCGTCCTGCAGAACGAATCGAGTGCGGTCGGCCAGGTTGACGGTGATGTTTTTGGTGGGTTGTTTCTGGTCCCGGGTGTAGACCATTTTGATTTTCTTCTCTCCGACGGACTTCTTGAGGATGGGTCGGAAGCCGGTTTTCAAGGTGGGTTTGAAGACATAGTATTCATCGGGGTTGACCGATCCCTGGACGACATTCTCACCAAGGCCGTAGGCCCCGGTGATGAATACCGCGTCCCTGAAACCGGATTCGGTATCGATGGAAAACATGACGCCGGAACAAGCCAGATCGCTGCGCACCATTTTCTGAATGACAATCGAGAGCGCAATTGAAAAATGGTCAAAAGACCTTTCTTCCCGATAGTGAATGGCCCGGTTGGTAAAAAGGGAGGCAAAACACTTGATACAGGCGTCGATGATATCCTCCTCCCCCGCAATGTTCAAGTAGGTTTCCTGTTGGCCGGCAAAACTGGCATCCGGAAGATCTTCGGCGGTAGCACTACTGCGCACAGCACAATCCGTGTTGTTTCCATACTGTTCTCCCAGTTTCCGATATGCCTTGACGATTTCGTCCCGCAACTCATCGGGAAGCTCCAGATTTCTGATCAATTTTCTCACCCTGGCGCCATGCCTGGCCAGGTTATCGATATCGGAAGTATCCAGGGTGCTTAGAATCTGCCTGATTTTAGCCCCGGCCCCGGTTTTCTCCAACAAATACCGGTAAGCATATGCTGTAACGGCAAAACCGTTGGAAATCCGGACGCCCTGGGGTGTCAACCGGCGATACATTTCACCCAGTGACGCATTTTTTCCACCCACCAGGTGGATGTCCTCAATGCCGATCTCGTCAAACCAGAGAATAAAGCGAGTGGCCTTTTCCATGATAATCTCCTTCCCGAAAAAAGAACTGTGGCAGGTGAGACGATGAGGAACAGATTTGATATCATTATATAAAACTGCTTTTCCTGCGTCAATGAATTCCGCATCATTTTACAGGCTTATCAGTCCAAGTAGAAACAGTCATTGTGATCATCGGTTCAGCTTTCCCTGTTCGCTTGCTGCCTGATGGCTGGGACCGGCCATCTCACCGGGTATCATCCATAGATCCCTGATAATCAGCTCACGGCGAAATGAGTGATCCGATCCGAAACTTTATAAACAAGTGTTTCGAAGAAGGCTCTCGTATCTTCAAAAATCATAGAAAAGTCATTTAATCGGTGCCGACCGATATTTGATTCCAATTTTGATTGGGGCTCTGGTCGCTGCTTTAATTGGTTTAAAAGCCGGTTTTTCCTGGGAAGAGATTGAATACATGGATGATGCTTCCACAGAAAGCCCTTCTTCTGATCAGGAGACACAAACGTAAGTTGATTGGAAATTTAAGAAAACGAATCAATCACTGAGAAAGGAGTATACCCAATGTATAAAATACTATTGTGCCGTTTTATCCCTGTATTAGATTGTTCCGGTCTGTATTCAGAACTGCGTTTATAGTCGCAATTGCCACCGTCCTCTCAATTAAATCAGGTGACTCTGCCCTTGAGATGACTTCTGAAGCCTGTCGACCCGCGATTGTTTGTTTCATTGAAGAACAACGTTGGCCAATATCGCGATTAAAGGTCATTGCCACACCGACTGATTGATCGCTAAGTTGCACAGCAGTATAGCTAAGACCAATTCGCACATCGTTGACCGTTCTCTCTCCGGCAAGTTTTAAGGCATGCTCTTTCAATAATTTCAGTTAACTATTCACCACATTGACGGAGTCGGGGGGATTATGATTCAAAACGATGGAAAACAGGACGTTTTCCAACAGCTCCATGGATGGATTCATGCGTGTT
>Ga0257125_1001414_pt1 | contig 24618 bp, 23 predicted proteins | sample SI106_200metaG_FD_190183 | JGI IMG/M metagenome (GOLD analysis project Ga0257125, IMG submission 190183) | Marine microbial communities from Saanich Inlet, British Columbia, Canada - SI106_200 | ecosystem: Environmental > Aquatic > Marine > Inlet | place: Canada: British Columbia | collected... | reverse complement strand
TCTTTCATTAAATTTTCTTACAACTGCTTCTCCTAATCCATCATAAACTAAGCTTCCAACAACTGGAACTTCCGCAACTGGATTTCCTTGAAGTTTGTAATCTTGAGCTAATCCTTCCATTTTTAGTATTTCTCCTTTAAGTTAGTATAACACAAGGATAAGTTATCCTTTATAAAGTTTTCTATTTGTTCTTACTTTGTAGTAGTTTATTTATCTTGCTATGTATTGGAGAACTTTATTTAAATGGGTTTTACTAGTTGAGGCATGCTATGTTGAATCCACTACTCTCTCTAGAAAATGAGGAAGAATTAATTAGAAATTATATTGTCATCCCCACAAATAACTTAGAACTAGAGAAGAAATTTATATGTGCACATCAACAATAAACTATTTCTTTTCTTTGTGCCCGTAACTTCTAATCTGATCTATAATTAAACTTAATACTCCAGAAATATAATCTTTAACATCCCTGGAATCATACTTCTCCAGAATACCATAATACTTTTCTCTTTTCTCAAAAGGAATAAAAAACATAGGATAGCCTTTCTTCATCAAAATAAAATTCATTATTGCTCTTGAAGTCCTACCATTTCCATCCTCAAAAGGATGTATCCAAGCTAATTTAGCATGAATCAAGCTAGCTAGCTCAAAAGCATGCAATTTATTCTTATTAGCACTATACCACTTAAACAAGTTTAGAACATAATTTTCAACCTCTTTATGTTTTGGAGGGTCATGTTGTGAACCTTGGATTTCAACATCAAACCATCTTATTTTTCCACAATGTTCAACGCCCGTATTTTTAGTCAATAACTCATTTACTTTCAATAATAATTTTTTATTGAAATTTCCTTTATACTCTTTTAGGTAATCTAAAGTTTCTTTTCCATTTATAGCCTCATTATAATCATCTGCTCTAATCCCAGAAGGAATAACTTTATCTTTCAATATTAAAGCAGTTTGTCTTAGAGTTAATCTATTCCCTTCAATGGCGTTTGTGTTGTATGTAAATCTTATTGCAAAACTCTCATTTAATTTATCTCTTGCGCCCTTAGGAACTTGTTTTAGCCACACCTTATAACTTTCTTTTAAATCTTCTAAAGTTTCAGCATCCTTTTCCTTTAGATAAATAAATTCTGAATTGTCTGTGTATCTCTCTACTTCTTTTTCTATCTCTTTCGTTTTTATTTTTATTTCTTTTTTTGTTGGTTTCTTGTCTCCCAAATAAATTCTAATCTTTTTCCATTTATTAATAGAAATTCTAATATTCTTAGTTAGATAGTAATATTCTTTATTATTTCTCTTTATTGTTTCTAAATAAGTCACGTAATGTGTATGGGCACACTACTATATAAATCTATCTGTTATTTGTGCACGTAAAGAAACCCTTGTTAAAATCAGAATAATAGAACTTTTTGAAAAGCAATTTTATCGACTAGATTAGATTTCTCTATAACATATCTTCCAGTACATTCATTCTCCATAACTTTTTTTGATTCTAGAATTTCTAATTTTTTCTTAAAAAGAGGGCAATCTAACGTTAGAGATTCAAATTCTCCACCTTCACCAGCTATATTTATTTTGCATTTTTTATTTAGTTTTACTAACTTGTCAATATCTTCATTTGTTATTATTTTTCCTAGCCATTTTTTATCTAACCCGTAGGCCGCTATTGAAGAAAAGATTATTTTGAAGTCATTTTCTATTAGCTCTCTCATTTCTTCTTCTTGATCTTTGTGCCATAGTGGAGAAAATACTTCTAGATCTAATTTTTCAGCGATTTTTTCAATTCTTTCTCTTTGATAGTCAGAGAATAATGCCCCTGTTACTATTCCTTGTATTTTAAAATCTTTTTGAGCTTTTTTTAGTGCAATTTCTAAATCTTTTAATTCATCTTCTTTTTTTCCTGTTGTTTCTTGGAATAAGATAGGAAGTTCCATTGCTTTAGCTTGTAACTCCGTTAGATGAATATTTGGAGTATGGAACATGTAAGAATCTGGATTTGAAGATTTTATTGTTATTAAACAAGATAAGCTATAATTTTGTTTTTTCATTAAGTAAGCAGAGTAGCAAGAATCTTTTCCAGAAGAGAATAAAACCCCTAGTTTCATAAATTGATTTAAGTATTCAGATTTTCTTTTCTTTTCTTTTTTTGCCAACTTTGTAATCGCTTTGTCAAATTTAGACCCGTACTGTGCTGCTTTTTTTGGCCGAAGAGCAAATTCTTCTGGAATTCCATTTTTTATTGCTAGGTCTCTTAATATGAACTTATTTATTTCATTTTTTATTTTATATTTTTCTGGAATCTTTATGGCATAATCAACTAGTTCTTTTTCTAAGTAAGGTGCTATGATTTCTAGACCATTATTTTCTGCTATTAATCTATCTCTTTTTAAGTCTCCTTCGTAAACTCTTTTTAATCCCTCTAGTAGATCCTTATTTAGATTTTTTGAAGTTTTATGTCTATTATATCCTCCAAAAATTTCGTCTGAACCAAGACCTGAGAAAACTATTTTCACTTTATCTTTTACTGCTAGCTCTTCTGCTACCTGTAATGTTAAGGCTACTGAAACATCTACTGGATTTGTTGTTTTTATTATTGGTATTATCTTTTTTAGATATTTAGGGACTTGTTTTGTCTCTATTTCTTTATGTTTTAGATTTAGTTTTAGAAATTTTGCTACCTCTTTAGCTTGTTTTAAATCTTCTGAGTTTGAGTTTTTCATCGAAGCTGTATAACAAGTGAAATCATAATTTAGTTTTTTTAGATAGTAAGCTAAAACTAAGGAATCTACTCCACCAGAAAATAATAGACCTATTTTTTTCTTTGAAGTTTTTTTTAGTTCTCTAATTAATAGTTCTTCTACTTTATTTTGGATTTTTAACATTATTTTCCCTAATTTAATAAGTTTTTAAAGTTTTAGCTTATTGTTGCCACTTACCAATAAAGAAAAGATTTATATATGATTAATATACAATTAGTAGCTACAATGAAAACACCAATATTAGTTATGGTGTTGTTTTTTGCAGCATCATTGACTTTGAGTGGATGTTATGCATTGCCAAGTTTTTCACCCGAAATGAGAGAGGCTTTTTTGGTTGTGGAAGACATTGATTTGGCGAAAAGTGATATTGAGAGTTATGGAGGGGTTGTTAGACACATTTTTCCCGACAAGAATGTTTTAATTGGTTCGTTTACTGGAAATTCTTTGAAATCTAAATTTATTGATAGAGTTTATTATGAGAGGTCTCGTGTTCCTTATTCTGTTAGAAGTGAGTTTACATCTTGGAAAAGGAGCCTAGAGTATAAAAAGGTCCCTTTTGATGAAAGAGAGGTTCCAGATGTTGAGCCGATTTATGATGATATGGTTATTATTGATAAGCCTAGTTTAAGTGATTTAGATCCTAGTATCCCTTTGCCAATTTTTGGCGGAGATCCTACAGATACTAGTTCTTTTTTTATTGGAGACATTAGTGTTAATGTTATTTTTCCTGAGAGTAATGCAAATAGTTTAAATACAGAAAATTGGACAGATAATGAAATCCAGGAAGTTAAGGATGAAATTTTTTTAGGTATGGACTGGTGGGCCTTAAGAGAGCCAGATGCTCATTTAACTTTTGTTTATAATTATGATGAAAGGATTCCTACAGATTTGGAACCGATTGAACATGAAAGCTATTACGATTGGTATTGGATAAATGATGTTATGTTGAATTTGGGTTATGGTCCTGAGCAGTATCCCCCGACTCCTTTAGTTTATAATTATGTGAATAATATGAGGAGTAATGATGATTGGGGCTTTGCCATTTTTGTTGTTGACTCTAGTAATGATGCTGATGGTATGTTTTTAGATGGGAAGAGTGCCTATACTGTTATGACGAGCTCTGGGGGAGGACCTTATATCGTAATGACTTATGATAATGGAGGATATACTATTAGTAATATGGATTCTGTAACTGCACATGAAACTGGCCATATTTTTGGATCTACTGATCAATATAGTTGTTCTTGTGACACTCAACATGGGTATTTGTATTATGAAAATCAAAATTGTGGAACTAGTTGTTTAATTGATGAAGATTCGATTATGAAAAACCCTATATATTCTTTTTCTAATGGTTTATTAGATTACTATGCTAGAGGACAGGTTGGGTGGCAAGATACGGATACAGATAATATTTTAGATATTATAGATACTTTCCCAATGATAAATTTGAATCCTTATACTCAAGAAGAGAGTGGTTTTATTTTTGATGGAGATTCCCAAGTAAGTATTTTTCCTGCAGTAAATCCTTATTATAATAATATCACAACAAATATAATTGCAAATGTTGATTATTCATATATGAGGGATGGGGAGCCATGGAGTGATTGGTTTTCAACAGATGCTATTGATGGGATGTTTGATGGACCTCAAGAACTATTTGAATTTATTTTGAGTAGTTTACCTGGTGGAGATTATACTGTTAAGGCTAGAGCAACTAATAACGAAGGTAATTTTAATGAAAGTGATCATCAATATATCACTATAACTGCAATTCCGCCAATGTGCTCTGAGACAGATGGTGGCTATGATATTTTTAATTATGGTTATGCAACTGATGATTATGGAACTTATGAAGATGCCTGTAATAGAAGGATATTATTTGAGTATTATTGTGGTGGTGAGGGTTATGTTGAAGTTGCAGAAGTCAGTTGTAAGTATGGCTGTGGTAATGGCGCTTGTGGGGAAGAGGCTCCATTAGATATTCTCCCAGTTGCTTACGGCAGCAAATAGTAATATTTATAAACTTCTTTTGTTTTTTTATAGTTGATGGTTGAAAAGAGGAATTTAGTTTTTATTCTGATTGTAGTTGCGGTAGTTTTAGGAATTATGTTTTTATTATCTTCTTCGAATGAATTTAGACAAATTGTTCAAGGGTTAGCCCCTAGCGATCCTGCAGATGTTTGTAGTGAGTACTGTTCTGGTGAGATTGCTCCTGGTGGATGTGTTTTAGAGAGTCCACCAGTTGGTTGCCCATATTCTGATGCGGAAGGTACTTGTGGAATTTTAACTGAAATCTGTGGTACTTGTGGATGTGTAGTTGGGGAGTGTCAGCCAGATGGTACCTGCTCATCTAATTCTGCTAATACAGATGGAGGAGATGATGATGATTCTAATTCACTTTGTTCAAGCCACTGGGATTGTGGAAACTATAATCTGTGTGTAAACTCCAATGGAGAGTTACTAACTTCTGAAGAAGAACTTCCTTCGTGTGATGTTTATGGAGAGGATTGTGGAAAATGTCAGTATAACGAGGCTGGAGATGGTTTTTGTGCTTCTGAAGGTTTGCCTGGTTATGGGGGAATACCATATGAAACTTGTGTTTATGATTTTGGGGATTGTGAAGGAGAGCGTGCAGAATGTGATGCAGGAGATATATGTGAGGAACATCCACTTTTCCCTGGAACTGGACAGTGTGCCCTTGCAGAAATTCCTAATTGTGATGATGGAACTCCTTTAGGTCAGTGTTCAAATTCAACTTATGGGGCAATTTGTCAGCTGGATAATGATCTTCCAGTTTTAATTCAGTCTTGCCAAGCTTGTCAATTCCCTCCTTATGAAAATTGTCCGACTGGATATGATTGTCAGGTAGATGGAAGTTGTTTACTAATTATCCAAGAGAGCCCAGAAGGTGAGGATGGCGTGCAAGGAGAATCTTCTTTTACTCCTTATTGTGAGCAGTATGGAGGAATTTGTTCAGATAGTTGTAGTGGAGATTATTATAAATTAGATCAAACTGATGAAGATTTTGCAATATTGCATGATAGTTGTAGTGGAGAAGATAGTGGAAGTATTTGCTGTTATCCATATGCAAATGATGATATAAATGATTGTGAGTATTATGGAGGCAGTTGTTTAAGTTCTTGTGAAGGAGATTTTTATAGCCCTGATGTGCCCTATTTAGATGATGAGTGTAATTCATATTCTGGAGAAGATACTGTTTGTTGTTTAGAATATACACAACCAGAAGAAAGTGAGATAAAACAGGAGGGTGGTTTCTTAGGAACATTATTCGGAAGCGAAAAGTATGAGTCTGATGAATCTATTAATCTAACAGAAAACATAAGTTTGAATAGAGACTATTTAATCTTAGGATTTGGATTCTTAATAATTGCAGTATTTTTAGTAATATTAGTTTATCCAAAGTATGCAAAAAAAGGTAAGAGAAAGAAATAACCAATAAGTGGAGATGCATACAATGGTAAAAAAATCAGATAAAAAGATTGAGAGGGATGTAAATAAAGCACAGAATAAAATAGAAAGTGTTGCTTTAGAAAATATTCAAGAAGATTATAAAACTAAAACTCCTGTTTATATTTGGCTCTTAAAAATTTCAATAATATTTATTATTATTGTTTCACTAATTAATGTTTTTATTAATATTTCTAATTTATCAATTATTCTTAAAAGTACTTTTTTTGTAACTTTATATTCTATACTATTGTATGGAGTATCTAAGAGAAGGAAATGGTCTTTATACTTTGGGTTGGCACTATTTACCTTTAACACAATCTCTACTTTAATTAATGAAGGGGCATTATATCTACCTATTCATTTAATAGCTCTAGGATTACTTTATTGGCATAAAGATTACTTGAATCAGAAATAGGTTTTTTATTCTAGATAAATATGCCCACAGAATACAACCAAAAAACTTATAAACTACTAATTTATATCATGATTACTTATTTCTTAGAGGGAATATATAAATGAATGAAATATCAGACAAGGTTCAAAAAGGTACTACAACTGTAGCTATTATGTGCAAAGATGGCGTTATTATGGCTGCAGATAAGAAGGCTAGTGCAGGGTATATGATCGCTAGTAAAGATGTAGATAAAGTACACATTATATCTAAGTATATGGCAATTACAATGGCTGGCTTAGTTAGTGATGCTCAGTTAATTACAAAAGTGGCAAAGGCAGAATTAAGATTAAAGAAAATTAGAAATCAAAAAGAGCCTAATGTTAAAGAAGCTGCTAATTTGGTTGGAAATATTTTATATCAAAACATTAGAAAATTTTCAACTATACCTGGAATTGTTTCTTTTTTATTGGGAGGCAAGGATAATCGAGGTTACCATATATATGAGCTTGGGATTGATGGATCTGTAACGGAAGTTAAAACTTTTGTTTCTACTGGTTCTGGCTCTACTATGGCTTACGGAGTTTTGGAAACTTTATATAAAGAGGATCTTAGTGTAAAGGAAGGTACAGAATTAGTTATTAAAGCTATAAGTGCAGCAATGCGGAGAGATATGGCAACTGGTGAAGGAGTAGATGTATTTTTAGTAGATAATTCCGGAGTTAAAAAAATTGTTGGTAAGAAAATTGTCTCGGAACTTAAATAATATTTTATTCTAAAATAGATAAAGAATGGTAATAAAAATAGTAGAAGATATAAAGGGCATGCTTCCTAGTGATTCGGATGTTTCTAGCATTAGTTTCGAGGGAGCAAATATTGTAATATATACTAAGAATAAAGAGTTTTTTTTGGATTCTAATGGAATAATTAAAGATATTGTTGGTACAATTAAAAAAAGAGTTGAGCTAAGACCAGACCCTAGTTTGTGTTTAGATTTAGAAAAGGCTGAGAATGCAATTAGAAAAATAATGCCAGAAGATGCTGGAAAATTAGATATTACTTTTGATCCCCAGAGAAGTCAAGTCGTTATTGAAGCAGAAAAACCTGGAATTGCTATTGGTAAATCTGGAGAGAATTTAAAAGAAATTAAAAAGAAAACTTTTTGGGTCCCTTTAGTTCAGAGAATTCCTTCAATAAAATCAAAATTAATAGAAAATGTTAGAAATGTTCTGTACCAAAATGATGATTATAGAAAGAAATTTTTGAATAAAACTGGAGAGAGAATTTATGGTGCTAAAAGGAAAGAGGGGAAAACTGAGTGGATTAGAATCTCTTTTTTAGGTGGCGCTAGTCAGGTTGGAAGGAGCTGTTATCTTTTACAAACTGAGGAAAGCAACATTTTAGTTGATTGCGGGGTTAATGTTGCTGCTCCTGAGGAAAGTGCTTATCCATTTTTACAGGCTCCAGAATTAAAATTAGAGCAGCTGGATGCGATTATTTTGACCCATGCACATGTAGATCATTCTGCTTTGGTACCTTTATTGTTTAAATATGGTTATCGAGGGCCGGTTTATTGTACTCCTCCTACAAGAGATATTGCTTCTATGTTATGTTTAGATTTCATTAATATTGGTCAGATGGATAATAAAAAAAGTTTGTACGAAACTCCAGATGTTAAAGAGATGGTTAAACATACAATTACTTTGAATTATGAGGAAGTTACAGATATTACTCCGGATGTTAGACTGACTTTTTATAATGCTGGGCATATTTTAGGAAGTGCTATGGCTCATTTACATGTTGCCGATGGACTCCATAATTTGATGTTCAGTGGAGATATGAATTTTGAGACTTCTAATTTATTGAGTCCTGCAGTTACTAAATTTCCTAGATTGGAGACTTTAATTATTGAAGGAACTTATGGGGGTAAAGATGATACCGTTGCTACAAGGCAAGAATCTGAAGATTATTTGAAGAGTGTTATAAAGAGTACTATTAGCAATAAGGGAAAGGTCCTTATGCCAGTTTTAGGAGTTGGAAGAAGTCAAGAGATAATGTTAATTTTGGAAAGGGCTATGAGAGATAAGGAAATTCCGGAGGTTCCAATCTATGTTCAAGGAATGGTGTGGGATATTACTGCTATACACACTGCGTATCCTGATTTTTTTAATAATAAAACTAAACAACAGATATTTCATAAAAATGAGAATCCATTTTTGTCTCCTATATTCAAACATGTTGGAAGCCAAAAAGAAATGAAAGAAGTTATTGAAGGGGAATCCTGTATTATTTTGGCCACTTCTGGTATGATGACTGGCGGAGCCTCTGTGGAGTATTTTAAACATTTAGGTGAGAGTCCTAAAAATTCTTTGGTTTTAACTTCTTATCAGGGAGAGGGTTCTTTGGGTCGCAGGTTGCAGCAGGGCGAGAAAGAAATAATGTTTCAAGAGGGTCGTAAACAAACTCCTACTTATGTTAAGATGGATATTCACTCAATGCATGGCTTTACAGGACACTCAGATAGAAATCAGTTGATGAACTTTATGCATCGTTTGAACCCTAGACCTAAGAAGATGATGGTTACTCATGGAGAAAGAAGTAAGTGTTTAGATTTTGCTAGTTCTGTACATAAACAATTTAGAATAGAAACCCAGGTTCCTAAGAATATGGAAACTGTTAGGATAAAGTAAGATTACCCCCTAGCGAAGATATAAGTCATATAAAATACATATAAAGATAATAGTGCTATTGAGTTCCATTTTTCTAATTTTTGTTTTTTTCCTATATACATAAATATTAGAAGCCATGTTGTTATAAAGGTTAAGAAGATTAAATCGAAATTAAACATACTATTAAAGGGAATTGGAGTGATTATAGAAGAGATTCCAAGTATTAAAAATATATTGAAAATGTTTGACCCTATTACATTTCCAACTACAAAATCAAGTTTTTTCTTAAATAAAGCGACTAAGGAGACTATTAGTTCTGGTAGGGAGGTTCCAATTGCTAATATTGTTGCAGACATTAAAAATTCTGAGAAACCAAGGGATCTTGCTATTTCTAAAGCAGAATCTACTACTAGTTTTCCCCCTAGGAATAGGGCAATCATTCCACCAAGTATCATTAAGAATATCGTTAGTCTTGAGTGATCTTTTATTTTTTCTCTCTCTATGAATTTTTTTGATGCATCCCTATTTCTTACTAAATATATATAGCTTAGGAAAACTCCAAAGAAGAGTATTAAAATTATTCCGTCTGTTTTTGATAATATGTTTGGTCCATTAAATAACGAATCATTTGCCAGAATTAATACTAGAATGGAGGTAAATAAGGTAAAAGGAATCCCTTTTTTTACAATTATATGTTTTACTTTTAAGGGCATGAAGAAAGATGAAATCCCTAATATTAGGAGTATGTTTGCGATATTGCTCCCTATTACATTTCCTAAGGTTATTTCAGTGGTTCCTTTAATAGAAGAGAATATATTTATTGCTAACTCAGGGAGCGATGTAGAGAAAGCTAGAATCGTTATTCCAATTATTAATGGTTTTATTTTTAGTAATTTTCCTAAACTGGAAGCTCCATCTATTAGATAATTTGCTCCTTTTATTAGGAGAAAAAACCCGGTTAGGAAAATAATATATTGAAGCATAGTTAGTTTCTTATTTTTTAGTTTATAAATATATTTATAAGATTTATGTCCTTCCCTTTTTTATGGTTCTCATAAGGAATGGGGGAGATTACGTAGATAGGATCGGAAATGATTTGGTTAGAGAATTTTTTTCCGGCATAGAAGAAGATATTTTCGGTATTGCTAGGATAATTAAGAAGTATAAGATAGTGGGATTTGGCCACAGTCATTATATGTATTTAGATGAATTGTTAGAAGATAATCCGTTGGCTGATCCTAGTTTGGAGGATGTTGATACTTTTGAGAAGGCTAGAAGGAGAGTAAGAGAGCAGTTTAATAGAGAGGATTTTGATGAAGGTGTCAAGATTGTTGCCTTGAAATATATTGATACTTTATATTTTAGTCCAGCTTATGTATTGGACGAACCATAAGGTTTAAAAATGAGTATTTTTGTCTTTATTTTATAGCGGGATGGAGCAGTCTGGAGTGCTCGTCGGGCTCATAACCCGGAGGTCGTCGGTTCAAATCCGTCTCCCGCTATTGGTGGGTCAATTTCGGCCCATAATATTTTCTTTGAAATCAATCAGAAGATAATTTTTTAGTTATTTTTATAAAGTCCTTCTATTAGTTTTTATTATGAAAGTTTTAGGTATTGATGAGGCGGGACGTGGTCCTGTAATTGGCCCTTTAGTAATAGCTGGTGCTATGATTAATGAGAAGGATGAAGTTAAATTGGAAGAGATGGGGGTAAAAGATTCTAAGTTAATCCCTCCAGGTAAAAGAGAGGCTATGTTTGATAGGATCCAGAAAATTGTTAAGAATTTTGATATTTTAATTGTTGAGCCTAAAGAGATAGATAAAACTTTATTTTCTGAAGATATGAATTTAAATAAATTGGAGGCTGTTAAATCTGCTGACATTATAAATAAATTAAAGCCAGATAAGGTAATTTTGGATTGTCCAAGTACAAATACTAAAAGTTATGAAGAGTATGTTAGAAGCCTCTTGAAGAATAAAGATATTGATATTGTTTGTGAACATAAAGCAGATTTAAATTATCTTCCTGTCGGTGCAGCTTCAATCCTAGCCAAAGTTACTAGAGATGAAGAGATTGGTAAAATAAGTAAAAAATACGGACTTGTTGGAAGCGGTTATCCTGCTGATGAAATAACTCAGAGGTTTATTAAAGCTAATTTTGAGAAACATCCAGAAATATTTAGAAAGAGTTGGAAAACCTTTCAGAAGCTAGTTAAAGAAAAAGAACAAAAAGGATTAGGCAACTTTCTTAGTTAATTTGAACTTCTCTGTAATGTCTTTTGGTAAATCGCTACAATCTGCTGGATACATTACTGTTACAGCTAGTGTTTTTTTAGGTCCTAAAGACTCCGTTATGGCTAATTTAGTTTCCGCTTGTGGATTATCGTATAGCCATGAATTTGCAACTCTCCCTCTATCTTCTAGAGAAACTACAAGATATGACTCAACTGCTTTTTTTAGCCTCAACAGTTCTTCTGGAATTTCCTCAGTTTTCATAAAGGAACCATTGTATATTGCTTCATAAGTAATTGACATTAGAATTCTCCTCCAGATGAATGTATAATCTCATACTAAAATAGAGATAGGTAGTTTGTTATTTATATAGATTGTTGTAGAGAAATGTTTATTAAAGAGTATACTTTTCTTTCTTTGCTTGGAAAAAACATATGACGTTTGTATTGTCGGAAGTGGACCTGCTGGCTTATTTGCAGCGGATAGATTAGCCAGGAATGGGTTAAAATGCTGCATCATTGAAAAAACATCTTTTTGTTCTGGAGGGTTGTTTAATGATGGAAAATTAAATCTAACTACTAAGATAGGTATGGAATTAGATAAATTAAAGTTAGAAGAGGAAAAAGTTAGGGGATATTTAGCTTATATTGATAAGATGTTTGTTAAATTTGGAGCGGATAATAAAATTTATGGTTCTGATAGAAAGGCTGTCAGATATTGGGTTGGAACTGCAGCCAAGTATAAAGTTGATTTGATTCCTGCTTTGCAAAGACATATTGGAACTGATAGGGCTAAAAAAGTTATAGAAAATTTTAGAAATTACCTAATTGATCTTGGAGTTGAGTTTTATTTGAACAGCGAGGTTAAAAACATTCTCCACAAGATGACAAAAAATAGTAATTTTGAGTTGAAGACTAGTATTGGCATATTTAGAAGTAAATTTTTGCTAGTTAGCCCTGGAAGGGCGGGGGCCTATTGGTTTAGAGAGGAAGCAAAAAAATTAGGGGTTAAGACAAAGTTTGGGTCTATCGATGTAGGGTGTAGGATTGAAATGTTAAATGAAGTCTATGATGAAATAACTGATGTTATTTATGATCCTAAATTTAAATATATTACCAATTGTCATGGAGATAAAATAAGGACATTTTGTACTAACAAGGGGGGAAGGGTTAGAGTTGAAAAATTTAAGAGTGATGGTTCTGAGCTACAATTAATCAACGGAGATGGCTTGAAAGATAATAAAACTGATAATACTAATATAGCTATTTTGTGTACTGTTAGTTTAACCGACCCTAGTGTTGATACTACTCATTTAGGCAGGAGTATTGCCTTGGAAACTTTAAGAGCAGGAAATGGAGTTCCTATTGTTCAGAGAGTTGGAGATTTTATGCGTGGCAGGAGGTCTAAAGTTGAGAATTTTTCTAAAGGCATTTATTCTCGGTTAGAGCCTAGTTTGAAAGTCCCTCGTCAGGCTTATCCAGGAGATATAACCCATGTTTATAGGGCAAGAGTAATAGACAATCTTCGTGAATTTCTTGGGGTTATGAATCAGATTTTTCCTGGTTTTACTTCTCCAGAGAATTTAATTTATATTCCTGAGATTAAGTTCTACGATACTGATTATCCTACTAGTGAAGGGCTAGAGACAAATATTAAAGATTTATTTGTTGCTGGAGATGGGGTTGGTAAAAGTAGGGGTATTGTTGGAGCGGCAGTTACTGGGATTGTAGCTGCGGAAGGAATACTTAAGAAGATATAATTTGAAATTTTTTATTATTTTTAACTTTTTTTAATTCGTACTTTGTTATTTTATTTTCTTCTGCATATTTTTTTGCTGAAGCTTCTGTTTTGAATGTTTTTGGGCCTTTTTTCTTTGGTTTATTTAGAAGTCTAGCTCTATGAGGCAAATGTGTTCCTAGTCCATGCTTCTTTTTAGCCCTAGTATGTATCTTTTTTACCATAAAACTTGTTAAAATAATTTGTTTATAAAGTTATTGGATTCCTAACATTGGGCTTAAACGTCCCGACGAGCGGAACGAAGTGGAGAACAGGCGTATCAGTAACATTTGGTTATGAGAAGTTTTAAAAAGAAAAAAAGGCTACAAAAAGTATTTAAACTAAGTAAAAAGAGGGAATATAATGACGATAATAACTAAGTTAACAGCTAGTGGTTTTAAGTCCTTTGCCAAGAAAACCGATTTAGTTTTTGGAGATAAATTTAACTGCATTCTTGGACCGAATGGTTCTGGTAAGTCGAACGTAATGGATGCTCTTTGTTTCGTTTTAGGAAAAAGTTCTGCCAAAGGTTTACGAGCTGAAAAATCAGCTAATTTGGTTTATAATGGTGGCAAGAAAGGACAGCCTTCAAAAAAGGCAGAGGTTCACATTTTCTTTGATAATTCTAAAAATAAATTTCCTTTCAACACCCCTGAAGTTAAAATATCTAGAGTTTTGAATCAGAAAGGAATGTCTAAATACTTGATTAATGATAAGGTTCATACTAGGCAGCAAGTAGTTGATTTGTTAGGCAAGGTTGGAGTTAATCCAGATGGGCACAATATTATTCTTCAAGGAGATATAGTTCATTTTATGGAGATGAGGCCTAATGATAGAAGAGAATTGATTGAAGAGATTGCAGGAATTTCTGTTTTTGAGGAGAAAAAAAATAAATCCTTGAATGAATTAGAAAAGGTTGAAAATAAATTAACAGAGGCAAATGTTTTACTAGTTGAAAGAGAAGCTAATCTTAGGGAGTTAAAAAAGGATAGGGATCAAGCTAAGAAGTATATGGGGTTAAAAGATAGAGTTAAAGATTCTAAAGCTACACATATTTATTTACAGTTAAAAGAAAAGAGAGAGAGAAGAGGGAAGGTTCAGAAGGTTCATGATGAGTATAATTCTAAGGTAGAGGGCATTCAAAATAAAATAAAGGCAATTAGAGGTTTGATTAATGAAAAGCAAGCTGAAGTCCAAAAAATTAATTATGATTTAGATCAGAAGGGTGAAAGTGAGTTAAAAATTTTACAAATGGAGATTAATTCTTTGAAATCTGGAGTTTTTAAGCATGAGGCTAGAGTTGAAGGAGTCAAAAACGAGTTGTTAAAGATAAAAAATAGAAGAAAACAATTATTGCAAGATGTTTCTGAAAATGAGAAGAAAATAGCCTCTTTAAAGAAAAAGAAATTTGATTTTGGGAATATTATTAAAAAAAATAAAGATGAAAATGAATTAATTGGTAATAAAATCTTAAATTTTAAGAAAAAGTATGGTATTGAAGATATTGGCGATATAAATGTTAAATTGGATGAATTAGATAAAGAGATTGAAGAAAAAGAAAATTTACTTAGAAGTGCTAATGAGGCTAGGCAAGATATTGCCAGAGAAGTAGATAGGGTTGATTTCTCTTTAGAAAACATTCAGAAAGAGTTAGATAGGATTGATAAAAATAAGAACGCTAAAAATTTAAAAGAATTAAGAGTAAAACATTCGGCTATTGAGAAAGAATTAAATAAAGTAGTTGGAGAAGATTCTTTATTATCTGGAAAGGTTGGAGATGGGTGGACTAAACTGAATTCTTTGGAAAGTGAGTTAAGTAAGTATAGGGCTAAGGAGGCTACGATAAAAGAGAGTTTTATGAATGATAAAGGTATTGAAAGAGTTAAAAAAATTGATGGAGTTCTTGGTAGTGTTTCTGAGCTAGGAAATGTTCAAGAGGAATATGCTTTAGCTATGGAAGTTGCCGCTGGCCCGAGAATAAAGAGTATTGTTACTAAAACGGATATTGTTGCTGGGGAGTGTATAAAGGAGTTGAAAAAAAATAGATTTGGCGTTGTTACTTTTTTGCCTCTGAATAAAATTAAGCCTAGGACTAGAGAGAGTTTTGGTAGCTTAGTGAAGAAACCAGGGGTTTTAGGATTAGCTATAGATCTAATTGAGTTTGATAAAAAATATAAAAATATCTTTGAGTATGTTTTTGGAAGCACTTTAATTGTTAAGGATATTGAATCTGGAAGGAAAATTGGGATTGGAAGGGCAAGGATGGTTACTTTAGAAGGAGACTTATTAGAAGGCTCTGGAGCGATGGTTGGAGGTTTTAGAGGCCGTGCAAGAGGAGGGTTTAATCAGAAAAAAATTAATGAGAAAGTTTCTGTTCTTGAAGAAAAGTTAAGTAGTTTGAATAAATCTATGCAAGAAGATATGGAGAGAAGAAGCGAAATTGATCATGAAATTGAATCTTTGAGGAATAAAAAAGCAGAACTATATGGAGATATTGTTAAAATTGAAAAATCGTTAGGTATTGGTTCTTCTAAGGAATTGCTAGATGATAAAAAGAGATTAGAAGGAGAGAAGGCAAAATTTGGAAATGAATTGAACTTGATTAATAAGGATGTTTCTAAGTTTGAATATGATGTTGATAAAATTAAGGAAGAAAAAAATTTAATTAAAGGCAAGTTAATTAGTAATCCGGAGATAAAAAATAATTTAGGCAAGCTAGAGGATAGAAAAGATTCTTTAAGGGAGGCCATTCTGAAGTTGAATTCTGAGGTAAATATTTTAGATAACCAAGTGGATATGTATTCTGGAGAGATTGAAAAAGTTAGGAGTATTTTAGGTGGACATGAAAAAGAACATGGTGAATTTAAGAATGAACTTGTTGATCTAGAGCAAGTAATAAAGAGTAAGAAAGAAAACTTGAAAGAAAGAGAAACTAAAGAGAGAGAATTTTATGGTAAAAACAAATCTTTGGCAGCCAAGAGAAATAAAATTATGGAATTAATGAGATCTAAGGAAGAGGAGATTGGAAAAGAAGAGGAGAGGGCAAATACTATAAGAACTAGAACTAATGAAGTTTATATTAAGTTAGCTAAGGTTATTGGAGAAATTGAAGGTTTGGAAGCAGAGTTTGAGGAGTATAAAGATGGAAAAATTAGGAAAGGGGTTTCTATTGAATTTTTGAAGAAAGAAATAAATGAATTCGAGAGAATGATGAACAATATTGGGAATATCAATATGAGGGCTTTAGAAGTTTACGATGAGGTATCTGAACATTATGAGGGATTATTAGATAAAACAAATAAATTAAAAACTGAAAAGGATGATGTTTTAGTTCTGATTGGAGAAATTGAGGGTAAAAAGACCGATGTGTTTATGGAATCTTTTAAAAGTTTAAATGGTAAATTTGGAGAGATTTTTGGGAGTATTTCTAAGAAGGGAGATGCATCTTTGGTTTTGGAAGATGAAGAGAAGCCTTTGGAAGGTGGAGTCAGTATTAATGTTAAAATTTCTGGAAATAAAAAATTAGATATTAGAAGCTTGAGCGGCGGAGAAAAAACTTTGGCTGCTTTGGCATTCATTTTTTCTATTCAAGAACATAACCCTGCTTCATTTTATTTATTAGATGAGGTTGATGCTGCCTTGGATAAACATAACTCTGAGAAGCTTTCTAAGTTGATTGCAGATTATTCTGATAATGCCCAGTATATTGTTATAAGCCATAATGATTCTATTATTACAGAAGCGCATCAAATTTATGGTGTTTCGATGAATGAGGGTGTTAGTAAAGTAACTAGTTTGAGATTGTAGATAATTATAAAAAGATTAATAAAAAAGTTTAGTTATTTCTTCTCTTCTTCGTCATCGTCAAATTCTATTATGAAATCTTCTTCTTCTGATTCCTTTTCTTCTTCTAAACCTTTAATTTCTATTTCGTCTTCTGTGTCTTCATTTACTTCTTCTTTCTTAGTTTTCTTTTTTGGCTCTTTTTTCTTTTTCTCTTCTAGTTTTTTTTCTTTAGGTTCAGGTTTTTCTTTTGTATCTTCTTTTTCTACTTTTTCATCTAAAGAAGGAGGTATTGGTTCTTCTTCTATCTCTTCTTCAAAAAATTCTGTTATTTTTTTACTGAATCCTGATTTGAATATGAAGTAGATTACTAATATTATTATAATTACTCCAATTATATGGTACCTTAGTCTTCCTATTGAGGCGATTGCTCCTGAAAATAAAGCTGTCAGAGAGGTAAGGAAAGATGCAAAGAATGGTTCTCCCGATGTTTCTTCAGAAGCAGATTCATCTTGTGTCTCATCTAGAGGTTCTTCTTCTTGTGTGTCCTCAGATGGAATTTCTACAGGGACAGGTTCTTCTATTTGACTATATACTAAATCTGCTTTTCCATTCTCTAGATAACCGATGAAAGTAACTTCCAAATCATACATTCCATCTCCATCAATATCTACTTTTTGAGAATCTCCTTCTTCTAAAGCAAATAATATTGGATCTGAGGAGATTGTTATTAATATTACATTTCCTTCTGCTCCGGTTACTTCAATTGTGTGTGTTTCTTCTCCTAGTATAAACTCTTCTGATTCTCCTTGTCCTAAGGTTGTTGATATTGAGAAAAATTCGTCTTGTGGTTCTTCTATAATTTCTTCTTCAATGTCATCAAAATCTTCTTCTAATTCATCTAAATCTCCTGTATCTTCTATAATCTCTTCTTCTTCGAATATGTCTTCTTCTATTTTATCCTCTGATGTAAACATACTCTTGAAAAAGCCAATTATTTTATTCAAAAAAGAAACTCTTTCAGTTGAATCCTGTTGCTCTTCAGAAGGAGCCCCCGATTCGGAAACCTTGATGTCTATTTTCTCAGAAGCTAATACTCCAGAGTCTCCCAATCTTGTTGAGACTGTTATTGAGTAATCTCCGTTAGCTATCTGTCCAGAGGGAGCGATGTATAAATATACTAATTCTGATTTTCCTGGATCCACTGTTATTGTTGACGGGTTTAGGTAAACGAAATTTGATGCGGTCCCAGACAGAGAAAGCTCATATGTTGTTGAGTATGTCCCTTTGTTTTCAACCACTATTGGTATTGTTGCTGAGGAGTCATAGAATACATCTATCTTTTTCTCTTCTATCCCTAAAAAAGCTTGATAACATTTATCCCTAGATATTGCTTTTATCTCTATTTTATCTGAGTTTGCTATCTTTGTTGAATCTTTTGCTATTGCTTGCACTTCTATTAGATAGGTTGCTTCTGGGGTGTTAAAAGGAGGGTTAATTGTAAGCGTTACTTGCTCTTCTTGGCCCACATTTAGGTCTGCAGAGGTTTTATCTAGCGTTGCCCAAGCAGGACCATCAATATTTAGATAGTAATCCTTTTGGAACTGTCCAGCGTTTCTTACGTTTACATTATATGTATTTTCTAAGGAGTTACATATACTATCTTCGGACTTCTCTATGTTCACTGTTACTCCATGGCATTTGTTTATATTTACGTTGAATAAATTTAAAGCGGAAACCTCTCCTCTTTCCGGAGTTGCTGTAAACTCTAATTCAAAAGAGCCTTCAACTCCGTAATCTGGGTTTAATATTAGAGTTATTAGTTCTTGGCTGTTTGGAGCAATATTTACTGAATTTTTATCAATATTTGCCCAGGCCGGACCGTCTAGGTTTAAGTTGAACCTATTACTTGTTGAACCTGTGTTTTGTACGGTTATAGGAATGGTTTCTTGTGTGTGTTCACAAATATTAACTAAATCTCTCTCTGTTTGTACAGAAAAATCATAGCAAGCATCTACCACTTGAGTTGAGGTTGCTGTTTGCATTGTACTTGTACTCAAAGATGTTGCTTTTAGAGTAAAATCATAATCTCCTAAATCGTTACAAGATGTTGTTGTGTATACGAATATTATCTCTGATTGTCCTGGTGTTAGAGTTAGAGAGTCTGTACTTAATACCGTGCTTGAAGAATATTCTCCTTCTACTTCTAATGAATATGATTCTGTGTATTCCCCATTGTTTGTTAATCTAAATTCAAATTTATCAGATTCACATGGACAAATATTCTTTTGTGGGTTTATTGTTTCTAAAGAAAACTCATAACAATCTTTTATTGCCACATTATGGCTCAATTCTTGAGATTGTCCGTTTGAGGATGTAATTAGATTTAATGAGTAAGTTCCGGGTGTTGTCGATGATCTTGGAGTCACATAAGTATATATTGTTTTAGATTGTTGGGGTAGAAGTGTGATTCCTTGAGGAACTGTTGTTGAGAATGTTGAGGCAGAACCTGATGAGGAAGTTGTTATTGAGATTGGTTCGTTTCCACTATTTAGGATTACATCTGTGAATAATCCTGTTGTCCCAGGGCATAAATTTCCTGGCTGTGTATCTTCATATAGGCTAAAATCTTGTGCAAAAACTAGTGGTACTATTAATAATATTAATAAAAATAATGCTTTCTTATTACTACTCATCTTAAAGACCCCCTTTTCATTACTAAAATGGAATAATTGGACTGTATATAAAGAAAATTGTTTTTTAATTATTGTTATGGAGTATACGTTTTTTATAAAGAGTTTATAAGGGATTTAAAAGTTATAGTTATGTTGAGTTTGATTCGTTTGTTGAGTTTGTTGAGTTTGTTTCAACAGGGGTGATAGTACATATCCCCTCTTCACATATATCTAGACAAGTGTGTACGTCAAATGTTACTTTTCCAGGGGCTGTTTCACTACAATAGTATTCTCTAATTATTAACTCTGATATGCAAGAGTCCATGTAATCTTTTGAGCCGTTTATTAGTACATATCCTAACTCTTTGTATTTTTTCCCATCATCTGAATCTGTGCAAGAAGTTGGAGTTGTGGTTACAGTTTCGTTAGTATCGGTTTCATTATCTTCAAGGGTTTGATCTGTGTCATTTGCATCTGCTACTATGCCCGTTTTTTCTGGTAGTTCCTCATCTATTTCTGATTTTTCACATCCACTAATTAGAATTGATACTAAAAAAATTATGAATAGTAGCTTTTTCAAGTCATACACCTCTATTTTATGTTTTGAGTTTAATAATTTAAAAACCTTTCTAATCAATTAAAAAATTAAAAAGAAAAAAAGAAAAAAATATTTTCTATTTTAGTAATAAGTTTCGCCTTCGTCCATTAAAGATTCTTCGTAATCATCAGACTTTCCGATTTTTTTAGCTGCTAAAATTATACCTAAAATTATTAGGATAACAAGCAAAATCGCAAATCCAATTTGAAGTCCTTCTTTAATATCTGTTACAGAACCTTCAGCTAACTTTGTTACGTTTGCAGTTGCATCGAATACTTTCACTACAGATGTGCCAGACATTACTTTAACTGTAACTGGATAACTTCCAGATGCAGCGTCTTCTCTAGCTGTAACAAAGATTTGTGCGCCATTTTCAACTTCAGTTACAATAACTGAACCGAAAGAATCAACACCAGTAACTTCAACATTGTAGTCTGAACCAGCCGGGAATAATACTCGGTAAATAGCTCCACTACCTTGTGCAAAGTCTTGTGAATCTTTGTCTATACTAATTACATCATCTGCTTGTGTTGCACCTTGTCTTACTACTAAACTGTAAACTTCTTCTTCAGATTTATCTCCATCATCGTAGTTTACTTTTACTACTACGTCATACACGCCAGAAGCGGTATTTGATGGGATTGTTACGAAAAGATCCTTGTAAAGTTTCCATTCATCATCTTCATCTGCGCTATTATCGTTTTTCACATAATCTTCTGAAAACAAGTCAAACTTGGATGATCTTTGGAAAAGACCTAATTCTGGAATTGTTATGCTTACTGCAACATCTTCTTGGTCTTCAAATCCTAGGTTTTTTACACCTATGGATGTAAAGAAAGTGTCACCAGCATTAACTTCCAATCCGTTTCTAAAGTTAACATCGTAGATATCAACAAAATGGTTTTCGTTTGCTACTTCTATTACTATTTCACTGTATAGATTCTTGTGTCCATTCTCATCTTCCAATTCAACATGTAAAACATAGTTACCTACATCCATATCATTTGGTAGATTGAATACAAATTTTGCATCGTCTGCCCAATTTGGACTTACTCTAAAATCTTCAGTTTCGTCTTCTTCGTCATCTAATTCAACTGTAATTTTTGCATCGAATTCTGACCAATTACCACCATCGGCTTCCCAAAATACTTCTATGGAAATTCTTTCACCTGCATAAACAGGACCTACAGTACCAGCCAAACCGTTTGCATCGGTAACTTTAAACTCTTTGTCATCAACATCAATTCTAACAACATCGACATTGTTATAATTACCTTGCTCAACTGCAAAAATACTAGTTGGAATTACTGCTACTAAGAAAAGTAACAAAACTGCTAGCATTTTGATTTGTTTGTACATTCTTTAACCCTCCTAAATTGATTATTAATGTTATTATTCGGGAGTTGTGAAACCCTTATAAAGCTTATGGTAGTAACTCCAAACCCCCGATTTTTTATGGAATTTGGAGACTTGAACTGTTTATAAATGTTGTTAAAAGTTTAAATTTGATTGAATAGGAAGGTTTAAATACTATAGCGAACTATAGTTTGCTATGGCAACTACAATACAGATAAGTAATGACCTACAGAAAGAACTTTCAAAGAAAAAACTTTTTGAAAGAGAGACCTATGAAGAAGTCATTCAAAACCTAATAGAGGATACTACTGAATTAAGTGATGAAACTAAAAGGGAACTGAGAGAATCTCGTGCCGAAATAAAGAAAGGGAGATATAATTCTTTGCCCAAGGTTAAGAAGGAGTTAGGATTGTAAATGTACAAGGTCCTTCTCTCTAGTAAGGCTAGTCGGCAGCTTAAGAAGCTTGAAAGAGGCGTTCAAAAGAGAATTGTTGATGCTCTGGAGAGGATAAGTATTCGACCTGAAGCATATGTTAGTAAATTAGTTGGAGATAAGGGTTATAAATTAAGAGTTGGAGATTATAGAGTTATTATGGATATAGAAAAGGAGTTATTGCTTATTCTAGTTATCAAGGTAGGACATAGAAAGAAGATTTATAAGAAGAGTTAGTTCGATAGAAATTTTAAAATATCTAATAAATTTTGTGAGTCTATAACTTTGGTAGCCACTTTTTTTAGTTCTTCTGATTCTGAATTAAAGGCTATAGATAGTCCAACTTCTTTGAAAGCTTCAATATCTGTATCTGAATCTCCTATGTATATGCATTCTTTTGTTGAAATGCCTAGCTCTTTGCATAAATTTTTTATTATTTCTGCTTTCTTTTCTTTTCCGGCTCCGATTGGCCAGACAAATTCTCCTGCCACCCTATTATCTCTTATGATTAGTTCGTTCGCATAAATGTGATCAATCCCAAAGTCTTTTTGTACTCTTCTTGCTACATCTATACTTGAAGCACTTATGATTGAGGTTATTAGTCCTTCTTTCTTTGTATATTCAAATACTTCTTTAACTCCCTTGAGATATTCTATTGAGTTTACTAGGTCAAAATATGGCTTTGCTTCCTTGCCTTTCCATAACTTAACTACTACCTCCTCAACTAATTTATCATAGTCTGTGTGCAAGTATTTTTCTGTAAGTATTTTTCCTTGCTCTAAAGTTCCAAATTTTTTATGTAGTTCTATCCAGAAATTTATGTCCTTGAAAATTACTCCATCCATGTCAAAGCAGATTAATTTGTAAGTCATTTTAACCATTTCTTAAAATTTCATGAATTTCGTTTTCAGATATAGAGCAACCCTTTAGCTTTAAAGCCCATAGTGTTCCTTCTAAGAGTTCCTTTCTTAGTGTTTTGTCCAAAACTTTCTTTGCAGTTATATATTTATCTAGTAATTTTAGTTTGTAAGCAATATAGGCTAGTTCTGTAGATCTAATTATATTAATATCTTTTACTAGGTTTTTGAACCTTTTCATACATTCTTTGTCTAATTCTACCTTAGTGTGCATTCTTGAAGACAATACTTGTTTTAGTTTTTCAGGGTTTTCTATTAATAATCTTAAAGTTCTTTCATCCATTACCATTGCTTCGGCTTTATTTTCAAGAACTACCATTAAGGTTTCTATTTCGGCTCGATCTACTATCTTTACTTTGTGTCCTCTGGCAAGGAAGCAAGAATTTGCAAGATTTAATAGATCTTCTGTTTCTTTTTTTGAATTTTTATTTTTCGCTAGTGTAAAAATACCTTCCCTTAAATAATCTTGTACTATTAGAGCTTCTAGTTTGAACTTTTTGGATTTTAGTGGACGATCTATTATTTCACATTTTACGGCTTCTGAGAGTAAGAATTTTCCTCTCATTTGCTTTTTTAAATTAGGAAGTATCCAAAGTAAGTTATTGGTTACTAAACTTATTATAGTTCCTGTGTCAAATACTATAGACCTCATCTTATGTTAAATATCTCCTTAGCTAGTTTTATTCTTTGAGATACTGGTTTTGTTAGGTTGTGAAGCTGTTCGGACTCTCTTGTTTTTCCTAAATATGGTTGAAGCTCCCATCTTGTGATTCCTAGTAATTCTGCTGCTTTCCCGGTTGAAATTCCGTGTTTGTATAGTCCGTAGGCTTTTTTTATTTTAGAGGATTCTAGGGATTCTTGGATAAATTGCCCTGCTTGTTTGTCTAGCTTTTTTAATGAGGCTATTATTTTCTTTAGTGATTTTTGTAAAATATATGGTTTGCCTTTTCTTATTGCGTTTCTAGCGTTGTTTAATTCTGTTAGTATTATTTTTTTTATTGTTGGGTAGTTTTCATTTTGTAAGTAATTTTCTTTCTCTAGAATTTTAAATAGAGAATATACAACCACTGATATTGATATTGCGTATTTATTTTGGTATATTGATGCATTTTTTGCTAGTTTTTCTGATGTTGCCCTTAGTTTTGTTAGGTCTTGCTTCTTTACTGCTTTAATGGTGTCTCTTAGAATTTGAGTTAATATCTCTTTTGTAGTTTGTTGCATAGTCAGATTTGGAGAGTGGTTTATATAAAGTTTACTTTTCTGCTGTTGCCTCAAATGTGGAAGCTAAGTCAATAACGTATTTTCCCTCTTCTAACTTATATATTAGGGGTTTTCCTTTGAATAATTCTACTATGTCTAACTCATATTTTCCTGGTTTAAGTATATTTATAGATTCTATATCAAGTATAACTGGTTTATCTTTGTCTAGTTTTGATTGGACTATGTCCATTACGTCTTCTTCAATTTGTTCTCTATCTTCTTTATTTAGTTTAGGGAATTCCTTTTTCTTTTGGAATGCCTTATCAGAAATAAAGAAGAAAAATCTGCTT
>Ga0257125_1001405_pt1 | contig 24756 bp, 28 predicted proteins | sample SI106_200metaG_FD_190183 | JGI IMG/M metagenome (GOLD analysis project Ga0257125, IMG submission 190183) | Marine microbial communities from Saanich Inlet, British Columbia, Canada - SI106_200 | ecosystem: Environmental > Aquatic > Marine > Inlet | place: Canada: British Columbia | collected... | reverse complement strand
ACGGCCGAGGAGTTCCTGCAGCTTCTTACTCATGATTTCTCCAGTTCGTAGAAGAACAGTGAAAAAGATAGTGAAGGACATGAAAAAAAAGTGTGATATCTTTTATGGGTCGTGACCCGCTTAAAAGGTATCATAATATAATAGCATATTTAGTAGATTTTGTCAAGGGTAGGGTATAAAACTCGTTTTTATAGGGTTTGTTTGTTATAATCTAATATATAATCATTAATCAAAGAATATTATGAAATATATAATAATATTAATAATAGCCGCGGCTATAGTTTTTTTGTCTTTAAATATAAGTAATATGAATAAAAATAAAAATATAAACACAGACACTGCTATCTTTGCTGGGGGATGTTTTTGGTGTATAGAAACTGCCTTTGAAGGTCTAGATGGTGTGGTAAAAGTAGTATCTGGCTATACTGGCGGGCAAGTTGTTGATCCGACTTATGAGCAAGTTTCATCTGGTACAACTGGACATTATGAAGCTGTAGAAGTGACTTATGACACTGACAAAGTTTCTTATGCAGAACTGGTAGAACATTTTTGGCAAAATATCGATCCGACTGATGAAACTGGTCAGTTTATAGACAAAGGTTCTCAATATAAGACAGCTATTTTTTATAAGAGCGAAGAGCAAAAAGAAATGGCCATGCAATCCAAAACTATTTTAGAAAGCTCTGGAAATTTTGATGCCATTGTGACAGAGATTTTGCCGGCTCAAGAATTTTATATAGCTGAAGATTATCATCAAGATTATGCCAAGAATAGTCGCTTACAATATAAACTTTATGAAAAAGGCTCAGGCAGAGAAGATAAGCTAGAAGAGTTGTGGGGCGACTACGAAGGCCTCAAAGAAAAATTAACACCCCTGCAATATGAGGTTACTCAGCAGTGTGGCACTGAGGCTCCTTTTGATAATGAGTACTGGGACAACAAAGCAGCAGGAATCTATGTAGACATTGTATCTGGTCAAGCACTCTTTAGTTCATTGGACAAATATGATTCAGGGACTGGCTGGCCAAGTTTTACCAAACCAATTGATATGCAAAATGTTGTAGCCAAAAAAGAAGATGGACCGCTAGCTAGGACTGAAATCAAGAGTAGTCAAGCCGGATCTCACCTGGGGCATGTATTTCCCGACGGTCCAGGACCGGAGGGTGAAAGATACTGCATCAATTCAGCTTCACTAAAATTTATTCCCAAAGAAGAGATGTCTCAAAAAGGCTATGAAGAATATTTGTACCTTTTTGAATAATTTGTTTTTGTAACCTTTTTGTGCTAGTTTGCCATATTATATACGTAAAGCAAAAAAACAAGTGAATTCACACAAAATAGACAATTTAAAAGGCCTAATTTTGTCTAGTGCCAAGGGTGATGATAGCGCTTTTCACCAACTATATGAGCATTTGTCTGATCAATTGTTTCGCTTTATTTTGGCTCGTTGTCAAAGCAGGCATGATGCCCTGGATTTGCTGCAAGACATCTTTATTGATTTGTGGAAGGCCATTACCAAGTTTAAATATTCTTCTGATCAAGAATTCTATGGATTTGTTTATAGGATTGCTAGGCGCAAGTTGGCCAAGTATTACAAGTCCAATCCTAAAATCGTAGAATTCAACGAAGAATATATAAAAGAAAATTTTGAGATAAATCATCAAGATGATTGGCTTATCACAAAAGTCTTACCACGTATCAAGACAAAATATCGTCAAGTCTTAGAACTGCGATATTGGTCAGATTTTAGCTTTGCGCAAATTGCCAAAGCTCTAGATCTCAAAGAATCTACAGTCAAAGTCCAGCACCATCGTGCACTCAAGCAACTAAATAATATAATGAAAGATTATGAATAAATTTAATAATATTAAAACTAAAAGTTTGTCAGGCTCAGAAAAATCTGAATCTTGGCAAAAAATTAGCTTGAATCTGCCTGACCAAGACACGAGTTCGTTTAACTCTTTATTAATCAACAAACCTATGTTAAAACCTATTTTAAGTGTCTTAGTAATTTTGGGTGTAGTTTTCGGCGGTGGTATTTGGACTGTCCAAGCGGCTGATCAAGCTCGTCCTGGCGATACACTGTATCCAGTGGATAGAGCAGTAGAAAATGTCAGACTTGCTTTTACTCGTCCTGCCAACAAAACTGATCTCAAAATTCAATTTGCTGAAGAAAGAGCTAGTGAAGTTAGATCATTAGTTGCTGAAGAAGAAGCATCTATTTCTAAATTTAAAGAAATTAAAGTAACTATTTATTCAAACTATTCTCTAGTTGATATAACTATAGCCAACGGTAAACACTTTGGCTTTAGTCTAAATTCAGTTAATCAAGAAGAAGTTGTTAAAATGATTGCTAATCGTCTTCATGTTTCTATAGAAGCTGTCAAAAGAGTAATTGATTTCAAAGTCTTACCTCAAGATCAAGATTATGATAATTTACCAACTAGTCCACGTCCAAGTTTGACTGCTGATGGTAAACTAAAAGAATCTACTACCAAAGCTTTGGATTATATTGCTGAAGTTCGTAATGAACTAGAAGCTCAAGATAATACTGAAGCTGTAGCTCAGCTTGATAATTTGATCAAACAAGTCAAGCAAGATTTGGAAACCATACCTCAAGATATCAAACCAGATATTGAAGCTGAAGACCCAGTTGAAGCTTATGACATCACTCCAGAATTGGAAGACAACGAAGATGATGATCAAGCTACTTTTGATGCTAGAACTCTAGAATAAAAAACCCTGACAAGCCAAAAACACTTCTTTATAAAAAGAAGTGTTTTTGTGTTATAATAAAAACATAAATATTAGAAACAAAAACTATGAAAAAGATATTGATCATACTGGTACTACCCCTATTATTAGGGGTCGCTTGTACCCAAACAAAAATGATTGATGATAATGGAGATAATGATTCTCCAAATATAGAATCTAATCAATCAAATAATAAACTTGATTTAAGTAATCAGGGTTTAATAAAAGTTTCACAAAGTGTTTTTTCTCAAACTAATTTGCAAGAATTAGATCTTTCAGGTAATAAATTGACGGGTGCTCTGCCAGCTGAGATTCGTCATTTACAGAATTTAATTATTCTTGATGCTTCTAATAATCAGATGACTGGTGTGCCAGCTGAAGTTGGCCAATTGAATAAACTGGAAATTCTTGATTTATCAAATAATCAATTAACAGGTTTACCCCATGAATTAGGTAATTTACAAAACCTAAAAACCCTTAATTTAACTGGCAATCAAGTTTCACAATTTGATCTTGATATTATAAAACAAAATCTTCCAGCTAGTGTCAATATAGTTAAATAAAATATATATGGAACTAACACTCAAACAAATAAAAAAAGATCAACGTATCAATACCTTTATAGAGCATACAGATACTTATCTCAAAGCTTTGGGATACAATGATCATGCTCATCGGCATCTCAAGATTGTCAGTGATCGGGCTCGTCAGGTTGCCAAAATCATTGGTCTCAATAAAAAAGATCAAGAGCTAGCTGCTATTTCTGCCTGGTGTCATGATATGGGTAATTTTATGGGACGTAGTCAACACCATTATTGGGGTGCTATGCTTTTTTCTCAATGTTATATAAATCAGACTGATGACTATGAATCAGTGACCAAAATTATCAAAGCCATAGCTTCTCATGATAAAGATGAATTAAAAATAGTTGATAAAATGACTGCTTGTGTGATAATCGCTGATAAATCAGACGTACATAGATCACGGGTTCTCAAAAAATCTATCAAATCTATCAAAGAAGATATTCATGATCGGGTAAATTATGCTGTGACTGGCAACCAACTTAGTGTAAATAAAAAAAGTAAAATTATTATGTTGAGCTTGACTTTAGATACTAAATTTACAGATATGATGGATTATTTTTCTATTTTTATTGGTCGGATGAATTATTGTCAAAAAGCAGCTGATTATCTTGGTTATGAATTTAAATTAAAGATTAATAAAACTATTCTAACTTAATTATATATGGAAATAAAAACTAGTCCCAAGCCATTGCGCCTATTTTATTTTTGGGCTGGAGTGGTTGCCACTTTTGCCTATCGTGTTATTATTGTTTTGAATTTTTATAGCACTACTTGGGTCAAAATATCTTGGTATATAGGCACTATAGGCTTTATTATCTATTTTATTCATAGATTCGATATAGCCAAAAGACGTTCTGGTTTGGTAGTTGAGCACAAGCTATTGGAAAAATTAGACAACCCTGATAGTCTTACTGAAGATGATCATCAGGCTTTGGCTTATATTCTGAAGACTACAGTTTCGTCCAAGGCCAAGTGGAATTATTATGTAATCTTTATTTTGTCAGGTATTGCTCTGATCGCTGGAATTTTATTTGATTTTGTTTTACAAATTTAATAAATGACATTTAGGAAATTTTCACAAGTTATTATTTATTATATTTTGCCATTAGCATTAGCTATTTTGGTCTGGCAGGATATTGTCAGCTTTAATATATTAGGTATAACGGCTCTTTATTTATTATTTTTTATTTTAATAATCAAACCATTAGCGGTAATATTTAAAGCTGGCTGGCTTTGGAAGATTATTAGTTATCGACGAGAATTGGGTATTGCTATTTGGTGGTTTTTTATCTTTCATGGTCTTGGTATGATTATTTCTCGCAATTTGCAGTGGTCTTATTTTACAAATATTAATAATTCTCTTTTTTGGGGTTTATCAGCTGGTATTGGTATATTGATATTATCACTCACAGCCAATAATATTTCTGTTAGATTACTCAAAAAAAATTGGAAACGATTGCATTATTTGGCTTATTTAATATTCTTGGCAGCTTTTTATCATGCCAGCTTAGCCCAAGATGAATTAATGAGATTTTATATAATAGCTAGTGTATTTATTATTTTAAAAATTATAGAAAAATTATTAAGAAAAAAATTATGAAAAAATTATTTTTAGTTATACTACTACCTCTATTGATGGGGGCGGGTTGCAACATGATCAAACCGCAACCAATAAATAATACAGATACAAACGCAGATCAAGAACAACCTATTGGCGAACAGCAAAATGATTATGGTTGTTTGTCATCGTCTGGCTACAGCTATGATGAACTAGTAGGGGCTTGTATCAAGCCTGATTTGAATGAAGAAAAAAAACAAGCTGCTAAGCTAGCTGTAGAGTATCTGACAGCTGATGGAGATATTTATGGATTGACAGTTGTAGAGGTAATGCCAGCTAGATGTCCTGGTTGTTGGCATGTTACTTTGACTGACGGCCAAGATAGACAATATGAAGTCAGTATTAATAAAAACAAAATTGTAGAAACATTGTTTGATTATGTGGGTGAACTGATAGATGTCTCAGGAGGACAAGCTAGTGGTACAGCTAAAGCTTATTTTGATGGCCAGACATATTATCTGGTAGCTGATTTCAATGAATTGCCTGAGCCTGAGCCTGGATTTTTTTATGAAGGCTGGGTAGTCAGAGCTGAACCATTTAATTTTATCAGTACTGGTGTAGCTAGTCTTGATGAAAATGTATTTGAAGCAGATCAAGATTTAACAGATCATGATCTCTATGTCTTGACTATTGAGCCAGATGATGGTGACCCAGCTCCAGCCGCCCACATCTTGGAAGGTACTATGAGAAAATAAATTAATTTATTATTTAATATTATGTTATTAAACATTATTTTAGCCACTATTATTGTCAGTTTAGTTTCTTTGATTGGTATTTTGGTAATTTTCAAAAAAGAAAACAAACAAAGCTTTTTGAAAGCCATAATTTCCCTGGCAGCTGGAGCTTTGCTTAGTGTAGCTTTGTTGGATCTTTTACCAGAAGCTATTCATGCTAATATTCATGATCCACACACTATTACTGCTACTGTGTTGATTAGTATTATTGTCTTCTTTTTATTGGAGAGGATTTTTCATTGGCATCATTGTCGTTGTGACGATCATGGCAAGCCTTGTGCTGATGACAAAAAAAGTTTGGTAGCTATCAATTTGACTGGTGATGCTATTCACAACTTTGTGGACGGTGCTTTGATTGCTTCTGCTTTTTTAGTTGATTTCAATGTCGGTGTTTTGGTCACTATAGCGGTCATTTTACATGAAATACCACAAGAGATTTCAGATTTTGGAGTTTTATTATATGCTGGACTAAATAGGACCAAAGCTATTTTGTATAATCTATTGACTGCTTTAATATCTGTAATTGGTGCGGTAGTATTCTATTTTTATGGTAGTAAATTTGAAAATGCTATTCCATTGATTATTGCTTTTGCAGCCGGTAATTTTATCTATCTAGCCACAGCTGACCTTATTCCAGAGCTTCATCACGAAAATCAACCAAAGAAGATTTTTTATCATACTGTTTGGTTGTTAATTGGTGTGCTATTAGTTTATCTAGCTGGTCAGTTTTTGCCACACTCTCATTAATTATCTATTTTTGTGGTATAATAAATCTATAAAAAGGAAAATAAAATTATTTAGATAAATATATGAAGTTTAAATTAAAAAAATTATCATCAAGTTATGTTGGCTTGGTCCAAGCTTTGGCAGTCACTCTTTATGTGACCCTAGTATCTTCTTTTATGAATTATATGAGTCGAGCTAGTTTTGGACAAAATGATTTTTTGACAGCAGTCATGATGTTGTCTTTGTTAGTTTTTTCTGTAGCCTTGGTTGGTATCTTATTGTTTGGTTTTCCGATTTATTTAATCATAAATAAAAAAGTCAAACAAGCTTTACGTATTTTGGGTTATACCTTTCTTTGGTTGTTATTGATTATTATTTTGGTGGTATTTATTGTTTTTGTTGTATAAAAATTAATATAATTATATGAAAAAAAATTATTTTTTATTTCTGGTAATTTTTTGCTTATCTATTTTACCGATTTCTTCTCAAGCACAAGAGGCTAGTTTTATGGCTGGTGATTTGATGGCTTTGGAAGGAGTCGAAGGAGCAGCAGTTTATTATGTGGCCAATGATGGTCAGAAATATGTATTTCCTGATGATAAAACATACTTTACTTGGTATCAAGATTTTGCAGATGTCAACAAAGTAGATATTGCGGAACTAGATCTTTATCCTGATGGAGGAGCTATGCCCTATAGGGCCGGTACCAGACTAGTCACTCATACTAATACAGCCAAGATTTATGCTGTAGAACCAGGTGGTGTTTTACGTTGGATTTCTTCAGGTGAAACAGCTGCTAATTTATATGGAGAGTCTTGGACTAGTATGGTTCAGGATGTTATTCCTGGTTATTTTTCTTCTACTTATATAAAAGGACAAGATTTATCAAATACTTTGCCAACCGGTACTTTGATTGGTCAGGGCAATTCTTATTATTATATTGATAATGGTAATAAGAGGAAATTTATTGATACTAGTACCTTTGAAAAAAATAATTTTAATTATGATTTTGTTTTGGATATAGATAATCCGGACGATTTTCCTAATGGTCTTGATATTTTAGATGAAGAAGAAGCTATTGCTACTTATGATGTATTTATAGAGATTGTTTTTCCGGATGATGAGCCAGTCGAAGAACCGACTATCATTAGAGATCAAGATATTATATTTTTGACTCGAGATACCGGAGAATATCTCTATAATCAAGGTGAAGTAGCTGAATGGTTTGATGATTATAACACTACAAATAGTGCAGAATATAGTATTGTCAGGCGAAGTTATCCAGATTTGCCATATGTGACTGACAATAATCCTTATAATTATTGGGCACTATGGTTTGATTCTGTTTGTGATAATACAGATGAAAATGTAGAGTGTTTGAATAGTCTAGCTGATAATCATGATGTAGTATTTTTCACTCACTCTTATAATGCTTCTGATGTTTTGACTGAACTAGGTGCTGGTGTAGCTGGATCAACAAGGAAAACAGTTGATAATTATAAGGCAGTATATAACGAATTAAAAACATCAATGGATCAAAATTCAGAAACTATGTTTGTAGTTTGGACCTTACCACCACGACATCCTCTTTATCAACCAAGCAGTGGTACTAGACTATCTAATGCTTCTAGAGCAGCGGATTTTAGTACTTGGTTGACCGATGAATGGTTGCAGGAAGATGGAGAGACACATAGTAATATAAAAGTTTTTGATTTTAGATCTTATACTGCAGATGATGAAAACTATCTTAAATATGATTATCGTAGTGCTCATACTTGGCCCAATGCTTTTTTGAGTCAATCAGCCAATCAAGAACTTGGTCCAATAATGTCTCAATTTTTGGTAGATAGTATGTCAGAATTTTTTCAATAAAATATTTTAAAACCCCTGTCCTTGAGGACAGGGGTTTTTGTTTTATGTCGTTGGCCTAGGCATGGCTACGATATAAGGTAGGTTGCGATAGGTTTGGTCAAAATCTAGACCCCAACCTATCAAAAAATCATCCCCTTCATAGACAAAGCAGCAATAATCGATCTGCATGGGCGGATGCGTGTGTGGTTTGTCGATCATAGTCACCATAGTGATTGAAGCTGGATCTTTGGCTTGGACTAGCTCAAGTAGTTTGGTGGTGGTAGTACCACTATCGATGACATCTTCGATAATGATGACATGACGATTTGCCAAATCATCGTGAATATCCATGAGGATATCTACTTTACCACTAGACCTATCTCCTCCTTTATAACTAGAGGGCTGAACAAAAGCTGTCTCTAGTTCGATATCCATGTGTTGGATGAGGTGGGCCGCAAAAACAAAACCACCTTTGAGAGTGACTAAAACGACAGGGTTATTGTCGATAAATTCTTCGGCTAGTTGTTTACCAATGGTTTCGATTCTTTCACTAACTTCACTCTCGTTGTAAAGTATAGTACATCCATCCGGCAGCTGTTGAGACATGACCCCTCCTTGTAGTGAAACGAACTTTACTGGTTGTATAATTTTTATCATTAAACAGCCGGAGTGTCAATGATTATTTTACTTTTTTATCATTTTTGTTTATAATATATCTAATGCAAAAAATATTTAAAAATAGAATATTTATAACTATATTATTTTGTGGTTTTTTATTGAGTTTTATGTTTGGTTGTTTATGGGCCGCACAAAGTGCTATGGCTGGTGACATGATGTCTGCTGAGTGTTGCAATATGCAGACTTTGAAAAACTCAGAGCATAGTAATCATAACTTACCATTTATATTGTCTAGTAATAATTTATTACAGTTTATTATTTTTGCTGTATTATTTATTTTTGCTATTCAAAATAAAAAATCCAATAACTTTAGTTTTAAAAAATATTATTTAGTAATAAGAGATAGATATGGCGGCTTTAGGCTGTTTGATAATTTTGTTTCTTTGTTTTCTCGAGGTATTTTGCATCCCAAAATTTACTAAGTTTTTATAATATAACTTTACTTTTTTTATTACTATATAAAGTAAAGTTTTTTGTTATCTAAAAAATTTAATTTAAAATATATGGAACATCAAAATAATAAAGGCCTTGTCTCAGGCCTCAAACCAAAATCCGCTTTTCGATTAGGCATGTTGTCTAGTTTAGTAGTAGTATTTATAATCGGCTTTTTTGTCTTACTAGGTATGTTTATCAAAAAAGATAATAATTCAATAACTGGTGGTATCAAAAATAATGCAGTAGCCAAAAATACAGAGCAAGCAGCTATCCAAGGTGATAGTGGTATTGCTATTCAACCAGTCAGTGATGATGACTGGATCAAAGGAGATAAAAATGCTCCAATAAGTATTATAGAATTTTCAGATATTGATTGTCCTTTTTGTCAAAGATTTCATGAAACAATGCAACAGGTTGTTGATGAATATGATGGACAAGTCAATTGGGTTTATAGACATTTTCCTTTGGCTAGTTTACATCCAAATGCTAGCAAAAAATCTGAGGCCACTGAATGTGTTGGTGAGCTAGGTGGTAATGATAAATTTTGGCAATATTTAGACAAATTATTTGCTGAATCTACCCCAGTTGCTGATTTGGCTACAAGCGCTAGTAGTATTGGTATCAATCAAGACGATTTCCAAGAATGTCTAGATTCTGGCAGACATACTGCTAAAGTCAAAGATCATATCAACCAAGCTCAAGCTGCTGGTGGACGTGGTACACCTCATAGTATTATTGTAGTAGATGGACAAACTGTTCCTATTCAAGGAGCTCAACCATTTGCACAAATTCAGCAGATGTTAGATGGTTTGCTTAATTAATTTTATTTTTTGAATATGAAAAATAAACAAAGTAAGAATATTTATATTGCTGGCATGACTTGCACATCTTGTGAAATATTGATTTCAGATTCTTTGCAAGAAATTGACAGTGTCAAACATATCAAAATAAGCCATCGAGAAGGCGTGGCCAAAATAGATCATGGTGGAGAACAATTACCCATGTCAGATATTTTGGCCAAGATAGAGGAGCTTGGTTATGAAGCTTCTCTAAAGCCTATCATCAAGCCAAAATCAAAAGCTTCAGCTGAACAATGGCTTTATGCTATTTTGACAGTCATAGGTCTCTATCTAGTATATAGATATTTACAATGGATTGGTTTGTTAGATTGGATCCAAGCAGACACTAGTGACATCAATTATGGAGCTGCCTTTATCATTGGCATCGTTGCTTCATTGTCTAGTTGTCTGGTGGTTGTCGGAGCAGTAGTCATGTCTTTTGCTACAAAGTACCAAGCTAAAGGAAATTTTTATAATAGAAATTTAAAACCACATTTATTATTTCATACTGGACGCTTGGCTGTATTTTTTATACTTGGTGGAGTTTTGGGCATGATTGGTTCATGGTTTAGTATCTCGGAAGTATTTATGAGTGTGTTTACAGTTTTTATTGCTATAATATTATTGTGGTTAGCTCTCAACATTTTGGGATTTGTACCATCACTCAGTACTCTGGGTATTAGGATGCCCAAAAAAAGTATGGGAGCTTGGAAAAGATTACAAAAGTCAGAACATGCCCTAGCTCCGATTGTTTTGGGTGGTTTTACTTTCTTTTTGCCCTGTGGTTTTACACAAAGCATGCAACTTTTTGCTATGGCCTCAGGTAATTGGCTGACCGGTGCTATGACTTTGCTACTTTTTGCTCTAGGTACTATGCCAGTTTTATTTGGTGTGGGCGTAGCCACGACTCGTTTCAAAAATATGAAGACTATTGTCTTGCAAAAAGCTATTGGTCTTATTGTTTTGGTTTTTGCTTTTTTTACTTTATCTTCTGGTCTAGCTGTTCAAGGTATAAATCTCAATTTTTGGTCTAGCAAAGAAGTGGGTAGTGTAGTCAATACTGCTAATGCCCAGGAAATAAATATGGCTGTCACTTATAGTGGTTATAGTCCTAGCGTTTTCAAACTCAAGCAAGGTGTGCCAGTCAAATGGGTTATAGATGGTCAACAAGTTTCTGGTTGTACCAACGAAATCATTGTCCCGGATCTCAATATTCGCCAAGATCTTTATCCTGGCAAAAACATAATTGAATTTACTCCACAAGAGCCAGGCACTATTAGTTTTAGTTGCTGGATGGGTATGGTACGTGGTAAATTTATTGTAGAATAACTAATCAAAACACTATGGAAAATGTAAATTTGAAAATAACAGGCATGCATTGCGCTTCTTGTGCTTTGAATATTGAAAAGTCAATCAAAAAGCAACCAGGCGTCAAAAATGTTAGTGTCAATTATGCTAACAATCAAGCCAGAGTAGAATTTGATACTCAAGAGATTAGCCAAGATAATATTTCTGAGGTGATAGCCAAGGCAGGGGATTACAAAGTCATAGATGAAAGTGACGATTATACAGAGATCAATATGACTAGTCAGGCTTATCGTCGTTTTATTTGGTCTATTGTTTTTACCGTGCCATTGTTTGCGACTATGTTTTATATGCCTGAGTTTAATATAAATATTTTGGGTGTTGGTTTAGTCAAATGGTTGATGAGTTTACTGGCTTTTGTAGTAGTCTTTATTATTGGTTGGCAATTTCACAAAGGCATGTTGTCTCAGCTCAAGCAATTTAGATCAAACATGGATACTTTGATTTCAATAGGTACTTTGTCAGCTTTCTTTTATAGTTTGTACGCTATGTTTTCAGATCAGCACGTCTATTTTGAAACAGCGGCGACAATTATTACTTTGATTTTGTTAGGCAAATATTTTGAAGCCAAAAGTAAAGGACGTGCTTCGACTGCTATCAAGAAATTACTTTCATTAGGAGTAAAACAAGCTACAATTTTGGTAGATAATCAGGAACAAAAAAAAGATATCAAAAATATCAAAATCAACGATGTAGTTTTAGTAAAACCAGGTGAAAAGATTCCTCTAGATGGCGAGATCATCGAGGGCGAAACTTCTATTGATGAATCAATGCTAACTGGTGAAAGTATTCCAGTCGACAAAAAGACAGGTAGTCTTGTTTATGGAGCGACTATTAATAATCAGGGTGCTATAAAAGTCAAAGTTACAAAAATTGGTCAAGATACTGTCTTGGCACAGATTATAAAATTAGTTGAAGATGCTCAAGCCTCTAAAGCGCCTATTCAAAAGTTGGCTGACAAAGTGTCGGGAATTTTTGTACCAGTAGTTATCACTGTTGCTATTCTCACTTTTGTAGTTTGGTTTTGGTTGATTGGGTCTAGTTTTGAGATTAGTTTGATCAATGCTGTAGCTGTGATAGTGATTGCTTGTCCCTGTGCTTTGGGATTGGCTACACCGACAGCTATTATGGTCGGCTCTGGCAAAGGAGCAGCCAACGGCATTTTGATCAAAGACTCACAGAGTTTAGAGATCGCCCACAAGATCAATGCTGTTGTCTTTGATAAGACTGGTACTCTGACCAAAGGTCAGCCAGCTGTCACAGATATCAATACTGCTAGTCACGATCTGACAACTAGTCAGTTGATGGGGCTGGCTTGTTCTCTAGAAGCTAGCAGTGAACATTCTTTGGCTAATGCTTTTGTAAAATATGCCAGAGACAATAAATTACAACTCAAAGCTACTAGTAGAATAGAAGCTATCAAAGGCAAGGGCATCAAAGGCTTGGTAGATAAACAAGAAATTTATCTAGGCAATACAGAATTGTTGAAAAATTTGCAAGTAGAGGCCAATGCAGTCTACAAAGTAGCTTTTGAAGATTATGCTAGTCAAGGTAAGACCCCTATTTATTTTGTCAAAGACCAGCAAGTCATGGGAGTGGTTGCTGTAGCTGATGTTATCAGAGAGCAATCTAAGCAAGCAGTAGCTGATTTGCAACAAGATATTGAAGTTTATATGCTGACTGGTGATCACAAGCTGACAGCTCAAGCTATTGCCAAAGACCTGGGTATCAAAAATATCATAGCTGAAGTTTTGCCTGATCAAAAAGTAACCAAGATCACAGAGCTACAAAAGCAAGGCAAGATTGTAGCTTTTGTAGGAGATGGTATCAATGATGCTCCAGCTTTGACCAAAGCAGATATTGGTATTGCCGTCGGAGGTGGTACAGATATAGCTATGGAAAGTGGAAATATAGTTTTGATGAATAGTGACCCAACAAAAGTCATTAGTGCTATTAATCTATCAAAAAAGACATTTAGCACTATCAAACAAAATTTATTTTTTGCTTTTATCTACAATATTATTGCTATCCCGTTGGCAGCTTTAGGTTTTCTCAATCCTATGATAGCAGCTGCGGCTATGAGTTTGAGTAGTGTTTCGGTAGTGACCAATAGTCTGAGAATAAAGAGAGCTAAAATTTAGTAAATAAAAAACTCTGTAGACAAAACGGAGTTTTTTATTTGACGTGACAATGAAAGAAAAGTGTTATATTATACGTATTAAGTATAGATAGGTAGATTATGTCGCATAGCCAACCTGAAAAATTAACAGACCAACAATTGGTTGACCTGACTATAAAGAGTCAGGACAATTTTTTGTATTTGATGCAACGTTATGAAGCCAAACTCTTGAGATATATTAAACGTTTGTCTAATTTTAGTCATGAAGAATCAGAAGATATTTTGCAAGAGGCGTTTATTAAAATATATCAAAATATAAATGGTTTTGACAAAAAATTGAAATTTTCTTCTTGGGTTTATCGTATTACTCATAATGAGGTCATTTCTCAATGGCGCAAAGCCAAGGTTAGGCCTCAAAATATCACTTGGGACATTAGTGATCAGATTTTGAATAATATTTCGGATGATTTTGATCTAGATCAAGAAGTCGATCAGCAATATTTACAAAAAAATATCAAACAGGTTTTGGGAAAACTAGACACAAAATATCAAGAAGTATTAATTTTAAAATTTTTGGAAGAAAAAAGTTACAAAGAGATTTCAGATATTTTGAAAAAACCCATGGGTACGGTAGCTACTCTGGTCAATAGAGCCAAAAAACAATTTAGAGATAAATTATAAGTATATGGTAGACAAAGATTTGGGCCAAAAAGTCCTAGATACAATTAAAGATAAACATATCAAACCAAAATCGCATTGGGAATTTTTAATTAAAGATTCAGCTGTTTGGATTTTATTTGGTCTATCTATATTTGTCGGTAGCTTGGCTAGTTCTGTGATTATTTTTTTACTTCGTCATGATCCATCATCTACAGCCCTGGCTATCCACCCCCTCAAAGACTTGATGTTAAAGATTCCATATTTTTGGATAATTATTTTGTTGATGTTTTTACTAGTATCTTTTTATAACGCCAAACATACTAAGCATGGCTATCGTTATAATTCTTATTTGATAATTCTTATTAGTATTTTATTGAGCTTGATTGCAGGTATTGGTATTTATATGACTCGTGGTGCAGAAAAAATAGAAAACTCTTTTTATCACAAAGTACCAGGTTATCGCCAGATAACAGACCAGAGAGGTAAAATGTTTATCAATCCTGAAGATGGCATGATCGCGGGCCATATTATATCTATCAAAGATGATATTATACATATCCAGTGTTTTGACAAAAAAGTATGGACTGTTGTATTGCCATCAGATATTTCTTTTGATGTAGCTACTGGTATGCGTTTGAGAATAATGGGTGAATTATTAGATGAGGAGCATTTTGAAGCTGATGAATTTATTCCTTGGTTTAGATCAGGTCATTTTGAAAGAAAAAATTATCAGCCTGCGTATTAATTATTAGAAGTCGGCGACTTATCTAATTAATTAACAAAGACAAAATATGAGTAAAAACAAGTTTTATCTATTAACAGGGTTATTTGGTCTCTTAATCACTACTTTGACAGTTTCTTCTCTAGTTTCGGCTAGTGATGGTTCTGGAAAACATTTTGGCATGCGATTTGACTCCGAACAGCATCAAGCTGTCGAACAAGCTATCGAAAACAATGATTTTGATGCTTGGACTGATTTGATGGGTGACAGAAAAATGGGAGAAGCTATATCTTCAGAAAATTTTTCTCAGTTGGTCACTATGCATGACTTGATGCAAGCTGGCAATTTTGAAGAAGCTAAAGCATTAAGAGAAGAACTAGGTTTACCTGGTATGCAAAAGCGAGGATTCAAAATGGATCCTGTTCAGCATGAAGCTATGCAGGCAGCTATTGCCAACAATGACTATGATGCTTGGCTAGAGCTGGTTGGTGACAAAAATATCACAGAATATGTCAATGTTGACAATTTTGATCAATTTGTAGCTATGCACAATTTGATGAACAATGACCAATTTGAAGAAGCTAGAGCTATTGCAGAAGAACTAGGTTTACCAGAACGTGGTAGACACAAAAATTTTAAACACAGATTCTAAATACCTCCACTTGAAAAATAAAAATTCCCCCAAAGCGTATACTTGAGGGAATTTTTTATTTGTAAAAATATTATTGATTGATAGCAGCCAAAAATATATCTTCTTTTGGTTTGTGAGGTAGATGACTGATATTATTGATATAATTTATTTTGATATATCCGTCACGATCTATTACTAACTTGGTAACAGATGATTGATAGACTTCCATGGACAAAAATCCAATCACGTCAGTATTCAGTATGCCAGTAATCATAGAACGGATCATATTACCATGACAAAAAACTCCAACTCGTTTGCCTTTATTTTTTTTGTAGATATCAGCAATGACGCGTCGAGCAGTACCATGTACTTTATGAAGTCTCTGGTCCATTTCTTTGTATTTTTGGATTCGTTTGACGCGAGTTTTTTCAGACATATTGAAATATTTTATTTTGTACCAATCAATCCAGTCAATTTCATTGAGTCTTTTATCTACAAAGATCTTTTTTCTATTTTTTTTGGCAAAACGCTCAGCAGTTTCATGGGCTCTTTTGAATTCACTAGAATATAATTTATCCAATTGGATTTGCTCTAGTTTTTTATCTAAAAATTTGCGTTGTTTACGTCCCAAGTCAGATAATGGCATATCAGCATCACCAAGTACCTCTCTAGTACGATAATCAGGATGACAATGGCGAATCAAATAAATCCTAGTGTAAGGACCATTGATAAGAGGCATACTTTTGGCATAGGGAGTTTCTACATAAATGTTGAGTAGAGGAGTTTCAATTTGTTTCTTCATGGTTTATTTTTAATAATCGTTCTTATTTTACTATTTTTATCGAATAATATCAATCTTCAGGTCATCTAGGGTGTATAGAAGTATTAGATTATCTTGGTAATAGTACAATTTTATATTTTCATATTGTGGTTTTGGTTGACCATTACTATAGAAAAAAATAGGCAAACTTTTATCAGTCAGATAAAGCCAAGCTGGGCTAGATATAAATATTTGGTTATTTATAATTTGGTCTTTTGATATTATAATAACTGGTTTTTGGGCATAATAGCTCAAGACATCTCCAAGTGGACCATCTAGCTGATATATTTTGTCATCAACCGCACTGTTTTGACTAATAATACTCCCTATGTCTTTATTAGTATTGTCAAAAGGGTAATGAAATTGTTCTATTACATTTTTTAGATAGCCAGAACTTAAAAGTAATGAATAAAAGGATAAAATAAGTATTGTTAGAATATATAAAATGCGTGCTGTATTTTTTTTGCTTATTTGCCATATATAATAGATACCAGTAGCGATAGTCATAGCCAAGAGAGGATAAACTGGTAGTAGGTAGGTAGAAATGCGTGTTGGTGATAAAGAAAAGAAAATCAAAACAACCGCAAAACTGAGCAAACTAGCCAAAAATAGTTTAAATATTTTTTTATTTTTATAGAATTTCCAACTAATAAGTGTCGTGATTATTAGGATTAAAAATAATTGCCACCAAGGCTGTGTTATTTCCCATAATTTTTGTAAATAATAAAAATGTGTGGTATCTCCAAAGCCGATGTTTATTTTATTCCAGACAATTCGACCCATGTATAGCTGCCAGAATGTTTTGCCCCACATTATGCTTTGATGCCAATGCCAAGGCATAACAATTAATAATGAAATTAATAAGCCCCACCATAGTTGTGGTTTTCTAAACCAATCCCATTTTTTATAAAAAAAACTAAACAACAGTATAATAGGTAAAAACAAAAAAGCTACAACACTCTTTGTCATAAAAGCAATAGCTAATAAAGGAAAGGTCCAATATAGATATTTAGGTTTACGCCAACCAGTGACGGTAGCTAATATAGTTGCTAGTATAAAAAAAGTTACTGGTACATCTAGTCTAACTTGTCGGCTGGTGATAAAAAAATAAGGCATCATACTCAAAACAAAAGCGGATAACCAAGCTAAGGTAATTTTATTGGTCAATTTTTTTGTTAAAAAGTATGTAAAAACTATAGTCAGTATTGCAAAAATAGCCGATGGTAAACGTAAGGCAAATTCTGTCACATTAAAAATTTTGCTACTAATCATAGCCAACCAAAAATAAATCGGCGGACTATTTATCCATGGTTCGTTGTATTTATATGATGATAACCATTGACCAGAATTAATTGTTGATCGGATAGCAATACCATAGGTGGTCTCATCATAACTAGTTAAAGGTAATTTATTTAGGTTCCATATATAAAATATGCTTACAAAAATAAATGATGCCACTAATAAATAAGTAAGATATTTTTTATTATTTAATATTTTTTGTACCTGATTCATGATGCGTATTTTATTTTATTATTTTAGCTTAAATTTTTCCTTTTGGCTATTTATATGTAAAGTATACTTGACATAGTGTATTAATTAATATACTATAAATATATGAATAATAAAGCTAATAACAGAGTACGGGAGCTTAGACTCAAAAAAAATATGACTCAAGAAGAGTTGGCCCAAGCTTTAGATCTATCTAGACAAGCTATTATTACTATTGAGCAAGAAGGTTGTGATCCTTCTATTTGTCATGCTCTCAAGATTGCTAATTTTTTTGATTTACCAGTTGAAAAGGTTTTTTCTTTACCTAAATAATTATTAACAATAAATTTATGAAAAATATATTATGGATTATCGTAGTGATAGTCATTATCGGCGGTATTTGGTTTTTTAGTGGCCAAGAGATAGCTGATGAACAAACAGCTCTTACTGAGAATACAAATTCAGTAACTAATAATCCGGCAATTACAGATGAAGAAACTACCCAAGCAACTGGCGGGGGTTCTTATATAGACTATAAACCAGAATTATTAGCTCGAGCTGATAATGGAGACGTGGTTTTATTTTTTCATGCTAGTTGGTGTCCAACTTGCCGTCTTTTGGATAATAATCTTATAAAAGACTATGAAATTATTCCAGCTGATCTGACAATTTTGCAAGTCAACTATGACAAAGAAGATGATCTCAAAGAAAAATATGATATTGCTTATCAGCACACACTAGTCCAGGTAGATAGTAGTGGTGATCAGATTACGAAATGGGTTGGTGGCAATGATTTGGATTCAATTTTACAAAAATTAAAATAAAAATATGTTTATTTTATTAATTATAGGTTTTTTGGCAGGTGTTGCTACTGTCCTATCTCCTTGCATTTTACCAATATTGCCCATTATGCTTTCAGGAGCAGTAGGGGGACGGAGTAGACCTTATGGTATATTGGTAGGCTTTGTTTTGAGCTTTGCTTTGTTTACAGTTTTTATCACAGCCATAGTCAAATCTCTTGGTATAAACATTGATACATTACGCTATGTAGCTGTAGTTATCTTGGTATTATTGGGTTTGATGTTGCTCTTTCCCAAAATACAACAATGGATCAACAGTAAAGTCAAATTACCCGGTGGCGGCGGTCAACGACGTGAGGGCTTTGTGGGTGGTTTATTGACTGGTGTGACCCTAGGTCTTATTTGGACACCTTGTGCTGGCCCTATTTTGGCCGCTGTGATTACATTAGCAGCCTCAACTGAGGCAGGATTAGCCTCTTTTATGATAGTAGTGTCTTATGCTTTGGGTACAGGTGTTATCATGCTATTTATTATCTTGGGTAGTCGTAAGTTGTTAGAAAAAATTAAAGGCCTATATAGTCACTTAGAAACTATTCACCGTGTCTTTGGAATAATTATCCTGATTACGGCTATAGGAATAGCCACTGGCTATGATCGTAAAGTACAGGCTTTTATTTTGGACAATACACCTCAAGCTTGGAATGAATTTTTACAAAATTTTGAGGACAATAATAAAGTCCAAGAGGCTTTGCAAATTTTAGAAGACAAGGAAATGAATTATAACAAAAATACACCAGCTGGTTTTGAGAGTTTTAGAAAAACTGATTTTGATAAAACCATTATTGACCTTGAGTTGATAATCTCTGGCGGCCCCAGTAAAGATGGAATACCATCTTTGACTGATCCAAAGTTTATTCACCAAGATCAGTCTGATCTTGGTGATGAAATCTTGGGTGTAGTAGTGTCTATAGACAATGAAACAAAATTTTATCCTTATAATATTTTGGTCTGGCATGAAATAGTAAATGATTCTATCGACGATAGTCATTTTGCTGTCACTTTTTGTCCACTTTGTGGTTCAGCGATTGTTTTTGATCGCCAAGTAGGCAGACAAGTTTTAGAATTTGGAGTGAGTGGCTTTTTATTTGAATCAAACATGGTCATGTATGACAGACAGACTGAGTCTTTTTGGTCACAAGCCAGAGCTGAGTCAATTGTTGGAGAATATACTGGCACAGAGCTTGATTTGCTTAGTATGCAATTGATGACCTTTAGTGAATTAAAAGAAAAATATCCTCAAGCCAAAGTTTTGAGTGATGATACTGGTTATGACCGAGATTATAGCTTTTATCCTTATAGAGATTATGAGGACAATGAAGACATGTATTTTCCTGTCTCTATTTCTGATCAAAGATTCAGAGCTAAAGAAGTAATGTATGTTGTACCTCATAAAGACAGATCTATTACTTTTCCTAAAGATAGTCTCCAGGATGGTCAAAGTGTTGTTTTGGATATAGACAACATAAAATTAACAGCCAATCGTAATGGTGGAGAAATAATAGTCAAAAATGGCGGTGAACCAATCTCTGGATATTATGAGATGTGGTTTTCTTGGGCTATTCATCATCAAGAGGATGGTTTAGTTTGGGAGATTAAATAATATTTAAAAATCCCGCTATTAGCGGGATTTTTTATTTTATAAGATATATAATAAAGTACATGATCAGGTGAGTGTATATACCAGCCACAACATCGTCACCAACCAAACCCCAAGCACCAGGTTGTTTTTCTATTTTTCGAAGGGGGAATATTTTGGAAATATCAAAGATTCTGAATAAAATAAAAGCCAAAATAATCAGCCAGGCATTGTGAGGAATAAATAACAGGGCAATAGCCATACCAGCCACCTCATCGATGGTTATTTTCTGATCATCCTTGTTGTGAAAATATTTTTCAGCGGAATTAGCAACCATCATAGCAACCAGGATGGCTACTAGAGTAAAAATTGTCCAAACATTACCCTGAGGATTCCAAAACCAAAACACTATTATAACTACTAGACTAGTCCAAGTACCGGGAAACCAAGGTATATAACCAAGTCCTAGGCTTGAAGCAATTATTTTTATAAGTTTTTGATGACCTGCTTGTTTTTCCATAGATAATATCCTCCTGAAAAAGTTGTAATTAATAATACATACCACATTAATAAGTTTATCATATCATAATATAGCCAATTTACAATAATGTGTTGGGTATAAATATTGTGTAGAATTATGATTATTAAAATTATAATAATAGCTGCCACTTGAGATATCATTTTATGTTTGCCATGAAATTCTGCAGCCAGAACTTTATTTTGTTTGAGCGCAACGAGTCTTAAGCTAGTAATAATAAATTCTCTGGAGACAATAACAATAACCACCCAAAGACTGATCAGGTCTAATTCTAAAAAAGCTAAAAAAACTCCAATAATTAAAATCTTATCAGCAATAGGATCAAGTAATTTGCCAAGATTGGTAATCAGATTTTTGCGACGAGCAATCTGGCCATCTAAATAGTCTGTAATAGCAGCAATAGAAAATATAATTAGAGCAGCTATGATAGTCTGTAAAGTATTGAACCAAATCAGATAAATACAGACAAAAGCCAGGATAATTCTCAAAATTGTAAGTTGGTTTGGTAAATTCATATATACATTATAGCATTTTTATTTTTACTTTAAAAATGGTATAATTAATGTATAATTTTTTTATTATGTCATCAATTCCAGTATCACAAGATGAGTTAAAAGAAATTTTGCTCGAATCTAAAGTTATCAAGAAAGAGGATTGGGAAGCAGCAGCTCGCAATGCTAAGCGTCGCAGACGAAATGTGGCTGAAGTTTTGGTTGAGCGTGGTTTTTTTAATGCTCAATATTTGTATGAGATTATTGGGGATTATATCAAAATCCCTTATGTTAATTTGCGTAAACGACGTCTAGATGATGAAGTTTTAAACGAATTACCACATGATGTTGTTTACAAGGCCAAAGCTGTTCCTTTTGTGCTAGAAGGTAATACTCTTAAAGTAGCCTTTGTACGGCCACGTTATCAAAAGGGTATTGATATGGTCAAAAAAGCCACTTCTCGTGATGTGGAAATTTTTATGACCAACGAAAAGAACTTTCGTTTTGGAGCTAGACTCTATGAAAAAAATATAAAAGAAGAGTTAGCTAAAATTCTTGATACAAAAGTTCTTAAAGATCATGGTAAACCAAAAAAAGTAGAAGTTTCTATTATCAAGATTATAGATGCTGTTTTGGAATATGCTATTTTTGAACAAGCTTCAGATATTCATATTGAAGCTTTACCAGACGCTGTAGTGGTCCGTTTTAGAATAGATGGTGAGTTGCATGATAAAGTGGAATTACCTTCAGGAGTCCATGATGCTGTTGTAGCTCGTATCAAAATTTTGGCTAATTTACGCATTGATGAACATCGAGTGCCACAAGACGGACGTTTCTCTTTTCGGATAGAAGAAGAAGAATCAGTGCGTGTTTCAATTATTCCTGCTTTTTATGGAGAAAAAGTAGTCATGCGCTTGATGACTGACCAAGCTCAAAATTTAACCTTAGAAGACTTGGGATTTTCTGAAGCTCATATGAAGGTCATGAGCTCTCAGGTCAAACGACCTTTTGGTGTGATATTGGTAGTTGGTCCGACTGGTTCTGGTAAAACTACCACTCTTTATACAGTGCTTAATATTTTGAATACAGAAGATGTTAATATTTGTACTATTGAAGATCCTATAGAATATGGTATTAGTAGAGTAAATCAAACTCAGATTAATCCTAAAGCTGGCTACACTTTTGCTTCTGGCTTGAGGGCTTTGCTTCGGCAGGATCCAGATATTATTATGATTGGTGAAATTCGTGATAAAGAGACTGCTCAGATTTCTGTGCGAGCTGGTTTGACTGGTCATTTGGTCCTGTCTACTTTGCATACCAATAATGCTTCTGGAGCACCACCTCGTTTGTTGGATATGAATGTAGAGCCGTTTTTGTTAGCCTCAACATTAAATGTAGTTATTGCTCAGCGTCTAGTGCGTCGTATTTGTTTGAACTGTATTGAAAGTTATAAATTGTCTGATGATAAATTAAGGGGTTTGAGCAAAGAATTTAATCTTGATGAAATGTTACAACGTTTCAAAGATTTGAAATTAACTGAAGGCAGATACAAATCTTTCAAAGACTTGACCTTTTATAGAGGCAAAGGATGTGAAGTTTGTCATGACTCTGGTTATGATAAACGAATTGGTGTTTTGGAAGTATTAGAAAATACTGAAGCCATTCAACAAGCTATCATTCGCAATGCTTCTTCTGGTGATATTAGAAAAGTGGCCATGGAAAATGGTATGATTACTATCTTTGAAGATGGTATGCAAAAAGCTTTATTAGGTATTACTACTATTGAAGAAGTTTTACGAATCAAACGTGAATAAATATGAAATATTTAGATAAACATCATCAAGTCATTGATGATACTGAACAAAAGAAAGCAGCTGAAGCGCAAGCAACAGCCGCACTAGAAAAACCAGTAGAATCTTTGATCAAAAAAGAAGTTGCTAAACAGCCTAGTGTAGTTAAGAAAAAACATAACTTCAATATAAGTATTGGGTCTGTTTCTTTGACTGCCAAAATGTTGTTTATGGACAATTTGTCCACTATGCTCAAAGCTGGTTTATCATTGGCGCCAGCCTTGAGGACTCTTAAGAGTGAAATTAAAAGTAAATATTTACATACAGTCTTAGATTATTTGCATGATAGAGTAGAAAACGGTGAAACTCTATCAAAAGGTATGGCTCAATACCCCAAAGTTTTCCCAGAGATGATTATTGCTACTGTTGAGGTGGGTGAAAACACTGGTATGTTATCAGACTCATTGGGACATTTGGCTAGTATTCTCAAAGCTCAAAAAAAACTACGTAGTAAGATTATTGGTGCTATGATTTATCCAATGATTGTTTTGATGGCTTTGATTGGTGTTAGTATTATGTTGTCATTGTTTGTTTTTCCTAATTTAGTAATTCTGTTTACTGAAGCAGGAGTAGAGTTACCATTTGTTTTGCGAGCAGTTAATGCTATTAATTATGTTTTGCGGACTTATACTTGGTATATTATTGGTGGGTTTATTGCTTTTATTATTTTATTTAGGTATGTCTTTAAATTGCCAAAACCGAAATTGTTGTGGCATACATTGATAATTAGAATTCCTTTCTTGGGAAAATTTATTACTGAATTAAATCTTACTCGTTTTGGTGGTAATCTTTTTGCTTTGTTATCAGCTGGGTTGCCAATTGTTAAATCAATGCAAATTACTGCTAAGACTTTAAAAAATACCCGGTATCGTAAAGAGATTATAATTATGGCCGAAGAATTGGAAAAAGGAGTATCGCTTGGTAAATCTATGGAAAAGCGTCCAGCTTTTTTTCCAACATTTATTGTTCAGTTGGCTAACGTTGGTGAGACAACTGGAGAGTTAGAGAGTGTTTTACAAAAAGTATCTGAATATTATGAAGAAAGAGTTGATAATGTTTTGACTAATATGTCATCTATTATTGAGCCATTTTTATTGATTATTGTAGCAGTAGCAGTCGGTTTTTTGGCAGTGTCTGTTATTACACCAATGTATGAATTAACTTTAAGCTTTGCTGAATAAGTTTTATGAATAAAAAAGGTGTAACATTAGTTGAAATAATTTTTACCATAGTATTAGTTTTGATAGTTAGTAGTTTTAGCTTTGCTTCTTATCGTATTTGGCAGAAAAGAGTTTCCTTGAATAATACCACTCAAGAGATGAGTAGTGGTTTGATGAGGGCTCAACAATTAGCTACTGCCGCAGCTAATAATACTGACTGGGGAGTACATTTAGAAGTAGATCGTTATGTTATTTTTT
>Ga0257125_1001399_pt1 | contig 24833 bp, 23 predicted proteins | sample SI106_200metaG_FD_190183 | JGI IMG/M metagenome (GOLD analysis project Ga0257125, IMG submission 190183) | Marine microbial communities from Saanich Inlet, British Columbia, Canada - SI106_200 | ecosystem: Environmental > Aquatic > Marine > Inlet | place: Canada: British Columbia | collected... | reverse complement strand
GCCCATAAGCCTGGGATAATCATTGATGTTTGCTCAATTGCGAATTCTTCGCCAGATTGATCAGCTTCGGCCCAAACTTCTACTTGTCCACCAGCTGGTACATTAACCTTATCTTGAAGGCGATATAGTTTATTGTCTGGTGTCAGCAGGCGAGTAGTAGCTACTAAAGCTTGATTTTTAGAATAATTATTAATGATTGTTACATAACCCCCAGCTTTGTCTGATTGTATAGCTGTTTCTTCGCTACTTACAGAAGCTGTTAGTTCTAATTCTTTGTTCATTAAACGTCCAAAAATGTTACCATCATTAAAATCCAATGAATTTTCTGGTAGTAATTCTATCAAGCCAGAATAATCTTTTTGTTCAACTTGGCTGTATATTTTTATAGTAACTTTAGCTAAGGCGAAATGCATTATAACAAAGATAGCAACGACAGTTAGTAATAAAAATAGTCCCACGATTTTACTGTAAGCTCGTTGTCTATTTTGGTATTTTTTGGTCATAATAATATTATTAATATCTCTATTATTTATTATAGCAATTAATCATGGAGTGTCCAAACGGTCTCATCTAAGAATTCAGTAATCTTAGCCTTAAGTTTTTGGTCTGGCAATACTTTGAGATCAGTTTTGATTTTACGGGTGTGCCCATTATTTATTTTTAAGTAAACGGGTGTATTACCAGGATGCTTGATTAAGATATCTTTCAGTGTCTGCATTTTTTCTTTATCAAAGCCTTCTGGTAAATTTAGCCAAAGTTTATTAACGGCTAATTGATTTTTTTGTAGTTCCTGAATGGATTTTTCATCAAGAATTTTTACATCTTCTACCAAAATTTTTGCTTGGCCATCTTTGTCTGATACTTTGCCAGTAACAATAACCATAGCTTCATCTTGCCAAATGACAGAATTTTTTTCTAAAGTTTTTGGAAAAACTAATAATTCTACATTATCAGTTGAGTCTTCGATGCTAACAAAGAGCATGGCTTTACCTTTGCGAGTGATAATTTTTTGTATATTTGTAATAATACCAGCTATTTTTACCACTTGACCATCTTTTTGTTTGATCGCTTTGAGAGAAGTGACTTGTTTTTTGAGTAATTGTAAATATTCTTTAAAAGGATGGTTACTTAAATATAAACCTAATAATTCTTTTTCCCAAGACAATGTTTGAGAAGTTAATATATCAGGATAGTCATCTAGTTTGAGTGAAAATACTGGAGCAGCTAATGGTAATCCAGAAAAAAGATTATTTTGTCCAGTTTTTTCTTCATTTTGGATGGTTTTGTTAAAGTCTAACATTGTTTGTAAATTTCCCAGAGCCTTCCCACGGGAGATGAAATTATCAAAAGCACCGCACTTAATTAAGCTTTCTAAAGATTTACGGTTTAGATCTTTGTCTTTGATGCGACTCAAAAAATCTTCTAGTGTTTTGTATGAACCATTATCTTTTCTTTCCTCGACAATTACTTCAGCAATATGGTGGCCAACATTTTTGATAGCATTTAAACCAAAACGAATTTTTTTACCTTGTTTTTCATTAATAACAGCAAAAGTAGTAAAACTTTCATTAATATCTGGTTGCAAAACATCCATGCCCATTTTACGGCATTCATTTATTTCAATTGTTACGCGATCAATATTGTCTTGGTCAGAAGTAAGTAAAGCGGCCATGAAAGCGGCTGGGTGATTTGCTTTCAAGTAAGCTGTTTGATAAGCGATCATGGCATAACAAGCAGCGTGGGAACGATTGAAGCCATAACGAGCGAAAGGAATAATAAATTCCCAAATTTTTTGGGCAGTTTTTTTATCGATGCCATTGTCAATCATTCCTTTAACAATAACATCCTCTTGTTCATCTAATAATTTTTTGATTTTTTTACCAACTGCTTTACGCAAAACATCAGCTTGTCCATAACTAAGGCCGGCAAGTTGGCGGGCAATATGCATGATTTGCTCCTGATAAATAGCAATACCGTAAGTATTAGCTAAAATTGGTTCTAATTTAGGGTGTAAATATTTTACAACTTTTTTGCCGTGTTTAGAGGCGATAAAATCAGGAATAAATTCCATTGGACCGGGACGATAGAGGGCTACCATAGCGATGATATCTTCTAGTGAAGAAGCTTTGAGCATTTTAAGATAACGTTTCATCCCGCCAGATTCTAATTGGAACACACCAGTTGTATCTCCACGTTGTAATAAGGTAAATGTTTTTTGGTCGTCTAAGGGTAATTGGTCCAGGTCGATTTTTGTACCCGTAGTTTTTTCTATTATTTTTAAGGTTTGCTCAATAACTGTTAGATTTTTTAATCCCAAAAAATCCATTTTTAATAGACCTAGATCTTCAACGGGGTGAAGTGAATATTGAGAAATAATAGTCTTATCATCACCAGCAGCATATTGTAGAGGCACGTAGTCAGTTAATGGGTTATCAGTAATTAATACACCACAGGCATGAACCGAACTATGGCGGGCTAATCCTTCTACTTTGAGAGCCATATCTAATAATCTTTGACCATCTACATCTTCTTCGTAAAGAGTTTTTAATTCTTCTACTGAATCTAAGGATTCTTGGAGAGAGGTGAACATTGGAATCATCTTGGCTATTCGATCACAATAACCATAACCAAAACCTAAGGCTCGACCAACATCTCTGACTGCAGCTCGAGCAGCCATGGTTCCAAAAGTAATAATTTGAGCTACATGATCTTTGCCATATTTATCTTCTACATAACGAATAACTTCATCACGTCGAGCATCGGCAAAATCTAGATCAATATCAGGCATGGAAATTCTTTCTGGATTTAAGAATCTTTCAAATAACAGATCATATTTAAGAGGATCGATATTAGTAATACCAGTAAGGTAAGAAACTAAACTACCAGCTGCTGATCCACGACCAGGCCCAACGACAATTTTTTGTTCTTTGGCCCAGTTAACAAAATCCTGGACAATCAAAAAATAAGCAGCATAACCAGTTTTAGCTATGATACCCAGTTCATAGTCAAGACGTTCTTGAATATTTTGCGGTATATTGTTAGCTTCGTAGTTAAAACGAGTTTTTACTCCTTCAACACTTAAGTTTTTTAATTGTTGATCAGCTGTAACTCCAGCTGGTAAATCATAGTGTGGTAGCTGAATAGTGTCTAAATCTATTGTTACATTACAACGCTCAGCTATTTTGACAGTATTAGCTATAGCTTTTTGGTCATCAGGGAAGTGTTTTAGGACATCTTCTTCGCTAAGCATTGAAAAGTCTTCTCCCAAATAACTCATACGGTTTTTATCTGATTCTTTGTGTTTGGTTTGAATGCACAGCAAAACATCGTGTGCTTTATCATCTTCAGTATTTATATAATGAGTGTCATTGGTAATCACTAAGGGTAAATTGTGTTGTTCAGCTATTTTTCTTAATTCTTGATTAACAATTTTTTGATCATCATTATCTAAGTGTTGCATCTCTAAATAGAGATTATTTGGACCAAAAATATCCAAAAGAATTTTGAGATTTTCATCGGCTTGTTTGTATTGACCAATTTTAAGATGGCGAGCCAAAGGACCACCTAGACAGGCGGTTAATGCTATTAATCCTTCGCTATATTTTTTGAGAGTGGCCCAATCTACACGTGGTTTATAATAAAAACCATCTAAATGAGCTAGAGAGGTGAGTTTTAACAGATTCTTATAACCTTGATTATTTTCAGCCAATAAAATTAGATGATATGGTTTGGATTTTGGTTGCCGATCATGCATGTCACCGGTGGCAATATAGGCTTCTACGCCAATAATCGGCTTGATATCATTGGCTTTGCATTTTTGATAAAATTCAATTACACCAGACATTACTCCATGATCAGTTAATGCTAGAGCATTTACTTCTTTGTTTTTAGCAGCCTTTACTAAATGATCGATGGTAGCTAAACCATCTAATAGGCTATAATGTGAGTGAGTATGTAGGTTTATAAACATGGTATTTTAAGATAACAAAAACCCCTTAGAATAAAATAGAGATTTGATATTGAATGGGGTTTTTATTTTTATTTTGATTGTGTTTGATTTGTTTTTTTGGTGGTTTTTTTAGACTTTTTTTCTTTAACAAAATTAAGAATTTGTTGCCCGCTTTTTAGTAAAACAGCTAAATAAGCACCAGCCGAGCTAGTTCTTTCTTTAACCTTATCAGCTAATTTGCCAATAGAGTCAAAGGCTGTTTGGATTGAGGTCATGGTTCGGTTGACGTTTTGCAGAGTGCGACCTATTTGATAAAAAATCCAAGATAACCAAATGGCTATCAAAAATATGGATACGCCTAGTAATAAATTTAAGATGTCTCTTGATGTTTCTAACATATTTTTATTTATCCGCCTTCAGCGGGTTTTTAATTTCGATTAGATTTATTTTGTAATAATTCACTACTGCAATTTCTATATTTTTGTCAAATTTTCCAAAATTTTTTTCAGCTTAGCTTAAGCCAAACATCAAAAATTATTTGAAAAATTATGTCTAAAAATCTAAAAATTTCGTTACATAACTTATTACAAAATAAATCTATGCTTATTATAGCATAATAAAAATACTAAGAAAAGAAAAAAGACACCAGGTATATTAGGTGCCCAAGACTTGTTGAGTTATGTTTTACTACGGTAGTATGAGGCCAGCATGCGCTGATTGTTAATGATGATACGGTAGTAAACACCTCAGGTGTTTGGATCGCGGGTATTTTTGAGCTCCTTGAGGAGTTCAATGTTTTCTTTTTCTAATCGCTTGATTTGTTCTGTTCGTCAAGTAGCTGTTTGATACTTCATAATAAAGTCTCCTTATTTTGCATTGGGGTTGATAGGAACGATAACGTTTCTATTAAAACATTATTTTTGTATTAAGTCAAATTCTGGCATTATTAATTATATTAAGGTATAATATAGCATATAAAAATGTTTTTATGGGAGCTTATCGACAAGTTAGTGATGAAGATTTAAAGAAAGGTTATTGGTGGCTAACTCATAAAGAGGTAGTAGCTAAGGCTTCAATAATAGGAGCTGTTTTGCTTTTGGTTCTTTTGTATGTTAGTTTGTTTTTTGGATTTAATAAGCAACTCAATGCCTTGACGCTTGATCAGCAATCGCAACATTTAGATCAAACTTTTGATTGGTCTAGTTATCACGAACAAAGAAAGCCTAGGCAAATTCAGATTAGCGCTAGCGAATCCTTTGCGGTTAATAATCGTTTATATAATTTAGTAGCAGCTGTTCAAAATCCAAATAATGACTGGTCAATTGCAAAACTTGATTATCGTTTTATAGTAGATGGTGTAGCCGCAGATATACAAAGCACTTATCTAAATCCAGGAGAGGATAAATTGTTGATGCGTTTGGGTTACAAGGTAACTAAGGCAATTAAAAAAGTAACAGTTGAAATAGTAGATGTTTCTTGGCGACGTTTTGATAGTCAGGTGCCAGTTATAAATTGGGAGGTTAATGCTGTTGAATATACACCGGCTTATTCAGTGGACGGCTCGAATTTACCGGCTAGGGTTACTTGGCAGGCTAAGAATTTATCTTTATATAATTTATGGGGCATCGATTGGCAGGTAGCCTTGTATAATCGTGATCGATTAGTTGCTGTTAATCAGATAAGAACAGATGATTGGAATGCCTTGGAAAGTCGTGAATTAGAAGCTGTTTGGTTATATGGTTTATCATCTATTACTAAAGCGGAGGTTTTTCCGGTTATTAATTGGTTGGATGAGGACATTTTTAAAACTATTCAAGAGATTGAGCGTGGCATAGATCGAGTGAATTTATAAAACCAAATCTAACGGGATGAAGGATTTTATTTTAAAATGGCGTAAATTAGATTGGTTATTGCTTTTAGCAATAACCATTTTGTTACTTTTAAGTATTAGCATCTTATATAGTTTAAATTTAAACGTAGAGAGTAGTAATTTTTTAATTTTTAAAAAACAATTATTTTTTGCCATCTCAGGGATGGTTTTATTTTTTACTTTTGCCAATTTTAATTATAGCTTTTGGTCAACTTACGCCAAGGTTATTTTTATTTTGTTTATTTTAGTTTTAATTACCGTATTGATTTTAGGTACCACAGTTAAAGGTACGACTGGTTGGATATACATTGGTCCATTTACTATCCAGCCAGTAGAATTTGCCAAGTTAGCTTTGATTATATTTTTGGCTAGATATTTTTCTACTCATGCTCAGGACTTTGCTTTGTTTAGGCATATTTTTATTTCTGGTTTATTTACTTTGGTATTTGTAGCTCTGGTAATGTTACAACCAGATTTGGGGTCAGCTTTAGTGTTATTGGGAACCTGGATATTTATGTTGTTATTTACTGGTATTCGTAGAAAGCATCTATATTGGTTGGGGGTTAGTTTTGCGGCTGTAATTACTTTGAGTTGGTTTTTTATTTTGCAGGCTTATCAAAAATCTCGTATTTTAACTTTTTTAAACCCTAGCTTAGATCCAATGGGTGGTGGCTACAATGTTATTCAATCGATGATAGCAGTGGGATCTGGCAAATTATTTGGTCGTGGTCTAGCTCTAGGATCGCAAAGTAGTTTGAATTTTCTACCAGAACCAGGGACAGATTTTATTTTTTCAGTAATCGCTGAAGATTTGGGTTTTGTTGGTGTGACTATAGTTTTAGTTTTATTTGCTCTGATTTTTTATCGTTTATTATCAATTATGCGTAAGTGTCAGGATAATTTTGGAGCATATTTGATTTTGGGCATTGTCGGTATGTTGTTAGTACAAACTTTTATCAATATCAGCATGAACATGGGCATTTCGCCAGTGACTGGTATTCCTTTACCTTTGTTGTCTGCCGGTGGTAGTTCGATTTGGGCGGTTATGATAGCGTTAGGAATAGCTGAAAGTATAAATATTAGGAATAGTTAGTTTATATTAAAGATTAAAAAAGTGGTCATTCTTGACTTCTTTTTTAGATTGTGCTTAAATATAGCCACTATATTGATAAATATTGATTTAAATTTATGTCAGAATTCTCATTAGAAGTACAAAATCGTCAACCAGATAAACAAAGTCAGTTAACTGAAATTCGCCAAAACAGTAAAGTACCGGGTGTTATTTATGGACTGCAAAAAGATGCTCAATCAATAGTAGTTGAGTATAATCTTTTGTTAAATATTTTAAAGGAAGCGGGAACTAGTAATGTTATTACTTTAAAATTAGCTGATAAAGAAATAAGAGTTATTGTTCGTGAATATCAGCAACATCCAGTAACTGATAAACTTACTCATATAGATTTTTGGGAAGTAGATGATAAAAAACTTATTACTACTGTTGTGCCTTTGATCTTTGTCGGTGTTTCTAAAGCAGTTAAAGAACAGGGTTGTAAATTAGAGATTAAAAATGATAAAGTTAAAGTTCAGTGTTTACCAAATAATTTGCCAGCTAAACTAGAAATTAAATTAGAAAGTTTAGATAAAATTGGTAAAACTATTTTAATTAAAGATATCCCAGTAGCATCAGAAGTTACAATTTTAAATAATGCTAATGATCCCGTGGTATCAGTAGCTATTCCAAAGAAAATTAAAGTTGAGGTTGCAACAGAAGTTGAAGGTGAAGAACCAGTCGAAGGTGCTGAAGGTGAAGAACCAGTCGAAGGTGCTGAAGGTGAAAAACCAGCTGAAGGTGAAAAACCAGCTGAAGGTGAAAAACCAGCTGAAGGTGAAAAACCAGCTCAAAAATAAAATTTATTTGATGAATAATAAGTTGATTAAAAAGTTATTTCTAATAACTGCCATTTTAGTGGCAGTTATTTTGTTTGCTTGGGGAATGGAAAGTTTTTGGCTAACACAGCAAAACGATGTTGTTGATCAGATAAGAACAGATGATAAAATTTTTGATTATCGTCATTTATTAAGTGGTCAGCTTCAGGATAGTGATGAGCAAGATTATTTTACAGTGGCGGTAATGTTAGATAATGCCTATAATTTGCCTTACAATGCTGGCCTAGATGAAGCACATATAGTTTACGAAGCTTTAGTTGAAGCTAATATTACTCGTTTGTTGGCTATTTTTGACAGTAAGACTAAGTTAGATAAAATAGGACCCGTTCGTTCTGCTCGTAATTATTTTATGGATTGGGCAGAGGAGTATAGTGGTGTATATATGCATGTTGGTGGTAGTCCACAAGCCCTAAGGGTGATTAATGATTATGATTTTGTAAATATTGATCAGATTGGTGCTGGAGAGATTTATTTTTGGCGTGACGATAATTTGATTGCACCGCATAATGTTTTTACATCTTTTAGTAATATTTTACGCATTGGTGAAATAAAAGATGTGCCAAATATCAAACAAGATTTTAGTTTTTGGAATTTTGTCAATGAAGAAGCTGTAGAAGACTTAGTTAATTTTTCTATTAATATCTCCAATAGCTATTATAAAATAGACTGGAAGTTTAATCATTCTTTAGGGTATTATCAGAGGTGGCAAGGTGGAGATAAAAAAGTAACACATACCGGAAAGCAAGTTAGAGCAAATAATATCATTATTCAAGAAGTTGAAATGTTTTTTATTGATGAAGAAAGACGAGGAATAGATGCCGAGTCTGGTGGAAAAGTAACAATATTCAATCATCTTGGACAACAAAACGGAATCTGGCAGAAAAAAAACGGCAGAACAGTATTTGTTAATGAAGAAGGTAATGAGCTAAAATTAGTTCCCGGAGTAACTTGGGTGGAGATTGTTGATAACTTAGCCAACTTATCCAAAATAGTTGAATAAATCTTTGTATTTTAGTTGACTAAATTGTCAAAGAGCTTTATTTTAAATTCAGAGGCTCTTTTTTAAATAAAAAAAGACATCTAAGCTAAAAAAGAAAGGAGTTTAGTGATGTCTATAGATTACATTGCTCTTAAGGGCGCTTTGCGGGCTATTCTGCAAACACTGCCTACGGGTCAGGATATTTTTATTCGGGCACAGAATCATTTTAATGCGGGCCATGTGACTGCTACTCAAGCAGTGAAATTCATTATTGCTAATTTGCCAAGGGTGATCAAATTTGGGCAAAATAGTTTTTGTGAATTACTAGCTAAAGGTGGCGAGGAGGAATGTTATGAGTTCATGCAATTGGACTCGGTGGTTTTTGCCAATTAATTTTTGGCATGTCTAAACGGGTTTTAATCATTGTGATTGAAACCCGTTATTTTTTTATGCTGTTATTTTTATTAGACGATCTAACTTATTTAGATCCTGTATAATTTCTATCTTAGCTTGCGGTAAATATTGTTTAATAATTGTTTTTATTTGTTTACTTTGTTCTGGGTCTATTTCTAGCAATATACAAGACTTAGGAGCTAAAAATGGTTTGATGGTGGATAATAATTTTGTATAGTGATCTAAGCCATCTTTACCAGATAATAGAGCAGAGCGAGGTTCTTTTTTGATGCTCGGCTCTTTCATTTGCTGAGGTGTTAAATAAGGTAAATTAGCGATTATTAAATCAAATTTTTGTGCAGGCTTTGGTCCCGAGCTTGGGTCGAGGGAAATATTGTTTAATAAATCAGAATGGACAAAATTAATCTTAGTCTTGTGTTTACGCGCATTTGTTTTGGCTGTTTTCAAAGCTGATTTTGAAATATCACAAGCTGTATAATTATTATTTGCTTTGTTTTTAGCTAGGGCAATAATTAAACAACCAGAGCCGGTACCAATATCTAAAATATTTAGATTTTTTGAATTTTTTAAAAATTCTAAGCTAGTGTCTATAATTAATTCACTGTCAGAGCGAGGAATTAGAGTATTTTTATTTACTAAGAATTTTAAAGCATAAAATTCTTGCCAACCACGTAAGTAGGCCATGGGCCAGCCAGTTTGTCTTTTGATAATTAATTTTTTGAATTTTTTTATAGCAGAAATAGTCAGATTTTTATCTGATTTTTTGTATAAATATTCTTTTGATTTATGTAAAGTAATACCCAAGATACTGTCTATTTCAGCAGGGAGTAAAGGAGATGATTTATAGGTATTAGTTAAAAGCTCTCTAACTTTCATTTTTAGTTTTGTTTAGCTGCTTCTTGTAGAGGAGTAATGACCGGTAATAATTCTCCAGCTAAAATTTTATCTAAATTGTGTAATGTTAATTTAATACGATGGTCGGTTAATCGGTCTTGAGGAAAATTGTAAGTACGGATTTTTTCACTTCTATCACCAGATCCAATTTGGTTTTTACGGATATCTGCTTCTTTAGCATGTTTTTGGGCTTCCAGATTAGCCAAAATACGAGAACGCAAGATTTGCATCGCTTTTAATCTATTTTGTGTTTGAGATTTTTCATCTTGGCAGCTAACCACAGTATTAGTTGGTAAATGAGTAATACGCACAGCCGAGTATGTAGTGTTTACAGATTGACCACCATTACCGGAAGCACAAAAAGTATCAATACGCAGATCATTCGGAACAATTTCTAGATCTACCTCTTCGGCTTCTGGCATCACAGCTACGGTTGCTGCTGAAGTGTGAACACGACCAGATTTTTCTGTTTCTGGCACACGTTGTACTCGATGGACACCGCTTTCAAATTTAAAGTACTTATAGACACCGTCGCCATTAATTTCGGCAATTATTTCTTTGAATCCACCAAGTTCATTTTGATTTTGTGATAAAATATTAATTTTAAAATTCATACTTTCGGCAAAACGAGAATACATTCTGAATAAATCAGCGGCAAACAAAGCCGACTCATCACCACCGGTGCCAGCTCGTATTTCTAAGATAATATTTTTTTTATCATTTGGATCTTGAGGATGTAGAATATCTTCTAACTTTTCTGATTCCTCAGCTAATTGTTTATCTAAGTTTTTTACTTCCTCAGTAGTAAGTTCAATCATTTCCTTGTTTTTCTCTGTAGCTAAAATTTCCTGTGATTCTGTTAGTTCTTTTTTCAGTCTATCTATGCCATCTGACAAAGCTAAGATTTCCTTGGATTCATTATATTCACGACCAAGTTTACTCATTTGCTTAGGATCAGCTACAACATCAGCTTTCTGCATCTCTGTTTCTAGTTGACTGATCTTATCTTTAATTGTTTGTATATTTATTATCATATCTATAGTTTACACTTTTTTAGCTAAACAAAAAACCCTTAAAAATATTAAGAGTCTTTTATCTTAAGTAAAATGTTATTTGTTAGCTTTTAATTCAGCTTTGATTTTCTCTTTTTCTTTCTCAGCTTTTCTAACAACAGATCGTTTTTTCTTATCTGCTTTACCTTTACGAGTAACACTAGTCTTCTTTTGTAGCTCTACTTTTTTCTTGAATCTATCTACTCGACCGGCTGTATCTACTAGTTTTTCTTTACCAGTATAAAAAGGATGACAAGCAGAACAAATTTCTACATGCATTTCTTTTTGGACAGAGCCAGTAGTTAAAGTATGCCCGCAAGCACAGATAATCTTGGCGTCTGAGTAATAAGTTGGATGGGTATCTTTTTTCATAATTTTTTATTGCCTGCCCATAATAGCATTATTATTAGCAAAAGTCAAGGAATATAGAGGGCTGTATTATAGTCTTGTGATTTTATAGTATTTATGTTAAAGTATGGCTACTTTGAATAATTTATTAATAAATACAAGTATTTTATATGGAAATTGGCTTCCTTGCCCTATTAAAAGGGCTGGCTAATTTATTAGAATACGGGTTATTCGCTATAATATAGCGAATTAAAGAAAGGAAAAACAATATGACAAATTTACCAAGTTTAGAGGAGCTTTTGAAAAAAGGTGTTCATTTTGGTCATAAAACATCAAAAAGACATCCAAAAATGTCTCCTTTTATTTTTACCAAACGCAATGGCGTTCATGTTATTGATTTGGAAGCTACAGTAGCTAATTTGCGAGACGCAATAGCTTTTGTAGAAAAAATCACTAAATCAGGTGGAACTATTTTATTTATTGGTTCAAAAAAACAAGCCAAGACTATTGTGCGTGAAGCAGCTGAAAATTGTGATATGCCTTACATTGTTGGTCGTTGGTTAGGTGGTACTTTTACGAATTTTAACAATATTGTTAAATTGACTAAAAAATTAGAAACCTTGACTACTGAAAAAGCAGATGGTACTTGGGATCGTTATACTAAGAAAGAACAAGTGACCATGAGTAAACAAATGAAGAAATTAGAGGATACTGTTGGTGGTATTAGAAAAATGCAAAAATTGCCAGAGGCAGTATTTGTAGTAGATATTAAGAAAGAAAAGACAGCAGTTATGGAAGCTAATAAAGTTGGTTTACCAATTGTAGCAATGACTGATACAAATACTAATCCAGAAAAAGTAAAATATCCTATTCCTGCTAATGACGATGCTATTAAATCTATTAGAATAATTACAGACTTGATCTCTGAGGCTATTAAGAATGCCAAGAAATAAAATATTTACAAGGTAAGTAGTAATAAAATTAAAATTAAATACTATGTCTTTAGAAGTAATAAAAAAAGTTAGACAAATTACTGGTGCTGGGATGGTAGATGTTAAAAAGGCCTTAGATGAAGCTAATGGTGATGAAAGTAAGGCTATTGAAATTTTACGTAAAGCCGGTGCTAAAACAGCTGCTAAGAAAGCTGGACGTTCAGCTTCAGAAGGTGTGATTGCTTTTGCAGAGGAAAATGGTAAATTGGCAATGGTTACTTTAAATTGTGAAACAGATTTTGTGGCTATTAATGAAGATTTTATTTCCGCTGTTAATGATTTTGCTAAAAAATTATTGGAGTTAGGTAAAGATAATTTTAAGGTTTGGGCTGAAGATGAAATTAAAAATAATTTGATTGTTAAAATCGGTGAAAATTTACAGCTAGGTGAGTTTGATATCTTAGAAGGTGAGGTTATTGGAACTTATCTACATTCTAATAAAAAAGTAGCTGGCGTAACTATTTTATCTGCAAATCAAGAAATAGCCAAAGACATAGCCATGCACATTGCTGCTTTCGGACCAGGATACGTTCGTCCAGAAGATGTTCCAGAATCAGTTGTAGCCAAAGAAAAAGAGATCTACACTGAACAATTAAAAGCAGAAGGTAAGCCAGTTGAGATTATTGAAAAAATAATGTCTGGTAAAATAGAAAAATTTTATTCAGAAGTTTGCTTACTTAAACAAGCTTTTGTTAAAGATGATAAAATTACAGTAGAAAAATTATTAGCTGACAACAATGTAGAATTAGTAGATTTTAAATATTATAGCTTATAAATATATTACCAAAACCGTCAGAGGATTCGTCCAAAGGCGGTTTTTATGTCCTTGCTAATTTTAGAATTATTTGCCATAATGGGGACATTAAAAAAATGATATGAAAGTAGTTAAAGTACAATTTCATTCAGCAGATAAGGAATATTTTTTCTTGCCAGAATTTACTCAAGCCAATGGTCAGCAAATTAAGGTAGGCGACAAAGTGGTTGTAGAGACAGAGCTTGGTCAAGATGTAGGTCAAATAACTTATTTTGGTGACAAACCAAAGGATATTAGTGATGAAGATGATCTAGCCATTAAGTCAATGTTACGTCATGCGTCTTCAGATGATTTGACGTCTTTGGCAGAAGTTGAAAAGAATTACAAACAGTATTTGAAGGATTGCCAGAATTTATGTAATAAACATGATTTGAATATGAAGTTGGTGTCGGTTTACCAATCTTTGGATGGAGCTCGATTAACTTTTTATTTTACGGCTGGAGCTCGAGTTGATTTTCGTGATTTAGTAAAAGATTTGATCCAAAAATTTCATAAGAAAATTCGTTTGCAACAAATTGGCGTCAGGGATGAGGCTAAAATCGATGGTGATTATGGACCATGTGGTTTGCGCTTGTGTTGCAAGGCTTGGTTAAAATCTTTAGGTAATGTGAATTCTGACTATATTAGAGATCAAGATTTAATGCATCGTGGTAATGAAAGACTGTCTGGTGTTTGTGGACGCTTAAAATGTTGTTTGCGTTATGAAGAAGAGGCTTATAAATATTCTTTAGATAAATTGCCAAAAGTAGGTGATGAGATAAAAACTAAGGCTGGAATTGGTAGAGTGGTAGCAGTACATGCTTTAAAACAAACAGTTGGTTTAAAAATTGATGGGGCAGTAGTAGAATATCCTTATTTAGAAGGAAAATTATGCCAACAAGGTACTTGTGATGGAAAGTGTGGTAGCTGTAAATAATATTTACTGAATAAATTATAATTTTAAAAAGAAGTGTCAAAAGCTTCTTTTTTTGCTATACTATAAACATAAAATTAAAATAAAATATTTATGGCAAACAATAAAATTCGGGTAGCTATTAATGGTTTTGGTCGTATTGGACGAGCAGCTTTTAAGATCATGCAAGAAAACAAAAAATATGAAGTGATAGCTATTAATGATTTAGCGCCAGCAGAATCCTTAGCTTATCTTTTAAAATACGATACAGTTTATGGCACTTACCCAAAAAAGATTAGTCATGGCAAAGATTATGTGGTTGTTAATAATAAAAAATATCAGATTACTGCTCAGCCAGATCCAAAAAAACTTCCTTGGAAAAAATTAAAGATTGATGTTGTTTTAGAGTGTACTGGACGTTTTGTTAAAGATGGTGCAGCTGGAGCTCACATTAAAGCCGGATCTAAAAAAGTAATAGTTTCAGCTCCCGTTAAAGGTGGTGGTAATGTTGGCACGTTTTTATTAAGTGTCAACGATAAAAAATATAATGGCGAACAGATTTTATCCAATGCTTCTTGTACGACAAATTGTATTGCGCCAGTGGCTCAGGTTTTGGTTAGTAAGTTTGGTGTAGCTAAGGCTATGATGACCACTATTCATTCATACACAGCTGATCAGAAATTAGTTGATGCACCACACAGAGATCCGCGACGTGGTCGTTCGGCTGCTCAAAATATTATTCCTACTACCACTGGAGCGGCAGTAGCTACAGCAGCGGTGATTCCAGAGCTGGAGGGGCTATTTGATGGCATGGCTATTCGTGTACCAACTGCAGTTGTGTCTTTATCTGATTTAACTTTTATTTTAAAGAAAAAAGTGACTGTTAAGCATATTAATAATGCTCTGATAGCAGCTAGTAAACAACCACGTTTCAAAGGTATTTTGGGAGTAACTGATCAACCAGTTGTCTCTTCAGATTTTATTGGTGATTCGAGATCTTCTATCGTAGATTTGTCGATGACAAAAGTTGTTGATGGAGACATGGTCAAGATTATAGCTTGGTATGATAATGAATGGGGCTATGCTAATCGTCTTGTAGATATGATAAAAAATATTCATTAATACTTATTTTAAAATAACCTGTCTTCTTAAATATTAGACGGGTTTTTTGTTTGACTCTGAGTGTCTGCGTTAGCTTGACAAAAAATTTGAAAAAGAGCATAGTGCGCAAATATAGAGTTCTTAAAAATTAGAAAGAAAGGGGCAGCATTATGAATGTTGCGTTGCGTTGGTTTACTGGCATGGTATTAATAGCTGGGTTAATTTTCGGCTTTTATGGAATGTTTTTAGCAAAATCTGCCGGTCTATTATCTTATCAGGTTCCAGGTATCTTTGTTGGCACTGGTGTGGTTGATTTTATTGGTATGTTGATAATGATGCTTTGGTTTTTTGTCAATTTTACTTTACAATTTTCAATTATCTTTGCATCCAATATTAAACCTGAAGGAGTTATGCTATTTTTGGTTATTTTATTGATAACATGGATAGTGTTTTGTCTGCCGTTTGATATGGCGCGGGAACTCATGTTTCTTAATGCATTTATCACTGCAGCTTGGTTATTTATCATTGGCATTATTGTAGTGCAAATAATTCACATTGCTTGGATATTTATGACAGAATGATATACGATAGGAGTGGTAGTCAGGATTCCCTGTGAGTTTGAAGGTCATTATCCGTCTTGATCTGTAATTCATCTTTTGATGATACAGTGATAGACGGGTTTTTATTTTGCTTTTTTTATGTTTTTTCGTTAGAATAAAGCCATATGAAAATTTATTTGAATAATAGTTTAACTAAGAAAAAAGAGGAGTTTAAACCGATTAAAAAAGGCAAGTTGGGTTTATATACTTGTGGGCCAACGGTTTATGGTTATCCACACATTGGTAATTTACGCGCCTATTTAGTTTGGGATATCCTAAAGCGTTTTTTAGTTTCTCAAGGATTGAAAGTGACGCATATTATGAATGCGACTGATGTTGGTCATCTTAGTTCAGATGCAGATAGTGGAGAAGATAAACTTGAAAAGGCTGCTAAAAAAGAAGGAAAAAATGCTTGGGAGATTGCTAAATTTTTTATTGAAGTTTTTAAAGGTAATTTAAAAGATCTGAATATTTTAGAGCCAAGCAAATTTGTCCGAGCAACTGACACAATTAAAGAACAAATTAAATTTGTCCAGATTTTGGAAGAAAAAGGATTTTTATACAAAACTTCAGATGGTTTGTATTTTGATACATCTAAATTAGCTAATTACGGACAATTAGCTAATATCCAAAATATTGATTTACAAGAGGGAGCGCGAGTAGAGAAAAATCCAGAAAAGAAAAATATTACAGATTTTGCAGTTTGGAAATTTTCACCAAAAGATTCTAAGCGTGATATGGAATGGGATTCGCCTTGGGGCATGGGCTTTCCAGGTTGGCATTTAGAGTGTTCGGTAATGAGTAGAATGTATTTGGGCGATACTTTTGACATTCATACCGGGGGCATTGATCACTTACCAATCCATCATCCCAATGAGATGGCTCAGAGTGAAGCGGTGACTGGTAAATTGCAGGCAAATTATTGGTTGCATAATGAGTTTATTAGATTTAAGGATGCTAAGATGTCAAAATCAGCTGGTACTTTTATAACTTTAGATGATTTGAAAGAAAAAAGTTTTTCACCGTTAGCTTTACGCTATTTTGTTTTACAAACTCATTACCGTAAAGGAATGAATTTTTCTTGGGAGGCAATGAAGTCTACTAAGGCAGGTCTTGAGAATATTGTTAGAGAGATTGCTTTTTATGATAAGCCAAAAAAGATCAGTATTGAGTTAGTAGAAAAATTTAATCAAGCTATGGCTGATGACTTGAATACAGCTCAAGGTCTAGCAATTTTACAAGAAACATTGGATTTAGATTTACCCACGGCAACTAAATTGGCTACTATCTATAAAATGGATGAAGTTTTAGGATTAGATTTAGCTAATTTAAGAAAACGAGCTTTGCAGATGCCTATTTCAGCCAAGAAATTATTAGAGCAGAGAAGTGAAGCAAGAAATAACAAAGATTGGACAAAAGCTGATGATTTAAGGGATCAATTACAAGAAATGGGAGTAGAAGTGTTGGATACAGTTGATGGACAGAAGGCGGTTAAAATTGAGTTGTAATATTTAAAATCATCTTTATGATAAGGTGATTTTTTAGTTGACAAAAAGGCAATATTCTACTATCGTAACCATGACGGCTGTCTATTTGGACGGCTAAATCAAAAAATATATGACTTTAGCTAATCTTATTTTATGGCTGACAGTAATTATTAATGTTGTTTTATTATTGTTTGTTGTGTTTAATAAAGGGCAAAAGCAACGTAGCCAAGTTTTTTTATTAGTAGCCTTAATTGCTAGTTGGCAGATAATAGAGCTAGTCAATCTTGGTTGGCTTCGTCATACAGATTGGTTGTTGATTAGTGCTCGATTTGGTTTATTACCTAATCTATTTTTGGCACCAGCTTTTATTTGGTTAGTTTTTTCTTTATTTGGTAAATGGAAAAATTTATCTTTTGGGCATAAATTCTTATGGTGGTTACCAGCTATTGTGATGGTGCCATTTTTATTTACTAATTATAATATTTCTAGTGTGACGGTCACAGAGAGTGGCTTTATATTTGAACAAGGCATAATGTACCCTATCTTTTTGGTCTACTTTGTAGCCATGCTTGGTTATGCTTTGTATTATTTGGTTGCTAATCGTCAGAAAGCTAATTTGATCGTTAAGCGGCAAATAAATTATATTTTTGTTGGTACGGCTTTGACCGCTCTAATTGGTTTATTATTTAGTATTGTTTTGCCTTTGTTAGGAGTCAATGAATGGTTTTATTTAGGAGTAGATGGTTCAGTATTTTTTACTATTATTTTGGCTTATGCCTTGTCGTGTTATCGTTTTTGGGATTTACGATTGAGTTTGTATAAAATCATCATTGAGTTAAGTGTATTGTTTGTCACTTTATTAGTTTTCTATTTGGTTTTTTGGTTGTTAGCTAATCTAGTAGTGGTTGATTTTACGCAAGCTAAAGAACAAATAATCTTTGTTTTGTTTATTGGCTTGGTATCTCCTTGGTTATATAAACTATTGTATCGTTTAGTTAATCTATTTTTGGTAAATCCAGTACGTGATATTGTAACTTCGATTAATAATATAGCGGAGATTTTACGTTCTAGCCGTGATCTTAATTTATTATTTTCACAATTAGCTAAAGAAATTAGTAAGATTGTTGATTATCAGGAGATGTTTATTTATTTGGCTAAACATAATCATCCAGAAGTTTTTCATCAAGTGTTTCCGGTTGGCGAACGTTTATTAACTATGAACGATAGTCAGCTTTTGCAATTTTTGGTAGCTAAAGGTCATTTGGCTAATCAGGCAGAGGTGGACTATCTTAATCAAGATAAGTATTTAGCTAAGTCTATGTTGAAGCACGAAGTTGACCTTGCTTTGCCTATTTTTTATAATCAGAAATTATTAGGTGTAGTCGTGATTAACAATGGTCGTAAATTGTTGTCTCGTCAGCAATTACAATTTTTACAACAAATTAATAAATATTTAGATATTGCCGTTGGCAGTTTATTATTAGCTAATAAATAATATGGATTTTTTAGTATCACCATTGGGTTGGACAAATTGGTTATTGTTAGTTGCTTCATTGATTAATTTAGGAATGGCTATTTTTATCTTTAACAGGGGGATTAAAAATAAAATTAATCTTTATTTTTCTTTGTTAACTTTTTCTTGTTTTTTGTGGTCTTTTAATGTGTTTTTGTATCTTAGTCTAGTAGATATTTATTGGGTTAAATTTTGTTTTCAGACTAGTTTTGTTTGTGCATTGGGCATTGCTATTTTTCTTTTTCTATTTACAGTACATTTCCCTTTCAAAAGTATTAACCTACGAGTTTGGCAACAGTATTTTTTAGTGATAGCATTTTTTGTATTTAGTATCTCAGCATATACCAAATGGAATTTATTTAGCTTTAGTCAAGGAGGTTCATTTGGCAATTTTATTGTGGAGTATGGTTTAATTTATCATGTAGCTTTTTCTTTATTTTTTGTTATTTTAGTTGCTAGCTCTCTTATTATCTTATGGTTTAAATATCGGAAGATAGAAAATATTTTTAGGAAAGATACTTTTATTTTATTCTGGGTTATTTTAATAGGTGTGATTCTTGGTTTGTATTTTAATCTTTTTTTGGACTATTTAAATAATTTTAAATATGAGTGGCTTGGTCCAGTGTTTACTTTATTGATGAATATGGCAGTATTCTACCTAATATTTTTTGATAAAAAACAGTAATGACTAAATTGAAGAAAAAAATTTGTTTGCTACTTGCTGGTGGAACTTGGACTACAGATAAATCTAAGCATGTTTTAGTAGTTAATCAGGCTGAAGATATTCCAAATTGGTTGGACACTATGCCAGAGTTAACTATTTTGTCAGAGATAGCCACGCAATTATTATATAGCGAAGAAGAGGTTTTAGATTTGAGAGCTTGGGAAAAAGCAGCTAATTTTATTGTTAAAAATAAAGGACAGTACGATGGTTTTGTTTTGGTTACTAAACCCGAGCAAATAGTAATAGCTACGGTGATTTTAAATTTTTTGTTACAGCATTTAGATATTAGTCTGGTAGTAACAGCTTCGCAATTAAGTGGCTTACAGACTAAAGAAAAAAAAGACATGATGCAAGAGTTAATAACTCAACAAGGTGGTTTAGGTTTAAGGTCAAATTTAATCAATGCTGTTCAAGTAGCCTGTGAAACCTTACCACAGCCGACTATTATGTTTGGCAGTCGTTTAGTAGCTGGTGTTAAGGCTAAATTAGAGCATCAGCAAGGTAAATATATTTTAACCAGTGTTGATGATAACTATTTAGCTAAAGTTGACTTTGGTATTACTTTTAAACAAAATTTACATTATTCTAATCAAACAGCGCAAATATTCAAAAGTATTTCTCAAGATATTTTATTAATTGATGATCGAAGTTTATTTGATTTTACTGCTCAGTGTTTGAATAAGTACAAAGCCATTTTTGTCTTTATGCATGACGAAGAATTATCAATAAAACAAAGAAAATCTTTACAGTCTTTAGATAAACCAGTTATTTTGTATCATATGAATTATTTGCAAGCAGATCCAGATTTTATTACTTTGACTGCTTGTACGCCAGAAACAGCTTTGGCTAAAACAATGTGGGCCATAGCCAATGTAAAGTCAGATAATCTGGCTAAAATTTTAAAGTCAAATGTAATTGATGAATTTATTAATGTCTAATTTGTATTATGGTAGTTTATTTTTATAGTCAAAATCAGGATGAAATCGGTAAGCATATTTTTCAGCATTTACGTAAAGCGCAGGTAGATGTTTTTAGTAATCTTAGTACTACTAAGCCAGCAGATACTTCTTTAAATACAGCAGATGCCTTATTAATCCACAGTACTACACTTGATGAAGAGAGTAGTTATTTTGTGGCTTTAGCTATGTCAGAAAATAAGCCCGTTTTATTTTTGACAGATAGTCGGGGAATTAAAAGTAAGACTCTAAAAACTTTGAAAAATAATAAGAATTTTTCAGATAAAATGGAGATTAAGCAGTGCGATTTGCAGTCTATAGATGATCTAATTTTAAATTTTCTACAAAAATTAGATCAAAATAGTGTGCGAGACATGGTTAACATTAAGTACACCTTACGTCTTTCACCTAAAATGTCAGATTATCTGGATTGGAAATCTAAGCAAATAGCTATACGCAAAGCAGATTGGTTGAGAAATTTAATTAATAAGAGCATTGAGGGGGATAAGGAATATCAGAAATTTTTAAATACAAAATATAAAGTTCAGTAATTAAGCTCAATTTTTATGATTCAAGAACAGAGAAAGGAGTTCAGGGGGATTGAAGGAGTAGCTAGCAAAGCGCAACCTTTTAGTATTAAATTAAGTAGTCGCACATTGGTCATATTAGTGCATGGCTTTACTGGTACGCCTTATGATTTACGGGTGTTAGCAGATTTTTTGGCTAGTAATGGTTATGATATTGAAGTGCCACTTTTATCTGGGCATGGTGGTAATGCCATGAGATTGTTAAATACTAGATATGAGGACTGGGTACAGTCAGTAGAAACTATCTTAGAACAAAAATTAAAAGAATATGATAAAGTTTTTTTGATTGGTTATTCTTTTGGTTCTAATATTTCTTTACATTTATCTACTAAATATCCACAAATTGCTGGTATTATTGCTCTGGGAATACCTATTTTTATGCGTAATGAATTGCAAATTAGGTTTTTGTTGCCTTTGGCTAAAATTTTTAAGAAGACTTATCGTAAAAGATGGATGAATGAGGAAATAACTAAGGAATGGGTAGAACAAGGGCGTCATACACATATTCCAATACCAAATATCGTTAGTTTTTATAACTTCATTGATCATCATACTAAACAAGAGTTAAGTCAGGTAAAATCACCAGTGCTAGTTATTCATTCCCGTGATGATTTAATTAGTCACCCACGTGGTTCGGAGTTTTTGTTTAAGCAATTAACTGTAGCTGATAAACATTTATTTATCTTAAATAAACAAGATCATAATCCAGTGCATAATACTCGTCGTGATTTTATTTTTTCCAAAACCATACAATTTATTAAGAGTCATTAGACTTATTGTTAGGCATTTAAAATCAATCCCTCTGTCATCCTGAGCGTTAGGCCACGGCGAGCTCAGCCGAGTCGTCGAAGGAATAGGGGATTTTTTGTTTGATTTTATAGTCAAAAGCTTAATTTTATGATAAAATAGCCTTGTATGTCAGTAATTATTGATAAATTTCAAGCTATTGTTAAAGCTCATGGCTCAAGAGTGGCCTTGGCTTATTTGCAAGATGATAAATATCATCATCTTGATTATAATGCTTTAGATAATTATAGGTTGCAGATAGCAAATTGGTGGTCAAAATTAGGTTTTACCAAAGGTCAAAAAGTAGCTGTTATGTTACCTAATTCTCCAGAGTGGGTTATTTCTGATCTAGCATCGGCGACTTTAGGATTAACAATGGTTCCTTTGCATGCTACTTATAACGCCACTCAATTAAAGCGTATTATTGATCATGCCCAAATAGATTATTTAGTTGTTTATCAAGAGTATTTTGATCAGCATAAAGATTTGTTTTTAAATCATTCATTTAAAAAAAGAATAATAGTAGGACTAGTTGAAGAAAAAGATGTAGATTATTGGCCCGTATTAAAGTACAAAAATGATCTTAGTAAAATAAACGTGCCAATTAAAGAGGATGACTTACATACTATTATTTATACCTCTGGTACAACCGGAGATCCAAAAGGAGTGATGTTATCTCATAAAAATATAGTAGCCGATGTAGAAGCCGCTAAAAGGAGTGTAAAAATAACAGAATTAGATAAATTTTTCTCTTTTTTACCACTTTCACATGCTTTCGAAAGGACTGCTGGCTATTATGCGGCTATTTTTTCTGGATCTAGCATCTATTTTGCACAGAGTTCTAAAACAATTATAGAAGATATAAAAAAGGCTAAGCCAACTATATTACCTAGTGTGCCTAGAATTTTTGAAAAAGTATATGATAAAATTTTTGACAAAGTAGTTTCTGGCAACAAGCTGAAGAAAAAAATGTTTTATCATTTATTAAATTTAGCTAGGTCGGCTAAGAAAAATAATTTGAAGTTTGTTGAAAAAATTCAGTTAAGTTTGTTGGATAAAATTATATTTAATAAAATTAGAGCGATTTTAGGAGGCCATTTACGTATGGCAATATCTGGTGGTGCATCTTTAAATCCTAATATAGCCAAATTTTTTGAGAATTTAGGCATTCAAATTATCGAAGGTTATGGTTTAACCGAAACCTCGCCAATAGTAGCTGTTAATCAGCTGGATAATTATAAATTTGGTACCGTTGGTAAGGCTTTGGACTGCAATAAGGTAAAAATAGCAGAGAATAAAGAGATTATTGTTAGCGGAGACAATGTAATGATGGGTTATTATGATAATCCAGAAGCAACAAAAGAGGTGATTAAAGATGGTTGGTTTTATACTGGTGATTTGGGCTTTATTGATGAGGATGGTTTTTTGACTATTATTGGTAGAGCTAAAGATATCATTGTCTTATCGACAGGTAAGAATATATTTCCTGAGCCGATAGAAAATGCATTAAATGAAAGCAAATATATTAATCAAAGTTTTGTTTATGGCGATAATGATAAGAATCTTTCAGTTTTAATAGTTCCTGATTTTGAAGAGTTAGCTATTTGGTCTCGTAAAAATGATGTAGATTTTTCTTTACCAGATGCTTTAAAGAATAGCAAGGTTTTGATTCTGTATAAAAAGAAAATAGATAAGTGGTTGAAGGGTTTTTCTGAGATTGAAAAAGTACAAAATTTTATTTTAGTTAGTGAGGAATTTAGTCAGGAGAATGGCTTATTGACTCCAACTTTAAAGTTGAGAAGAAAAATGATTAAAGGTAAGTTTGATTTATGATGATTTAATTAATTTTTAAATATGGGCATACAAAATATAAGTATTCTTATTATCAGTTCTCTTACCATATTGTTAGGATTTTTGGTATTAAGAAAAAAATATAAAAATCCTGGTAATACATGGTATTTTTTAATGTGCCTTTTCGGTGGTGGTTGGGGAGTTATGAAAGCGATAGAGCTTTCTTCAACGAGCGTCTATTGGCATGATTTTGTGTTTAAATTTGTTATGTTTTTTGGTATAATGGCACCATTGGCATATTTTATGTTAGCGTATAATTTTATTTATAAAGTCAAAAATTTACCTAAAATATTATTATATTTCATATCTTCTGTTACTATAGTATTAGCTATTTTAAGTTTCGCGGGAGTATTAAAGTATGTTGATGCTGCTATCATAGACGGTGTATTGTATAGAAATATTATTTTTTGGGATTATTTAATTTTTGTAGTTTACTTTTTTGTTTATGTATTCTTAGGACTTATTATTTTGTTTAAAAAATATACCACAGCAGAAGGCACACATAAGAATCAATTTAGGTATTTAATAATCGGTACTGCTTTAACATTTTTGGTAACAGGCGTTGTAAGTGTAATTTTTTTATTGTTTAATAATTTTACATATGATTGGCTTGGCGCGATATTTTTGTCAATTCATTTATTGATTATTAGTCATTTTTTGTTTATTAAACCAAAGATAGTCGCAAGTAGGGAGTGATATTTTATGAAATATGAGTTAGAAGAAAAATTTTGGTTAAAGTATTTTAATGTTTATGATGCATTAGTTAATTTGATTCCTTACCAAAATGTTTTAGAAGACATTATATCTCTTTTGCCTAGTAAGAATTTAAAAATTTTAGAAACAGGATGTGGAACTGGTAATTTAATTTTTTACATAGCTGATAATGTAAAGTATAAAAGATTAGTAGGAGTAGATTATTCTCTTGCGGCATTGACATTGGCTAATAAAAAAATAGAAAATAGAAAAAATATCATATTTAAATATGCTGACATAAGACAACATTTTGTATTTAAGGATGAAGAATTTGAAGTAATAGTTATGAATAATGTTTTGTATACATTGCCCGTTTCTAAGAGAC
>Ga0257125_1001392_pt1 | contig 24897 bp, 22 predicted proteins | sample SI106_200metaG_FD_190183 | JGI IMG/M metagenome (GOLD analysis project Ga0257125, IMG submission 190183) | Marine microbial communities from Saanich Inlet, British Columbia, Canada - SI106_200 | ecosystem: Environmental > Aquatic > Marine > Inlet | place: Canada: British Columbia | collected... | reverse complement strand
CTCTAGAAGAAACATAATCATAAATATCCTTAATGAACGTTCTATTAGAATCCAAATGACTAGCTGAAGATATTTCAATTATAAGTTGATAGCTTTGATTAGATAAAGAAGGTACTACCCATTCAATGTAATCATATTGATTATTGTCGTTTGTATCAAATGCAAAGAAAGTAATTTCTTGTTGAGTTTCATTCACATTCCAATATAGTTTTACTTTTTCTAAATCACTAATTTCAGTTGGTAAAAATGTATAAACTAAAATATCTTTATAATGGACTTCTTCAGGACCAATAATAGTTATATTCTTAGAACTGTTACTAAGAACTAATTCTTCTGCATATGGTGCATCTGTATAATACTCTACTGCAACTTCTTCTCCCAAAACACCTTGTACATTAACAATCTTTTCAGTATCTGTTTCAGTAATATCTCCCTGAATCTCTTCTTCTGAGATAACATTTCCAGAAATTCTAAAATCTCCAACCCACTCAACAAAACGAATTATAATCCCTTTCCTTCTCTGTATATCCAAACTAACTTGTCCTGTAACTTGACCAGTTATAAAATTAGTTCTGCTTTCTTCTTCAATAACTTGTTCATATTCTTCAATTTCTCCAAGAGCAATTTCAATTTCTTCCCCTGTTTTAATTGAAATATTTTCTGCTCCCTTTGGAATTTCAACACTTGAATCCTCTGTTTTATTCACAACCTTTATCCATTTAACTGGCCGATTAATAACTGCACGATATTGAAGAAGTGTAACATTTCCTTCAGTTAAATTCAAAACAGTAACATTTGTCTCTGTAATATTTAATTCAGTTAAATTCTGCTCTGTTAAATTTGTCTCAACAATAGTTTCATTAACTTCAGTAAGATTTTGTTCAAACAATGTTTCATTAACTTCTTCTTCAACAACCTCAACTTCTCCCCCCACAGAAATTATTTCTGTCTGTTCAACCAATACAATTTCCCCATAAACTAACCTAATACTTAACTCTCCTTCCTCCACAACAATTCCCAAACTATCTAAATTAATTTCTAGCTCTTGTTCTTCTCCCAAATAATCTTCTCCAAAACCTTCTTCTGCAAGATAATAATCTGTTGTAACATAAACCTTTCCTTCATAAATTTGGACATCTACCTCATTGTCCCCAATCTCTTTACCTGCAACAGTAACACTTCCCTCTTTAATAGCAACTGTCTGACCCGCACCCAATTCGTAATCAAAAGTCATTTCTCTGCTACAATACCCTTCAACATAATCAACATTTCTAACAACAACATTCCCAGTAATAGTTTTTCCAGAAAATTTATTTTTTATTTTATAAAAACCAGAACCAATTAACTTGATCAGAGAAAAATCATCCTCTTGTTCAGAAATAACTTCTCCAGTAAGGAAACTTTCTCCTCCCTCAAAACTCTCCTCTTCCATAACAGGTTCCTCTTCAACTTCTTCTAATTCTTTGTCTTTCTTTTCCTTTTTCTCCTTTGTTTTCTTTTTACTTTCAACCTTTTTCGCATCTTTTTTTGTTTCTTTCTTTTCCTTTTTCTCCTTCTTTTGAGCCTCCACTTCAATTTCATCCACCTCACCAACATCTTCAATTTTTTCAGATTCTTCTGTTTTATTTACAACTTCTTCTATCTCTTCTTCAATTTCAGTCTCAACCTCATTTATTTCCTCAGTTTCATTTGTTACAGAAATATTTTGTTCAATTTCAGCCTCATTATTCGCGATTTCTGTAACATTTGTTTGAGTTTCATTAGAGATTATCTCACTTACTTCTGTTTCATTGCTCTCTTCTTTTATTACAATTTCCTCTCCTCCAGAACCACTCCCCCTTTCTTGACGAATAGCTTCTTCTAGCTCCTCTGAACTAAGTATTCCTAATTCAAAAAATACAACTGGATATCTCCTCTTCTCTCCAATAAATCCATATCCCTCTCCTTCGCCAAAAATAGTTTGTCCTTCAATATAAAAATCATCTTCATAATTCATCTCAATTAAATCACTCAAAAAAAATTCACTTGAACCTGAAGCTTGCTCAACAACTAGTTTTGTATTAGCAGGAATTAGTTCCCCTTGTTTAACTCCCAAAATTAAATCCCCAGTAAGATTTTCTCCAACTAAATATGAGTCTTGAATCTCCAAACCAACGTTTCCAGTTAAAGTCATATTAAACAAAAACAAACCAAGCCCCAACAAAATCAAAAACCCGAACCCAAACAATAAAAACTTCCTTGATCCAGAAAGTTTTGTAGGAGTAACAGAATTTTTCTGGGCATTCAAACCAGGATCCACAGTTCCGACATACCTTTTTTTTACTTTTCCTGTCTCATCCCGATAGCTTTCATAGTAGTAAGGACCAAGCTTCTTACCATTTCTATAGAAATACCTCTTATATGCCATGTAAACCCCTTTTTAGATAATTAAATGTGGGAGTAATGCTTTATAAATATTATCTTACAGTAAAATAACCTTGACAAAAAATTATTATCTTAAAAAAAGTTAAGAAAAGCTTGTTACTCCCACATTATTCAATTTTATAGAGGGCAAAACCCTCTTCACTAACTCCAACAAACTCAAAACCAGTACATTCAAATGCAGGGACATAAACATAATCTATTTCAAATTCACTTACCAATCTAATTTTTTCCTCACAACCAGAATTTTTAAACAAGTTGTATCTTAAAACCTGATTTGTTAAAGTAGAAGTCTTAGTTTCTAAGGGATAATTGCTGGTTGAAACTCCAATTACAAGGCCTTTCCAAGGATGAGACAAAAACCTTTTTTCAGAAATACCTTCAAACAACTTTAAATCATCTTTATTCAAATAAACATTTGCAGGAGACGCAGGTTCTAACATTTCGCCAGTGCTTACAAACTCCAATTTAAGCTCTTTCCAATCTTCTCTCTGAGTGTAAGAGAAACTTCCAATCAAAAACACCAACATAATCAAAATAAAAATAATAATCCTAAACTTCTTACCCAAAACATTCTGAACAACCTTAAAAAAAGAATCAATTCCAAATCCAGAAATAAAAATAACTAAAACAGAAGTTGTAAGAACAACTCTTTCATACTCAATTATAATTCTCTTTGTGACAAAAGAATATACAACCCAAAAAACAAGACCCAATACAACAGAAACAATAAACCAATACTTTTTTTCTTTCCAAACTCGAATAACCCCCCAAAAAAAGAAGAATAAACTCAAAACAGGTACAACTTTCCAAATAGAAAAATCAGGAATCGCCCCAGTTGTGAATGTTTCATAAAAAAGCTTAGAAAAAATCAAACTAAATAAACTAGAAATCTCCAAACCCGCTAACAAAACAAAACCAGCTAACAAAATAGTTACCCCAATGCAAACTAACAAATAAAACAAAAAATTCTTCTTAAAAGACCTTTTGTTCTTAAAACCAAGGTAAAAAAGAAGGGCTCCAGAAAAAATAACAAATAAAGGAGGATAAAACAATAAAATCAAAACACTTATCCCCAAAACAGCTTTTTTATCATTCACAGAGATAAAAATCAAACCAAGCAACATACAAATTAAACCCATAATTAAAGGAATAAATGTCCACAAACCAGGCAAATTAGCCCCATTTACAATATAAATCAAACTCAAGGCAGCAATTGCAGAACCAAACTTTCCAATGCCATTAAACCTCAATAAAAAATAAACTAACAAACAAATAATCAAACCAAAAAACAAACTTAAAACAGGATATTGGGTAACAGGATCCAAATCAAACAAAACTATCAATTCTGAAGCAAAACTATGAAAAGCAAACTCAAAATTAGGAAACCTCACGTTATGCCACAAAGGATTTTTCAACGGTAATTTCCCTGAATCAATTGAATATTTAGTCAAAGCAACAGCACTCCATTCATCTGAAAAATAAGGATAAGAATATTCTAAATTTTCAACACTAGAGTAAGATTCAGTAGTAGAGGTAACAACCCCAGTATAATCATAATGAACAGAAAACAAACTCAAAATTAAAATTAAAACAACAAAAAGAAAAACCCAATCAACCCTTATTTTTTTAAAACATTTCTCCACCAAACTCCAATCTGTTTTAAATAAAACAAAACCCGCTAACAAAATGTGTAAACCCAAAACAACACCATAATTAAAAATACCAAAAAGCTGCGTAATCAGAGCAACCACCAACTCAAAACCAATCATAAAACTCAGAACATAAAAAAAGCCCAACTTCCAATACCTAAACTTCAAAATCCACAAAAAAGGAATCAAAAACAAAACAATCCCTATTAAAGTTTTTATCATATAACCAAACAACAATAAAAGTATTTAAAAATTAGTACATTCTAATATCCGCATGAAACAACAACAATTAAACGTAATACTTCCCTGTTTAAATGAAGAAGCGTCAGTAGGTGAATCAATTGATAAAATAAAACAACTCTCTCAATCTCATAATCTAGATATCAAGATCATAGTCTCAGACAACGGTTCAACAGACAACAGCTCAAAAATAATCAAACAAAAAAAAGTAGAATATGTTTATGAGCCAAAAAGAGGCTACGGAAACGCTTACCTTGCAGGATTAAAAAAAGCAAACGAAGAAATACTAATAATGGCTGACCCAGATGGATCTTATGATTTTAATGAAATCCCCAGATTCCTAGAAAATCTAAAAAACAACGACCTTGTTATTGGAAACAGATTTAATTCAAAAATGGAAAAAGGTGCAATGCCTTGGCTACATGAAAAAATAGGAAATCCGATTATTAGATTTTTCCTAAGATTAAACAAACTCAAAACAAAAGAAGTTTGCACCGGATTTATTGGAATAAAAAAACAAGAACTAGAAAAAATGAACTTACAAAAAACTGGAATGGAATTCTCATCTGAAATATTAGTAAAAGCTGCAAAAAATAATTTAAAAATAAAAGAAATAAACATAAATTACAAAAATAGAAAAGGAAAATCAAAACTAATGCCCCTCACAGACGGTTGGAGGCATTTAAAATATTTAACTAAAGAATTGCTGCAATAAAACCACAACAACAATCTTTTTAACTAAACTCTTTCTCAAAATTTTAAATGAAAATAGCAATCTTCCATAACTACCTTGAAAACATCGGAGGAGCAGAAATAGTAACTCTAACTTTAGCAAGAGAACTAAAAGCAGATGTTTATACCACAAACATTTCCTCAGAAAAAATTATCAAAATGGGTTTTGAAGATGTTTTACCCCGAGTTAAATCAATTGGAAAAATACCAACCAATGCTCCCTTTAGGCAACAAGCTGCTCTAACAAGATTTAGACTCCTTAATTTAAAAAATAAATATGAACTATATATCATCGCCGGAGATTGGGCAATGGCTGGAGCAGTAAATAACAAACCAAACATCTGGTATGTTCATTCGCCAATAAGGGAAATATGGGATTCATATAAATATGTAAGAGAAACAAAACTAAATTCATATGAGCGGTGGGCGTTTGACATCTGGGTTACATACAATAGATTTCTCAACAAAAGATATATTAAACAAGTAGACAAACTTATCTGTAATTCAATAAACACCCAAAACCGGGTTAAAAAATTCCTAAAAAGAAACTCCATTGTAATTAACCCCCCCATTGAAACTTCAAAATTAAAGTTCAACAAATCAAAAGGATACTGGCTATCTGTTAATCGCTTAATCGATAACAAGAGAATTCTAATGCAACTAAAAACTTTCTCTAAGCTTCCAAATGAAAAATTAATAATCGTAGGAAGTTATGAAAAATCAAAAGTTTTTACAAGCTATGTTAAAAAATGCCTAAAAGCAAAACCCAAAAATGTAGAAATAATAAGTTGGGTAGACGACAAAGAACTTGCAGAATTATACTCAAGGTGTAAAGGGTTTCTAACAACAGCCATAGACGAAGATTTTGGAATGGCCCCCGTAGAAGCAATGGCTTGTGGAAAACCAGTAATTGCTCCAAACGAAGGAGGATACAAAGAGAGCGTAATTAATGGAGAAACAGGGATACTAATAGAAAAGATAAATGAAAATAAACTAATTGAAGCAATAAAACAAATAAGCCAAAAACTAAAAGCAAAACCAAACAAATACAAACTAAATTGCATAAAACAATCAAAACAGTTTAGTACAGAAAATTTTATTAATAAGATAAAAGACCAACTAAGAGGAGGAAAAAATGACAAAAGGCGGATGGCTTGATGAGAAAGAAATAAGCAAACTAAACGAGTTAGAAAACATAGGCATTGGTTCACATTGCTGGATTTCTAAGAACGCCTATCTAGATAGGCACGGAGAATTAATCATTGGGAATGACAGCACAATTACAAGTGGGGTAAAAATATTAACACATGATGCCTCGCCAAGAATAGCCGGACTAATGCCCTTTCTTGAGAAAACAAAAATAGGAAGTAACGTGTTCATCGGAATAAATTCAATCATCCTTTCTGGAGTTACAATTAAAAACAATGTAATAATAGGATCTGGTTCTGTTGTAACAAAAGACATACCTCCAAATGTTGTTGTAGCAGGAAATCCCGCAAGAATAATTAAAACATTAGATGAATACCGAGAGAAAATACTAAGAAAAAAGAAAACAACAGGCGACCACGGATTAAAAAAACTCTTTAAAAAAACAATTCAAGCCCTAAAATGAACCCAAAGGTTTCTGTAATAATTCCTGCATACAATGAAGAAGAAAATCTTACTCCTTGTTTAAATTCAATTCTAAAGCAAACACACAAAAACTTCGAAACAATCATTATAGACAACAATTCAAAAGACAAAACAAAAAAAATCATTAAAGAATTTTCAAAGAAAGACAAAAGAATCAAATATGTTTTTGAGAAAGTAAGAAAAAGAGGTGCTGCTAGAAAAAAAGGAGAAAAACTTGCAAAGGGGAAGATAATTTTAATGACAGATGCAGATTGCATTGTTCCAACAAATTGGATAAAAGAAATGGTCTGCCCAATTCTCAAAAACAAAGAAATCACTGTCCAAGGAAATTTCAAACCATCCAAATTAAACTATTGGACCGAAAAAATAACTCAAGAAAGAAATAATAAAATCAAAGCTAGATTAGCGGACAACAAAATAGGCCTATTAGATACAGGCAATTTTGCAATTGAAAAAAATATCTTGAAAAAAATAGGCTACTCTAATCCAAATATCTTTAGTGGAAATGATACTGAGCTAGAAATTCGTTTAAAAAAGCAAGGATACAAGACCATCTTTAAACAAATAGAAGTCACCCACAAAGAAGCAGAAACAGCAAAAAAAGTTTTCAAAAAATTCTTTTACAGAGGAAGATGGAACAAAAAAATAAGGAAACTAAACAAAAAAAACAACTTTAATGCTCAAAAAAATAAAACCTATTTTAGAAATCTCATTAGTGAAGTAATCAATAGGCATAACAATTTAAAATACGATGTAGTAAGTGGTTTTGCATGGAGACTAGGGGGTTTATTTGCATGAAGAAACAACCCTTATTCTCAATTCTCATGGCAAACTACAACAATGAAAAGTACATTGCAGAAGCAATCAAAAGTATTCAAAGCCAAACATACAAAAACTGGGAAATAATAATTGTTGATGACAAATCAACAGACAATTCTCTAGAAAGAATTTTACCGTTTCTAAAAGATAAAAGAATAAAACTTTTCAAGCATACAAAAAACAAAGGTTGCGGGGCTGCAAAAAAACTCTGTGCACAAAAGTCAACAGGAGAATACTTTGGAGTATTAGATCCCGATGATACCCTAAAAAAAGATGCAATTGAAATAATGATAAAAGCATACAAACAATTCCCTAATTGTGTTTTGATCTATAGCACATTATACTATTGTGACAACAAGCTAAAACCCAAATATATTGCTTCTTGGGTAAAAGAAATGCCAAAGGGGAAAACACTTATCAGTGAAAATGTAGTTTCTGTTTTTGCAGCTTTCAAAAAATCAGCCTATGATAAAACAAAAGGTTTTGATCCCCTTCAAGAAAAAGGGGTGGACAAAGACAGTTATCTAAAAATAGAAGAAGTTGGTCCAGTTAAACATATCCCAAAACCTCTTTACTATTATCGAGAAAACAAATCAGGGATTTCCCAATTTCAAAATGCACCGAAAGCAAAAGTTTGGTGCATACTCGCAAGATACAAAGCTTACAAAAGAAGGATAGGAACAAAAATTCCAAATCTAACTAAAAAAGAAATGTCCAACTTACTTCTAAAAGGTTTTTTAACATACAAAAAAAACCAAATGTTAATTCCAGCAATTCCCTATTTAATTAAAGCAATAAAAACAGATCCAAAAATAATCTTAAGAGAAATTAAACCCTTCCTAAGTTCTCTAACTTCAAAGGCCTCTTAGAAACAGATCTTTTATAAATCATACAATTAAAACAAGGCAAATCCTCTTTTACTTTTTCTTTCCCAAGCAAAACTTTTTTCATACGCAGATACTTTTCTCCCTGCAAACAATTCTCAAAACCTTCTTTAAAAACATTCCCCAACACAATTTTACTATTTCCACAACAACCAAATAAGCTTCCCTGCCAACCAATAAGAGGCTTATTCCATAGTTGAGTGCAAGGTAAAATATATTCCTCATTAAATTTCTTTTTATATTCTTTTCTATCTGCTACTTCTAATCCTGTTTCTTTTTTTACAAATTCAGGATCTTTAATCGGAGAATACCAAGAATTCCAATTTAACTTAGGCTTAAAGTCCATCCCTAATTTTGCAGCTAGCTTTTTTACTTTAGGCAATTGATGTTCATTATGTCCAAAGATAACAAATTGCCAATTTAACTTTGGAAGATTTGATGCATATTTTTTCTTATATTTATTCAAAATCTTTATATTTTTCAAAACTCGATTAAGATCTCCTCCTCTTCGATAAATCTGATAAATTTTATTAGTTGCTCCATCTATACTTATTGTAATCCCCCTAAATTTATATTTAACCAAAGTTTTAAGCATGCTTTCACTAACCGAATTAAAATTTACCCCCCCAATTGCAGATAAATAAATTTCCTTTTTATACGCGTATTTAACAATCTTTTTTAAATCAGGATTCAAAAAGATTTCTCCCCATCGAGACAGTTCGATATATTTAATCCGAGAATTTTCATCCACAAACTTCTTAAAATCTTTAAATTTGAGATCTCCCCATCCAATTTTATTTTTTTTATTTATTCCTTGACCCGTATTGCAAACAGGACATTTAAGCTGGCATTTAGTTGAAGCCTCTAAAAGAACCGAACTATCTTTTTTTTTTAACTTCTTCAACAACCTTTTTTGAATTTCTCCCAAATTCTTTTATTAACTTTTTATTTTTGCTTTGGCCCAAAGAATTTTTTAAAATAATTTCCTTAAAAGATGGGCAATTAAAACAAGGTAAATCCTCTCCCACCTTCTCCTTGCCATCTAAAACATTCTTCAATCTCTTATACCTCTTCCCCTCCAAACAATTTCGTAAACCTTCTTCAAAAACATTTCCAAAACTAACTGCTTTATTAAAACAACAGCCCAAAAGATCTCCCTTCCACGTGATATTTGGTCTAGACCAAACTCCTTTACAAGCAGACATATATGTCTTCTTAAACTTATTTTCAAACTCTTTTCTATTTGAAACCCCCAAGAGAGTATTCTTCTTAACAAATTCAGGATCTTTAATCGGGGAATACCAAGAACTCCAATTTAATTTAGTTTTAAAATCCATTCCTAGTTCACTAGCCATCTTTCTAGCCAAAGGTAACTGCTTCTCATTATGTCCAAAAACAATAAATTGCCATTTCAACTTTGGATATTCAGAACCATATTCTTTTTTATATTTATTAAGTAACCGAATATTCTTCAACACCTTTGTTAAGTCTCCTCCTCTTCGATATTTTTTATAAACGCTATTCGTTGCTCCATCAATACTAATTGTCATTGCATTAAAACCATATTTAACTAAAGATTCAATCATAGTCTTACTTGCAGTATTAAAATTAACTCCTCCCAAGGCACTTAAACTAACTCCTTTCTCATAGGCATATTCAACTATCTTCTCTAATTCCGGATTAAGAAACATTTCTCCATATCCAGATAATTCAATAGACTTTATCTGAGAATTATCATCAACCAATTTTTTAAAATTCGTGAACTTCAAATAACCCCTTCCAACAAGATTTATTTTATAATGCCCCAAAGAATCTGGACAAGCAGGACAAGTTAATTGGCATAAACTACAACAATCAACCAAAAGAGACCTAACAGAGTCACCAACTTCATTCAAACCAAGAATTTCAGAAAGCTGTCCAACATTTTTCTTAATATCAAACTTACCCAAAACAATCTTTCGCGCATTTTTCTTAAACTCTTTTTTAAGGGCCCCATTATACTTCAATTCAAGAATTTTTTTAGTAATTTCCTCTGGTGTTTTTGGTTCAATCAAAAAACCATTAAACTTGTCTTTAACAAGTTCAGGCACCCCCCGAACATTAGAAGCAATCACAGGCACCCCACAAGCCAAAGCTTCCATATTAACAAGCCCCATTGATTCAGAGATACTCGGAAGAACAAAAACATCTGCTTTATTATAAAAATCCAGGAGTTCGCTATTTTTCTTTGCACCAAGCAACTTAACTTCTTCTTCTAAACCAAGCTCACAAATTTGTTTTTCAAGATTAACTCTTTCCTCCCCTTCTCCAATAATCCAACACTGAAAACTCTCCCCTTTTTTCTTTAAAAGCCCACAAGCTTCAACTAAATATTTCTGGCCCTTAACTTCATGTAACCTCCCCACATTTAAAATTGTAAATTTTTTATCTCGTTTAAGATTAATCTGCTTAAACTTATCCAAAAAAATCCCGCTATAAACAACTTCAATCCTCTCAGAAGGAATGCCAAACTTTTTTACCATATATCTTCGATTATATTCAGAAGTAGTGATTATCTTTTTAGCAGATTCTGCCCAAAGCCTCAAATCCACTTCAGGTTCAAAATAAATATCATATGCATAAGTTGTAAACACATAGGGAACTCCAATAATCTTATTTAGAACATAAGCAAGTTTTACATTCTTAGCAGCAAAATGGCAGTGAAGATAATCTATTTTTTTTTCTTGAATAAATTTAATCAAGTCAAGATAATCCAAAAACTTTCTGAATGGAACTTCAAGATTATTTTCTCCCTCATAACAAAACTTAAGAAGACTTAACTTTTTCTGAAAAGATAAATTTTTATTATTAAAAAACTCTTTTCCAAACTTCCTAAAAATATCTAATTTAGTAAAAATTTGTCCAACTTCTCCTTTGTAAGGGCAATAATGTCTCAAGGAAAATACCTTTTCGAGAAGATTATATTTTTTTATCTCATCATGAACTTGTAACTCATTAACCTTAAACATGGAAGCAATAAAAACATTATGTTTCAAATCTATAAGCCTACAAATCTCATTTAAAACAAAAGTCTCACTTAACACGGGGAAATGCTTTTGAATATAAAGAACATTCATCTTATTGATCCAAATCTCCCCAGCCATATCTATTTCTAAAAATTGAATCATTCAAGCGATAATACCTCTCATTTTTTATCCTTATTGACTCATACTTTTTATTTTTTTTCTGAAGAGAATGCCATTGGTGCAAATAAGAAGAGTTGTCCTTAATATTAAACACTCTCAACCCCAATAATCTAAATCGCTTAATTATATCATCATCAAGTCCTCCCCAAAGAAGATAATTTTCATCATATCCACGAATTTTGTCATAAAAATAACTCAATGCAAGATTGATCCCGGGAGTAACATACCCAGATTTAAAACGTGGAGTGGCAGCTTTCTTAAGCTGATTAAAACTCATATTTTTACCAACCTTTTCCGGAAGATTCAAACAAGGAAATAAAACAACTTGGAATGGATCTTTTTCTAAAGCCCTAATTGATTCAGAAACATAATTTTTCTCAAAAACTATATCTGAATCAGTACTTAAAACATATTTTGTCCTAACACGTCTAATTCCAATATTCAGCGCATGAGATTTAGACCAGAAAGGTTTGTTTTCTATTTTTATATACTCTGCATTAAAATTCACGCAAATTTTCTGATATTTTCGGGAAAAATCTTTCTTACTATCATAATCAATAAGTTTTATCTTAATCAAATCCTGCGAATAATCTTGTTTCCGAATACTTTCAAAAGAATTAATAAGATTCTTTTCATCCCTATCTCGAATAGCCACCACAACAGTAATGTCTTTTTTAGTTATTGCTCTCTCCAAGTTAAATTTTTTCAAATCTTCTTTGTCTATTCCCAACCCCGGACCTTTTTCTTCCCCTTTTTCATGAGTAATAATTTCAATAAAACGATTATCAATATTTTTTTGTATCCTAAAATAAAAACCAACAAAAACTAATGAAAGAAAAAAGAATATACCAAAGAATCCCACTAAAAAAGCTAACTCTCCAAAAGAAATTAACAAGAAAAAATTAGTTAAAAAAAGAAAAATAAGAGCTAAATAAAAAATAATCTGGTAACCCACTCTCTTGTTCATTTTTTTCTTCCTTTAATCTTTTTAATTGCAATTATATTTGAACACTTAAGATCTTTTTCTCCAAGATATTCCACGTCGTAACCCAACTTTGTAAATTCTGTCCCATCCAAAAAAGATAAATGTCTTTCATAAGAATTGCCATAAGCTTCTCCTTGTTCAGAAACTCCAAAGGGGCATCCAAGAACAACTACCTTCTTGCAAACCGATTCCAACTTCTTTAAAGTCTTTTCCAAATCTTTTTTCTCAATATGCTCTGGACCATGCCACCAAAAAATAACATCATACTTTTTTTTAGCAGGAAACTTAAAACTTCTAACATCTCCCAAGAAAACTTTTTCAATCCAAGAAAATCTTTTAAGATAATCAACATTCTCCTTAAATGCTTCAAGAACAGTTATCTGATAATTTCTTTTCCTAAAATCCGTCAGAAAATTCATTCTTTGCTTACTTGCTCCAACGTAAAGAATGCTTTCATAATTAAAGAGAGAAGGAACAAGTTTAGAAAAAATTGCTTCTATTTTCTCTTTTATCTTAAGTGCGCCCAAACTTCTTAAAAAAATAAGGTGCTCATTCAAATTTTTATTGAGTTTTTTTCTCTGAATTGCATGAATGTCTAAAAGTTCCCTGATGTTTTTTGCCTCTTCTTTTTGATTATGTTTAATCTCCAAAACCTGTGTATTAAAATTTTGCTGAACTCCAAAAATATTTTTTTGAATCTTTAGATACAATTCAACCATTATCCAAAAAGATAAAACAAACAAAAAAAGCACCCCCCCAATAAGAAGACTAAAATTGATTATCCTAAAAGAAACAAAAGTAAAAACTAGTAAAATAAGAAGCAATAAAACAACAAATACCCTAAATCTCTGTTTTGACGACATAAAACAAGCTATTGTTCCTTATTTATAAAGATTGTTTTACTGCAGTTCAGCACCCTAAATTTTTTATACTCCAAATTAATCACCTACTCATGAAAAAAATATATATCACTTGTATTGGGTGTGCTAGAAGATTGCTTGATGCCTCTAAACTAGAAAACTACTTTGAACTTAATGGGTGCAAAATCATGGACAAACCAGACAAAGCAAACATAATTATCTTTGTAACCTGTAGCTTCAAAGAGTTCAGAGAGAAACAATGTCTAAACATGATTAAAGACTTCAGAAAAAATAAAGCAGAATTAATTGTCCTAGGATGTCTCCCCGGCATATCAGATAAATTTAAAGAAACCTTTGAAGGGAGATACCTTTCCACAAAAGATCTAGATCAAATAGATAAATTCTTTCCCAAATTCAAAATAAAGTACAAAGACACCCCAACAATCAACAGCTTGCCAGATCCAGTACAAAAAACTCCACATCTACAAATAAGTTCAGGATGTTTAGGAAATTGCAGCTATTGTGGAATCAAAAGAGCAATTGGTAGTCTTAAAAGCAAACCAATTGAAATATGTAAACAAGAATATAAAAAAATGCTTGGCCGGGGCCACAGACAATTTATTCTCTTGGCAGACGATGTAGGGGCATATGGTTTAGATATAAAAAGTTCTTTTGCAAAACTTCTAGATGAACTCTCAGAAGTAGACAAGAGGCTTAAAGTTAAGTGGATAATTAAAGAACTCCATCCTCGCTGGGCAGTTAAATATGAAAAAACAATTACTAAATATGTAAAACAGAAAAAAATAAGTGGTCTTTTATGTGCAATTCAATCTGGATCAGATAGAATTTTAAAAAGAATGAATCGCTACCACAAGATAAATCAAATAATAAAAATTATTGCAAAATACCACAAGATAAATCCAGAAATGGAATTAGCCACACAAGTAATCATCGGTTTTCCAACTGAAACAGAGAAAGAATTTAAAAAAACTCTAAAAGCAATTAAAAAAATAGGATTTAATTCAGTATTCCTCTATCCTTATTCCAATATTAAAAACACTACCGCATCAAAAATGGAAGGAAAAATAGAAAAAGAAGAAATAATAAGAAGATTAAATATTGCCCAGGATTTCTTAGACAAACTCAATGTACGAAACCAGTGTGATGAAACCAAAACAAAAAGAGTATCAATTATTGGAGACTCCCATAGCAGAGAATTCTTTGAAATGATTAAAAAAAGATGCTTAATTTCTCGTTCGCACCTAAAGATAAAAAGTATCCCTGCGGCAAGTGCTCAAGGCCTAACAAACCCCCATTCAAAGATACAAGCAAAAGAACAATTTATAGCATTTCTCAAGAAAACTCCTCAACCAAATTATGTTTGCATAATGCTAGGAAATGTCGATTGCGACTTTGTTCTATGGTACAGAAAAAGAACACAAAACATAACAGTAGAAGAACAAATAGCAAAATCAACTCAAAATCTAATCCAATTCATAGAAAAAGATCTCGAATTTATTCCAAAAGAGAGAATAATCCTCTTGGGAGCAAATTTACCTTCTGTAAAAGACCAATACGTAGAAAAAGTTCTGGAAAAATACTCTTCATTCAAACCAAAAGAAGGAATAACTGGAAAAGAAGATAAAAACATAAAGATTGGATCTTTTAAAGAAAGAACACACATAACAAAAAAATTCAACAAAGAATTAAAAAAGCTTGCGCTCAAAAATAAGATAAAATATGTAGACATAACGAGGCAACTTAACAACCCAATTACAAATGTAGTGAAAAAAAAATACCTTGGGGAAAATCCTCATGACCACCACCTAGATTCAGAAAAAGTCGCTAAACTATGGGCAAATAAACTAAACAGAGTCCTTCATGGACTTTAAAGAATCAAGATATGCCTCAACAACTTTTGTGGGATCTCCTTGCCTCATAATTTTTCCATTTTCTAACCAAATTACCTCATCACAATATTTTTTTATTAAATTAAAATCGTGACTAACAATTATCACGCTTGCACCCCCCATTATTAATTCTTCTATTTTGTTAATTGCCTTTACTCTAAAATTAAAATCTCCCCCACTAATAAAAACCTCATCCAAAAGTAAAATATCTGGATTGTGATGTTTCATACAATAAATCCCAATTGCAAAATTTAACCTAGCCACCATTCCTGTTGAAAATTTTTTAACCCTCATATCTACAAAATTCTTTAAACCAGAAAATTCAACAATCTCTTCAAACCTTTCTTTAATATCTCTCTGACTCAATCCCATAATGGCCCCAAGCAAATAGATATTTTCCCTCATGGTTAATTGAGGCTTAAGTCCTTGTCCAAAACTAGTAAGATAAAGAAGTCTTCCATGAATGCTTATCTTTCCCTCATCCGCACTATATATGCCTGCTACGTTCCTTAAAAGAGTACTTTTTCCAGAAGCATTCTTCCCAATAACCCCAAGATTTTTCCCTGCTTTAACACTAAAAGAAACTTTGCTTAATGCTTTTATTATTTTTTCATCTTTTTTCCCAGAAAAAAAAGACACAAATTTTTCCAAAGCCTTTTTTGGAGTCCTCAATTCCACACAAAACTCTTTAGAGAGATCCTTAACAACAACTCGCTCAATATTCTTATCTATCATATCATCTCCGCAAATTTATTTTTATATTTCTCAAACACAAGTATCCCAACAACAAAAGTAAAAACACTAACCAAAAAAATAACAAAAAGACTCCAAAACCCAGGGAGAGCCTGATCTAAGATTATCGTTCTGGCAACATCAATAAAATAATATATCGGATTAAACAAATTCAAAGCATAAATCTTTGTTCCAGGCTTAATAATATAAAAAATAGGTGTAGCAAACCACAAGATTCTAACAATAACAGCCCAAACATTAGTTGTATCTGAAATATACGTTCCAATCGTAGCTAGAATAAATGCTATCCCTAGAACAAACAAAACAAAAAACAATAAAAGAGGCAGATAAAAAAACATTCCAACCAAACTACTCCCAAAGAAAAACAGAATAATCATAAAAACAATTACCTCAAAAAGATGTGAAAAAATAGATTGAAAAATAACTGCAACAACTAAAGCCTCATAGGGTATTTTCATTGACTTAACAAATTTAGAGCTGCTACTAATGGCATTTGTTGCAAAACTTGTAGAGCTCCTAAAAAAATTAAATAGAATTAAACCCAAAAGAAGGTACCCTGCATAATTATCTGTAGCAGTCAAATCAAAATTTACTCGAATCATAAGAATAATTATAAAAAGCAAAAGCGGATCAAGAAGATACCAAAGAATCCCAAGATAACTTCCTTCGTTCCTAATTTTAAATTGAGCCTTGGCCAAAGCAAAACTTAAGCCAAGCACGCCCTTCAATTTTTCCCACCCAATTTTTAAACTGCTCATATTTTTGAAATAATTATTTAATTTATAAAATTACTGATAGTCTAGATACTGTATATGAAATCCTGCAAAACCCCCAACTTCTGAATCCTTTATATTCTCATCCCATTTGGGGTAAGGTATTTTCTGAATCAATTTTCTATTAACTAAATCATATAGATAAAAATATTTTTGAGTGAGAAAAAATAAGGCTTCTCCATCCTCTGAAACTTCCATCGCAGAAATACGCAAATCATCTTCAGTCAAAATAATTCCCTTTCCAAATTTCAAATCTTCCACAACTCCCTGGACCCCAATATCCTCCCAATAAACTAGTTCCATTGTTTCTCCATCTATAATAATCAAACGATTAGGATACCCAAAGGTAACTATGTATGGCTTACCATTCTTTCGATAAACCTTGTGGGAAGTAAATCGATAACCAAAATCACATTCAAACTTCCCACAATATTCAAGATTCTTATTTCCTTTAATCAAATACTTATCTAAAACAGCTGGTTTTGGAAGAGCCACCCCGCATTTTTTAGAACCCAATAAATTATGATTAGAAATATAAATTGCACTTTCAACTTCATCAATTTCAAAATGTCCAGTAAAGGCCCCACTCGCAGGATAACATTTCAATGCTCCAGTATCCTTATCCATCAAAGCAACCTCTCCATTAATCATCTCATAATCTCCTTCTCTTAGAAAAGCTTCAACTTCTTTTTTATTCTCTGGCCCCTCTTTTCCATTTAATTTAAAATAAAGATCGTCAAGTATCTTTCCCTTGATGTTCTTACTCTTAATTTTTATTGTCTCTCTTTGCTCCTTTGAAATAAACAAAACCCCTCCAAGCTCAATTACTGTATGGGGAGCCTCAATTTCCCCTGCAATCTCTCCCACCTTTCTAATTTTTTTAAAGGCCAAGTCAGATTCATAAATAACAAGCTTAGATCCTTTTTCATCTTCTAAAATAAGAGAAAAATAAAATAACTTTTTATTGCTCGGACTTTTATAAACCGTACAACAAAAATCTCGTGCTTTTTGTGATTCATTTATCTGAAGGGAAGTTGAAGGAACATAATCTAAAATCTTATTTTTCAAATTAAGATGACAAACATAATTAGAGGGATGATAAGAAAACAGAGACATTTCATCTTCTGAAAGAGAAATAACAGAATGTGGAGATTTTTTTGCAATTGATTTTTTCTTCTCCTCAGAAAACTCCTTCAACTTATCAAAGTTACTTTCTTCATTAATAATGTATTTTATTGCTCCCTTGTTCAAATCAATTGTGGCATAGTTCAATAAAGTTTTTGAGCTATCTCTTTTTTCATCTAAACTAATAAAGATTGGCTTCTTAAACTTTCTTGAGATATCATTTAAATCAAGCTTTTGCTCAAATATTTTAAGTTTTAAAGAATCTTTTCCTCCACTTTTCAAGAAAATTTTACTCAACGCTCCAAATAATTTGTTCATTTTAAGTTAATTTTAAATACACCCCATACCTTAAAAATATATGTCTAATAAAAAACAATCTCAAGAAGGTTTAACAGTTAAAAAAGAAGAAAACCTTAGTGAGTGGTATACTCAAATTCTCCAAAAATGTGAAATAGCAGACATACGGTATAAAGTTAAAGGATTTTTAGTTCACCAACCTTGGGGAGTTCTTACTATGGAAAAAATGTATGCTCATTTTGAAAAAGTTCTTCAAAGAAAAGGGCATAAACCCTATTGGTATCCCACTGTAATTCCAGAATCCAACCTAACAAAAGAAAGTTCACACATAGAAGGCTTTACTCCAGAAGTTTTTTGGGTTACTCATGGGGGAAACACAAAATTTGAAGAAAAACTTGCTCTTCGTCCAACTTCAGAAACAGCTTTCTATCAAATGTGGAGCTTATGGATTAGAAGCTATAAAGATTTGCCATTTAAAACCTATCAAAGAGCAAATGTATTTAGATATGAAACAAAGGCAACTCGTCCGTTATTAAGAGATAGGGAATTTCACTGGATAGAAGCTCACTGTGCGCATGAAAAACAAGAAGATGCAATAAAACAAGTTCACGAAGATATGGAAACAACAAAAGAAGTTCTTCATGATATCTTTGGATTACCTTTTATCTTTTTTGAAAGACCTGCTTGGGACAAATTTCCCGGGGCACATAGAACATTTGCAGCAGATGTCTTAAATCCAAACGGAAAAGTAGTGCAACAACCTTCAACACATGTATTAAAACAAGAATTCTCAAAAGCATTTGATGTGACATTTAAAGATAAGAAAGAAAAAGATCAATATGCCTGGATAACCTGTTATGGTCCGGCAATATCACGAATTTTTGCAAGTGTAATAATCACTCATGGAGATGATAAAGGATTAAAATTCCCTTGGGATATTGCCCCAACCCAAGTTATGATTGTTCCTATTGGAGAGAGTAAAGAAGTTAATCAAAAAACAGAATCATTAAAAAAAGAAATCCAGAAAATAGCTTCTGTTGAGATAGATAACTCAGAAAAAAGACCAGGAGAAAAGTTCAATCACTGGGAAATGAAAGGAATCCCAATTAGAATTGATCTTGGTGAAAAGGACTTAGCTAAAAAAGAACTAACTTTATTTAGAAGAGATCTAGATGAAAAAATAGTGATCCCAGAAAAAGATTTGACAAAAACAATTGAAAAGATCTCAAAAGAATTTACAAAAAATTTAATTAAAAAAGCAGATAATATCTTCAAAGGAAGAATAAAACAAACAAAAAATATTGAAGAAATAAAAAAAGCAATTGAACAAGGAACAATTGCACAATGTGGATTTTGTTCTGTTGATAAAGAAGGAACTCCTTGTGCAGAAATAATTGAAAAACAAACAGGGGCAGAAGTCCGTGGAACAAAACTAGATGAAACTCAAAAACCAACAGGTAAATGCGCTATTTGTGACAAAGAAGCAAAGCACATTGTTTATATTGCTAAATCCTACTAAAAATATATTAGACACCAACCCCTAAGCTAATAGAGATTAGTGCATTCTTTCTATTTCAATTATTCTTGAACAAAAGCCATTAGCTCATTTTCCATAGCTAAAGTAGCTGCCATAATTTGGCCTAGCTCTTGCTCAACATATTCTTTTTCTGTCATGTTTTTTTCTCCTTTTTTCATTTATATTGTAATTATCAGCAGAATTCTAAAGATCTAAATCAACAAGAAACATTTCCTATCAATTCAGAATCAAAAGAACCTGACTGAATTAATAGGGTTTAATTTTAATAGTGCAGACTAGGCCAAACTTACTCCATTCTCTAGACTCATGTCTGCTTTTCATGATATATTAAACACTCTTTTCTTTAAATATTTTTCTATTATTTTGGAGTAACTAAAGAGGAATAAAAACTATTCTAAATTTGCTATAACTTTGTCTTTGAATTCTTCAACTTTATCTGAAGGCACAATTGCTCCAGAAGAATGCTTGTGGCCTCCCCCCTTTGCCCCCTCAAGGCCCTTAATAGAATTCAAGACTAATTTCTGAACATTTTGAGGTTTCCCTCTAAAAGAAAATTTCACCATAGCTTTCTCTTGAGTATAACCAATAACCAAAACAACACCAGGATTCTTGTACATTAACTTATCTGCAAAATGCTGACTCACACTCATTCCACCACCATAAGTAAACCACAAAAACTTTTTTTCATGATCAATCTTTTTCTCAGCCTTAATAACCAATTTATCAATAATTTCATTAATTTGATTATATTTTTCCAGCAAAACCTTTGTTTTTGCATTTTCTTCCAAAACCTCTGAAGGAAACTGAGCATCAATTAAAAATTTCTGAAATTTCACAACATTAGTTGTTGTATTTTTCAAACCAAAATTAAAAATATCAATTAATTTTCCCAATTTACATTTATAGCGGATATCGAAAGCTTCTTCATATTTACAATCAACTAATTCAGGATTTTCTTTTTCAAACTCTTTAAAAAAACCCGGCATCCGGACATCTGCAACAGCACCAACAGCTGCAACCCACATATCTTTTTTCTGTTGAGTAATTGAATAACACAACTCTGCAACAGATTCATTTTTACCACTTTCATAAAAAGTATTATAATAAAATTCCAAATTATCTAACTTAGGAACATCGTGATGATCAATAACAATAAGGGGCAAATTCATTTCATTCACACCATCTATAAATTCCTGAGTCAATTGCGGCTTATCTAAGACAAAAACATAATCTGCTCCCAGATGTCTTATTTTACTCAAATACATCTCAAGTTGTTCTCGAAAATTCTTAACAACAATTCCTTTCCCTTTTCCAATATACTTTGCAAGCAAAACAAAACTAGCAAGCCCATCTGCATCTGAATCATAAAAAAACACTGGATTCTCACAATTATCAAGATGCTCTCGAATTTCTTTTACTGATTTTTCTGATAACATAATTACTTCACTATTTTAACACTTTTAATTCTTCCTAATCAACAACTTCTGTCTCAATCTTCTTATACCCAAAAAAATCAGTTGTATAATTATATGCTCCTGCATTTAAAAAAACAATTTTATCTCCAACTTTTGGATCTTTTAACTTAACTTTATATCTAAATATATCATCACGTGTTGGAGAATTTCCTTTAATTAAAAAATAGTCCCCTTCTTCTTCCTCAGAAAGCTCATCTTCAACAAGCATCTTTGTTCCAGTTAAAACATTGTCCAGAGCACAATTATAAATTGTAGTATTAATAACAATATTTTGATCCTGGATCTGAATAATCTCTGTTTCAAGTTTCACAGCAGGAGCTGCAATAAATCTTCCTGGCTCAATTATTGTTTCAATTTTTTTTTCAAAAAGCCAACCAACAGCTTCTTTAATCTTATCAAAAATATAATTATCTGCTTTTCCAGTATAACTCCTATAATTAGCAGGCAACCCCCCACCTAAATTAACAAAATCAATTCTTCCCAAAACTTCTTCATCAAGTGAATCTTCTAATTCTTCAATAATCCCCCATTCTGAAGTGTTCTGGCTTTTTCTATGAATATGTACTCCAAATTTATCAATAAATTCATTCTCAGAAATCTCCTTAATCAACTCATTAACTTTCAAAGCAGGCATTCCATATACAAAATACTTACCTGTTCCAATTCTATGTTCCTGGAACTTCATTCTCAAACTTAAATTAATTTTAATTTTCAATACCTCCACAACTTTCAACAACTTTCTCAAATCAATTTCATTATCAACAACAAAATTTATTATTCCTTTTCCCAAAATAATTTTCAATTCCTCTTCAGTTTCTGCTTGAGTAAAAAAGCTAATCTTAGACTTATCTTTAATCATTTCAATCTCTTCAAAAGCATGAACTGAAAATTCACAATCCTCTACAAACTCTTGTAAAACATCTCCGACTTCATGATTTGTTTTATAACTATAACTAATCTCCAAGCCAAACTCTTTTAATTTATTATATTGGTCAAGAACTTTTGATTTTGAAAGGATAAATCTAGGATTCATCTTCCAAATTTCCTTCATCTTTTAATTCATCCAAAACACCACACATCATTAAAGGAAAAGTTATTGTAACATCTCCCTTAACAGTTGCAGCTTCTCCATCATCTTTGATCTTTCCCCAACTCTTAGCTTCTTGAGTTGTAGCTCCAGACATTGAACCAGATTGCGGAGAAGAAGTAGTCATATAAACAGCATAATCAAATCCTCCTGAAAGCAGAGCAGCAAAAACAGCATAGTGCTTTGAAATACTTCCTCCCAAACTAATCAAACCCTTTTTCTCATCAAAACTTAAATCACTAACAACTCTTTGCATATCTTTAATTGTATCCACAATAAAATCATCATGCTTTTGCTGAAACATAAATAATTGAAAACCAAAACTTGAATCTGCAATTCCAGGACAATAAATTGGAATATTATTTTTCGCAGATTGATACAAAATTGAATTATCATCATCCAGCATCAAACCAATCTCAGTCAAAAGTTCTGAAGTAATAATTCTTTTTTTCTTTGCATAAACTTTCTCAAGCATTTCATTCATCTTATCTTCAAACTTCATATAACTTTCATTTCTAATAACCAAATTTCCAATCCGATTCTCTCCTCTCTCATGTAAAGCAGTATCATCTACATTGAAATTTCTAATTTCAAACTCAGCTCCAAGAGATTTCATAATATCCTCTTCAATTGCCCCTGAAGTTGTAACTAAAATATTTGGAACCTTCAACTTACACAGCTGCGCAAAAAAACCCCTCAATCCAGATGTAACCATATTTGAAGTAAAAGTAAGAAAAACCTTAGCATTAGATCTCTTCATTTTCAAAACAACCTTAGAAGCCTCTGCAAGCTCAGCAGCCTGATAACCTAAACTATCAAAACCCCCAACAAGCTCTTTCACAGACATATTAGATTTCCAAAGAAAATCCTTGACTTTTTTAGCCATTGTAAATTAAAAGAAAACTACAGCTAGATTAAAAATTAGGTATTGCCCGAATTTCTACTAATCTTTCTGTTTCCATAATTTAGAAATAAAAAAAGTGTTTTTAAATCTTTTGAAAACATCTATTCAAGCATCATAATCTTTTTAAAGAGAAATGAACCAATAATATCACAATGAACAAATGGCTAGAACTTTTAATGGGTTTAATCCTAGTGATTGTTGCAGTTTTGGTTTGGGGGTATTCCGCACAGTGGGGAAACTTCTGGAACTTCGGAGCAGCAGCATGGACAGTACTTAAAGGAGGAATAATCTGGTTTGTAATCTTACTAGGTCTTCTTTTCTTAATGCTAGGGATCAGCGACCTAAAAGAGTGATTTAATTTTATTTTCTAATTCTAATTTTTTTTATTTCTATAGTTTAAACTAAACTTCGTAACTATCAAACATATTCCAAGAAAGTTAGCTCACGCCAAGACCTAAAAACATAAAGAAAAAGATAAAAATAATAAAGTTAATTTAATTAACTAGAGAAAGTAGTGCTAACACACCACCAAGAGCTACTAACCAATTAGTTGCAGTTCCTACATCCCAGAACGCAAAGATTATTGCTAATAGACCTCCAATACCTGCTGCCCATTTTTGCCACATTTTTTTAAACCTCCTTATAATTTAATTATAAATTTACTTAAACCTATGAATAAAAACAACTTTATAAAACTAACGTCTTTTACCTTCGATGCAATTTAAACTAACTTAAAACAGAAATCAACCACCCTTCAATTAGAGCAGCTAAAACTAATAAAGGAATCACCACAAAAATAAAAACCCTTAATCCTTCAACCAAATATTTTCTAAAGCTCTCCGCTTTTTTCTTTTCAAACAAAAAATTTCCTAATCTCAAACCCAACCCTAAAGAAATCCAAATTGCAGGCAATTCAAAAATTCCATGGGGAATAATTTTCCACAAAACAATCCAACCTTCTGCAGCAACAGTTATCTTTGCCACAAAACCAAGAAGATATCCATTAAACACACTAACCAAGAAAGGAACCAAGCCAAAAACAAATCCAAAGATAAATCCAATAAAACTACTTTGAACATTATTCAAAAAAAGAAAACTAGTTATTTGTGATTGATTCATCCCCTTAGTTGCCATTAAAAGTTCTTTTATTATTTTTAAAATCTGATCTTCAAAAACTTTTGGAGTTGGAGCAAAATAACCAATCAGGGCCAAAAGAAAAAACAAAATAATAATTATATAAATAAATTTACGAGATTCTTTGAGATAATCCCAACTAAGTTTATATTGTTCTTTAAAACTAAAATCTTTCTTGCCCCTTTTCTTTTTCATAACAAATAAAACTAAAATCTTTATTTAAATTTAACTAAATTTCTTACTTAACCAAGCTGTTTTTCTGGGAAACTTTTTTCTTAGGTAAAAACCATAAATCAATCCTACAACCAAGCCTCCGAAATGCGCAGAGTTGCCAATCGGAAGTGAAACAAACAAACCAATCAGGGCCAAAGGCACAATTGCAATAATCGGCACAAGCCACATATGAAGTTCGATAGGCATGGCAAACTTTCTCAACCTAGGACTAAAAGACAACATTGCAAAGATTTGTACTAAAATTAAAAGATTAATTAT
>Ga0257125_1001388_pt1 | contig 24964 bp, 13 predicted proteins | sample SI106_200metaG_FD_190183 | JGI IMG/M metagenome (GOLD analysis project Ga0257125, IMG submission 190183) | Marine microbial communities from Saanich Inlet, British Columbia, Canada - SI106_200 | ecosystem: Environmental > Aquatic > Marine > Inlet | place: Canada: British Columbia | collected... | reverse complement strand
GTTTCAGCCGGATGATAAATCCCTTGGCAAGTGGTGCTTCAAGACGTGGTCAAAAACAGGTTGTGATATCCGAATCGTCAGAGAATTAATGCTTTCTATATTCTATAAGATATTCAGAGAATAAATTCAATCGAGTTTTTTCCTGATTTTATCAAATTGAATTTTTTAATGGATTTCAGCCTGAATTATCAGCATTTTAACCCGTCATCCGGATTTACCTAATGGTGCAAAAAACCATGAAGCTCTCATATTCAAGATAAGATTATTCGTCGTGAGCCATGAGATCAAAGATCAACAACACGTATTTTACAAAGTTGATTGTCTGTTTGATGAATTAAATTTTCGTCATGGGCAAGATGCTGTGCTATATACTATGATAGTGAAAATCCTGGACTGTTAATAATAGTCTTGGCGTTAAAGTTCAAAGTCGGGGAAGCACATAGATAGACATAGTCTACAGTGGGAAATCTTCATGATACCAACGCAAATCAATACCGTTTTCCGATAGAAATCGAAGCCATATTTATGCAAGTATTTGTAACTTTTTGATTTGTAGAAAAAGTGATTACTGGAAGATCAAAGTATGGGTAAGAACTCAGAATTCATTACCCAATAATGATACATGAAATCTGGAACGTGCTAAAATAGTTCCATTGTTTTGGCTTGTTTAGCTCCCAAATGTGAGCTATATCTGAAAGCATGGATGTTACATTGGACGGTTACTATGAATATTCAACCGCTCTTCACAGTATAGGAGATAAACAGGCTTATGAGGTGTATAACTATAAAGCATATTTTTTGCCGGAAAATTGTTTCAGTATTTATCTTTTTTATATTAATGATATTTTTAGTTGTATCGGCTGATGCTGGAGAACAACAATGCATTGATGTATCTGGAAAGTGGACAGTGACTGACATTATTGATTTGTCAGGCTGCGGAGGCACTCAAAGTATTAAAAACTATATCATGGAAATTATTCAAAAGGATTGTAAAGTTAGTATAAAAGGTGAACCACAGAAAGGAGAGGTGATAGGTGCCGTAATCCACTGGTCTAAAATCACTATCCCCGGAGAGCAAGTTGGCAGTAACCTAATATTGGAAGATGCTGTTTCTCCTGTGAGTGGGAATAAAACAAACATGCATCGCAGGTGGACCTGGACAGATGGAACAAATTCCTGTCCGGGAACGGCTGAAGGGACTGCGATTAAACAATCGAGCAAAGATATAAAATCAGCCTTAACTGTCCCCGATAAAACTCATAGAGATCAGATTAATAAAGATGAAATGTTTGCGGACACATATAATGGTAACAGTCCTCTTCAAAACGATTATTTTATGCCGTTCAAAGGCGCAGGGCCGGCATTACACAAGTTTTCCGGCAAGCTGTCCATATCATCCACAAAAATGTCCCACAAAATATTATGGGCAGGTGAAAAAGTTGGCACATTTCCCGCATTTAAGGCAAAATTTTTTAGCTATAATGATCATCTCGTCCCTTTAGAGCGAAATATGCTTCTGAAAGGTGAAGACAGCACATGGAATATAATTCTGGCACCTGGGCGAATATGGACTGAACCCGATGATAAAGTTTATTCCCGTGCATCTTTCCCATTCACTCTCGTTCCTTCAGGACATAATTTCAGCCAAACACATAATGGTATCGCAACATTTCTGTTTAATGACAAACAAGTATCTGCACTTCGATTCCAGATCGTTCAGGAGGCAGCACCAGAGGAAAAATTCGATGCCTGGGGCCAGGCAGAGATGAAGTATTTACCCTCAAAGCTCCAAGACCAGATTGTTTTGACTCAGCAGTATGCAAAAGAATTGAAGGACCAGACACCCATCCGCGAATGGTCTGAGTTGGAGCAAACATATGATCCTGAAATGTTGGAAAAGATAGATGAAACAAAAAATCAAAAAAATATCACTTTAAGCGGTTTAATTATAGACGATGTTGTCTACGCTCGTCCCTGTCAAACGCGTTGGGGCGATTACCCGTACTGTGGTCAGATGCGACATGGTGTATATTCTATTTCAAAGTCTTTAGGTGCAATGCTATCGATGTTACGCCTTGCACAAAAGTATGGGGATGAAGTTTTTGACCTGAAGATTAAGGATTATATTGACATCGAAAGCAACCACGATGGCTGGAGCAATGTCACTTTTGGAAACATACTCAATATGGCTGCTGGTATTGGTAATGTTGAGCCTCGAAAAGTTTCAAGATATGTTGAAGAGGATTCATCGGCCCTTGGAAGAAGGTTTTTTAAAGCCCTGACTACAAAGGAAAAATTAAAGTTGATTGGGGCGTTCGGCAATTATCCATGGGAACCTGGTGAAGTCTTTCGTTACAGGACATCTGATACATTTGTCCTTGCTGTCGCAATGGACCGCTATATAAAAAGCAAGGAAGGTCCGAAAGCAGACCTTTGGAGCTTACTTACACATGAAGTATTCCAGCCCATCGGAATCGCACATATGCCTGTCCTTCGAAGCAAAGAGTTAAAAGGGGAGCGCGGTATTCCTTTGCTTGGGGGTGGCATGCTCCCAAACCTGGACGAAGTCGCAAAACTTGTCAAACTTCTTCGCAATGGCGGTAAGCATCAAGGAGAGCAACTCCTGAGTGCAAAAAAGCTTTATGAGGCCTTTGGTAAGGCAAAAGCATCTGGTCTTCCGACAGGATGGCAGCTAACACATGGGGAAACTTATTATAACATGTCGCTATGGCTGCATCCGTATAGATCAAAAAACGGCTGTCTTCTCACGATACCTGCGATGAGCGGCCATGGAGGTAATTACTTGATTCTCATGCCAAACGGTATTACTGCGTTCCGATTTGCTGACGGGCGTGAAGGCAGCCTTGGCACTTACGACAGTTCTGGCTTGAGAAAAGTAGCCGATTATATTAGACCGTTTTGTGAAAAGTAGACAAATTGGTTAACATTTAAGATTCAGATTTCCTGAGGCTTGCACAGTTTGTCCTTCTCCTTTGAAAGCCTTCTGTAGCTGGTGCAGAAATATTTCAGTTTCATAAGACTGGGCTTGCAAATAGGCAAGACTGGAAGAAGTAATGTGCGATGACCGGCTTCAAGCTGTGGGTGAGCCTTATAACTTTTAAGACTCATCTTCCCCAAAAAAATACCAACCACAATATCCGGTAATTTAATTTTTTCTAAACCATGGCAATGATAACCTTTCAAAAAAGAGAGCACTACTGGCTAAAATCTGCCCCTTTCAGGTTTTAAAAAGCCCCCCGGACTATCCCTGTCAGCCTTATGTTCAGAAAAATAGGATATTAAAATTTGAAATGGCTTACTTAATTCACATTGCTTTTGTTGCTGAACGCTGCATTTTAAAGGATCACCTCATCGTTTCAAATCAGACTGCGAACTCAATGGTATCGTAGTTACCTAAATTAATTTCTTTTCGCGCTTTCCATAGGTCAAAATTATCTTGCATAAGCAACCAGCTTTCAGGCGATCTGCCTAATACAACTGACAGTTTTAATGCCATAGCGGGTGAAACATCTGTTTTGCCATTAATTAACCTGCTTATTAATCCCGGGCTTACCTGTAATTTCCGGGCCAATTCATTTGATCCAATGTTGAAAGGGTCTATGTAGACTCTTTTTATAAATGCTCCTGGATGCATTGGGTTGTGTTGTTTGAGAGTCATTTTAATTTCTCCTAATGATAATCTTCATAATTGACCACATATGCATGGCCATCTTTAAACTCAAAGACGACCCGCGAATTACCACTGACATTCACCGCCCACAATCCAGCACGGTCACCTTTCAACGAGTGTAATCGCCAACCTGGGATATCCATATCTTCAATACAGAGTGCTGTGTGTAAAGCTTGCAATCTCTCCTCTAACCTTGGGGCATGTTGCGGATTTATACCAGCAGTTCCTCCAGTAGTAAAAAAGCGTTTTAATCCTTTATGCTTAAAGCTTTTAATCATAATATATAAAATATCACAACATCTACTGTTGCACAACGGTAAATGTAGCTTTTTCTGTTAAGACCAATTTGTGACTCCCAATCTTCCCGGTTATTTCGCTCTATTAGATAGCGCTTTTTCCAAGGTTATACCGGAATCTGGCGAGTACTACCCCGGAGAGCTTAAAAAAGGATAGCAAACTTTTAGTCAGACCCCTTGATAAAATTTATAGGCGTGGACTACTTTCTGCTTAGGTTTGATTATCGGGTTAAAAATTCCCCAAGACTTTCCCTGTAACTCATGTCCAGAAAAATGTTTATTCTTCAAAAGATTGAAACAGCAGAAATTTACCTAAAGGATATGGGAGCCGAAAAAATGAAGATGGTTTTAAGGACCTGGATTCGAATGTTGATACATTGTTGACACGTCGCCTTTTATGCCGTAGTATATTTACACAATGTTTAAACTTTTGAGGGAAATTGAAATGACAGAACTGGTTATTAAAAAATGGGGCAATAGCTTGGCAGCTAGGATACCAAAAGTAATCGCAGATATGATCCAGCTTGAAAAGGATCAGACCGTTACCATTGAGGCGAAAGAAGGCAGGATTATTATTACCCCGGTCCAGGAGAAAAAAAAATATACTCTTGATGAGCTTCTGAGCCAATGTGACCCTATGGCTGTTTCTTTGGATGCCGAGGACAAGGCATGGTTGAACGACAAGCCTGTAGGAAAGGAATGGTAATGGCTGAAAGAACCGGAAAAAAACAGTATATCCCTGAACGTGGGGATCTTGTCTGGACAGACTTTGACCCAGCAGCTGGTCATGAACAAATGGGACATCGGCTCGCCCTGGTCCTTTCTCCTGCGGTTTTTAATAAAAAAATCCTGCTGGCTCTGGTAGCCCCGGTCACAAGTCGGGTCCGGGGGCATGGTTTTGAAGTCACTCTAACCGGAGAAAAAATTTCTGGTGTTGTCCTCTGCCACCAGGTCAAGACAATTGATTTTATGGAAAGAGGTTTGAAGTTTGCTGAAAAGGCCCCGGCCTCAGTGGTAAGTGAAGCCCTGGCTAAAGTAAGGGCTATTGCAGCGGAATAGGGATTCAAAAATGAAACTTTCAAAGGATGAAAAAGAACTTTTGAAATCAGTTGAAGATAGGTGATGAACAAAATATGATTACAATCCCTACCCCTGAAAAATGATATGTGGGTTTTTTTCCATGGGTAGGGAAGAGGTCAGCGATCTGGAGTGTTGTTGATCAAGGGTTATTTTGTGCCGAAAATTTTATCCCCGGCATCGCCCAGACCCGGCAATATATATCCGATGTCATTGAGACAATCATCCACGCTGGCCACATAAATATCCACATCAGGGTGTTTTTCTTCCACTTTTGCAAGGCCTTCCGGTGCTGCCACTAAAAATAAACCTTTTATCGTTTTGCATCCAGATTCTTTAAGCAAGTCAATAGTGGCGATAAGAGTTCCACCTGTTGCAAGCATTGGGTCAAGAATCAAGGCTATTCTTTTTTCCATGGAGCTGGCTGTTTTGACATAATACTGTACAGGTTTTAAGGTTTCTTCATTCCTGTAAAATCCGACTACGCTGACCTTGGCAGATGGTATAAGATCAAACACACCATCCATCATGCCAAGCCCGGCTCTTAAAATAGGAACAATGGTGATTTTTTTCCCTTTAATTTTTTCAACCTCAACTTCTCCTGCCCAGCCTTGAATTGTTTTTTTCTCAGTGATAAGGCTTTTTGTGGCTTCATAGGTCAAAAGTCGTGCAACTTCACCGGATAAATCCCTGAAGTCTTTTGTGCTGATGTCTTTTTCGCGCATTAATCCTAGTTTATGTTTTATAAGAGGATGATCCTCTACAAATACAGTCATACTGCCTCCTTATAGTATAGTAATTTCCTTGATAAAAATCTGAATAAAAAAATGTTATTAAGAAACTATTAAAATCATTTGGGCTAGTCAAGTAAATAATCTTTGAGAAGTCTTATGTTGAATTATTTTCTATTTTATGCACAATAGAAGGGATGATTCAGGCACCTTATATATCCGTTGCAGTATCCCTTCCAGTTATGAAATCTTACACTTACGAAGTCCCGGATCATCTGCAGGATTTTTGTTCCCCTGGAATGAGGGTGCTGGTACCCTTCGGCAATAGGCGGGTGACAGGATATATCATTTCCGGACAGGAGAGTTGTAAAGGTTTTAAGACAAAAAAGATTCTTGATGTATTGGACGATCATCCATTGTTTCCTGAATCGGAAATATTATTTTTTAAGTGGATTTCAGATTATTATATTCATCCCCTGGGTGATATGATTAAGGCGGCACTTCCAACAGGCCTAGACCAACATGATGTCTCCTGCGTTTTTGTTACACAAAAAGGTCAGGATCAATTGAATGCAGGCAAGCTTACACCCGGAGAAGAACAGGTTGCCCAATTTATATTGCAGCGCAAATCCTGCACGTTGAAACAGGTTTTGAAAAATAGTAAAAATAGTGTGATCAATGCCCTGGTGCGCAAAATGGAAAAAGGGGATTTGATAAATATTTCAGCAGTATTGAAAAAAGATGGTGCCAAGGTAAAAAAAGAGAAATTTATCCTTCAGGGTGATGGTTCTATAACAGACATTGCCATGTCAAAAAAAAGAAAGAAACTTTTATTGCTGGTTAAAGAAGCAAAAGAGATCTCCCTGACCGGATTAAAAGTGCATATCCCAACGGCACCGGCATTGATAAAGCCATTGGTCAAGGCCGGATACATAAAGGTTATTGAACGCCAGGTTTTCAGGGATCCTTTAGGGGATCCTGTTGAGCCTGATACCCCGCCAAAATTGACAAAAGAACAAAGAAAAGCAGTTAAAAGGGTACAGGAAAATTTGGTCAAAGGATTTACGCCTTATCTTTTATCCGGTGTAACGGGCTCAGGCAAGACTGAAGTGTATATGCGGCTTGTAAGCGATGCCGTTGAAAATGGAAAGAGTGCCATAGTGCTTGTGCCGGAAATATCTTTGATTTCCCAGACGGAAAGGCGGTTCAGGGCAAGATTTGGAGAGAAAATAGCAGTTATTCATTCTTCATTAACCAAAGGTGAGCTTATAGATCAGTGGCGTAAAATTGCATTAAAAAAGGTGAACATTGTCATTGGAGCAAGATCTGCAGTTTTTGCACCATTTGAAAATATCGGGCTCATTATTGTGGATGAAGAACATGATACCTCTTACAAGCAGGAAACAGGTTTAAGATATAATGCAAGGGATCTTGCCATAGTCCGGGGAAAAATGAATGCCTGCCCCGTGATTCTGGGGTCAGCCACCCCATCAGTACAGTCCTATCAGAATGTTGTTTTGAAACGATTCGAGGAATTAAAACTTGAAACACGTATCAATCAATTCCCATTGCCAAAGATAACCCTTGTGGATTTGAAAAAATATAAAGATGCCAGAGGGTATGACAGAATCATAACACCACAGCTTTCAAAAGAGATCAGAAATTGTCTGGATAACGGGCATCAGGCATTGATTTTTTTAAACAGGCGGGGATTTTCAACATTTCCCGTGTGTAGAGATTGCGGAAAATCTTTATCCTGTAAATATTGTGATGTAACCATGACCCTGCATAAAGGGCTAAATGTTTATCAATGTCATTTTTGCGGATATAACAGGCCCATTAACACCAAATGCCCTTCCTGTAAATCATCAAAAATAAAACCATTGGGGTTTGGTACTGAAAAAGTTGAATCCATGATGAAAGCCATGTTCCCTGATGCAAGGCTTGCAAGGATGGACCAGGACTCGACAAAGAGAAAAGGGGCCACCATAAAAATATTAAAAAGTATCAGAAACAGGAATGTTGATATTATTGTGGGAACCCAGATGTTAGCAAAAGGCCATGACTTTCCCTCTATTACACTGGTTGGTGTGATCTGTGCAGACCTGTCTCTAAATCTTCCGGATTTCAGGGCAGGGGAGAGAACCTTTCAGGTGCTTGCCCAGGTGGCCGGTCGGGCAGGAAGAGGACAAACCGAAGGCAAAGTGATTATGCAGACCTATAATCCTGACCATTTTATTATTGAAGCCGCTAAAAAACAGGATTTTATGGAGTTTTTTCAAAACGAGGTGCCCTATAGAAAAGCATTGATGTACCCGCCTTTTTCACGAATGATCCAATTGAAAATTTCAGGAACCAACTCTGAAAAAGTAAAAGACTATGCCGCCCTGGTAGCCAGGGTTCTAATATCATTGCTTGAAAAAAAAGAAAAACAAAAGACAATGGTTCAGATTTTAGGGCCCATTGAGGCGTCCATACAGAAAATTTCCTCACGATTCAGGTGGCAGATACTTGTGAAAAGTCCTTCTTCAGCCCTGGTTAACGGCCTTGTAAAATCCATGATGGACCATCCTAAAATAACACTTAAATCAGGAATCAGGCTGGTTGTGGATGTTGACCCGTATTCTTTAATGTAGTTTGGGTTTTGCAAAAAAATGCATACCAGAACTCAGAAGCCGGTCTGGTTTTATTTTTCTGTAGTAAAAGATTCCAGCATCTTTATCAGTATAGCTTTTTTAATGGGCTTGGAAAGGTATTCACTACATCCTGCATCCAGACATTTCTGCCGGTCTTCCCTGAGGGCATGGGCAGTCAGGGCTATGATGGGAGTTTCTTTTTTGCCCTGTTTTTTGTCCCATTCTCTTATTTTTTGGGTGGCGATATATCCATCCATGACAGGCATCTGCATATCCATGAGAACAATGTCAAAGGGCTGGGTCATGTATTTATTCAATCCGATCTGTCCATTTTCAGCCATTTCAATTTCATGGGGTAAAGACTTCAAGTATGCCTTGATCACAAATCGGTTTTCATCTGCATCGTCCACAACCAGGATCTTCAAGGGTTTTATTTTTATCTCCGAGGGTTTGGAAGACTGCTGATCCCGTTGTGGTATGTTATTGATTTTTTTAGCCAGAGCCTTTTGAATGGTTTCCTTGAGTTCTTCATGCTTGACCGGCTTGATCAGATAGTCCATGATTCCGACTTCTCTGGCCTTAGAAATATCCCGGCTTCTCTCATCCGAGGTCAGCATGATTATTGTATGTTTTAAAATACCATTTTGACGTCCTGCCTGCCGGGCGGTTTCAAGCCCATCCATTTCAGGCATCCTGCTGTCCAGCAGGATCAATTCAAATGGATTCCCATCATTTTTTGCTGATTCAATGGCTTCAATCCCTTGCCTTCCACTGGACACTTCCTTGACGATAGCTCCCCAGGATGAGAGTTGTTCCATTAAAATCAACCGATTGGTAGCATTATCATCCACCACTAGAACATGAATTCCCTTAAGCGTCTTAAGTCGGGTTGTTGTTTGGGGTATAGGCTGGAATGCGGTTTTTAACTCTATTGTAAAATAAAAAGAAGATCCTTTCCCTTCCATGCTCTCCACCCAGATTTTGCCGTTCATCATGTTAACAATTTGTTTTGAGATTGTCAGGCCAAGTCCAGTACCTCCATAGGACCGGGTGGACGAATGATCCACCTGGGCGAAACTTTCAAAAATATTTTCCTGGCGGTCTTTTGGAATACCGATTCCCGAGTCTGTCACGGAAAATAATAATTGAATTCCATCTTTATTAACCCCATGAACCTTTGTTTCCAGAACTACTTCACCTTTATGGGTAAATTTAATGGCGTTGCCTAAAAGGTTGATGACTACCTGTCTGAGCCGTATCGGGTCTCCATTGACAAAGTTTGGAACATCCGGCCTCATGTGGCAGAGAAGTTCCAGGCCCTTTTCATGGGCATTGAGTGCTAAAATCTCGCAGGCTTTTTCAATGACCTCTCTCAGATTAAAATCGCTTTCTCTTAATTCAATCTGCCCGGCCTCAATCTTTGAAATATCCAGGATATCATTAATCAAATCCAAAAGACTCTGACCCGCATTTTGAAAAATTTGGACATATTTTTTTTGTTCCCTGTTTAAAGTACTTTCCTTGAGCAGGTCTGCCATGCCCATAATGGCGTTCATAGGGGTCCGGATCTCATGGCTCATGGAAGCTAAAAACTGGCTTTTGGCTAAACTCGCCCCCTGGGCAAATTCCCGTTCCGACCGTAGTACCCGAATACGATCTGCCAGGGCAAGCGACAATAGGACTCCTTCCAGGGCAAAACTAATATCTAAAAAAGCAATCATGGATGACGAATAGGAGATAAGGTTCTCAATGAAAAGGGTATAGTACACTACCGAGAAACTGGGAAAAATTGTACTTATTAAATAAAATTTTGCTGGGGAGAATCCTTTTTTCCATACAACAAATCCCATACCGCAAAAGAAAATCGTTGAAAAAAAGATCATGAGATCCAGCATTGGAGCCCATATTACCAAGTTTGCCCACGTGTACATCACTGCCAGAAAAATATTAAAAAAAACAAATATGATAACGATTTTATCAATTCTTGGTAAAAAAGTCTTAACCTGGAGAAAAGATCTGACAAAAAGGGTATACCAGAAAAGGCAAGTTACGCCGAACAACAAACTGATCCGGTTATACTTGGTGATGTCCTCAATATCCAAAAGGCCGAAAATAGTCGGATTGTTCAAGCTATAATGAAAGACACAGGTGAAAAGAATATAAAAAATAAAATATAATGCACTTGTATCCCTGAGTACAAAAAACAGGCATAAATGGTAAATGGCCAGGGCCAGCAGGGCTCCGTAAATGAGGTTGAAAAAACTGATATCCCTTGTCCAGTTATTCATATTCTGAATTTCATTGACAATTTTTAAAGACAGAATCACTTGTTTTTGGGATTGGATTTTTATGTAAAGGGTTGTGGGGCGGTCCAGATTCCCCGGGAGCATGAAAAAAGGTTTCAATCCGGAATTGCGGCCCATAAAATTTGGAATAATAGGCGCCGCAGTTGTTTGTATAATCCATTTTTTTTTACCAGATGGTCCTATCTCCGGTATATAGAGAGTAAAATGGCCGGGAAGTAAAGCCCCTGGATTCAGAATCCAATTCTTAGGGTTTTGTTTGTCCTCAGGGGCAACCTGTATGTTAAACTTCAGCCAGACTGCCTGAGATACGCCTTCCAGGTTTAGTGTCCGGGTTCCTAAAAATTCAAAATCCAGTTCGGGCTGGGAATCAGCCACATCCTCAATGGTCAATGACCCTTTCGGATCCTTTAGAACACCGACATAGGGTCCCAGGAAATAAGATTTTTCGGCCCGGTCAAGGACAAGAGTTTTGTCCGAGGAAAAAGATTGGGTGGGTACTACAAGGGAAGCACAAAATAAAATGAAAACAAGCAGGCATATGATATTTTTTTTAAGGAGAATCTTCATGGGGGAGTCCTTATTTTTTTAATAGCCGCTTGATTCTTGCCAGCAGCCTTGCCTTTTGTATTGGTTTGCTGATCCAGTCGTCAGCACCCATGGTAAAAGCATCTATTTCAGTTTCTTCTGCCTGGGTTGCAGTTAACATAATCACGGGAATTTTCGAAACCCTGGAATTGGCTTTTAATTTTTTTATAAAATCAATTCCATTAATCCCAGGCATTTCATAGTCCACCAGAATCAGGTCGGGCGGATGTTCAAAAACCTGGTTCAGCCCATCTTTCCCATTTGATACTTCAACCACCTCGTAAAATTCGTTTGTCAATATTTTTTTAACAATTCTCAAAATGGCTTCGTCATCATCAATCACCATGATACAATCTTTTAGACTCAATCTTTGACTTTTATCTAAAGGCAGGATCAAATCCGAAACCGGTTCACTGACTTTTCCGGGCCGTTGTGGTAATGACGAAGGCTTTTTACCTTCTTTGTTTTCTCCGGGCGGGGCGACCCTGATCACTTCATCAAGAGTGGTTAGTCCAGCAACTGCCTTTTGAAATCCATCTTCAGTAATTGACTTCATGCCTGACATCCGGGCAGCGTAAAGTATATCGAAATCCTGGGCTTTGGCCATGATCATTTTTTTAATATTTTTGTCAATCACAAGCATTTCATAAATCCCAATTCGTCCTGAATACCCTGAACCCCTGCAGCCTGAACAACCTTGGCCACGTTTGAAAATATCTGGATTTTTCCTGGGAAACCCGGACAGTATTTTTTCGGGTACCCGGTCTTTCCGGCTGCAAGTTGTATGGATTTTCCTGACCAGTTTCTGGGCAATCACGCACAGCAGAGATGAAGTAATCCAGAAAGGTTCAATCCCCATATTTACAAGCCGGGTCACAGCAGAGATAGCATTGTTTGTGTGCAGAGTACTGAGAACCAGGTGTCCTGTCTGGGCAGCCTGGAGTGCAATGGCTGCTGTTTCCTCATCTCTGATTTCGCCAATCATGACAACGTCCGGGTCCTGGCGTAAAAGAGATCTTAACCCTTTGGCAAATGTCATGCCAGCGGCTGTGTTGACATGAACCTGATTTATCCCAGGCAGTGAGTATTCTATAGGATCTTCAATTGTTACTATATTGATTTCCGGGGAGAAAATATATCCCAATGCTGAATACAAGGTGGTGGTCTTGCCGCTGCCTGTGGGACCTGTTATCAGGACAAGGCCTTTGGGTTGCTTGAGTAGAGCCTTGAAACGGTCGAGCTCTGGTTTTCCCATGCCCAGATTTTCCAAAGGTAATGTCAGACGAGCTTCCAGAATCCTGATAACGATTTTTTCACCATAATAGGTGGGCAAAGAAGAGATACGCAAGTCAAAGGGCCGTTCCATAACCTTTATCCTTGCACGGCCGTCCTGGGGGATCCTGCGCTGGGTTATATCCAGGTTGGTCATGATTTTTATTCTGGATACCACAGAGGGATGGATTGTTTTTGTAAAAGACATAACGTCCCGCATGATCCCATCCACCCGAAATCTTATAACAACCTCATCTTCCTGGGGTTCAATGTGGATATCGCTGGCCTGCTCCTTGATGGCATTGGCAATAATTCCATTGGTGAGCTGCCGTACAACACCGCCCTTAGCTGCTCTTTCAAGATTAGTAAAACTGATATCATCCTGGTCGTCAATAGTATCCATGACCTGGATTTCATCTGCAGTGGTGTCCTCCCCTGAGAGGTCATATTCCTGGGTTTCAAGGGGTGGAGAGTGATACCGCATAAGGAAATCAAGGATGATCTTGCTTTTTTCAATGGCGGGTTTTGTTCGGCATTCCGTGATAAAAGCCATATCCTTAAGGGTCTCATAGTCAGTTGGATCGGCCATTGCCACCCATAGGGATTTGTCCTTGAATCCAAGGGGAACTACATGATTCTTGTAACAGAAATCAGCTGGAATAAGATCCAGGATTTTTGGGTTGATTTTTTTTGATGCAAGCCCTGCTTGTGGGATTCCCAGCTGGCGTGACAATACCTGGAAGATATCATCCTCTGTGATCAGGTCCATTAGGATGAGGGTAGCGCCCAATCGGTTTTTTTTCTTTTTTGCTTCAACCAGTGCTTGATCAAGTTGTTCAGGGGTAAGAAAATTTTCCTGAACTAGAATTTCCCCTATTTTTTTGCGTTTCATAAAAAAGACCCAATGTACAGGAACGTGGGTTAATCGGAAATAATTTCTACTCTATCCATATAATCTGCCAGCAATGCTAATGTCCGTTTCATAGCAGGGGTATCATTGTTTTTTGCATCTAATTCAAGTGTTTTCCCAATTTCCCCGGCCTGATCAAAACCAAAACTTTTAGCACTGCCTTTCATACGGTGACCTATGGTCTGTACGGACTGTATATCTTGGGTATCGACAGCTTCCCGGGCAGCATGGAGATATTCCACGAGTTTTCCCTTGTACCAGACTGCCTCATCTGCAAGGTCTGGATCAGGTGTGATCTGAATTGTTCTATTTGTCATCTGAATTTCCTCCTTATATCGAAGAAACCTTCAAATTCTTGTATCAATTCAAATTTAAAAAATCAATTAAAACCTTTAGGTGCTTTATTGCTTAAGCAGATAGTATATTTGTGCACCATCCCTGGCAAGGCGACAAAGAGTGACGAGTGAGGCGTATAAGTCATACTCCGCAGGGAGGAACGACCGCAGTCAACGCAGCATGTGGTACCTTGATGGTGGATCAGGGTTTTATATTTTGGTTGACAAAAAGCAGGTTCCATTATAATGCCCATACAAGGGCGAAAGCCTTTCTAATTTTTACTATTTATTTTTTTTAGCTGACCAATGCTGCCATATTTAGGAGTGGATCTTTTGAGAAAAAACTACTGAATATTCCGGGATCATTTAAAACATATAAAAGGTAAATTCGATGAAAAAAATTCAGGGATTTACAATTACCGGGGAATTGTACCGTTCACAAAGAACGATTGTCTTTCGGGCTGTCAATGATGACGACAACACACAGGTAATTTTAAAAACATTGTTGAACAAACATCCGTCCCCTGTGGAAATAGCAGGTCTTCAGCATGAATACCTTTTGACAAAACAGGTCAAAGGCGCCGGTATCGTCCAGACTTATGGCCTTCAAAAATACGGGAACAGCCGGGTAATGGTGCTGGAAGATATTGGGGGAAAATCACTGAAAATTCTTCAGCATAAGCCTAGTACTTCCAGTCTCGTACCACCTACCTTGTCACCCATTTCCTTGAATATCTTTTTTGACCTGGCACTGGGGCTGGCTAAAAGTGTCGGTGAAATTCATCGTCACCATGTAATACATAAAGATATCTGCCCCCCAAATATTGTATGGAACCGTCACACAGGGCAGATCAGAATCATTGATTTTGGTATTTCAACCAAGCTTTCCCATGAACAGCAGGATTTGAAGTCCACGGCCATGTTGGAGGGATCTTTTCCTTATATGTCGCCGGAACAGACCGGCCGGATGAATCGAGAAGTTGATTACCGCACAGATTTTTATTCACTTGGGATTACCTTTTATGAACTATTAACCGGTTCATTGCCGTTTCAGGCTGAAGATATCATGGGATGGGTACATTGTCACATAGCTAAAAAACCGGCAGATCCCTGCTTTATGAATCCAGATATACCAAAACCCCTGGTACAGATTCTGGAAAGGCTTATGGCAAAAAATGCAGAGGATCGTTACCAGAGTTCAAAAGGACTTGGCCGGGACCTTGAAGAAGTCCAAAGCCTTTGGCAGAAAAAAAAGGCTATGGATAAATTTATTCCCGGCCGGTTTGATATATCTGAGAAATTTCAGATTTCCCAGAAATTATATGGCAGGGAAAATGAAGTCGCTTCATTGATGGAGGTTTTTGAGGATTCTGCATCTGGTAACACCCGATTTGTACTGGTGGCTGGATATTCCGGTGTTGGAAAAACCTCCCTGGTGAATGAAGTCCATAAATCCATCGTGGAAAAGAAAGGGTATTTCATTAAAGGAAAATTTGATCAATTCCAGCGCAACATACCCTATAGTGCATTGTCCCAGGCCTTCAGGGATTTGACAAGACAATTGTTTGGAGAGCCAAAGGAGCATCTGGATCTTTGGAAAAAAAAGTTGAAAAAAGTTCTTGGGATCAATGGTGGCATTATCTGCGATCTTGTGCCGGAGCTGGAACAAATTATCGATAAACAGCCCAAGATTGAACCCCTCAACCCAACGGAGGCCCAGAACCGTTTTCAGATAACCTGCCATCATTTCATCAGTGTATTTGCCAAAAAAAGTCATCCCCTGGTGATCTTTCTTGATGACCTGCAATGGAGCGATATCCCCACCCTAAAGGCGGTTGCCGGATTGTTGAGAAGCACTGAAAAATTATCATTACTCATTATCGGTGCTTATCGGGACAATGAAGTTCATAAAGGTCATCCCCTGATGATTGCCCTGGATGAAATCCAAAACGAGAATGCCCAATCCAACAGGCTTTTGCATCAATTATTTTTAAAACCCCTTGAAACACCCGTTGTCAACCATCTCCTATCCGATACCCTTCACTGCGAAACGGAGCAATGCAGTTCCCTGTCTGATTTGATGTATCTAAAGACCAACGGGAATCCATTTTTTCTCAATGAATTATTAAAAAAACTCTATCAGGAAAAATCATTGAGGTTTGTTCATGAGAGGGAAAAGTGGGACTGGGATCTTGAAAAAATCCGCAATATGGCTATCAGTGAGAATGTGGTGGATCTAATGATAAAACGCCTTGAAATTTTATCGCAGGAGACCTACAAATCTCTTCAGATTGCATCCTGCATTGGCAATTATTTTGATCTTAAAACCCTTTGCTTGATTGAAGAAAAGCCTTCCTATAATGTTGCCCAAAGTTTGTGGCAGGCGGTTCAAAACCAGCTCGTTATTCCTCTGGATGATCAATATCGCCTGGTTCAGGCCAGTGCAATTGATATTGATGAAGTCGGTAATGATAGGGATGGATCACTGTCTGTTGTTAAAGATTCCACATGGTTGTTTGAAAAAGGTATTGATGACGTTGACGTTGGCTTCAGGTTTCAACATGACAGGGTGCAGCAGGCTGCCTATAACCTGATATCCAATGATAAAAAAGCCCAATTCCACCTGAAGATAGGCCGGTTGCTCCTGGAAAATACTGCTGAACCGGATTTGGAAGAAAACCTGATTGACATTGTCCGGCATTTGAATGAAAGCCGTGACCTTATCGTGGATCGGCTGGAAAAAGACCGTCTGGTTAAATTAAACTTCATGGCAGGGAAAAAGGCAATGTCATCCATTGCTTATCGACCGGCCCTGGCATATTTTTCCATTGCAGTTGAATGCCTGCCTGCAAATTCCTGGGAAGAGAACTACAGTCAAACCTTTAAGATTTTTAAGTCTTTTTCCGAATGTTCCTATCTTTGCGGTGAGTTCAATTCCGGGGAAAACTACAGCAATGCTTTACTCAACCATGCCCGAACTTCTTTTGAAAAAGCAGATATACATCGCATGCGCTTAATTTACTATACTATTATTGGAAACCCTGACGCTGCCATTGTACAGGGCAGGAAGGGGTTACGTCTTCTGGGTATGAGGATTCCGGCAAAAGTAACTCAAATGACGGTGTTAAAGGAAGCAATGGTTGCCAAATGGTACCTTGGAAAACGCAATATTTCCGATCTTATCCATTTGCCGGTGATAAATGATCCTGAAAAGAAAATGATTCTGGACATCTTGATGGAACTTGGACCGGCCGCCTATACGGCAGGCAATAACAATCTTCTGTCATTGTCCGCGATCAAACTGGCCCATTATTCCATACGTCATGGTAATGCACCGGCTTCTGCGTTTGGGTATCCATTTTACGGCTTTATCCTGGGGTTTGTATTCAATGATTTTAAATCTGGGTTTGAACTGGGGAAGCTGGGCCTGGAACTGAGTAGAAAATTTGACAGCAAAAATATTTATTGCAAGGCATTGGTGGTGAATGCGATTTTTATATACCATTTTAATCGTCACTGGAGAACATTGATACCAGAGCTTCAAAAAGCAATTGAAGCCGGGATTCAGACCGGCGATTACCGGTATATGTCATATGCTGCAATAGTGCTGCCGATCTGGGGTATACAGTCTGATATTAAAGAGGCAGTCAGACAGGTGGAAAAGACCCTATCCATAATGTCCGAGACAAATTATCATAGTTTTGCAACCCTTGCCGAAATTATCCAACAATTTTTACTGAATCTCCAGGGTCATACCACCCATTATAACACTTTTGACAGTCATGGGTTTGAAGAAAAAAAATTCCTGGAAAAAATAAAAGATTTTCCATTAAGTCATACATTTTTTTATATTTACAAACTCTGGCTCTGTTTTTTATATGAAGATGCGGTTGGCGCCCAAAAATATCTGGGCCTTGCTGATAAATGGATTTCAGCACTTGTATCGGCAAACCAGAATGCAGATTTTTGTCTGTTTGCTTTTTTGACAACAGCCCGCCTGATGCCAAAAATGGGATTGAAGAATAGAATTTTTGCATGGTTCCGGTTGAGAAAAGAGCTTCGGCAGATGCGGATATGGGCTGATCACTGCCCTGACAATTTTCAACATCGACGGTATATGATGGAAGCTGAGATGGCAAGGTTGTCAAACAAACATGGCCTAGCGCAAAAACGATATAGCCAGGCTGTTAATACTGCCAGAGAAAGCGGGTTTCTCAGTGATGAAGCACTGACCAATGAACTTGCGGGCCAATATTATCTGATGAATGGCAATGAACAGGTTGCCGGTTTTTACATGAGATCTGCCCATACCATTTATACCCGATGGGGAGCATCTGCCAAGGTAAAACAAATGGAAAAACACCATGGTTATCTCATGGCAGATAAAAAAGCTGTGGAAGAAGGGGATACGGATCAGGTGGTATCTGATTTGAGTTCACAATCATATATATCTTCGGATGTATTGGATTTGAATTCAGTCATAAAAGCCTCCCAGGTGATTTCAGGCGAGATCATCATGGAAAAACTGCTTAAAAATCTAATGCTGATTCTTATTGAGAATGCCGGTGCCCAGAAAGGGGCCTTGATTTTGAGTGAATCAGATAAGCTGGTGGTTCATGCCAGGATAATAGCGGGTGAGGATAAAATAGTAGAATTAAAGCCTCAGCCCCTTAAAGACAGTAAAGATCTGGCCATATCCATTGTCCAGTTTGTAAGCCGCAGCCGGGAAAGTGTGGTGTTGAATTCCGCGGCAAGGGAAGGACAATTTGTTCAGGATGACTATATCCGGGCAAACAGACCCTGGTCTGTCCTGTGTCTCCCCGTGATTTACCTTGGCGGAATAACTGGAGCTCTGTATATGGAAAATAACAGGGCCAGGGGGGCATTCACACCAGACCGTGTCAGGGTTTTGCAATACCTGGCTTCCCAGGCTGCGATTTCCCTGGAAAATGCAAGGCTGTATAATCAGCTTCAGGAATCAAACCAGAAATATCACAGCATCTATGCCAATGCAGTAGAGGGGATTTTCCAGTCTTCCCCGGAAGGGACCTTTATCAGTGCAAACCCCACAATGGCAGATATTCTAGGCTATGAATCTTCTGAAGATTTAATCAATAATATAAAGGATATTGGAAAAGAGCTTTACGTAGACCCTGAAGATCGAAAATTATTTCGCAGCACAATTGAAAAACAAGAAAAAATCATAGAATTTGAAACACGTTTTTATCGAAAAGACGGCAGCATTATATGGATATCCAACAATGCCCGGATTGTTCGGGATTTAAAAAACAGGGTGTTGTATTATGAAGGTTCATTTTTGGATATTACAAAAAGAAAGCAGGCCCAGCAGTCATTTGAAGAGACCATGGAGCGGTATCAGCTTCTCATGGAAGCATCTCCTGATCCCATTACAGTTTATGATCCAAAGGGGATGGTTACCTACGTAAATCCTGCATTTATAAATACATTTGGTTGGTCTTTTTCTGAGCTGCTGGGCAAACAGCTTGATTTTGTACCAGTGCATGAGAAAGATAAAACAGACAGGGCTGTGGCACAGACCCTTGCCGGAGAAAAGGTGTTGATTGAAAGCCAGAGATTGACAAAACAGGGAATACTTTTGGATATCCTACTCAGTGCGGCCCGGTTTAATGATCCGGAAGGGAATCTTGCCGGGATCATTGTTGCCTCCCGGGATATTACGGCAAGGAATCGTTCGGTAAAACTGGCACAGGATAAACATGCAGCAGAGGCAGCCAATGAAGCCAAAACACAGTTTCTGGCAAGTATGAGCCATGAGATCAGGACCCCGATGAACGCAATTCTTGGAATGGCGGACTTGCTCTGGGAGACACCATTGGATCGGGAACAAAAAAAATATGTGAAGGTGTTCAAAAGAGCCGGGGAGAATTTACTGGGTATCATCAATGATATTTTGGATATCTCAAAAATAGAGGCCGGGCAGGTAGAGATGGAGATGGTTCCCTTTAACCTTAAGATCCTGGTTAAAGGCATTTGTGAGATGATGACAATTAACGCCAGTGAAAAAAATCTGGAGCTTGATTACCGATTGCACCCGGATGTACCAATTGCCCTTTTGGGTGATCCGTCCAGATTGCGCCAGATTCTGGTAAATCTTATGGGAAATGCCATAAAGTTTACCCATTCAGGCCAGGTAACCCTGGAAGTAAAAATAAACGGAGACCCGGCAGAAAAAAAACCCCCAGACACAGAGGATTTGCAATTTGTTGTAAAGGATACGGGTATCGGCATCCCAAAAAAAAAGCAGGCCTATTTATTTGAACGATTTACCCAGGTGGATTCTTCCACTACCCGGGAATACGGTGGTACAGGCCTTGGTTTGAATATCTGCAAACATCTGGTGGAGATGATGGGCGGACAGATCAAGGTGGAGAGCATTGACGGTAAAGGTTGCAAATTTATATTTAATGCATTGTTTGGAACAGATCCCCGGGCAATAATTGAAATTGACGAATCCACACCACCGCAGAATCTAAAACCTAAAGTAAAATCCGATATCACCCTTGAGCCTCTGTTTTTAAGTATCCTAGTAGTGGATGACGGCCAGGAAAATCGTATAGTGGTCAGGGCTTATTTGAAAAAAACCGGGTATGATCTGACCATGGCTGAAAATGGCCAGATAGGATTTGAAAAGTACAAAGCCGGCTCCTTTGATCTGGTATTGATGGATATGCGCATGCCGATAATGGACGGATACACAACCACAAGAATGATACGGGAATGGGAAATCAGCAAGGAAAAGAAGCCTGTACCAATTATTGCGCTTACGGCCCATGCCTTGAAAGAGGATAAACAAAAATGCCTGGCCGCAGGGTGCAGTGATTACCTTTCCAAACCGGTAAAAAAGAAAGATCTCTTAAATATGATAAATCTATATAAGGCCCCAAAGGAAGGTTAATCCAGCAACACAAAAAAAATATGGAGAATAGATAAAAATCAGAACAAAAAATAATTCAAAGATAAGTACCCAATGGTTGTTCTTTGAAACTATGAATTCTGATGGAAAATTCATGAAGACCTTACTTTACCTTAGAATAAACCCTTGATTTAAAGGGTCATCCGGATCAATTAAAAATTCATGTACCCCTGTAATGTATGCACTGCCCGTAACTTTTGGGATAATGGCCCTGTAATTTCCCACCTGTGTCAGTTCGGCAATTTCACCAATAAAACTTGTGTTGATAAGACTGTTAATAACAATATCATCTCCAGGTTGTATTTTATTTCGTTTATTGAGAATGGCAAGTCTTGCACTTACACCGGTCCCAGTCGGGCTTCTGTCAACTTCTCCTTCAGCAAATATGCAGCAGTGCCTTGAATGGATATTTTCAAGTTCAGGATCATCAACAAAGATCGTTCCATATAAAAACCCCAGATCCTTTTCAACCAGATCCTTTTCAAGGGGATGGATGATTTTTTTTGAGGCCATGATAGCATTTTTAATCCTCCTGCCCTTTTGAACAAGTTCGGGAAAATATTCAGGGGTGCAGCAAAGACCAAGATCACGGGCATTGACAAAGGCATAAAAGGCACCGCCAAACCCAAGATCATAGGTAACCTTCCCTATTTCCGGGACGTCAACAACAGCATCCAGTTCCAAAGCAAAAGAGGGCACGTTTGTAAAGCTTACAGACGTAACACGGTCTTCAATCATATTTGGAATGGCAGTTACCAAACCTGCCGGAGTATCAATCCTGATCTTTTGGCCCGGGGTTTTGATTTTAACAAATCCCGTTTCAACTGCAATGGTTGTGATGGCAATAATGCCATGCCCGCACATGGTGGAAAATCCTTCATTATGGATAAAAAGAATTCCGAAATCTGCATCTTTTGTCACTGGCTTTGTGACAATACACCCATACATGTCTGCATGACCCCGGGGTTCATACATGAGAATTTTTCTGATACCATCCAGATATTTTTTTGCATATCTTCTTTTTTCAAGAATTGTTTTCCCGAGGGGTTCCGGCACCCCGGAAGTGATTACGCGGAAGGGTTCTCCGGCAGTATGGGAGTCAATTGTTTTTATTTTTTTATATCTGTTATTGGGTATAAATGTTTTCATTTTATTGATTCACTTTCTTTTTGACTGCAAGGCAGACCCATTCATCCGTGTATTCTTCATGGATAACAAAAAGGTTATTGTCTTTAAGTGCCGACAAAACATCGTTTTGTCGCTCCCGGATAATACCGGAGAGGATTAATACAGTTTCTTTTGTCATCCGAATTGATATTTCCGGCAAAAGGGTCACAATGACCTGGGCAATAATATTTACAGCAATAAATTCAAAGGGTGCAGGATCTATTTTATCCAATGTTGTACACAATAGATTAACCATTTCAGGATCAATGTCATTTATATCCAGATTTTTTTTTGCCACATCGATGGCCACGGGGTCAGTATCAATTCCTAAAAGTCGCTTCGCACCCAGTCCGGCAGCAGCAACCATCAAAATTCCCGACCCAGTTCCAACATCCAGAATGCTTGAACCGGGTTGAAGAAATTTTTCAATCAATTTGATACACATGGCAGTTGTGGGATGTGTGCCCGTGCCAAATGCCATGCCCGGATCAAGAAGGATAACAATTTCTCCCTCTCTTGCCACATGGTCTTTCCAGACAGGCTTTATGGTTATCGAGTCAGTAATCGGGGTGACTTCAAAATATGCTTTCCAGGCATGTGCCCAGTCCTCTTCATCAACAATTTCAGTCTTGATATCAATCTTTATATTCAAATGGGACAGGTTTGATGTTTTTACTCTTATTTGTTCAAGTAAGATGTCAGACGAATCAGACGAATCAATAAGGGGGAGAAAGCCCTCAATGGAATAAATTTCAGGCTTTGGTAATGTGTTTGTACCAAAGCCTTCATCCGGTTCATCCAAAGGGATATTACACACCACTCCTTTAAGGTTAAATGAAAAGAAAATATCAATAATCAACTCTTCTGCTAAAATTAGATTTTCTGCATCAAATTGGACAATAACTTTTTTGAATTTCATGGATAAGAACTCTTTCTTGTGTTTTTAAAAAATAAAGATTATTTGTAACTATTCAGCTCTTATGTTTGAAACCGCCCTATGCAATGGATATTTTTGGTGGATATTTGTTTCGATGCTAAACGCTTAACCTCCTGCAAATATCCATCAGACAGGGCTTTGAGATAAGGTCTTTTAACGGGCTAAATAATTATGATTATTTTTCATAATTGTGCAATTGTCAAATTTAATTTTACAAGATGGGAATTTGATGGGGATAAAGACGATAGAAACACTCGGTTGTCTATTTTTAAATCCAGTTATAAATCCAGTTTTAAATCTGGGCTTTTCCGCCCTGAAAAAAGAAACAGAATAAATAATGATCAATCCGTATAATAATCTGTATATCTATTATTTAGATGGTATCCCAAATATCGACACAGAGGTTCAAGATAATGGTGCTTTCCTTGGAATATGGGAGGATGAAGCGGTTTCTTTTCTTTTTTTTTCCTGTTTTTGTGATGATATAGTAAAAGAAATCCTTAAAAAAAATAAAGGGATCATTCTGGTTGAAAAATATGAAATGACAGGAGAACAATGGCATGGTGACAAGATCGAACCCTATTATGTAAATAATCTTTGCATTTGTCCGCCATGGAAGATACCTGTTGAAAATAATAAAACCATCAAAAAAATTGTTCTGGACCCAGGAGTGGTGTTTGGGACGGGCAGACACCAGACAACAGAAGACTGCCTTTATCTCATCCATCGATTGTGTACGAAAAACAAGATTGAATCTGTTCTGGATATTGGTACGGGTACAGGCTTGTTATCCCTTGGGGCAGCAGCTCTTGATTGTAAACAGGTAATGGCCTGTGATTTCAACCTTCTGGCGGTTAAAACCACCTTGAACAATATCCGTCTCAATAAATTTGAAGACAGGATAATGGCTTTCCAGGCAAGGGGTGAACAGATAATGGGAATTGGCTGTGACCTTTTAGTTGCTAATATCCATTATGATGTCATGCAACACATGATTGAAAGTCCGTTTCTCCTTGAAAAAAAATACTTTATCCTGTCCGGACTTCTCAATTCAGAAGCTAAAAAAGTTTTGGCATCATTGTCACAAAAAAATGTTCATATCATTGAAAGACGATGCCCTGATGGGATTTGGAATACCATCCTCGGCAAACCCTTAACCTGATGCACCCTGTTTTTTGGGATGGGTGGGCAATGCTTGACAATGCACATTCATAAGTTTATAAAATCAGTATCCTGACTGGCTGATTATATAAAAAATTTTTCCATTTCGTGGTCTTCAAATAAGTTTGTTTCATATTTGTTTGATTTGTGTGATAAGAAAAATATCAAGATAAAAATGATTTCACGATTTCATTTTGTTAATCTGAGGGGACAATTATGAATAAGAAATTAAAAATAATTCCAGCCATCCTATCCCTGATTTTAATTATTATTGTTTTTATTTCGCTCACGGCTCATAACCAAAGAGAAATAGAAATTGAGTTTGAACAAAAAACCAAAATCATGACAAAACGTCTTGAATATTCATTAAATACATATTTAGAAAATCTCCATGCGATTAAAAATTTTTATCACTCAAGTGTAAAAGTGAATCGATCAGAGTTTAAACAATTTGTGACCCCAATTCTTAAGAGGCACAAAGGCATAAAGGCTTTGGAATGGATTCCCTTTGTAAAAAAAGAAGAAAGGGTTTTGTTTGAGAACCAGGCAAAAAGTGATGGATACACAAATTTTAGTTTCACCCAGAAAAACAACCAGGGTGTGATGGCTATCGCTTCAAAAAGAGATAAATATTTTCCGGTTTTTTATGTGGAACCCTTCCCAGATAATGAAAAGGCGTTTGGATACGATCTGGGTTCTGACCCTGTGCGAAAAAAAGCGTTAGATCTTTGCATGCAGACCGGCAAGCCAACAGCAACAGATAAAATAAGGCTGGTCCAAGATGCTCAGGATGGATATGGATTCTTAATATTTGTACCGGTTTATTCAAAGCCGGCCAATCAAAATGATAATGTTATGGATACACTTGAAGGATTTGTTTCAGGTGTTTTCAGCATCAATGATTT
>Ga0257125_1001386_pt1 | contig 24984 bp, 23 predicted proteins | sample SI106_200metaG_FD_190183 | JGI IMG/M metagenome (GOLD analysis project Ga0257125, IMG submission 190183) | Marine microbial communities from Saanich Inlet, British Columbia, Canada - SI106_200 | ecosystem: Environmental > Aquatic > Marine > Inlet | place: Canada: British Columbia | collected... | reverse complement strand
CTTTTATTGCAGTGATGTTCCCTTTTTCTATGGTAAAGTAGCATGAATCCTCCACATCACCTGAGAACTTGAACTGCAATATCACCTTTTTGTCACCGGCCGCTTCGGATTTGAGCCCGAAAGGGCAAAAGCGCATAAAGCTTTCAAGGGAGTCAGGGCGCGGAACGATCTTTTTCTTTTTAAATTCCTTGGGTGTCACGCCCTCGGCGATGCAGGTCTTCCAAAAAAGGTTGCTCATTTCGGCAAAGGATTGACCAGCCTCTATGGGTTGTGTGATCCGCTTCAGTGTCGATGGGGTGATTTTCATGGATTGCACCAGTTCTCGCCCTGCCTGAGTTGTTGCGTCGAGAATGTCAGTTGATTTATCCCCGAAAAAGGGGTTGGTCATTATTTCCGCGGCGGGCCGATAGATTTCCGCTATGAGCTGTCGGCCCGGCGATGCCGATAAATAATTAATATGGGCGGAAAGAGCACTGAAATGATCTTCATCAGGCATCCCGGAAACGGAGAGCATTACAATTGCCGGGGTTTTATCACGCAACGGGTGGAACATTCTGCCATCGTGAATTTCAAAAAACGGTTCAATCGAAGGAAGCGTACGCTCCATAAAAGCCTTAAGGGTCGCATTCACGCCGTAGTTGTAAAGGGGTGTTGCGTAGACGACCATATCTGATCCCAACCATTTTCCAAACAGTTCTTTGCTCATGTCATCTTTATGAATACATTGGCCGGGGGTCTTGGTCCAACAAGTAAAACATCCGATGCAATTCTTGATGTTTTTCTCGCGCAGATTTGTGACCTCCACGTCAGCACCGGCATCAACCATGCCATCCGCAAGGTGCTTGAGCATCAGTTCGGTTTTGCTTTGGCCGCCACTTCGGGGGCTGGAATTGAGCGCAAGTATTCTCATTTCATCCTCCTATGATTTCATTTCATTGATCAGTCATTGTAGCCATATCTGTTCAGGCCAGTCTATTCTTTTTTGCTGCGTTCCTCGAACAGGATGTTCAATCTTTCCATCACAGCCGGGCTGGAGAGAATGCCGCCATGGGTTACATGGAAACCGAGGACCTTCTTTGCCGAGAGTTCCGCCGGCAGGAAGAGTTCACTCCTGAGGGATACCGTCCCATCGTTACTGCCGGGGATGGTCAAGCGCCATCCGCCACGATAGCTGAAAAACAAGTTGTATTCCAAGTGAGACGGAAGAGGCGTTGCAAAAAGGCCCTTGATAAAAGGACTTCCGGGCGCCATGTCATACCACGCAGGAATCACCACGGGGCATTGTTCCACGCCTTTGGCCGCAAATACGTGCCCATCCCAGGGCGTGGACATAGAAACAAACAGTTCCAGAACCTGGCCTCCGCCTTCGCGGATCATTCGATTCATTACGTCGCGGGCGACCAATCCGCCCATACTGTGGGCGAGGATATAGAGACGCTCAAATTTGTGTTGCACCCGCAGAATGGAAATGGTTGCACTCACCCACTTGCTGATGATCCCAAGTCGCATCCCGGATGGATAGAACAGAACCCAAGGCTGAAATTTATCCCGATTCAAACCCTTGATGATATGCTCGAACTCCACCGGATTTCCGCCGGCGCCGTGAACAAGCAATATGGGGATCTTTTCCGGATCATATTTCTGAAGAAAAAAAAGTCCCCCCCCGACCTCTTCCAGGAATTTGAGTGGCTCCCAGAAGCCCATATCTCCATTTTTGGCCGCGAATCTCGGATCGGAAAGCTTGGCGACTTCCCCCATGCGAAATTTTCTGACCAGGTCTTCTGACATCGGGAATGGCGGCAGCTCATACAGCAGGGGGAATTGCAGGCGCGCCTGTTCGGGCGGACGTAGCATGACGGACAAACCCTCGTGTTTCTTGTCCGGTTTTACAACGATGGGGTCGGGAGTCCCGTGCCAGCCGACATATTCGTCGGGCTGAAAATTCATGTCTTCATTTCGATCTTCGAAAGCCCCTACCATATAGGTTCCCGGAAGCACAAAGAAGTGGAATGGCCCCGGCTTGAACATGACCTTAGAATTGACTATGGTATTGTCGTGATCGTCCTCCATGTTTACTTTGACCAGGAGCACTTGTATCGGTTTATGGTGGGCGGAATCGCTTTGCACGGTACCCGAGACAGAACCGTATTGGTCTTCCCTCTCGAGGTCTTCGTGAAGGTCATAGAGCATGCAACCGCTCAGCATCCATGTGGCGGCAGTCCAGAAGAAGAATTTGCAAAGGATGGGTTTCATGGATGACCTCCTCATTGACTCATACGCGTTTTACTTCAAACCGGCCTTGCTCAGGGCGTTGATAAAACGTTCTTTGTCAGCTTTCTGGAAATTAAGATAGCCGTTCTTAGTGATATCCTTCAAGGTGATTTTGGGGTTTATTCTAAGAACCTCTGAGGCTTGATCACGGGCCTCTTCCACACGGCCTGCCATGCTATAAGATGCTGTCAAACCGATGAGTGCATACACATATTCAGTCGAAATACTGATCGCTTTCTTAAATGCTGCGATGGCCTCCACATACTGTCCCATCATGAGACGTGAAAGACCTAAGGTCAAATAGAATTCGGGATCAGACGCAGAACTGGGAGTCTTTTTCTTAAGACTTAATGCATTTCTTGCCATCGAAAGAGATTCCTCGTACTTCCCCTCATAGGAGAGAACCAATGACAAAAAGCGACAAATCTGAGCATTATCAGGGTCAAGACTGAGCGCTCCATGCAAAGTTGTGATCGCTTCCTCAGACTTTCCTATGAAGGCACGGGCAACGGATAGATTGCCTACGTACCAACCTGGACCATCCGGGTTAAGGCTCAACGCTTTCTCAAGCACAGCGATGGCTTCTTCCGACTTGCCTGCTGCAATAAGAGAGGCCCCTAAAATGGCATGGAAAAAAGAATTCTTAGGCTCGCTACTGACCAGTTTCTTAAATACCGCAATAGCCTCCGCATTCCGGACCGTCCAGAAGTAGCTCAGCCCCAAGAAAGACGTATACATGTCTGGGTGCTTGGGGTCTGTACGTACCGCCTTTTTTAAAAACAAAATAGCCTCTTTGAACTTGCCCACATTATATAAGGTCATGCCATAGAGGAAATTAATTAAAGAGTCGGCAGGATCAAGAGATAGGGCTTTTTCTTGCGCGGCCGCAACCTTCTTAAATTGTCCTGTTTGAACATATACATTGGCAAACACCATGTAAGCGATGGCGTTTTGCTCATCAAGGGAGATCGCCTTCTTTGCCAGTTCCATAGCCTTCTTATATGATTTCACCGGCGTTTTAGCCCATCCATTAAAAGCTTCATGGTAATAAGTCCAAGCCAAAAGTACATATGCGTTGGCATAATCGGGGTCCAATGCAATGGCTTCACGGTATAACCCCTGGGCTATCTCATTATCATCCTTATTTGAACGACGTACATGGGATAATCCCTTCACTACCTTCAGGTATGCCTGCAGGTTCTTTGTGTCTTTACCGAGGAGATGAGCAATCTGGCCCACTGTCAGCTTAACCTGCATGGCCATTGTGACGTTCTTCGTGATATCATCCTGGAGGTCAAACAGGTCTTTCAGCTCCCGGTCATAACGTTCCGACCATAGGTGATTCCCCGTCTTGGCATCAATGAGCTGGGCCGTGATCCGCAGCCTGTCCCCTTCTTTCTGAACACTCCCTTCCAGCACATAACGCACCCCCAACTCTTCGCTTACCTGCTGGACCATCACGGGTTTCCCTTTGTAGGTAAAGACCGAATTGCGGGCAATCACCAACATCTTGGGTGTTTTGGACAGCGCAGTGATAATCTGTTCCGTAATTCCGTCACTCAGGTAGTCCTCCTTTGGGTCGCCGCTGATGTTGGTAAAGGGGAGGACGGCAATGGAGGGTTCATCAGACAGCGGTGGCGGTGTCTCGTCGGGTGACTCAGGAGAAGGGGTTTTTTTAGAGGTAACCGCCACCTCAACAGGTGACGGACGTAAATAAAAGTGCCAGATTGCCAAGGCCCCACCGCCCAGAATCAGGACGGCAGCTATCGCCAAAACAACCCTACGCCATGATCTCCCCACAGCCTTTTTCGCTTTTACAACCCTGTGGGCCGCAGCACCCGGATAAGATAGAACACGATAAACACGAATGGGTTTGTCAATGTTCTTGACCTCGTGCTCGCCCAAATTTTCAAATTCCAATCCCAGCTTGCCTTCAATGCTATCATACACGGTCCCGGATACACAGATGCCCCCACCCTCGGCCAGGCCCTCAATCCGCGACGCGATATTGACGCCATCTCCGTAGATCCGTTCGCCTTCCTGGACTACATCGCCGAGGTTGACACCAATCCGAAATTCCATTCTACGGTTTTCAGGCAATTCAGCATTCCGCTCCGCAAGCTCTCTTTGAACCTCCACGGCACAGTTCACAGCGTCAACGCCACTCCCGAACTCAGACAGAATGTTATCCCCCGGGGAGTCCACCACCCTCCCGCGATATTGTTCCACAAGGTTGGCTATGGCTGTGCGATACGCCGTAATGGTGCGGATGGTCTCATCCTCATCGTCCCTCATGAGGCGGCTGTAACCCTTGACATCGGCGCTAAAGATGGCTGAGAGCTTACGCTCAAATTTATCTGTGTTCATGGGATGACCGCCCCGGATAGAAAAGCCCCCATGGACATACAAAAGTCCTTTGGAGGCTTTCTTATGGGTACCTTCCGATCAAGGTGTCTCATGACAGACTCTAGAAGGTTAAGGTTATGGTGTTTTGTTTGTTGGGAGAAAAAAGTGATAACAATGGTGAATCTAATTCATATAGAGAAGCGGTCTAATGTCAAGAAAAATCCGCCTCCAAAATTCAACTTAAATTTTTAAGACCTCGGCCGCAAAGGTCGTAAAAGGAAGCACTCTTGTTCTACTATTCCTTACCTCATAATCCCTGATACCCCGGTGGACCTGAAAAAAGACTGGGATCTCTGTTCTTGCGGCAAAATAGGGGATATGTTTGCTCACATCATCGTCACCGGTTTTGCTTTCCACGGCAAAAAGCGGCTGGCTGTTTTTCAACACTACAAAATCGACCTCTCGCTTACTCGTATCCCTCAAATAACAAAGCGTCATATCATCGCCCTGGGTATCCTCAATAAAGTGGCAATACTTCAAGAGATTTGAGGCCACCAGGTTTTCAAAGCGGGCACCTGGCGTTTTGCAAAGTGACCAGTCCCACATGAAAAGTTTGCGGTCCTTTTTGAGTGCATTGATTTTCTTAGCGCCGTAGGGTGTCAGCAGAAAACAGTAGTACAGATTTTCAAAGATTTTCACCCACCGTTTGACCGCCTCGTGGGATGCGGAAAGATCCTCCCGTAACGAATTGATGGACAGCAGCGACCCCACTTTGTCCTGCAATAGAATCGAAAGGACTTCGAGCTGGCTGATTTCTTTTACTTGCTCCAGTGTCACAAGATCTTCCTTGACCACCCTTGCAAGCCGTTCCCGCTGCCACCTTTTCCATTGCGTTTCGGACTGGCTCAGAAACGGTTCGGGGAAGCCTCCGAATTTGAGAAGCGAATCAAGATCTTTTTGGGTCGGAGATGTATTGACTTCGCATAAGGAAAACGGATGCAGTCGATAATAATGATACCGTCCCTGGAGAGAATCGCCGCCCTTGCGGTAATAATCCAGTCTGGCAGACCCGGTTATCAAAAAAGAGGTGGTGGACTTACGCTTGTCGTAAAGCCCTTTGACCAAATTCCGCCATTGTTTGTATTTATGGATTTCGTCAAGAACGATAAGATCTTGATTTGAAGGGAGTTTTCCTTTGAGGATATCCCTTTTGTCTTCAAAATAGTCCCAGTTCAGATACGCCGGATGGTTTTCATCTCCCTGGAGAATGGTGAGCGCCAGCACCGTCTTTCCCACCTGCCTCGGTCCGCCGACAAATACCATTTTTCTTTGCAAATCGTCTACGATATGTCGGGTCGGATAACGTTTCATAACGACTGCACCTGTGGAAAAAGAGGGAATTTTCGGGTCGGCCCAATTATAGTTATAAATTTTTTCGGGTCAACCCTAAAATTTCTGCAGGGCCTTAAGGCATTGAATCAAATTCCGGGGACACAATACAAAATTATTAATTTCCCCTTTCTTCCCATAGACCTTTCGGTTCGGTCTTTTTATTCCGGAGTTGTTTTCCCAACAACAGCTCAAGCTTATCAATGCGCAGATCACCCCAAGAGGTCTGCCAGTTCGCTCATGCCAACGGAGTTCTTGATATTTTTGTCTGAAGTTCGTCTTTTGAAAATTTAGTATCATGTCCCCCGAATTGCCGAATTGTTGTCTCCCGTTACAAGCAACGGGGTTGTCAGCGGGCTAGCGCAGGCGCCTTTTTTGAAGCCAGCTCCCAAAGGCGTAAAAGGGGATAGACTGAATATTGTTCTTTTTCTCGAAATTATCGAGTGATACCTTGATTCCTTCAGATAGATCACGGTAGGTGTCTAATAATAGATGCATACTTTTCAATCTGCCGGAGGCGCCGGCCTTGACTTCTACAGGGGTTACGCCATGAGCGTGTTCAACCATGTAGTCAACTTCTGCCGAGCTGCCGCGTTTATCCCGCCCCCAGAAATAAAGTCTTTCCCGTTTAAAGTCCGAATTTGCGCATATTTCTTGACCAACAAACTGTTCAGATACAGGACCTGCATTAATCAAATGGTAACTGTCGGTAATCCAGCGGGATATGTTGAGATCACAGCCCCTTTGCATAAGGCCAATGTCGAGAAACAGCAGTTTGAAACGGTCTGGGTTATAATTGGCCCCCAAAGGAATCCCGCTGGTTTTGTATATTAATTTCACAAGATCAGCCTTATCGAGTAACCCAAGCCCATTCCTCAGATATTTCGACTGAATGTCACGGGAAATCTGAACAAATTTGAATTGATTCCCCACAAGATGGGGAACCCTGGAGAACACCGTATCGATGTATTTCAGATCAGAGTACTTGGAACTGTATTTCGGGAAATCTTTGACATAGGATTCAAGAAGGTCAGACAATAATTCCTGACACCGTAAATAGTCCTGATGTTCGATAAAACTCGAAAGAACCTGAGGCATACCGCCGACGGCCATATATTCCTTAACCAACGCGGTGGCCCTGTTATGAAGTGCCTCAGGAAATGGCATGATGATCGAATGGCTCCTTATTTCATCAAGAAGAAATTGATTCCCTGAGTTATACAGGAATTCCTCGAATGACATGGGGTTCAAGTGTCGGAATGTAACTCGTCCAACAGGGACTGAGATTTTTTCAATGGTGAATTCAAGCAATGACCCGGCAGCGATGATATGCAGCGCCGGGATTTCTTCAAAAAAATATCTCAGAGCAATGATGGCATTGGGACAAAACTGAATTTCATCAAAGAAAACAAGTGTGCTTCCAACCCGTATTCTCTTTCCTGCAATTGCCTCTATCTTCCTTAAGATGCCGGCAGTGCTGTAGCCTGATTCAAAGCAGTTGTTGTATTCGGGCTGCTTTTCAAAGTTAATACTCAAAAGCCGGTCAAAATGAGGAGCAAAATTCTTTTCAATCAGGTACGACTTCCCAACTTGGCGAGCGCCCGAAAGAATAAGGGGTTTCCGTCCCTCCTCATTTTTCCATTTTATCAAATTATCCTCTATGAATCTTTTCATGGGTGAATTATATAATAAATGGAACGATAGTCAAGGCTTTTTTCGTCAAATATGACTGAAAGGTTGGGTTGTTTATATAAGTTTGAGTGGAGAGACGCTCCTTTCTATTTTATGGTCAATTTACGGTATCCGTTGCAGGGTAGCCCTTGAATCTTTTTCAAGGAACCCTGCCCGTCATCACCAGCGCAGGTGAAGCAGGCGGGAATGACGAAAACGGCTCAGTGGTTTTTTTAGGAGTTTGTCAATTTTGATTTGGCAATATGTCCTTGACACCACCGGGAATGGTTCTTAATCTCTACTAAATTGCTATAGAAGAAAAGAGGCTATGGAAACATAATTCTTCTTCTATTTTTGTTATGAAAAAAGGAGGATATGATGGAACCAAAATCGGATGTTAAGAAACAGATGTCACCCAAAGAGATAACGGCATGCGATGCCACAGCGCAAATGATTGCAAAAGCGAGAAGAGACGGCGTTGAACTTGCTTTTGACAGAGCGGCTAATATGAAGGCTTGTCCCATCGGTGCCAACTCCGCCTGCTGCAAACATTGTTCAATGGGTCCGTGCCGTTTAAATGCCAAAGATCCTTATGGCAAAGTCGGCGTCTGCGGTGCAACCATCGATACCATACAAGCCCGTAATTTCGGTCGTATGGTGGCGGCGGGGACAGCGGCACACACGGACCACGGCATGGCCATGCTCGACCTTTTCCGTGAAGTGGTAACCGGCAAGATAAAGGATTATTCCATAAAGGACCCGACCAAATTAAAGGCGCTATCTGAGGCCCTGGGGATTGACGTTGAGGGAAGAAGTACGGAAGAGATCGCACTGGATCTCTACGGGGCGCTTGAGCGGACCTATACCCAGATCGAGGGAGAAATACCCTTAATGAAACGGGTCCCCGAAAAGACCCTCGAAACCTGGCGAAAACTCGGCATTGTTCCGCGTGGCGCCATGCGGGAAATCATGGAAATGATTCACCGGACAGCCATTGGTGTGGATCAGCATTATGCAAATATCGTTAAGCAATGCAGCCGAACCGCCCTCGCCGACGGGTGGGGGGGATCGATGGTGTCCACGGAGATATCAGACATCCTGTTCGGTACGCCATCTCCCTTATTGGCCGAAGTCAATATGGGGGTCCTCAAAGAAAACCAGGTCAACATTATCATTCATGGGCACGAACCGAACCTTTTCGAGTCTATCCTTGAATCGGTCAGCGACCCAAGTCTTGTTGAGGCAGCAAAAAAAGCGGGCGCCGATGAGATTAACCTGGTCGGCATGTGCTGTTCAGGCTCGGAGATGATGTCCCGGCACGGCGTACCCCATGCCGGCAACTTTTCTTCCACCGAAGCCATCCTGGTAACGGGCGCGGTAGATGCCATGGGGGTGGATATCCAATGTATCAAACAAGGGTTGGCAAAAGTAGCCGAGTGCTACAAAACGCCGCTGTTCACAACAAACCCAAGGTGTCACATTGAAGGGGCGAAGCATATTGAATTTAATGAACACAGCCCCAAGACATGCACCGACGAAATTGTCATGCAGGCCATTGATCGATTTAAGAATCGTAATCTCCCAATAGAAATACCGAATATTGTCAATCCCGGTGTTCATGGATTCTCATACGAATCTATCAACTACATGCTGGGCGGAAAATTCCGGGGAAGTTATACGCCCTTGAACGATAATATCATCAACGGTCGAATCCGCGGTGTGGCCGGCGTGGTGGGATGCACCAACCCGAGGGTGAGGCAGGATGAAGTCCATGTGGAACTGGTCAGGGAACTGATCAGAAATGACGTCCTGGTCCTGCAGACCGGCTGCTCACAGATTGCACTTGCCAAGGCAGGATTTTGCACTCCTGAAGCGGCCTATCTTGCGGGCCCCGGCCTAAGAGAAGTCTGCGAAACAGTGGGAATGCCGCCGGTGCTCGGCTTGGGCTCCTGTGTTGACAACAGCAGGATACTCATTGCGGCTTCAGAAATGGTTCGCGTGGGTGGGCTGGGGGACTCTATCGCCGATCTTCCAGCCGCAGGTGCAGCGCCTGAATGGATGAGTGAAAAGGCAATTGCAATCGGTCAATACTTTGTGGCATCAGGGGTGTACACGGTATTCGGCGTGACGTTCCCGATTGTTGAAAATACAAAATTCCATGATCTTCTCTTTGACGGATTAGAGGAAGAGGGTCTTGGCAAGTGGGGCTTTTCTCCTGATCCCCGCGAAATGGCGAAAATGATGATTGCGCATATTGACAAGAAACGAAAGGCGCTCGGTATCGACAAAGCCCGCGACAGAATCCTTTTGGACATGGCGGACCGGAGGGAATTGGAAAATGCCTGATATGGGGCAGTCGGCATCTACCCCCACACCCGCGTTCGCGGGAGTTGGGGGCTTGGAAATTTTTTGAGAGGCCCTTACCCATCTGGTGCAGCAGGAGCGTATTGACCTTCGGGACCAGGGTCGGAGTCTCACAAAGTCAGGCTCGATGGCATTGAGGACTTCGGTGTTGGCTTTGATGTGCTCTTTTGTCCGTTACAGTCCTCCCAGGCCAAGAACCGCATATTCGCGATCGAATTTAGCTTGACACGCAAGCCGTGATTTACATAGATTTTGCCTAAAAAAGCGATTTCTTATCCGTTGGAGGGGTAATCGAGGGAACATGAAAAAATCCACAGAAACCACTCACATTATAATCGGTGCTCAAAGTAACGACCATTCAGCCCGTTTGGCCGACGTTTCATCCAAGCGCTTTTTTACCGATGCCCTCACCTTCGCGCGCGTACAGCTCTTGGCTACAGAATACTATGGATTCGATACGCCGATTAATTTTTGGGACGTTTACAACATCGAGGCCGAGGCCCTGGGGCAAACGGTTGTTTATCCTCCCGACGGAATACCCGATGTGGACCGCACCAAACCGTTGATCAAATCACCTTCAGACCTGGATCGTATCACCCCCCCCGACCCCTATAAATCAGGCCGAATGCCCTGGCTCCTGGAGGTGAATAAATATTACCTGGAGATGACGGGTAAACTTGAACGGATCTATTTCACCTCTCCCTTTAGTTTGGCCGTCAACATAAGGGGGTATGAAAATCTCATCTGTGATATGGCCGAAACCCCTGGTTTTGTTCATCGCCTTTTCCAATTTCTGTGCGATGACGTGATTGCGCCCTTTGTAGAAACGATGCGAAGCGAGATCGGCAACCCCGAACTGATCTTAGACGGACGCGATGCCTGGGCTTCTCCTCCAATGATCACACTGGATATGATGGACGAATATGTTGTCGCATACACTGAGAGGCTGCGGGATAGACTGGGCGACCGGCTGCTGACACGGGGGAACTGGGGGGATGCGCAAACCAATGATCCTGAACGGTTCTTTCTGCAAAAGCTTCAATGCAGCCCCGGTTCTTTGAGCGTATTGGATCCGGACCTTTATGAAGTCGGGCCCGGACGGGTAAAGGCATTCGCCAATAAGCATAATGCGTCTGTAACCGCGGGCGTGGATGCAAAACTCCTTCGGAATGGACCCATAGAGGCAATTGTGGAGCGCCTCAAGCTTTACATCGATAAGATGGCCAGAGACGGGCGCTGCATGATCCACCTCAACCACATTCCCTCGGAAACCCCACCGGAACATATTCACGCGGCTGTGGCGGCGTGTCACACGTATGGCCAGCTTCCCATCCCTGAAAATTTGGACGACATTCAATTGGAATTGCCGAAAAGGGAAAGTTTTTTGGAATTCATACAAGAAAGGGGTGAGGCCATTGACAAACCTGGTAGATGATCATTTTCCATCTGCTTTTGATGGCGGGCGTATGGTCGCTATGAAACCACTTCAATTCCTCGAATACCCGGAATTGTTTTCATGATTTCTCCCATTTTGCTCACTATCTCGGATTCTTCGTTTATGGGAAGTGCAGGTCTTAGATAAACGAATTTGTTATCGATATTTACATCCACTTTTGGCTTTACATCGATGAGAAGGTTTTCGACCTTAACGGCGAGAAACCGGTCATCCATTGTTTTTTCAGACTCGGGAGTTATTTGGAATTGCTTTAGCCTTGAAACCCGGCATATTGTCTCCACGGCATCCTCTACTGTAATCCTGTCGATATGGAACGTCAAATCGTAGAGACAAGGATCCCACGGTTCAATCCCATACAGGGTTTTTCCCCATCTTCTTCTCTGATCGTCAAGCCTGTTGATCAAGAGAGCAGCCTCTTTTCTCGAAATATTGTCCCGTTCTTTCACAAGGGAAATTCGATCCTCCATATTGGCAGTAATCAATATCTTCAGGACGTGGGATATACCCTCAACGAAAAAGTGACCTGCAAATCCATGATAAACTACATTTCCCTTTTTTAGATGCTGCAAGAGAATAGCCCGAACATAAGCAATGTATTTTTTCTTTCCATGCGTAAATCGATCTAAAATAGAGGGGGCATTCTCAAAAGCTCGCGTTAGCTTTATCTCTGGGATGTTGTATTCTTCAGAGGTTTCCAGAATAACTTCCCGGGAGATGCATTCCCATCCTAATTCTTGCGCTACCTTTTCAGCAATTTCCTGCCCATAGCTATATGTACCCCTGGCGATTGTAATAATGCCCATTAACGACCTCCTTTGCCGAAGATGTCGTGAAAAGATCTCCTTAATGACGCCTCATTCGGTAACCTGGTTATCTTTCGGAAAGAAAATATACCCTTGAATAAGGTCAATGGAGAATTTTGGAACCCATGGCTTTTAGTCCCCACATCACGATGGATTTGGCTTTGTATGGAAGAGTTTTTAAACCCCAACAGATAAACGATGTCTATCAGGAGCAGCGCATATACAATTTGAAGCTTTCTTTCATCGGGTAACCTCCTGCATCGAGGTTGAAGGTTTGGTGAAAATACCTGCAACTGATGTAATGATAAAAGATCCTTTATGTCAAGAACAATTGGCTTCCAAGATTCCGTTCCCATCTCTTCCAATGGAGCGGAGACGCTTTTGGAGACAACCAGCGGCAATGTTACAGAAAGGCATGAAGGATGACCGGCTCGATCATGCCGAAAATGAACCCGGCCATGATCCATATTTCCCGGCTTTCTATCATGAAAAACAAGACGCTCATTGACTGAAAAACCAAAAACTTAAAACTTTAAACTTAAAACTGCATCTTACCGCCTTAGTATCCTGTGACACTTTTGTCTCAAAACCCAGGTTTTTCAGGCGGCACTTTGTTGTGCGTGAGGTCGATGTATTGGCATAACCAATTGATAAATCGATGGTTATCTGTATTCCGGGTCTCTGTTGTATGTTCTGGCACGCAAACTGCATTATCGCTTTATAAGGTGTAGCATGTTCATTGGACATACCCGGGTTGACATGGGAAAGTGTGAGGTTTTTTCAGCGATCTCTGAGTTTCACCAAGGGAGGTAGGATAGGTTATGGCAAAAGAAAATTATAGAAAGGTTCACGTTTACCAGTGCCCATGCGGTTATGGTTATGAACCGGAAAAGGGATGCAAAGAAGCAGGTGTAGAATCTGGGGTTCCGTTTGAGGCGCTTCCCGACCAGCTCACCTGCCCCAGGTGCCAAAGGGCAAAAATGCATTTTAGAGAGAAACGGTTTTCGGTCAAAACATAAAGCTTATCATGGGAACCAAATGAATACCCGGAACCCTGAAAGCGAGGACGGCATGAGCCGGACTGCCGGTTTATATCACGAAAAGACCCGATACGAGCGGTCAAAAATGGGCGGCCATTTTCTGGATTGGCAGAACCAGCCGGATGTCTTTAAACGTTATGACGGCCGGGAAACGGTTTCCATGCCCCGTGAGATGCCGCTTCCCTGTGAGGACCTTTTTGATCTTTATGAAACGCCCCTTAAGGACCCTGTTAGCCAAGAGGTTTTTGATCTGGCGGTTTTTGATCTGGAGAAGCTCTCCAGAATCCTGCTGTTGACGTATACGTTAACCTCCCAAACACGTCATCCCAACGGAATGTTCTATTATCGAAGCGCTGCTTCGGCAGGCGCCCTTTATCCCACGGAAATATATGTGCTTTCTAGTGGTGTAAAGGATCTGGATCCCGGACTCTATCATTTTTCCATTTCAGATCACACTCTGGTAAAGCTCCGTGATGGCCATCTCTCAGAGGCGGCTGACGGCGCACCACTCACTTTCTTTCTGACGTCCATTTTTTTCAGGAGTGCGTGGAAATACGGGAATCGTTCGTACCGCTACCATTTGCTGGATACGGGGCACGTGCTTGAAAACCTTTCCCTGTCCCTCAAGGCACTGAAATACCCATTTGAAACTAACTTTGATTTTGACGATAACGCCATCAACCATCTGCTGGGTCTGGATGAAAGTCGAGAAGTCGCCCTTGCCGTGTGTCGGTTGAAGGGAAAACTTGATTCCCCCAGGGCATATGATTCCCGAGCCATTGAAGATTTGCCGGATACGGTGAAAAAGGCCAGTCGGGTCTCCGCTCGTGAAGTGGATATGCCTGAGGTGCGGGTGGTTCACACTGCCGGATACGACATGATGTCAGGCAAAACGGGTCTGAATGTGTGCAATTCTTTGGGGATCATTCCTGAAGTCCGGGTTTTGGTTCCTTCCACGTCGGCGTCTGAGCAAGGTTTACCATACCCGGAAGCTGTTTTCCGTAGAAGATCCAGCAGAAATTTTGTGGCCGAAACCCTGCCCGTTTCTCATTTGCATGCATTGCTCAAGGGTATCACCCCTATGGATTTCGGCGGCATGGATCGGTATGCTCACACTGTTTGTACCGGGTTTTTGACAAACGGTGTAGAATCCCTCAGGGACGGATTCTATGTGATGGATGAAGAAACGGAGGGTTTAGGTTTCGTAAAGCCCGGCGCTTTGACAGATGCCATGTCCCATATCTGCTTGGATCAGGAATGGATGGGAAGCGCCTCCCTTCATTTCGTGTTCATGACCAACATGGCGTTACTGGAAAGATCATGGGGCCCGAGGGGATATCGATACGCCATGATGACCGCGGGCCTTTTGGGCGAGCGGCTTTACCTGGCCGCCTCGGCCCTGGGCTTGGGTTGCTGCGGTATCGGCGCTTTTTATGATGGGGAGGCGTCGAGACTGTTGGGCCTCAATGCCTCATCCCAGGTTCTTTATGTGGTATCCTTGGGTATCGTCAAATCGGTGTTGAATCGGAAAGGAATCTGAAATGTTTGGAAAAGGAGCCCTTTTGTTTTCTTTGTTACCCGCACTCATGGTTGCGCCGACGGGTTCAGATGCAAAAACCCCTGTTGAAAAGGCGACGCTTGCGGGCGGTTGCTTCTGGTGCATGGTGCATCCCTTTGAAAACCTCGACGGTGTATTGGAAGTGAAGTCGGGCTATACCGGGGGGCACATGGAAAACCCCTCCTACGTCGATGTGGTTTCGGGTAAGAGCGGTCATGTGGAAGCCGTTCAGATCACCTTTGATCCCTCTCGAACGCGCTATTCGGAAATCCTGGAACTGTTCTGGCGACAGATTGATCCCACAGATCCGGGCGGTCAATTCGTTGATCGGGGGGAACAATACAAAACCGCCATTTTTTACCATTCCGAAGCACAAAAGCTGGCGGCTTCTAAGTCCAGGGATCGGCTAAACCAATCCGGGACCTATGATAAGCCCGTTGCGACGGAGGTCAGGGAATTTTCCGGTTTTTATGAAGCGGAAGCGTATCACCAGGATTACCACAAAAAAAACCCCATGGGTTACCGGCAATACAGAATCGGCTCCGGTCGCGACCCGTACCTGGCGCGAATTTGGAAGGGAAAAACCAAAGAGAAAAAGCCGGCATCCGGGTGGGCGGCGTACCGGAAAAAGCCCGATGACGACCTCAAAAAGAGACTGACGCCGCTACAATACGGGGTGACCCGGAAAGACGGCACGGAACCGCCCTTCGATAATGCATACTGGAATAACAAAGAGCGGGGAATATATGTTGATGTGGTTTCGGGAGAGCCTCTTTTCAGCTCCCTCGACAAATATGATTCGGGGACGGGTTGGCCCAGTTTCACCAAACCCCTGGCGTCGGAAAATATTGTTGAAAATGAAGACCGGAGTCTGTTTTCTGTAAGGACCGAAGTCAGAAGCCGCTATGGGGATTCCCATTTAGGCCATGTGTTTGCAGACGGACCGCCGCCCACCGGCCGTCGTTACTGTTTGAATTCTGCGGCCCTTCGTTTCGTTCCCGAAGGGGATCTGGTGAAGGAAGGATATGGTAAATATGCGGTGCTTTTTGAAAATTGAGATCTAAAGATTCAGAGATGTGACCAGAAAAGTATGATCCGACGGTTTTTTCAGCCCGCGAGCATGGGTGTCGATCCAGATGGCGTTTGATTTTTCAGCGAGAGGAGCTGTTCCCATGATATAATCGATGCGCCAGCCCATGTTTCGTTTCAAGCCATTGGGAATTCTGTAATCCCAGAAGGTGTAATGATCGGGGTCTGGTGTATGTTTTCGAAAGATATCCACCAACCCCCATTGGAAGAACTTTTCCATCAACGCCTGTTCCTCAGGGTGAAACCCCACGCCTCCCCTGAACCCATCGGGATCATAGACATCCCGGTCTTCCAGGGCTACGTTGAAATCGCCAGCCACCAGCAGGGGGGAACCGGCATCGTAACGGTTGGAAATATGATCATAGAGCGTTTGAAGCCACCTCAGTTTATACTGGAATTTGTCCGAATCCACCTGAAAGCCCTGGGGAACATAGACGTTGACGATCGAGATGCCGTCAATGGCGCCGCTGATGAATCGCGCCTGTTCATCACCGTTTTCAAAGAGGTCCAGTTTCAGGTCTTGTAGCGGTGATCTGCTGAGAATGGCAACACCGTTGTAGGATTTCTGGCCTCTAAAGGCCGCATGGTATCCGCACTGCCCAAAGGGTTCCAATGGAAAGTCCTGGTCCTGTACTTTGGTTTCCTGAAGGCATAAAATATCCGGGCTCTCTCGCTCCAGCCAATCCAGTAAAATAGGGAGCCTGGCGCGTATGGAGTTGGCGTTGAACGTGGCGAATTTCATGTTGCTTGAGTCTCCTTGAGGAGGTCTTGCAGAATAAGGGCAACTTTGGTTAAACGGGTTGCCCTGTAGATATAATTATTCTATACTGTACCATATGTGTGGTAGTATTGACAATGGAACACGATCAAAACCTGATCAAGATTTTTGAGTATGCACTGAACCAGGAAAAAGCGGCATGAGTTTTTTCCAGACATCGCTGGAACGGATGGGTGTGGGTGCTGCGGTAACAGCGTTCAAACAAATTGTTGAAGTGGATGGCCCTGCTTCAAAGGCCCTGAAGATGCTGGCGGCATGGGAAAAAGCCCACGAAAAATTTTTTAAGGAATTTCGGGATAAACTCACGGACACATACGCGCAAATGCCTTGGGGCGGGTAAGTGGTAGTGGTATTAAGATCGGTGGCTTGCATAAGGTGTTTCATGAGACAGTTTTGATTCAAAAGCTAATATGAGACAACTTTACGCTTGGGCAATTAAGATATCAACTTGTTATGATGGTTCTTTTTTTGTGAGACGGTCTTGTATCATAATGTTTTGTCTGGTGCCTTCATTCTTTCGGAAGTCTTTTTTTTGGCGTGTGCCTTAAACATCTGATGATCAACATCTTTTGGTCTTTCGCGAATTATTTATTTCATTTTGGCACGAAACATGCTTTTCAATAACAAAATTTAGTTTTTTTATAAGAAGAATTAAGTGTTTAAAGAATGATGGGTGAGTTTGAGAACCTGTGAAAGGGGGTGTTACAATGGGAGACTGGAAATGCAAGGAATGCGGTTACAATGTTAAGTCGGATGCGCCGCCGGAAAAATGTCCGTCTTGTGATAAAAAATGTGAGTTTGTTGATACCACATGTTATATTCCTGACTGTGGAAATACCGGTCAGGATCCAAGACTTTAGACGAAAATCAGGGAGGATTACATGTCCAAAAAAAAGTACCGGGTGAGAGCTGAATGCCCTCAGTGTGCCTGCGGGGATGTGAGTTTTCTGGGGCCGGAAAAGTTAAGGGAAAAATTCATCGGCGACGAGAATGAGATTGATATCCTGTGCCCCCTGTGTGGAACCAAACATAAGGGTGAAGTCGTTGTGGAGGAAGAATAAGCGAGGAGGTTTTTGATGGGAAAAGCACTTGTTGTGTATGCCAGCAGATCCAATGAAACAAAAAGAATCGCAGATTTGATTGCCGAAGGGATTCGCATTCAAGGTTCGGAAGCATCGGTTGTCAATGCCACCAAGGTGAAAAAGGTTGATGGGCTGGAAGGCTATGACGCTTATATTTTCGGATCAGCAACTTACCACGGTGAAATGATGCAGGCCATGAAAACCATGCTGTTTCTGGGGGATAAGACCGGACTGGAAGGCAAGGTTGGAGGTTCTTTCGGCGCGTTCGGATGGAGCGGGGAGGCCCCGGGAAGGATCTTTGACACCATGAAAAACGTCCTCAAAATGGATATGGTCAGCGGTCCTTTAATGCTCAAATCCGCTTTGCTGGGTGGCGGGATTGAAATGGCACAGGGCTATGGTAAGGACATTGCCCAAAAACTCTAATGGAATAGATTTAGGAGATGAATTATATGGAAAAATATGTTTGTTCGGTATGTGGATATGTTTACGATCCTGAAGAAGGGGATCCGGATAATGGCGTGGCCGCAGGAACCGCATTTGCTGATCTTCCCGATGACTGGACCTGTCCGGTTTGCGGCGCAGAAAAAGACCAGTTCGAGCCGGAATAGCGGTTAGAAAAAAGGACGGATCATGAACGGGGAAAGCATCATTTTGAAGTGTCACCAATGCGGCGCCAAAAACAGGGTTCCCAAAGATCGAATGGGAGAAAAACCGGTCTGCGGAAAATGTAGGGCACCATTGTCGACCGGTTCGGTTACGGATAGACCCGTTGACGTTACGGACATGACATTTCAGCAGGAAATCCTTGCTTTTCCCGGGCCTGTCCTGGTTGATTGCTGGGCCCCATGGTGCGGGCCCTGCCGTACGGTGGGTCCTGTAATGGAACAGCTGGCAGCTGAATATGCAGGACGTGTCAAGATTGCCAAACTGAATGTGGATAAAAACCCACAAACCGCCTCCCGGTATTCTATCAAGAGCATTCCGACGATGCTTCTGTTCAAGAATGGCGAGCTTGTCAATAACCTGGTGGGCGCCCTCCCTAAAGGGGAGATCGAATCGCACTTGAATTCGCTTTTGAACTAAACCCTTTTTTGAAAATCGGAGAAACATATGTCTTTTACATCATTTGAAGAAATTGTTCTTTTTGCCATGGACAAAGAGAAAGAAGCCGTTGATTTTTATTCAGGTCTGGCAAAAAATGCTGTTTTTTCGGGCGCCAGAGAAACCTTGGAGGGCTTTGCCGGGGAAGAACAGAATCACTATGATATGCTTGAAAATTTAGGGAAAGCCGAGAACAAATTGGCGGATTATAAATTTGAATGGATCCCCGATATCAAGAGGAGTAACTATCTGGTGGATGTGGATGACCCAAAAGATATGGATTATGCGGATCTCCTCAGACTGGCCATGAAGCGGGAAGAGAAAGCCCTGAAACTTTATAATGAACTGTTAGAAAAGGCGGATAAAGAAGAATTTAAAAATGTTTTCAAGATGTTATGCCAGGAAGAAGCCAAACATAAACTTGCCCTTGAAACCATGTATGATGATTATATGGCGGAGCAGGGAGATTAGGCGCCATTTTTTTGAGAGATGACGAATTTTTTGAACTTACCCATAGTTCCTAACAGAAAAAAGGGTTGCTCTGATTGTCTTCAATGCCAGATGTGCGGTGAAACCCGATGCCGTATCTGCAGGAAAGACGAGCATAAGGCATCATTTTCCGGGTTGGGTACAGCATTTACCCACGGAGAATATCTGGCATGGAAGAGGAAAAAAGGAGAGGGTCTCAATGGCTGATTCAGTAAAAATCTATACACTCAGTACTTGCGGTCACTGTAAATCAACCAAGACGTTTTTGAATGAATGCAAGGTAAAATATGATTTTACCGATGTGGATTTATTTCATGGTGATGAAAGAGCCGCAATCCTGGAAGATGTCAAAAAATGGAATCCAAACTGCTCATTCCCCACAATCATTATCGGAAACACGGTCATTGTCGGATATAAAGAAGATGAAATCAAGGAGGCGTTGGGGTTATGAGTGAAGTTGAGAAGCTTTATGCGCTGTTAAAAAAAGTGCAGGAACCGAAAGGGTTTTACTTCAGCAATGATAAAAAGATGGTTTTTGATCTGATTCAAGGGCTTATGGACAACAAAAACCGTTATGGCTACATGTGTTGCCCGTGCAGACTGGCTGCTGGAGATCGGGAAAAGGACAAGGATATCATGTGCCCCTGCAAATACAGGGAGGCGGATGTTGAGAAATACGGAAGCTGTTACTGCAATTTTTATGTTTCCAAGGAATGGAACGAGGGGAAAATTCCCCATGAGTACGTTCCCGAAAGCCGACCCCCTTCGTTTTGAAAATCAGCATCTGAACTAAAAATAATTTACCTGGGAAGGAATTCTATATGTTTGTCCTCGGTTTACAGGGTAGTCCGCGTGCAAAGGGAAATACCGGTATTCTTTTGTCTGCGTTTCTAAATGAGGTGGAAAGACTTGGGGGGCGTGTAAACACTCTGGATGCGACCCAAATGAAAGTAATGCCATGCCTGGGGTGTGGCGCCTGTGAGAGGAAAGGGTACTGTCCTCAGGATGATGACATGCAGGCAGCTTATCCCCTTTTGCGAAAGGCGGACCTGGTGGTATTGGCCACGCCTATCTATTTTTATGGACCGACTGCACAGTTGAAAGCTTTTATTGATCGATCCCAGGCACTTTGGTCCAGGAAATATGCACTGGGTCTGGAAGATCCGAGGCGAAAATGGCGAAAAGGTTTTTTATTGGCTGTCGGTGCCACAAAAGGGAAGAACCTGTTTGACGGCACAAACCTGACGGCCAAATATTTCTTCGATGCCGTAGGTGCCGGCTTTGAAGGAAAGCTGGGGTATCGGAAAGTGGAAAAAATGGGTGATATGGGCGCGCACCCCACGGCGCTGGCAGAAGCCAGCGCGAAGGCAAAGGAATTGTCAGTGTCTTTCTTGAACCGGAAAAAGGTTCTTTTTGTTTGCCGTGAAAATGCCTGCCGAAGCCAGATGGCCGCGGCCTTTGCTCGGCAAATGGCCGGCGACCGGTTTGAAGTTGAAAGTGCCGGGAATGCCCCGGCAGAGAAAGTGAACCCCATGATGGAGACAGTGATGGCGGAAAAGGGGATTGATATGGCCTATTTGAAGCCGTCCGCCATTTCAGATCTGCCCGATGCCTGGCAACCGGATGCCGTGGTGTTCATGGGGTGTGAGGTCACGTGCCCCACTTTTCCCGGTGCCGTCACCGAGGACTGGGATTTGCCGGACCCTGCAAAGGAGTCTATTGATTTCATGCGAAACGTTCGGGACCAGGTGGAAAAACGGGTCGGAGGCTTTGTCTTGAAATTGGGATAATGATACCGGGCTATGTTTGACCTCCCGTCTACCCTATGTGACGGCCTTCTTTCAGTTTCTTGTAGACCTTGTTTCTGGAAATTCCGAGATCCCTCGACACGGCAGATATGTTTCCCTGGTGCCGTTCGTAGGCCGCTAGAATAATCTCACGTTCGTGATCAGCCAGGTTTTTCGACTGCTCAGAAACCAGTTGGGTATCTTGGGCGGAAAGAAGCTTCTGAATATCTTCGTCAAGAACCTTCCGGTCCGGGCAGGAGATGAGCAGGCGCGTCAGGAGGCCTTTCAATTCCCGGATGTTTCCCGGCCAGCTGTAGACCTCCAGAAGCGCCATGGCACCGGGTTCCAGGATCAGTTCTTTACCAAAACCCTTTACAACAGAATCAACGATGTTTTGGAGATCGCTCCGCTCTCTCAGCGGAGGGATACGGACTTCCATAGTATTGAGGCGGTAGAGAAGATCCTTTCTGAAACCGTCGCTCTCGGCGCCGGTAAGTTCTGCGTTGGTGGCCGAAATCAGCTGGATATCCACCTTGATTTCCCGCGTTCCCCCCACCGGCCGGATCTCCATCCTATCCAGAAACCGCAGCAATTTCACCTGCACCTGGAGCGGCATGGCGCCGATTTCGTCCAGAAAAAGCGTGCCGCCCCGTGCCTGCGTGACAAGGCCGGAGGAACCCCCTTTGCTGGACCCGGTGAACGCTCCGTCCCGGTACCCGAACAACTCCGATTCGAAAAGATTTTCCGGAAGGGCCGCGCAGTTAACCGGTACGAAGTTACCGTTACGGCCACTGATGGAGTGGGCGTATCTGGCCATCAGTTCCTTCCCGGTCCCTGTCTCCCCCCGAATCAAGACCGGCACTTTCAGCTCCACGGCCCCCTTGACCAGGTGCATCGCAGACCTGACGGCCGGATCCTCCCACACCATCTTCACTTCTTCCCTCAAATGGTCGGAGACGCGTTCCGGAACCCTTCTCACGGCCTCCTTCCTAGCAAAATGGTTGCATGGCCTTGCTGCGAAGGAACTCCCTTCCCGGTCGGTAATGTTGATGGTTCGGCCGCCCTGGAGCTGCCCGAGGAACTCTTTCAGTGACGTTTTGAATATTTCGTCAAAATGGATTCTCGCTGTCAGGGAAATCCCCTGTAGAAAAAAGCGTGCCTGGCGACTGGCTTCCACCAGAAAACCGTTCCCGTCCAAAGCGATCATGGCCGACTGCAAGGTCCCTAAGAATTCCCGGCGATTGTGAATCTCAAAGACAAAATGGTTTTTGTGCCTTGCCCTGAAAAGGCCCTTTTCGATGGTGACACAAGACATCTCCACCAGAGCGAGGGTATGCCTCTGCCTGGAGCGGCAGTCCGAAGTGGCATCGATGATCCCGACGGTTTCGCCATCGAGGCCATAAATGGGAGCTGCTGCGCAGGTGAGTCCCGCGTGCGCCATGAAATAATGTTCGTCCCCGTGCACAATTATCGGTTTTCGGATGGCGGCGACCAGACCCAGAGCGTTGGTGCCGTTGTTTTCTTCACTCCAGATGTATCCTGGAGAGATCCTCCTCTCGTCCTGTCTCGTGGTGGAGAAATCGACGATGCTGTCAAGAATGATGCCTTCATCGTTCGCGAAAATGATGGTGAAATTGGAACCGGCAATCTGCCTGTGGAGGTTTTCCATCTCGATCCTCGCCAGACGTTTGACAAGATCGTTTTTCTCCTTCAGCGTTTTCAGTTCCAAATCGCCGATCCTGACTGGATTGGGTATTCCAAACGGATCAAGACCGATGTGGAAACACCGTTCCCAGGACGTACGGATTTCTCCATTGAAATATTCCCGGGGCACCGACCCGTTGCGGGCCAGCAGGGCACGAGGGTTTTCCTTCATTGATTCCTACCTTGTAATTCAATTCCCAGCGGACAAAATCTGTTCATTTTGGGAACAATCGAGAACATCAACCTGTTCATTTTTCCAACAACCACATCCCATCATACTGGTACATCACCCTGTATCTTGTCAATAACCTTTTGTTTTTATAGGGCATCGGCCCGTCACCTCGACACTGGCATGTAATTTGCTCTCCATGCTGGGGTTATCTTTCCAAAAACAGTTTTGTTTTTTTTGAAACAAAAACAAAGGACTCTCGGTTAAAAGAACATGAAGGCCGCATTGTTGCACCAATTCGATGAATCTTTGAACGACCCGGACTGGCTGTCGTACGAGGATGTGCCGGAACCTGTTATCGAAGAACCGACCGATGTCATCGTCAGGATCGGCGGGGCCGGGGTGTGCGGAACGGACCTGAAGCTGATCAAAGGTTTGTGGTGCAATCACATGCGAATCAAGTTACCGATTATTCTGGGACACGAAAATGCCGGCTGGGTGGAGGAAATCGGGGGGGTTGTCGAATCAGTGCAGGTTGGAGACCCGGTCATTCTGCACCCCACGGGCGCCGGAGGCTTGGAGGCTTCCGAAGCGACCGGAAATCATAGTTCCAGAAAGCGCGGGCTTTACCCCGGCTTCAACCGTAACGGGGGATTTGCGGAATACATGCTCGCTGAAGAGAGCATGCTTCTGAAGCTGCCATCCCATCTCTCCCCAATGGACATGGCCCCGCTGGCCGACGCGGGCCTGACGGCATACAACGTGGCGCGCAGGGCCTCGAAGCACCTGGCGCCGGGCCACTACACCCTCGTGATCGGCGCCGGAGGCCTCGGACATCTCTGCATTCAGATCCTCAGAGCGCTCAGTTCCACCGAAATCATTGTAGTGGACAAATCCGAGACCGCTCTGGACCTGGCGCGATCCGTGGGCGCCCACTACACCTTTATTGCCGACGAACACTACACTGAAAAAATCCTTGCACTGACCGGCGGAAAGGGAGTGGAAACCGTCATCGACTTTGTGGGGGGAAACAACTCCGTCAACAAAGGTCTGTTTGTTACCAGAAGGAGCGGCTACTATTACCTCGTCGGCTATGGGGGAAAGTTGACCATATCGACCCTCGAGCTGATCCGGTCCGAAAAAACCATCGTAGGCGTTCTCGGAGGGACCTTTTCCGATTTGAAAGAACTGCTCACCATGGTCGATCGTGGGCTTGTCACCCTGACCACCCGAGAATACTCGTTAAGCAACGCCAACAAGGCCCTTCGGGACCTTAAGGATAGGAGGAATAAAGGCCGCACGGTCTTAATTCCATAAATCAAAACCTTTTTTTTAAACAGGAGGAGACATGAAACGGTATTTTGCAGCTTTGATTTTGACCATTTTTCTGGTCGCAGGCGGATTCTCGGCCCAGGCAGCCGACTATTCAAAGTACGGCATTGAAAAAGATGTCCCGGGAATCGGTTCCTACGAGTCCATCGATGCCAAGGATTATTCCGGCAGAACCCTCAACATTATCACCCATGCGGTTCCGGTCATGGGCGAACCCACCGCTTTGCACGCCAAGCAGTTCGAAGAACTGACCGGCGCAAAGGTCAACGTGGTTCATGTCCCTTTCGGTGATCTGTTCCAGAGGATCATGATCCCCTTCCAGACCAAACAGGACGCTTACGATGTTCTCTTTTACGGCTCACTCTGGATCGGTGACCTGAACAACTACCTGGCCCCGGTTCCCCAAAAGTATCTGGACAGCGGCGCCATGAAAGAAGTGACCCTCAACTACCAGGATGTTGCCAAATGGGGCGACACGATGATCCAGTTCCCGGTGGACGGTGACCGTCACTATCTGAAATACCGTTCCGACATTTTCGGTGATCCCAAGAT
>Ga0257125_1001379_pt1 | contig 25032 bp, 28 predicted proteins | sample SI106_200metaG_FD_190183 | JGI IMG/M metagenome (GOLD analysis project Ga0257125, IMG submission 190183) | Marine microbial communities from Saanich Inlet, British Columbia, Canada - SI106_200 | ecosystem: Environmental > Aquatic > Marine > Inlet | place: Canada: British Columbia | collected... | reverse complement strand
ATTAAATGGTGTTGGTGATATTGAAAGGTTGGTTGGAAAGGTTGGTTATGGAAATTGTGGTGGTCGTGATTTGGTTGCTTTAAAAAATTCTTTGTTAAATGTTCAGAAAATAAGTTTTGATTCTGGGTTGTTGAAAGAGTTGAGTTGTTTTGGTGATTTTCAAGGTGTGATTGATATTGTTTCTGAGTCAATAAAAGATGATTGTGCTGTTTCTATTCGAGATGGTGGTGTGATAAAGTTAGATTATAATTCTAGATTGAAAGAGTTGCATGATATTAAGTTTGGTGGTAAAAGATTTATTTCTCGTTTGGAGGCTCAAGAGAGGGAAAGGACTGGGATCAAGAATCTTCGTATTGGGTTTAATCGGGTGTTTGGATATTATATTGATGTTTCTAAGTCTAATTTGCATTTAGTTCCTAAAGATTATATTCGAAAGCAGACTCTTGTTAATAATGAAAGGTATGTTACTGAAGATTTGAAGAAAGAAGAAGAGAAAATCTTGACTGCTGAAGAGAAGATTAAGAATTTGGAGTATGAATTGTTTATGGTTGTTGTTGAAAAGATTAAAGAGTATATTTCTGTTCTTCAGGATGTTGCTTCTAAGGTTGCTGAGTTGGATGTGCTTTTGAGTTTTGCTTTTGTTAGTGTTGAGAATAATTATGTTCGTCCTGTGTTGGAGGATTCTGATGTTTTAGAGATTCAAGATGGTAGGCATCCTGTTGTTGAGCTTGAAGAGGATTATGTTCCTAATGGTACTAGTTTGAATGTTGGTGAGGTTATGATTATTACTGGGCCTAACTTTGCTGGTAAAAGTTGTTATATGAGACAGGTTGCTTTGATTGTTATTATGGCACAGGTTGGTTGTTTTGTTCCTGGTGTTGTTAAGATGGGGTTGGTTGATAGAGTTTTTACTCGGGTTGGTGCACAGGATGACTTGTTTTCTGGTAAAAGTACTTTTATGGTTGAGATGGAAGAGGTTGCTAATATTTTGAATAATGCTTCTTCTAAAAGTTTGATAGTGTTTGATGAGGTTGGTCGTGGAACTTCTACTTATGATGGTGTTTCCATTGCTTGGGCTGTTGTTGAGTATGTTTATAATAAAGTTAAGGCTAAAACTATGTTTGCAACTCATTATCATGTTTTGAATTCTATGGCTGCTGATTTAGATGGGGTTAAGAATTATAATATTTCTGTTAAAGAAGAGAAGGATGAGATTGTGTTTTTGCGAAAGTTGGTTGCTGGTGGTACTGACAAGAGTTTTGGTGTTTATGTTGCTAAGTTGGCTGGTGTTCCTTTGGATGTTGTTTCTCGTGCTCGGGAGATTCAGGAGAAGCTTGAGTCAAAAGATAAGTTTTCTGGTCGGGTTGGTGGGAAGATGTTGGATAAGCAGAAGAGTTTGTTTTAATTTTTATTTAAAGAGGGCTTGCTGTTGTTTAGCTTAGAATGCTATGTTTTGGTGTTTAAAATAAAATCTTTAATCCTATAATTAAACCTGTTACTATAATTGCTTTCCAACTCCAATACCAAAATATGCATGTTTCTTTTATTTCTTTTTCAGAATGTCTCTTATTGTTTATATAGATGTTTACTTGATCATCAATTATTTTGTAAATTATCCACCAAATTAAGCCAATTATGACAAATGTAAATGCTCCTTTTTGAACAAAGGCATTATCCACTACTTTAGTTTCAAAAAATAAAGAAAAGGTAAGTAATACTGAAGATAAAAATAGAATATATTTATGAATTGTGTTTGTTGGGAAATTTGTTGTAATTGGGCTCGGGTGCATATATTTTATATTGACTAATTGATATATAAGTTTTCCTTCCTTTTTTGAATATTTGAAGCTATACTTTAGGAAGGGCACCTTATTTTTTTGAAATCATTTCCAAAAATGACCCTCCAAACAAGAGTAGTACTAATGCTACAAAGAAAAAAGCCAATATTGGCATATATGTTAAACCTGAGTCAAATGCAATCTCATATCTTGTGGTTGCCCAATAAGTAACACCAATAATTGCACTAAATTTAATGCTTGTAAAAATTCTCGAGGGATTAAATGTTTTTTTAAACCAATTTTTCTTTTTTGCCATGTTATGTTTTAGGATATCTTAACTATTTAAATGTTTATGTGAAACATAGGCTTCAAAGCAAATAAAAGCAAGCACAAAACTTTTTAAGAATGTTTTTTCCAGATTTTCCAAACTATCAATAAGAGAACTATTAGTGCAACATATAGATACCAACTAAATTCTAATGCATCGTTTAGGAATCGTGGCCAAATATTTATCAATAAAAGTGTAGAAAGTAATGTAACTATAATTATTCCCTTTATTTCATAATATCTTAAAGTATATTTTTTTTCAAACAATTCTTTTATTTTCATTATTATTATGTGTGTTTTGTGAAGTTTATAATCTTTGTGAATAAAAAAAGAAAAGAATTTACATTCCTAGGAATTTAAGTGCTTCAAATACTAGAAAAGTTGGCCAAACAATTGCTTTTAAGAATCCTAATACACCTACCCAAAAACCTGTAGCAGTTGATATATAGTATATTACTGCACCGATAAAGCCAAAAAAGTATATTGCGCTTCCTGTACATGAACCTGCCATTTCGTGTTTACATTTTGTTTTTTTCATTTTATTTTACCTCTTATTTTAATTAGTGTATATACTATTTAAATATTTTCTTTGATTAGGGAAATTCTTTGTATTGACTACATTTGAACATAGACTTCAAAGCAAATACAAGCAAGCACAATAATTCTTTTAAACAAGATTTGAATATATAAAACTATGATAAAAGTTCTAGATGAAAAGCTTGTAAACAAGATTGCTGCTGGTGAAGTTATTGAAAAACCTGTGAATGTGGTAAAGGAGTTGGTAGAAAACAGTTTGGATTCTGGTGCTGATGATATTTTAATTGAAGTTAAGGAAAATTTGATCAAAATTGAAGATAATGGTTGTGGAATGAGTAAAGAGGATTTGGTTCTTTGTATGAAAAGGCATGCTACTAGTAAGATTAGTTCTTTTGATGATTTGAATGGAGTTAGGAGTATGGGTTTTAGAGGTGAGGCTTTGAGTAGTATTGCTGCTGTTTCTGATATTAGTATTGTTTCTAAACAAAGTGGTGCGATGGAAGGTGGGATGGTGCATGTTGAGTTTGGTTTTCTTAGAGAGAGTAAAACTGTTGGTTCTTCTGAAGGTACTAAAATTGAAGTTAGGGATTTGTTTCATAACACTCCTGTTAGAAAAAAGTTTTTGGATACAAAAGAGAGTGAGAGGATTGTTGAGTGTGTGATGAAGATTGCTTTAGGGAATGAAGGAGTTAGGTTTAAGTTGGTTAAAGATGATAAAATTATTTTTGATGTGTACAAAGGAAGTTTGTTAGATAGGGTTGTTGGGTTGTATGGTTCTGATTTTGTTAAGGATTTGGTTGAAATTGAGTTTGAAGATAAAGGGATTAGTATTTCTGGTTATGTTTCAAAACCTTCTTTGTTAAGAAAGGATAAAAGTATGCAAAGTTTTTTTGTGAACAATAGGTTGGTGGATGGTGCTGAAGCTTCTATTGCTTTGTATGATGCTTACAAAAGTTTGTTGTTTGTGAATAGGCATCCTGTTGTTGTTTTGCATTTGAAAATGGAGGGTGTTGATGTTAATGTGCATCCTACTAAGAGAGAGATTCGGTTTGAAAATCCTAATTTGGTGTATAAGGTTATGTTTGATGCGATTCGAAGTGTGTTTCAGGAACAAGAGATGGTTTTTGATGTGCAGGATAAGTTTGATTTTGGTGAGCCTGAGAAAAAAGTTGTTGAAGAGAGAGTTGTTGAGGTTAGTAAGCAACAGGGTTTGGTTGAAAGTTCTGAAGAAGGGTTTGTTCGTTTGCCTAAGTTGAAGTTGTTGGGTTGTGTTGGAAAAACTTATTGGGTTGCTGAAAATTCTGAAGGGTTGTTGTTGATTGATCAGCATGTTGTGCAGGAAAGAATTTTGTACGAAAAGTTTATGAAACAGTTTGTTGATAATTCAGTTGAGGTGCAAGAGTTGTTGAATGGTGAGGTTATGGATCTTGATCCAAAGAATGCTTGTGTTCTAAGAGGGAATTTGGAGAGGCTTGCTGAGTTTGGGTTTAAGATTGAAGAGTTTGGTGGTGATAGTTTTTTAATTAGGTCTGTGCCAGTTATTTTTGGTGATGTTTTTGGTAAAGAGTTGTTGTTGGATCTTTTTGTTGATATGAAAAGTGTTGTAGATTATAAAGAGAAGGTTGTGACAAGAATGGCTTGTCGCGCTTCTATTAAAGCTGGGGATGAGGTGTCTGAATATCGGCTGATGAGTTTATTAAAAGAGTTGGATAAGTGTGAGTTGCCTTACACTTGTCCACATGGTCGGCCAATTATTATTAAACTTTCAATGTCTGATTTGGAAAAGATGTTTAGAAGGAAAGCTTAGAGTATAATAATTTTTATAAAGAGTGTTTTGATTATTTCTTTTATGGTAAGTGTTGTTAGAACTATTGGTGGTATTGCTTTGGCAGTTGGGTTAGGTAGTGCTGTTGGTGGTTGTAGTTGGTTAAACGAGAATTATGAAAAGGCCGATAGGATTGAAGAAAAAGCTGCTGGTGCTGATAAAGTTTTAAGTTCTGCAGAATTAGTACAAATGGCTAGGGATTTGGGTTATGAAGGTGTAATTAGACATGGTGATCATATTTATATAGATTCTAATTCTCTTAAATTGTGTGTTGCTGGTAGTTGTACAAAACTTAGTGATGAAGTTGTTGGTGCTTATTTGGCAGAAAAAGCTGGTGATGATGATGATTCAGGTAAAGTGTATTCTACAGTAATTATTTTTCCTTAGTTTTAGAAGGGTCAATAGTAGCTTTGACTACAATGGGTTTCTTTGTTAAAATATTTTAAAGAGTATGCAATTCAAGCCAATAGAAAGATTTATAAGTACTCGATAGTGACAAAAAATTATGAAATTACTAGTTGTAGGGGATATTCATGGAGATAAAGGTTTAGCTAAAGAGCTCTCTGAAAAAGCTGAGAAAGAGGGTGTTGATTTTGTTGTTTTATGTGGTGATGTTTCTGAATCTGATGAAAATTTTGAGGGTATTGTTGGTTTGTTTAAACAAAAAGTGTTTTTGGTTCCTGGGAATCATGATTCTGATGCTACTGTTGATTTTTTGGCTGAGTTGTATAAAGGTAAGAATTTGGAAGGGTATGGGTATAAGCTTGGTGATGTTGGATTGTTTGGTTCTGGTTCTGTTGTTCAAGGTATTTTTCAAAAACCTGAAGCTGAAATTTTTGATATGTTAAGAAAAGGTGCTGAGTATGTTAAAGATTGTAAAACTAAAATTTTGGTGAGTCACACTCATCCTGTTGGTACAAAAATGGAAAGGTTTTCTGAGTTTGTGCATGGAAGTGAAGGTTTGAGAAAAGCTATTGATGTTTTGAAACCAAATATGGTTTTTTGTTCGCATGTGCATGAAGCTGAAGGTATTGAAGAGATGATTGGTGAGACAAGAGTGATTAATGTTGGTAGGAAAGGTAAGATTATTGAGGTTTAGAAAATGATACTTTATACTGGTGGTTGTGATCTTGATGATTATATTACTGATGCAGAGAATGTGTTAGATGTTCAGGGTTGGTCTAAAGAAAATTTTCATGGTGCATCTGCTTCTTTTTATTCTAATGAAACTTTTTTTGGTTTTAAATTTTTAATGAAATTGTTTAATGATACTTTTGCTGGTAGTGTCAGAAGACAACATTTGATTAATAGAGAAATTAAAATTTTGAATGTTTGTACTGAAAATGATCTTTCAGGTTTTCCTAGACTTTATGGTTCTGGTGAAATTGAAGGGGATGATTATTTAATTATGAATTTTTTTCAAGGGAGAGAAGTTGTTAAATTAATTTCTGATCCAAATTTTGATAGATCTTCTTTTATTCCTTATTTGCCTCAATTGGCTGATGATATTGGTGGATTACATGGTGTTGATTATATTCATAGAGATATTAAACCTGCAAATTTATTGTTATTAGAAGATGGATTTAGAATTGTTGATTTGGGAATTGCTGTTTCTGTTGATGGAGATTTTAGAATTGGAAGAACTGCTGGAACTCCTGGTTACATGTCTCCTGAACATTGTGATGGTTTGAAATTGTCTCCTACATCTGATGTTTATGCTTTGGGCATGACTTTGTATCAAATGCTTTTTGGTAAGCATCCCTTCTTCAAAGCTACTTCTACAAAAGAAGTAATGAATTGGCAAATTAATAAAATGCCTAGACCTTTGAGTGAATTTGTTTTTGTTCCTGAAGGTTTGAGTAGAGTTGTAATGAAAGCTTTGGCAAAATATCCTGATGATAGGTTTAGGAATGGTCATGAAATGGCTGATGCTTTAGCGAGGGTTTGTTGAAATGAGAAATTTTTTAACTGGGCTTTGGGAGGCAGCAAGAAAAGAAGATGATTATTCTTTTGCTGATGTTAAAAGTTTTTTAGAAGATTTTGGTCCAAATTCTTGGGTTTATAGACCTGAGCTTAGAGGTGCAAATTCTAGAATTTTTACTCGTGAAAAGGAGTATGGGGATAGTGAACTAATGAAAGTTTTTCCTAAAGTGGCTATTACAAAACCCATTAAGCGTGAAGTGTTTAGAAGAGAGGTTGTTGCTTATATGAAATGTCAAGAATATTCTTTGTCAGGTTTTCCAATTTATACTCTCGAAGGGACTGTTATGGGAAGATTTTTTTTAGTTTTGCCTTATATTGAAGGAGATAATTTAGAACAAGCTTTGTGGAAAGAGGATTTTTCTCCTAAAGATGTTGAAGAATACTTGCCTAAACTTGCAAGAGATGTTGGTGGAGCTCATCTTGTTGAATTGGTTCATAGAGATCTTAAACCTGCAAACATTGTGGTTGGTTCTGATGGGTTATATATTGTTGATTTGGGTTTGATGATAAGTTCTGTAAGGGGAAGAGATTCTTTTTTTACTAGGAATTTGCTTGTTGGAACTCCTAGTAATATGGCACCTGAACAAATTAAAAGAGAACCTGTAAGTCCTAGGTCTGATGTTTATTCTTTGGGTACTGTTTTATATCATATATATGCTGGTAGGAATCCTTTTAGAGAGAATAGTACTTTTGATCCAAGAAAAATTTTAAGAAGACAGTTGTATGGAAAAATGGAACCATTGGCAGATGTTTGTGATGTTTCAGTTGAGATGAATGATCTTGTTATGAAGTGTTTAGAGATTGAACCTTCTAAAAGACCTGCTGATGGATTGACTTTAAGTAGGGCTTTGGAAGAGGTTTTGTAGAATGAGTTTTGAATTCCATCATAGTCATTTTAATGGATGTTTTGCTGATTTTGAAATTAGGGGAGATGATATTTTAAGAAAAAAAACTAAACTTAGAGGTTTAAGATATTTTTTAAATGAAGCAAAAACACATAAATTTTATTCTATGGCTGAGGTTTCATATGTACCAAATTTTTTAGGAGCTGGTGTGGAATGGAATTTGAGACCTTATATTGAAATGGAGTTAATTAAAGGATTAAATTTAGAAGAAATAAGTAAAGAAGAAGGGAGATTAGTGCGTAGGATTCCTTTGTTAGTTAAGATGGCTGATGTTGTTGCTGGTTTTCATTCTTTTGGGAAGTTGCATAGGGATCTTAAACCAAAAAATTTTTTAGAAGATGAACAAGGTAATGTTTATTTGATTGATTTGGGATTAGCTGCTTCCTTAGGCCATAAAGATCATTGGTTGGCTGATGGTACACCCGCTTATATGTCACCGGAAGCAGTAAGTGCAAAACCTTTGTATGTTTCTTCTGACATTTATTCTTTAGGTATGATTTTTTATGCTTTGTTAGCTGGTCATCCCTTTCAAGATACTTCAAGTATTGAACAAATTATGAAGTGGCAAATTAAAAAAATGCCTAGACCTTTAATTGAAGTTGCTAATGTTTCTGAAAAAGTAAGTGATGCTGTTATGAAGTGTTTAAGGAAAGATCCTGATAGAAGATATAAGTCTGCAGAATACTTAAGAGATGATTTGGTAGCAGTTTTGTAGAAAGAAAAAAAATTGAAAGAAACGGGGGGAGGTGTGTTCTTTCTAATAGTAAAGATGTCTGATGCGGTTTATAAAGTGAAAGAAGTCTAAATATAGATCTATAATCTATATTTTGGGAAAGGTTTTTATAAGGATGAGGGTTTTTGATAGGTAATGACAGCTTTGATAATAGCAGAAAAACCATCAGCATGTAAGAAGATAGCTGAAGCTTTAGCTGATAAAACTGTTGTGAAAAGCACTTATATGCGTAAAATACCTTATTATGAGATTGAGCATAAAGGGAAAAAGGTTATTGTTGTTTGTGCTGTTGGGCATTTGTATGGTGTTGCTGAGAAAAATAAAAAAGGTTGGACTTATCCTGTTTTTAATATTGAATGGAAACCTAGTTTTGAAGTTAGCAAGGGTAGTGCTTATACTAAACTGTATTTGAATTGTATTAAGAAGTGTGCAAAAGGTGCAAAAGAAATTATTTTGGCTACTGACTATGATGTTGAGGGTGAAACTATTGGTTGGAATATTGTAAGGTTTGGTTTGGGTAAGAAAAGTGCTGCAAGAATGAAGTTTTCTACTACTACAAAAGAAGATTTGTTAGGTGCTTATGAAAATCAAAAGAAATCTTTAGATCTTAGGATGGCTGAGTCTGGTATTACAAGACATGAGTTAGACTTTTTTTGGGGTATTAACTTGTCTCGTGCTTTAACTTTGGCTTTGAAAAGTGCAATGGGTGGGTTTAGGGTTCTTAGTTCTGGTCGAGTGCAAGGTCCTGCTTTGAAAATATTAGCTGAAAGAGAGAAAGAAATTGCTAAATTTAAACCTGTTCCTTATTGGGAATTAGAATTGATTTGTAAAGAGTTATCAGCTTGGCATAAAGAGGGAAAATTTTGGGATAAAAAAAATGTTGATTTGATTGTTAAAAAGTGTAAAGGCAAGGATGCTAAAATATCTAAAGTTACAAGGAAAAGGTTTAAACATGATGCACCTCATCCGTTTGACCTGACTTCATTGCAAGTTGAGGCTTATAGGCTTTTCAGGATCCAGCCTAAGGAAACTTTATCAATTGCACAGGAGTTGTATTCAAATTCTTATATTTCTTATCCAAGAACTTCAAGTAATCAGTTGTCTGATAAGATTGGGTATTCTAAAATTTTGAAAGCAATGTCAAAACAAGATTTTTATAGGGATCTTTGTAAGGATTTGTTGAAGAAGAAAACTTTGAAACCTAATAATGGGAAGAAAAAGGATGCTGCACATCCTGCTATTTATTGTACTGGTGAGGTTCCTAAGAAGTTGGAAGAGAGAGAGAGAAAGATTTATGATTTGATTGTGAAAAGGTTTATGGCTACTTTTGCTGAGCCTGCTGTTAGAGAGAGTATGACTGTTACTGTTGATTGTGGTGGTGAAAATTTCCTTGCAAAAGGTGTTCGAACTGTTGAGGAAGGATGGTATAAGTATTATAGGCCTTATGTAAAAGTTGAAGAGCAAGAGTTTATTGTTAAGGAAGGTCAAGAATTGAATGTTAAAGAGTTGAAGTTGCATTCTAAAGAGACTCAACCTCCAAAAAGGTACACTCCTGCTTCTATAATTAAAGAGTTGGAGAAGAGAGGGTTGGGTACCAAGGCAACTAGGTCTGAAATTATTGAGCATCTGTTTGATAGAGGTTATTTGAAAAGGAATGGTTCAATTGCGGCTACTGGGTTGGGTATTAAGACTGTAGAGATTTTGGAAAAGTTTGTTCCTGAAATATTGGATGAAAAATTAACTCGAAGGTTTGAGAATGATATGGTTAATATTCAAGAGGGTAAAAAGAAAGAGAAGGATGTGTTGGATGATGCTGAGGCCTTTTTGGGTAAGTTGTTGAAGAAGTTTAAAGCTAATGAAAAAGAGATTGGTGAATTTTTGAAAGATGCTTTTGTGAAAACTCGTGATGAAGAGAGTTTTGTTATGGATTGTCCTGAGTGTAAAGGTAAGTTGCAGATTCGGTACACTCCTAGGTTTAAGAGTTATTTTATTGCTTGTTCAAGTTATCCTGATTGTAAGAAAAGTTTTAGTTTGCCTCGTGGTTTCTTAGCTCGTAGGTCAGATAAAGTTTGTGATGCTTGTGGGTTTCCAGAGGTTGTTTTGATTAGAAAGGGTAGTCGGCCTTGGCAGTTTTGTGTGAATCCTGAGTGTCAAAAGAAGAAAGAGTGGAAAGCTAAGCAACAAAAAGAATAGAAATTGATTTAAATGGTTCTATTATTCTTTGGTTTATGTTTGATCGTGCTGACTATGCAACACTTGCTGAAATTCCTGCTACTGCGGCTTCTGAGCTTGATAATTATAGACGAAGAATCCCTTTTGATTCTAGTGCAACAGACCAATTTGCTAGAATTCTTAAGAGTAGTATTCCTGTTATATCTCATTTAGATCATCATTTTGATGATAAATTGTATTGGGGTTTTGCTAGAGTTTGTAAACAAGTTGGTTATGCTATTGAAGATTTTGATGATCCTTCTGAATTATCTACTAGATTACAAATGGTTGTTAATGATTTGAAATATCCTTCTGGTTTGGATAGAGGTGAGTTGGATAATTTGGTTTCTTTTTGTAGACAATGTTCTGTAGAATTTATTGCTTTATCTGCTTCTGATTAAAAGTTTTAGATTTTTGTGCATAACTCTTATATATAAGTTCCATGTGCTATGCCATTAAGATGAGAGGTGTGATACTAGCAGGAATTATAGGTGTTTTGACTGTTCCTTCTTTTATGGTTAATGCTGGTGTTCAAAGTTCTAGGGCTTATGAAGCTCATCAAAATCAACAGATTTTGCTTGCTTATGAACAAACTGATTTGAGTTCTCATGCTGAAATTTTTGGTGATTATGCTCGAGAATCTCTTGCTTTTTTGGCTACCCCTGATGCTTTTTTTCCAGGAACAAGTTTTTATAATGCTCCTGAAGCTCCTGTTTTTGGTCCAATGATGGATTGTATTGTTGATAGTGCTCTTGCTGGTGGAGAAACTAGAAGTTGTCTTGTTGAACCTGATGTTAAACCTTTAGAATTGGTTGCAAGCCTTCAGCAGTGATTTTGAAAGGTAATTCTTTGTTGTTAGTTTTTAGAGTTCTTGGTTCTTTTGTTAATTCTATTGTGTACTTTGAAAAGTTTTTCCAGAGGTGGCCTGCTAAAGGAAGGTTTTGGCTTTTTTGGTTTGTGTAAACTTGTGAAGTTAGGATTACTGGTATTTTTAATTCTCTTAACATTTGTAATTGTCTTATTGTTGGTGGTGTGATTACTATTTTTTCTTGTACTTTTTTTCTGTAGTAGTGTGTGAATGAGTCTATTATTACTAGTGAAATGTTTTTCATGTCCTTTAGTGATTTTACTGTCTTGAATTGTTCGGAATATCTTTTTGGTTGTATTAAGATTATATTGTCTAAGTTTGTTTCTGGGTTTATTTGTAGAAGTCTTTCTGGTGTGAATGAGTTTTCTGTGTCAATGAAAATAATTTTCCCTTTTGTGTGTGCTGCTTTTTGTAGGCATAGAGTAGTTTTACCTGTAGCTGGAGATCCGAATATTAAGCTGATATTATTTGGGAATTTTAGTTGTGATAGCATATAATGTTCCTATGCTTTGGTTATTATATTGTTTTTGGTGTTAGAAATTTATTTAAATGAGTAATACTTAAAAAAAAGAATTAAAGGAGGGAATTATAATGGTAAATAGTGCAAAAGTTAAGAAAGTTTTTAAAGCTTTATCAAGGGAAGGTGCTTATGTGAATATGAAGCTTGATGAGAATCGAGAGTTTGATGAGCAAGATACTGAGATGTTACAAAATCTATTAACTACTTTACAAACTTTGACAAACAATTTAAGTAATGCTTTAAAATAAGTGTTATACAAAACAATCTAGGACTTTCCATCTTTGAAGGAATGCTGAACCTTCATCACTAACAATTAAGTGTTTTACATTTATTTGTCCTGTACTTATTGTTGAAACTCCCCATCTAATGTGTCCTTTGTCTTGTAGGTATTGTTGATCCTTAAGTTTTTCATCATATCCTCTAGAGAAATCTCTAAGTTCTCTATAATTTCTTAATAGGTCTTGTATGTATTCTATCATCTTATTGGTCTTGTGCTTGATAACCCACAATCATTGCAAATGTAAGCATTAAATCTGTTTTGACTTCCATCTAGTCTTGTTGTATAACTTGGGCCCCATCTTTGTACATTTTGGTGTGGACAATTATTTTGTTGTAATTTTATTTCTTGAACAACCCTTTCTATGTCAACACCCTCTAAATTAAAATGTGGTAGAGGATTTGTTCTATCTGGATCTGGATGCCATAAGTTGTATAGTTGTTCTGTCATAAATATGTAAGGTTAAGCTTGAATATATATTTTTGGGTGTTAGAAAAAATAAATTCCTATTAAAATTACTATATTTAAAATTAAAAAATAGTTTTCTGAAATACCTTTTTCTTTTTTGTACCATGAAGGTTTAGGAAATGGTTTGAAAAAACCTATGTTAACATTTTTTTTTGAAAAAGGGGCTAATGGTGATACTTCATGTATTGTTAGGTAGTCTTGGATTATGTGTAGGGTGTAAGGTATGATAACTAAGAAAAAGTATTCTGGTTTTATTGTGCTAAGTATTAAGCCTAAAGGAATTCCTATAATGATTAAACTAAATGGTTCTTCAATCCAAGTCCTGTGGTGTTTTTTTGGTTTTTTCAAATAAATCCCAATTAATTGGTTTAAATCTAATAAGATGCTGAATATTAAGGAGAATATTAATATTTCAGTTGTTGAAATACTATTTTGAAATATTAGGAACAATACTATGAATGATGTTAGGAAGTGGTTTAATGGATTCATGAATATGTTATGGTGGAATAGAATATATATGTTTTGATATTGTGTGTGTATATAAATTTGTAAAAATAAATTTATTAAAATGGATGAAAAGATACCTATTCCTGACTTGACTAGAGGAGAAGCTAGATGGGCAAGGTATAATGCTGAAAGAAAAAGGCTTTGGGAAGAGAATCAGTCTTTTGCTAAAAGGAGTATAGTTCATCGAGATTTTGATATAAGATCTGTTTTTGAACATCTTGATGTAGATCCTGATTTATTTTTAGGTTATTATCTTTTTGATGAAGCAATGTATAGGTGTGATTTTTTTGAAGAGTGGTTAGAAAATAAAAAAACAAGGGCACAGTTGAATAAAATAATGAGGTTTTTGCCTAGTAATGATTTAGAAGATGTAGAAACAGAAAGTAGAGGTTTTTGGACTGAAGGAGAAAGACTTGGTGATAAAGTTATAAAAAGGCGAATTGCAATTGTTAAAAGATATATTGGATTGCCTGAAGCATTTGAATTAGTTGCTGAATATTCTGGGAGTTCTGAGGCTGGAAGAGATTTAGCTGAATTTGGAAGATTAGCAAGAAGAGAGCTTGGTGAATTTGAAAGATTTGTTAGGCCTATGAAAGAGACTATGCAATATAAACAAAAGGGATGTTTAGATGATGAGTGGGCAAATGATTGTTATAGCAAAATGTATGGTTTTAGAAGATTATTACATCATCTTAGGGATGTAAAATTTAGATTAACTCGTTATAAAAAGATGTGTAAACCATTTGAATTACAAATTAATGGCCAAAGAATTCCAATTTGTAAACCTGTTTTTCTTGATCCTGATAGAAGGGAGTGTCGTATTAAAGGTGCGTATAATCCTTTGCATTTTGTGTTTGAAAAGATTGAAGTGGGGGGAAGAAGGAAAAGAGTTCTTACAAGTTTGAATGTTCCAAATGATGTTTGTATAGATGACAAGCATAGGCACACTTATATTTATGGGCCTAACAGTAGAGGAAAATCTGTTTATATTAATACTTCTGCTTTGAATATGCATCTTCCTATGAATGGAAGTTATTGTTTTGCTGAATCTTGTGAGATATCTTTTCCTGGAAGGTTGTATCCTTGTTTTGATTTGGGTGATACTGTTGGTCATGGACATTTTGCTACAGGTGGAAGAAAACTTGATGCAATGTTAGATGGTGTTAGAATAGATGATGTTGTTTTTTTAGATGAGCATGCTGGTGGTGCTGAGCCTGATCAAGAAGTTTTGATTGCAAGGGGTATTACTGAAGCATTAACTAGGCATAGGATTACTTTTTTGCATGCAACTAATGATAGAAGGGTTTGGAGACATAAGGTTGGGAAAGGTAGAACAGAGGTTTTACAAGTTGCAGCTTATTCTGATGAAGAGAATAAGTTTAGGGTTTGGCCTGGTTTTGCTAAACCTGGATATTCTATGGAAATGGCTAAAGAAATGAGGATTGATCCCGAGTCTGCTTATAATAGATTGGCTGAAAGGTTTGGGAAGTAATTTTAACATAATTTAATAAATGATTTGATATTATTTTATGATATGAAAGCAATAATATTTGATTGGGGTGGTGTTCTTGCACCTTCTGATAACAAAGTAGCAATTATTAGGTTAAAGAAAAACTTTGATTTTGATGAGAATGCTTTTCAGGATTATTTTAATAAACATGAAGATGATCTTTGTGATACTAATGAGTATAAAGATTTTTTATCTAAAGCTAGTAAAAAGTTTAATATTCCTAAAGAGTCAATTGTGAATGCTTTGAATGCAGATCCACCTGATGAAGATTTTGAAATTGCTAAAGAATTGTCTAAAAAATATAAACTGTATCTTTTATCTAATCAACTAAAGTTTAGAACTGATTATATTAAGAAAACTTTTGATTTGGATTTTTTTGATGAAGTGTTTTTTTCTAATGAAATTGGTTTAAAGAAGCCTTCTGAAAAAGCTTTTGAGTATGTTTTGAAAAAGATTGGTCAAAAATCTGAAGATTGTTTATTTATTGATGATTATTCTCCTAATATTGCTGTGGCTAAAAAATTGGGATTCAACGTTATTCTGTTTAAGGGTTTTGAAGAGTTTAAGGTTGAGTTGGATAGGTTATTGTAGGGAAATTCTAAACTTTGACTACAAATTAAGCTTTAAATCCCTAAATTCTGCAAAATTAGCCGTCAAAACAAAAAATGACCCTAAACTACTGTTACGAAAAATTTATTAAAGCTCAATTAAATTTCTAGGGGTATGAAAGACATTAGATTGAAGGTTATGGAAGCTCTTAGGGAGGAAGCCTATAAAGGTATTATTAGGATAGATTCTGAAACTATGCGAGAGATTGGAGTTAGGGTTGGAGATATTGTTGAGATTGAGGGTGGAAGGAAAACTTTAGGTATTGTAGATAGAGCTTATCCCACTGATGTTGGACAGACTGTTATTAGGATGGATGGAATTGTTAGGAGAAATGCTAAGACTGGGATTGGTGAGATTGTTGAAGTTAGAAAATCTGATGTTAGAGAGGCTAAGCAAGTTACTGTTGCTCCTGCACAGAAAGGTGTTACAATTAAAGTTGATCCTAGAATGTTTAAGAGAGGGTTGTTGGGTCGTGCTGTTTACAAAGGTGATATTTTTGCTTTAGGTGGAACTAAAAGTAGGAAAAGGACTTTGTCTGATAGTCCATTTTTTGATGATGTTTTTCCACAAGAGATGCTTGAAGAGTTTATGGGGGTTGGTTCTTTTGGTATGGCTAGTTTGAAGTTTGTTGTTGCTGATACTGCTCCTAAAGATTCTGTTATTATTACTGAAGCTACTGAGTTGGTTGTGAAAGCTCGTGCTGTTGAGGTTATTGAAGAAAGAATTCCTGATGTTTCTTATGAGGATATTGGTGGGTTGACTGAAGAGATTAAAAAAGTTAGAGAGTTGGTTGAGTTGCCTTTGAAACATCCTGAACTTTTTGAAAGGTTGGGTATTGAACCTCCTAAAGGTGTTCTTTTGCATGGGCCACCTGGTTGTGGAAAAACTCTTTTGGCAAAAGCTGTTGCTAACGAGAGTGATGCTAATTTTATTTTAGTTAATGGTCCTGAAGTTATTAGTAAGTTTGTTGGTGAGGCTGAGAAAAAGATTAGACAAATCTTTGATGATGCTGAAAAAAAGTCACCTTCAATTATTTTTATTGATGAGATTGATGCAATTGCTTCAAAAAGAGAGGAAAGTTATGGTGAAGTTGAGAAAAGGGTTGTTGCACAGTTGTTGGCTGTTCTTGATGGTTTGAAATCTCGTGGTAAGGTTGTTATTATTGCTGCAACTAATCGTCCTAATGCAATTGATCCTGCTTTGAGAAGACCTGGGCGGTTTGATAGAGAGATTGTTATTGGTGTTCCTGATAAAAAAGGTAGATTGAATATTTTGAAAATTCATACTCGGACTATGCCTCTTGCTAAAGGTGTTAATTTGAAAAAGTGGGCAAACAAAACTCATGGTTTTGTTGGAGCTGACCTTTCTGCACTTTGTAAGGAAGCTGCATTGAATGTTGTTCGAAGAGTTTTGCCTGATATTAATATGAAAGATAATGGTTCTTTGAATCAAAAAGTTTTAGAAAAATTAATTATTGAAGATTCTGATTTTGAAGCTGCAATGAAGATGGTTTCACCTTCTGCAATGAGAGAGGTTGTTGTTGAAGCGCCTAATGTTGTTTGGAAAGATGTTGGTGGGTTGACTGCTTTGAAAAGAGATTTGAAAGAGGCTGTTGAGTGGCCAATGAAGTATGGTGCTCGGTTTAAAAAATTAGGAATTAGAAGTCCTAGAGGTGTTTTGTTGTATGGTCCACCTGGTTGTGGAAAAACTCTTTTAGCAAAAGCTGTTTCTAATGAATCAGAAGCTAACTTTATCTTAGTTAAAGGTCCTGAGTTGTTAAACAAATGGGTTGGAGAATCTGAAAAAGGTGTTCGTGAAATATTTAAGAAAGCTCGTCAGGTTTCACCTTGTATAATTTTCTTTGATGAAATTGATGCTATTGCTGGTGTTCGTGGTCGAGATAGTGGTAGCAATGTTACTGAGAGAATTGTTAATACTATGTTAACTGAAATTGATGGGCTTGAAGAGTTGAATGATGTTGTTGTGATTGCTGCAACTAATAGACCTGATATTTTAGATCCTGCTCTTTTGAGACCTGGGCGGTTTGATAGGATTTTGTTAGCTAATGTTCCTGATGTTAAGGCTCGTGAAGAGATCTTTAAAATCCATATAAAAAATATGCCTCTTGCTAAAGATGTTAAGTTGAAACAGTTGGTTGAGAAGACTGCTGGTTATGCAGGAAGTGATATTGAAGGTCTTGTTTGTGAGGCTGGAATGTTGGCTCTTAGAGAGGATCTTAGTGCTTCAGAAGTTGGAATGAAACATTTTGAAGAGGCTTTGACAAAAATTATTCCTTCAATCAGAGAGAAAGATGTTGATAAGTATAAGAAGATTGAAGGTGAGTATATTAGGACTGCTCGTGGTGCTGCTATAAGTAAAGATTCTTATTTTGGTTAGGGCTTGCTATTTTTTAAGGTGAATACTTTGTTAGAATAACTGGTTTATCTTTTACTAACACTGTGTGCTCTGCTTGTGAAACTAAACCTTTTGTTTCTTCAATAAGTTGTGCATAGTTTTTAATTATTTCTTGTCTTTCTAAAATGTTTAGAGAAAAGTTTGCTGTTGGATATTTTTTAATTATATCTCTTTTACAAAAAGGTAATGTTGAAAACTCTTTTTCAATGTGTTGTAATATTTTTTTTGTTGTTGGATCTCTAATTGGTCTTGATTGTAGCAACCTGTAGATTGTTGAAGGTTTTCCTTCTGTAACTTTTCCTTGGCCTGTTGTTGCAAAAGGTTCAATTGCAATTATTTGGTTTTCTTTAAGTTTGTAATCATCACCATTGTCAAAGTTTGGGATTATCATTCCTGCATGCAGATCATATTTTTCTATTTGATGGCCTGAAAGATTTCTTATTGGTGAGAAACCATGTGATTTTATTGCTTCTTGTATTGCTTTTCCAATTTGTCTAAGTTCTGTACCTGGAGTTGCAAGTTTTATTGCTGCATTTAATGCATCTTGTGATGCTTTGATTAGTTCTGTGTTGTTTCCTATTGTTAATGCTGTGTCAGAAATGTGTCCATCTAAATGGCAGCCAATGTCTATTTTCAAAATGTCTTCTTCTTTGTAAACAGTTGGATCATTTGGTAATGGTGTGTAATGTGCAGCAATATGGTTTAATGATAAGTTTACTGGAAATGCTGGTTTTGCACCTAGTTCAGCTGTTTTCTTTTCTATTTTCTCAGCAAGTTCTAATAATTGGATTCCTGGCTTTGCTATACTTTTTGCATAGTTTAAAACTTCAGCTCCAATCTTTCCTGCTTTTATCCATTGATCCATAAATTGTAAAAAAGAAGTCTGGTATTTATTTCTTTCCTTTTAGGTTCTTATACAAATACCCTTTGATTGTTTCTAGTTCTTTGTGAACTTTTGTTATTTCTCTTTCTGCTCTTCTGTTTACTTGGTAATCATATTTTAGGTTGATTCTGTCCCTTTCGCCACCTCTGTTTTGGCTCATAAGGATTACTGGTGCTTGTAGTGCTGCTAAGCAAGAAAGGCATAAGTTTAGAATTATGAATGGCCATGGGTCCCAGTGAAATAAGAAAGCTATACTGTTAAGTGTCATCCAAACTATAATAAAACCAATAACCATTAAGATGAATGTCCAGGAACCACAAAATTTTGTTATTAAGTCTGCTGATTTTTGACCGAATGTTAGTTCTGTTTTGAAAACAGGATGTTGTGGTTTAATCTTTTTACTTTTAGGTTTAGTTTTCTTAATCACCTTCTTTTTCATATTCTTTATGAGGGTGAGAAGGTTTTTAAATTTTGAGGTTTTTAGTAAATTGATGAAAGGGTTTATTTTGTACTCTACTTATAGAATTATTAGGGATAAAGCTTATGTTGCTTTGTTTGGTAGATTGGAGAATGGTGAGAATTTTGTAACTTTTAATTTGTTTAGGCCTTATTTTTTTATTCGAAAAAAAGATTTGAAAGAGGCTTTGGAATTAGAAGAGTTTGAGTATAAAAATGTTAAATTGAAGAATTTTTTAGATGAACCTGTTGTTAAAGTGATCTTGGATTTGCCTGGTGAAGTTCCTAAGTTGAGAAAGATTTTGATTGATGAAGGAATTAAAACTTATGAAGCTGATATGAGGTTTACTAGAAGGTTTTTGATTGATAAACAAATTACTTCTACTGTTGATATTGATGGTGATTATGATTCTGAAGAAAATATTGATAGGGTGTATAAAGATCCTGAATTGAAAGCTTGTGATTGTGATGTTAAGTTGAAAGTTATGAGTGTTGATATTGAAACTGATCCAACTGCAACTGATTTGTATTGTATTGGTATTAAATGTGGGAAGTATAAGAAAGTTTTATTGAATCATAAGAAGAAAATCAAACATTGTGAGAATTTTTCTGATGAAGAAGATGTTTTAGAAAGGTTTATGGAAGTTGTCAAAGAGGAAGATCCTGATGTGATTGTTGGTTGGAACTTTATTAATTTTGATATTAAGTTTATTTTTGATAAATGTAAAGAGTATAAAATTCCTTTTAATTTGGGTCGTGATAATAGTGTTAGTAAAACTAGGTTTAGTGAAAATTTTATGATTAAGTCTAAAGTTGATGTTGTTGGTAGGATGGTTTTAGATGGGATTGATTTTTTGAAAGATAATTTTGTAAAATTGAAAGATTATAAGTTGGAGACTGTTGGTCAGCATTATGTTGGTCAAGGTAAGAAAGCTGAAATTGTTGATTGGGATAATTTGGAAAAAGATTTTAAGAAAAATCCTACAAAATTAGTGGAGTATAATATTCAAGATGTTGAGTTGGTATTAGATATTCTTGATAAGAGTGAGTTATTGGATTTGACTGTGAAAAGGTCTAAGTTGACTGGGATGAGGTTGAATGAGGTTGGTGGTAGTGTTGCTCCTTTAGATTATTTGTATTTGACTAAGTTGAGAGGGAGAGGGTATGTTGGAATTACTTCTCTTTATAGTGAGAAGATGGATAAGGTTAAGGGTGCTTATGTTATGGAAGGAAAGGTTGGAATTTATGATGAAATTATATGTTTGGATTTTAAGAGTTTGTACTCTTCTGTAATCAGAACTTTTAATTTGGATCCTTTGGCTTTTAGTAAGAAAGAAGTTAAAACTCCTTTTGGTACAAAGTTTGCTAAGAAGGAAGGTGTGTTGCCTGAGATTTTGGATACTTTGTGGCAAGTTAGAGAAGGGATGAGGAAGAGGAAAGATGAAACTGGTCGTTATGCTGTTAAAACTACAATGAATTCTTTTTGGGGTGCATTAGCTAACACTAGTTCTAGATATTTTTCAATGGATCTTGCCAATTCTATAACTGGAAATGCTAGGTTTGTTATTCAGGAAGCGATAAAGTTTGTTCAAGCTAAGAAGTATGAAGTTATTTATTCTGATACTGATTCCATGTATGTTGTTGCAAAAAAAGATGCTTCAAAAGAAGGTAAAAAGTTAGAGAAGGATGTTAATGATTATTTTAAAAAATTAGTTAAACAAAAATTTAAGAGAGAGAGTTTTTTGGAGCTTGAGTTTGAAAAAGTTTATACTAAGTTTTTAATGCCTAAGTTGAGGGGTGGAACAAAAGGTGCAAAGAAAAGGTATGCTGGGTTGGTTAAGGGTAAGTTGGAAGTTGTTGGAATGGAAGCTGTGCGTGGAGATTGGACTGGTTTGGCTAGAAGGTTCCAAATGGAATTGTTAGTGAAAGTTTTCAAAGGTGAAAAACTTGATACTTGGATTAGAAAGTTTGTTGCTGATTTTAAGAAAGGTAAATTTGATGATGAATTGGTTTATAGGAAAGGGTTGAGAAAACCTCTGGATGAGTATAGAGTTAATCCACCCCATGTTAAGGCTGCAAGGAAAGTTAAGGGTTTTAATTCTGCTGTTGTTGAATATATAATTACGGAAGATGGTCCTGAGTGTACTAGTCATATTAAACATAAGTTAGATTATAAACATTATTTGGATAAACAAATTAAACCTATTGCAAATACTGTTCTTGAGTTGCTTGGAAAAGATTTTGATGAGTTATTGCAAGGTCAAAAGACTCTTTTTTAGTTGTTAAATTTATTTAAAGCTGAAAGTGTTGAATCTTTTTATGAATCCTGTTGAAGAACATGTTCTAAAAAGAGTGAATTTGTTTAATAGAAGAAAAGGATTGGATCAAAAAGATCCTCTTGCTTATTTTGATGCTTTGTTAGAAATAAGTGTTCTTGAAAGAGAGTTAGATCAACAGTTCTCAAGTGATAAAGGTTGGGGATATGGTTGGGTTAATTCTAGAAGACTAATGAATGATCCTTTGTTGATTCAAAATAAAGGTATAAGAAGTTTTGTTCTGGATTCTAATGTCCCTAAAGTTGTTAATGAATCTAAGACATTAAACCTTGATGAAGCAGATTTTTTATTAGCAAATTATGATGTTGTTCATGAAATATTAGAAAACTCTCTTTTTCCAACACAAGAGATTAGATTTTTGAGATTTATTTCTGATTTAAGAACTTATTTGGAAAGTGGATTAGAAGATCATCCTTGGTTTTATGGTATTGCTGAAAATTATAGTGATCTTTTCTCTGAAAAATTTGATTCGAGTGATCCAAGAGAATTGTATAATTATTTAGTTAGGAAAATTGCTCAAACTGGAATAGGAGTAAAAGATGTTGATTTTTTTTCTAATGTTCTACAAATAAATATGTTAGCTAGACCTCTAAGAAGTGGGGAGAGTGTTTCTTTAGGTGATTTAATTGAAAGGCCTGAATTTGATTTAATTGATCCTTCTGTAAGAGAAGTTCTTACTTATGATCTGAGTGGACAAGATTGCGTTGGTGAACCTTTGGAAAGAGTTTTGTTTGATGTTTCTAAAACTTTTGTTAGAAAAGTTGTTATAAAAAAGCCAAAGAAAGCTATACCTCTTAATGAATTTGGATCTTGGATTTATGATCATCCTGAAAAAAGATTGAGAAGAGATAGGGAATTTGCTGAATATTTAGGTTTTTTGCTTAAGAATGGAGTACTTAGAGGTTTTGAGAGTGTAAAGCCTGTTGCTTTTGATCGAGGTTTATATGTTCAAGAAGTTTTGAATGGAACAAGATTAATTGATTTGCCAACTCATGAAAAAAAAGTTGAAGCTATTAAAATTTTAGCTCAAAGATTAGCTCAGTTTCACAAAAGAGTAACAGATAATATTGTTTTTTTCCCAAGAAAACTTGCTAAAGCAAATTATATGAGAGAACTTAGAGCTATTGGGAAATTGTGTGGTTGGAAGAACATGAGAGGAGTTGTTAGAGCTTATAAGCCTTTTTTGAGTGATTTAAAACCTAATGTTGTTTGTCATAATAGTCTTCATCATAAGAATGTTTTTGTTGTTTATGAAAGAGATTCTATGGTTTTTCCTCTTTTAGATTTTGAGTTAGTTGCTTATGCAAGGCAGCAAGATGATTTAGTTAGATTGATTGAAGGTCCAATCCAATTTAAAGAAGAAGAAAAAATGCAAATCTTTGCTGCATATTATTTAACTTATTCTGCTGGTGCTTTCCATCCTGTTGAGCCAATTCCTGAAATAACAGATAAAGAATATGATTATGAGAAATTGTTTGATATTGATCCTGGTTTTGTAGATTTTTATTCTGTTTATAATTTGAGAAGATGTGTTTTGCATCGTTGGGCGCATAATTATTTGTCTGGAAAGGGTGTTCCTAATGCAGATTTGCAAATTGAAAAAAGTTTTCAAGCTTTGGGTGAAATGAGAAGGGTTAGTAAAGATGATAAAAGAGTTATAAGTTTAGAAAGAGCTTTATTGCGTGTTGCTTAGAAATCTTTTTAAAGATGGAAGGTTTAAAGTATTGTATGAGAGTTGTTGGACCTGTAAAAAAAATAAGAGAGAGAATTGGTTTGGGTGTAGTTCCTGTAAATGCTCGTTATAAAATACCTAAGGATATCAATAAAAAATATATTGTTGATATGAAATTAGGGGATGGTGAGGTTGTTGAGATTTCTATGAGGTCTACTGGCTGGTTACAAGTTGCAAATTTAGAAATTGGAGAAATATTAGGTACAATGAGATATGTTTTAAATATGTGTTCTAGAAATAATCGTAGGCGTTTTATTGAACTTATTCCAGGCAATGCTGTTAAAAGTGCATTGGGTGTTAGTTTTTCAAGGGTACAAAATATAGTTGATTCTTATAATAATGATGTTGGCGATTTAAATAAAACTTCTAATTAGTTATTTTAAAATTCTAAATTTACAAAACTTATTTAAACTGGTGTTCTTATTTTTTGGGGATGGGAGTAAAATTAGGAGATTTAGTTGAAAGAAAAAATCTTAAATTGACTGATCTTAAAGGGAAGAAGGTTGCTATTGATGCTTTTAATGTGTTATACCAATTCTTAGCTTCAATTAGACAACAAGATGGAACTCCTTTGATGGATTCTAATGGTAAAGTTACTTCACATTTAGTTGGTTTATTCTCAAGAAACATTAATTTGATGGAAAAGGGAATTAAGTTGGTTTATGTGTTTGATGGTAAGCCTCCTGAATTGAAAGCTAAAACTGCTGAAATTAGAAATAAAAATAAAGAGAAAGCAAGCAAAAATTATGAAAAGGCTGCATTGGATGAGGATGAGGAAGGGATGGCTAAGTATTCTAGGCAGATGTTGAGGTTGAATGATGAAATGATTGAAGAGAGTAAAGAGTTGTTGAGGGCTATGGGGATACCTGTTATTGAAGCACCTTCTGAAGCTGAGGCTCAGTGTTCTTATATGTGTAAGAAGAAAGATGTTTATGCTGTTGGAAGTCAGGATTTTGATTCTTTGCTTTTTGGTGCGCCTAAATTGATTTTAAATTTGACTCTGTCCCAGAAAAGAAAAGTGATTGGCGGTCGTCAAGTTATGATATCACCCTACTTAGTTGAATTGAATGAGTTGTTAGAGACTTTAGAAATTAATCAAGATGAATTAATTATGTTTGGTATTATGGTTGGTACTGATTTTAATCCTGGAGGGATAAAAGGTATTGGTCCAAAGAAAGCTATGAAGTTGTTGTCCAAGAGGCCTGAAGAAATTTTTTCTGATGTTGATTTTGATTGGAAAGAGATTTATGATATTTTTAAGAATATTCCTGTTGAGAAAGATTATAATTTGGAGTTTAAGGATATTGATGTTGAGAAGGTTAAAGAGATTTTGGTTGAGAGGCATGAGTTTGGTGTTGAGAGGGTTGAGAGTGGGTTGGCTAAGTTGAAGAAGAAGAACCAGGGTTTGGATAAGTGGTTAAACTAAAATCTTATAAAGCTCTTTGTTTTGTTTTATTCTATGGTTCATGGATCGCATGTTTTACATCATCATCATAAGAAGAGAAGAAAGAAGTCTGAGTCTAAGTTAGTTCATTTTGTTGATAAGTTAGTTTATGCTGGTGGTATTTTGGGTTGGATTATGACCCTGCCACAAGTTTTTAAAATTTGGATGAATAAAAGTGCTGAAGGTGTTTCTTTTTTGTCTTGGTTGGCTTATGCAATCCTTGGTATTTTGTGGATATTTTATGGGATATTGCATAAAGATAGAAGGATTATTATTATTTATTCTGGGTTTGTTATATTGAATACTTTGGTTGTTATTGGTACTTTGTTGTATGGGTAAATTTTATAACTGGTACTTTGTTTTTATTTAGTATGAAATGGTTGTTATTAGTTTTATTGTTGTTTATAGGAGGGTGTTCTATAGTTGTGACACCTATGCCTGTGATTTTTCAGTTTGATAACAGTTGCTCTTGGGAGGAGTTAGTGCCTGGAGAGGTTAGGTTGCAGATTGAGAATGATGATTTTGTTATAATTGGTACTGATGCTACTGAGGATGAAATTATTGAGTTGAAAGAGAATGAGTGTGTTGTTAGGTTTGGTAGACCTTCGCAGTTGCAAAGTATGATTGGTGATATTCAGGCTGATTTGGATAATTCTAGTTTGGACAATATTAAAAGAATGAAAAAGAGTGTTAGGCAAGATGTTTTGG
>Ga0257125_1001378_pt1 | contig 25033 bp, 19 predicted proteins | sample SI106_200metaG_FD_190183 | JGI IMG/M metagenome (GOLD analysis project Ga0257125, IMG submission 190183) | Marine microbial communities from Saanich Inlet, British Columbia, Canada - SI106_200 | ecosystem: Environmental > Aquatic > Marine > Inlet | place: Canada: British Columbia | collected... | reverse complement strand
TCGGCGTGATGGGTGGCTCGGTGGTTTTCGGATTCGCAGGCATGCTCTTTGCGATTCCGACGATCGTCATTGTCAAAGAGGTTCTTTCCACACTGGTACATGAAATGAAGGCCTATCACCTGATCGAATAGACTGCCTCAATACAGCAATGCCCGGTTAGGTTTTATCATTCAGCTTTTCCTGCAAAACTAAATTGCTTCGCCATGGTATTTGTGCAACGGTGTGTTGCACAATTTCTCGACTTGTCCAGCAGTCAGCGCTTCAAACAGCTTTTTCGATCAACTCCCCTTGAAAACCGGCGCGCGCTTCTCCTTCCGGGAAAGCATTGATTCGGCGAAATCGGCTGAGTTCCAGCAGTTATTCAGACCTTCATTTTCCAAATCCAGAGCCTTTTCTACAGCTTCGAGATAGGGTTTATGCAGGGCCTGCTTCATCTGTCGAATCGCATAACCCGCACCAGCGGGTGGTATGAGCATCTTCGCCTGCTCTCTGGCATAATCAAGCAGTTCCGCATGGGGCAGGACGGCGTTGACCAGATTGAGTTCCAGGGCTTCGGTGGCGGTCAGTTTTTTTGAAAAATAGATGATCTCCTTCGCCTTTTGGAATCCCATCACGCGGGGCAGCAAGAACGACGAGGCCAATTCGGGAATAATTCCCAGCTTCGAAAAAGGCATCTGAATCCAGGCATGCTCCGACATATAAATCAGATCGGCACCCGCCAGGGACATGGTGAAGGCCCCACCAATCGTCAGACCGTTCATGGCTGCAATGATTGGCTTGTCACAATTGAACAGCTTGACAGTGACTTTTTTCTGGGCGATATCAGCCAGATCGATCTGCTGCATGATTTCGTCCGAAATCCCTTCAAACGCATCCATGCTGAAATAACCACCGCTGCTGTATGACTCTTTTGCCGGATCATCCGACTCGGGATCCTTCGCTCCGGTCATGATCATGGCGCTGGCACTATCGTCCTTCTCAAAATGGTCCACAGCCCAGAATATTTCCAGAAACGAAATCATGCTGAGCGCATTTTTCCGCCTGGGTGTATTAAACGTCAGGGTGACAATCCCCGACGCATCTTTTTCGTATTTGATATCTCTAAAATCTTCGATTTTCAAAACCTGGCTCCAAGTAATATTTATTGAGAAAAAAAATTCACCATAACGACTCAGCAATGTCCGGTTAGGTTTTTGCAGACTAAAAGCTGAATGACAAATCCAGTCTCTGCGCATAAGGATTTAAAGGTTTTCTAAGTTTGCTTCACGAAAAACCGCCAAACTCGCTCGTGCCTCGCTCAAACAAGGCTTATTTTCGCTACGCTAAACTAAGAAAATCTAATAAATCCTTATAAGCTCGATCCCGGATTCATCATTCAGCTTTTTGCAAAAACCTAACCGGACATTGCTGATAACGACTTAAAATTTAAAAAAAGTGTCTATCATAAAGCCGTTGAAATCGCTTAGAGGAGTTTTTAGATGATCTTGGCGAAATGGGGCGGCCGAAACCCGGCTGTGTGAGCGTAGTGATCTGCGATTTCAACGGCTTTATGATAGACACGGGACCGCCATTTGACTTCATCATCTGTCGTTCTACCCGACAGGAACCAGCCCTGCCGGGAAATCTGGACAGACCCTTCGGTTTAGGGATCGTTAAAAGGCAAATTCACTTAATCTGTTTGTAAAAGTCCTAAAAACTGGACATTTTACAAACAGAATGTGAACTAGCCTTTTAGCCGACCCTTAATCCCGTCCGATGACCGAAACAGCGCAAACGTTCCAGGCGGGGGTTCCACCCAGATTGTGGGTCAGACCCAGTCGGGCGTTTTTGACCTTACGCTCTTCGGGAACCCGCTCCAGCAGCTGCTCATACATGGCGTAAATCATCCGCAGACCGGAAGCACCAATGGGATGTCCGAAACACTTCAAACCTCCATCCACCTGACAAGGCGAAGCCCCGTTCAGGTCGAAGCGGCCGCCCATGATATCCTCATAGGCCCCGCCCTTGGGGGAGAGACCCAGATCCTCCATGGTCACGAACTCGGTGATGGAAAAGCAGTCGTGCACCTCTGACATGGAGATCTCGTTCCTGGGATCCGTGATCCCGGCCTCTCCATACACCTTATCTGCACAGATACGAGCCGTGGCGAAATGGGCTCCGTCCCAGGTGTTGAACCCGGCCTCTTCTCCGGAGCTGCCAATCACCTGAATCGACTTGACCTTAATCACGTCCTGGTTGGGCTTCAGGCTTTTGGCAATTTCGGGCGTGGTGACAATGGCAGCGGCCGAACCGTCGCTGACACCACAACAATCAAAGAGACCCAGAGGATAAGCGATCATGGGTGCTGCCTTGATCTGCTCTTCGGAAATGATCTTACGCAGATGGGCTTTGGGATTCAGCGCGCCGTTGGCATGACTCTTGGCCGAGACATGGGCGATGGCATCCTTGATTTTTTCCATCGGCAGTCCCCAGACCCGGCTGTAGGCCGTGGCCAGTTGCGCAAATCCCCCTGGTGCTGTCGCGTTGGCCCCGGTCATGTAAGAGTCCACACTGTTGATGTCGGGCAGACCGCCATAACCGGTGTCTTTTAATTTCTCCACGCCCAGCGCCAGCACGATATCATAGGCACCGGATGCCACTGCATAACAGGCCGCTCGAAAAGCCTCGGTAGCTGTGGCGCAGAAGTTTTCAGTCCGTGTCACCGGGATGAAGGGCAGTCTCAGGGTCATCGACAGGGGTGTCGCTGCTTTGGAGACATTGACCTCATCAAAATGGGTGCCCAGGTAGGCTGCCTGTATCTCCTTCTTTTCGATACCGGCATCTGCCAGACACTCAGTAAATGCTTCAACCATCAGGTTTTGGGCACTGGCGTCCCAACGTTCACCAAATTGGGTACATCCCATCCCCAGGATGGCGACTTTATCTCTAATTCCACTTGCCATTATTTGACCTCCTTGACGGGGACCGCTTTCCAGAAATATCCGGAGATGTCCCGTTTTTCATCATAATATTTTCGTCTGAAACTCATTGTGACCGGCTTTTCGGTTACCACTTCATCCAAATTGCAGTCAGTGAAATCAAACATGAATTTACCGCCCCCTTCAAATTCGACCTGTCCATAAACGGCCGGTGGATTCACCGAAGCTGCCAGGTTATCAGCGGTGAAACTTAAAATATGACCGGTTCTGTCGGCAAAGGAGTAGGGCTCCTGTGTGTGAAGCGCATCACACTCCGGATTCACACAAATGTCCTGGGCCGGAATCTGGGCGGTACCACACTGGGTGCATTTACCTCCCTCCAATCCCAACATCAGTTTACGGTTACGCCACATAGCCGAATAACGGGTCCAGTGGTCAACCTCTTTCCGTTTACCAAAATCAGCTGGCATGATCTGCCGCCAGACAAGCATCTTGTTGTAATTGTCCAGTTCAGCCTTGTCGGCCAACGATGCAGAAAGCGCCTTGCCGTTCTGCAATTTGGCGATATTCTCGGTCACCTCAAAACAGATGGCATCGCAGCCACTACCGAAACTGATCACCATCAGTTTGTCGCCGGGCTTCGCATCTTCAAGCGCTTTAGCCAGCATGACCAGCGCATGGGGCGTTCCGGATTCGCCAACTTCCAACTGCAGATTATCCAGATCCATCTCCGGTGTGATGCCCAGTTTCTTGGCGATCCCTCTTCGCGCCGCCGGATAGATACAGGGGTAGATCACCTTGGAAAAATCGGTCATCTGCAGACCGGTTTTCTCCAGAAGGCCGGTCACCACCTCAGGAATGAACTGATCCAGGCCCAGGTCCCTGATCCAGCGGTCTTCCCACTGATTGTCAAACTGGGAGTTCGCACCCCGGAAGTGGTCACCAAAATCGTAGGTCACTGAATATGAGCCTTTGTACTCGGCAACCACATTCTCGCCACCCACAACGAAAGCAGCCGCTGCGTCACCAAACAGCATCTCCTGGGGAGAGGCCGGTTTTCCGAGTCGGCAATCCGCGGCGGTCACCAGAACCTTCCTGGGGTTATCCGAACTCACACTATCCAGGGCTGCCAGCAGGGCCGTTGTCCCGGATTTTAGAGAGGCTGTGAAATCAGCAGCTCGTATCTGGTCCTTCAGGCCCAGGGCCGGAGCCATGATCGCGGCGTTGAGCCGTTCTTTATAGGGCAATGTCGAGGAAGCGAAATAGAGGCTTTCCACTGTGGCAGGGTCCACATCCTGAAGGGCCGCCCTGCCAGCTGAAACCGCCAGCGTGATACTGTCCTCGTCAAAATTGGCGACCGCTTTTTCACCCCGGGCGTTGGCAATGGTTGCGGGGTTCATCCAACCCATGGCCCCGAATATCAGGCCCCGATTCAGCCGGTAGTGTGGGATATACCCACCGTATGAACATAATCCAATCATATTGAAGCTCCTTTAGTCTTCTCTGATATGTTAAACAGAATTATCGGACACAACAACTGTAATCTGCAACACGTGACCGATACAGGTAAAAAGCCTGGCGATACAGGATATTGCTCAGGTCGATCAAAAAAATCAAGACGCCGGACCATATAGCTTGATGAAATCCGGTACATCGTTTTCCAGTTCACAGGCAATGCTCTCCAGATGCAAATCTGTCCCGCCGCAATCATATATCATACTGCGGGTTCTCAAATGATAGAGCCCGATATCCATCTCTTCAGTCCAACCGATGGCACCATGCAGATAGATGCCGTGATGACAGATATCGTCATAGACTTCGTTGGCCTTGGCCTTGGCAGATGAATTCAATAACCTTGAGGGTTCACCCACGCTGACCTGCCAGGCGCCATTGTAAACCAGGTATTTCAGACTATCCAGGCTTGTCAGCATATCTACCAGACGAAACTGTACCCCCTGGTAGGACCCGATGGGTTTGTCGAACTGTTTTCGTTCCTTGGTATAGTTCAGTGTTATCTCAAAAGCCGCCTGGGCCCCGCCGGACATTTCAGCAGCCTTGAGCAAAGCGCCCTGCTGCTGAATTTCATCCAGAATCTCCCAACCCCGGTCGATCTGTCCCAGAATGGCTGCCTGAGCAACCCGCACGTTTTCAAAAACAACCTCACAGCGACCGTCCCGGGCAACCGTCGGAATTATCTCTATCTTGACACCCTCGCTTTTGGGGTCGACGGCAAACAGGGTAATCCCCTTTGGCGGATCATCACCCTCTGACGTGCGGCCCGCCACCAGCATCATGTTTGCAACGTGAGCATAGGGAACAAAAATCTTGGTGCCATTCAGCAGATATTCATCTCCATCAGCCACAGCAGACAGCTGGATCTCCGATGGGCTATTGTCGGCCTGTGCTTCAGTCCGGGCCAGGGTCCAGATATCCCCCTTCTCAGCAATCCCGGGCAGATAATTCTCTTTCTGCTCATCGTTGCCATATGCTATCAATGGCAGGGCACACAGTGCGATCGTCGCATAATAGGGCATGGGGACGATATTTCGCCCCACCTCTTCCATGAAGAGAGCCAACTCGACAAAATCCCCATCCATGCCGCCGTATGCCTCTGGAATGATCAATCCCTGGAACCCCAGTTTAACCATTTTTTTCCACATTTTTGCGTCGTAGGCCTTGGGCTCGGATTTTAACTCCCTGACCTTATCCTTGGGGCACTCTTTTTCGAAAAACTCCCTGGCTGATTTCCGCAACATTTCCTGTTCTTTTCCAATTGTATAATCCATGAGTGATCTCCTTATTTAATAAGCTCTGGGGAGTTGAAGACCAAACTGGCCGACAATATTTCGCTGGGTATCTGTCGTACCGGCAGCGATGGCGAATCCGATATTGTAGTGATACAGGTGTTCAAAAGCGCCTTTCAACCGCGACCAGCGGTTGTCCTCGAGGCCAAGATCCATCTGGGAATAGACGCCGATGATATCCGATCCGATTCGTCCCAGTTTTTCCTGCAGGATATCCCCGTTGGCTTTGTCCCTGGACGGTTCATGGATGACTGTCTGCCCCTGCACCGTCTTCCAGACTGCTTCATTGGCCATCAGCCGGGCCGCCTGGATATCAATAGCCAGCTCTGCCAATTTCTGACGAACCTGTGGCTGCTTGATCTGTCCGGTAGCCTTGGTATAGATAACAAGTTCGTCCAGCATTCGTCTGGCGGCAGCGGTTGTGCCGACCGCCGTGCCGCGCTCGAAAGAAAGTGCGGTCATCAACTGCGACCAGCCTGCGTTCTCAACCCCCACCAGATTTTCCACCGGGACTCTCAAATCCTTGAAAAAGAGTTCGTTGAAGACATGCCCACCTACATAGTTCTCCAACGGACGGACGGTCAAGCCTTCGCTTTGCATATCGACAATAATCAGGCTCAAACCCTGGTGCTTTTTAGGGGCATCCGGATTGGTACGGCAGGCCAGCCAGAGCCAGCGAGCCCAGTGGGCGCAACTTGTCCAGACCTTCTGCCCATTGATCACATACTCATCACCGTCCCGAATGGCGGTTGTCTGCATAGCCGCCATGTCACTTCCCGCATCCGGTTCACTGTAGCCCGTACACCAGATCCCGTCGGGTTCGCCGGCAGCAATCGGGGGGATATACTTCTCCTGCTGCTCCCTGGTTCCAAACAGCATCAGTGAAGGTCCAACCCAGGCCGTCCCGCTGATGCCCATCCCGAGACCGGGAATCCCCCAATAGGAAGCCTCTTCGGAAAAAACCACCCGCTCCCAGTGGGATGCCCCCATACCCCCAAACTCTTCAGGCCAGGACATGGTCAGCCACCCTTTCTCAGCCAGCTTTTTGGACATGGACATGGAAAATGCCCAGCCCTCCGCGCTGGTTTCATCTTCAAACTGTTTACCGATAAAATGGGGCGGCATCTCAGCCTTCACAAATTCTCGAATCTCGGTTCTCAGTTTCTCTTCCTTTTCGCCATATTTAAATTCCATAAACAACGATCCTCCGAAAAAAGGTGTTTCAATAGTGGGTATTCGATTTAATACCGGGTCTCTACATATTAATCAGTTCAGGATTCGCAACCGCGCGCCAGACAACTTCAAATATCGGTTCCAGCTCATCTGTCAATCCTCTTTCCTTGCCCCTGTATATCCAGTCTATAAACGCCCAGCTTGTCGTAGACGTAATCAGGTTCACACACAGTGACGTGCGGATGCGGGGATCGATCACTCCCCGTGCCTGACCTTCCCTCAGTATTTCAAGTATGATCTCCAGCAGTGGGTTCGTCACGTAAGTTTTATCTGCCATCCAGGCTGAATTAGGGGTTCTAATCCAGATAATCCGCCCGATATCCTCGTGCCGTTCAAAATAGTCCAGTTGTACCCAGATCAGTTTACGTAGCTTTTCCCGGGTGTCTTCGATTCCCTGCAGATGATCCCGAATCCGATCCTGAAGCATTGAAAACCAGTAGCGGATAAACGCAAAAAGCAAGTGATCCTTATTTTTGTAGTACTTGTAGATGGTGCCAAAACTCATGCCCGCCTGGCGGGCAATTTCGCGCATGTTCGCCTGGTAAAAATCGACCTCCGAAAATACCTTGATGACGACCGCTTCCAGCCGCTTGTGAATCTCCTCACTGGCGCGGGGAACCTTCTCTAATATTGTACTGTCCAGGTTATTCATGATCCAACCGTCTTGTACTCGCCCGCCTGCATAAAACCCCATCAAATGATGGGAATATTTTTTGATATATGATAACGTTATTACTAATGGAAATTCCTAACCTTGTCAATAATATTTAGTCCCATTAAATCATGCATATAAAGTGTGTAACCAAATTACCCATCAAATGATCGAGTACCTGGGTCGCACCCAATTCAGCAGATTGAAAGTTCACCTGTTTCACTGCTCATATGAAAAATGTTCAAAACAGAGACACAGGCGCGTTTGGTGCGAAAATCTGACTGGATATTGTCGTAGGTTAACCGATCAACGATTTTTATTTTGTCTGCTGGAATAAGCAGTGTTAAGCTTGAAAGACATCGCGCCTCTGCAACATCCACTTTTTAAAAGCAGTTCGTAAAGGGACCACTGTGTCGCTGAAATATTCAACTTAAGGAAAATGACCATGTACATGGAAACCCATCTTCTGATTACCTACCTGATCGCGATAACGGTCCTGTCCATCACACCGGGACTGGATACGATGCTTGTCATTCGCAATACAGCCAGGGGTGGCTGGCAGGATGGTGTCATCAGCAGCTTCGGAATCTGTAGTGGGCTATTTGTGCACGCATCTGTCTCGGCTGTGGGAATTTCCGTGATTCTGCTGCAGACCGCCTGGGCCTTTGCCGCTTTGAAGATGGCAGGGGCATGTTATATTGTCTGGCTGGGAATCGGCAGTCTGCGGAAATTGTTTCAGGGAAAAACGGCACTGTCGGCAGACGGGCTCTCTGCTGTCCGACAACCCTATCAAATCGGGCGTTCTTTGCGGGAAGGCGTGCTTTCAAATGTGCTCAACCCCAAGACGGTGGTTTTTTACATGGCGTTTCTCCCTCAGTTCATTAACCCTCAGCACTCCGCCCTTGTTCAGTCGCTGATTCTGGCTGGTTTGCACTTTATCATCGCCATGATCTGGCAGTCGTTTCTGGCACTGCTGGTGAACCAGGCCAAAAGCCGGGTCTTGCAGCCGCGGGTGGGAAAGATTTTTGACGGCCTGACAGGCACCATCCTGGTCAGCCTGGGGATCAAGCTGGCACTTGACAGCTGACAACGGAACAAGGGATTTCAAAATCTCCCTCTTGCATTACCCCACCTTTTTCGAAAAGTCTTACCCCGTGCTCTCGAAAAGTTGCACGATTGATCTTGTGCGCAACAAGCATCGTGTAATGAGTTATGAAAACGGGTTTAAAATTGTCAATTTCAAAATTGTAAAAAATAGATAACCATTCAATCCATCACACCGCTTTCCCCGCTATGGTGAGTGGACCGTTGATGTGGTCAAGTAGGCTCGGCAATCGCTCTATCAGGTAGTGCGGTATCGAAAGCAATCGATAGGAGACAGGATTGCCTTGTGTTGTTTTCAGACTGATTTCTTCAAACACAGGTTCGTTGATGTAACAGCGTATCGCGAGATCCAGTTTTTTATCAACCATAAATTGGTGCAGCGATTTCATGCCACCGGTAGAACCAGCTTTTACTTCAATGGGAACGATTCGATTTCCATGTTGGATAATATAATCAACTTCTCCCAATCGACCTCCTGTTCTTTGCCAATAGTACAGCCGGGGATATAAAAGAGGCGTGCCCAGCGTACGCAATTGCTGTCCAACAAACTGTTCAGCCAAACCACCTTTATTGGAAAACACAACTTTGCTTGCTTCGGACCGTTTGAGCGAAGACAATCCTAGTTGGGCAGAAACCAGTCCGATATCAAGCAGTATCATTTTAAAAAACTTTTCATTTGATTCAGCTCCCAAAGGCAAGCCATTCCCACTGGTATGCTTTATCATAGTACACACTCGGGCTTGCGATAACAGGGTCAGGGCTGTTTTTGCTTGAGAAGTTTTTAGCGAAGGGTCGACCCGGCTGTAAATAAACTTATTCCCTATCTGTTCCGAAACTGAAAGCATTAATTTTGTAAGCAAATTGGCATCTATTTTTCCGCCATATTTATGAAAATCATCCCGATAGGTAGCCAGTAAATCCTGTTGAATTTTAAGACACAATTTAAGGTCTTTTTCATTCTTCCATTCATTCAAAACTTCAGGCATACCTCCAACCAGACAATACTCATAGTACAAATTCAGACATTTTTCATGAAGAGACGCCGGCATAACCGAATCAAGTTCGAATGTATCCAGCTTTTCAAACAGTGCCTCATTACCCGTTGCTTTCAAGTACTCAAAAAAGGACATCTGTTCCAAGAAAAAGTAAGTAATGCGACCAACAGGCATGCTATAGCGCTGATTGCTGAGTGCCAATTCAACCAGCGATCCCGCAGCAATAACTGGAAGTTCGGGCAGCTCTTCTTTAAACCATCTGAGTTTAATGAACAGTTCCGGAGCGGCCTGTATCTCATCCAGGAATAGCAGGGATTTTTCACGATTAATTTTTATGGCTAATTCTGACTCAATATTTCTTAAAATTTCTGCCGGGTTATTGGATTGGAACAAATCCACTAGATTTGGAAGCCGTTCAAAGTTTAGTTCGATCAAATCTAAATTCTGTCGTTTTGCCAGATCACGCACTAACCAGGTTTTCCCTACTTGTCTAGCTCCCCTTAATACCATGGGTTTCCTGTTTGCACTCTTCAACCATGCAGCGAGCTCTTGTGCTGCAAATCTAATCATTTTTTACTCTCTTTGGGTTCAATTCCCCGCAATATGCTTCATTTTATTATCCCCTTAAAAACGGGGATCCAGTCCGGGATGGCAATTGGTGCTCCGCAGCTTGTTATTGCGAGGGGATAAATATGAATTGGAATGGTTACATAAGAAAAAAGTAATTAAACGCGTTAATTTTGTCAATATCTAAATAAACAACGCGTTATTATATAAATTTTTTTTATTTTTGGCGTGATGTTTTGTCTATAAGGCATCATCGGTATCAAATAGCTGGAAATCCAGGGAATACCGTCCAGGCGATCTTGGGTCGGATAGCGAGCCGCCCCCCATGTTGAATCCCAATGCAAATATTCAGATTACATGTTTTTATGCATTGACTCGTGCGTGATTTAATGCTACATTTCTTACTGCATATTAACACTGCATTTATTTATACGAGACAATCAGGTGCATGAGGATCAAGACAATGTCAATAGAAGCCTTGAAGCAAAAAATTCAGTCTCGAACATTTTGGGAGACCGACACTGAAGAATCAATGTTACCGGATAGGAACCTGACCCGATCGAGTTACTTGTCAAAACTTAACCAATTAGCAGATATCAACGTCGTAACCAGTATCATGGGACAACGCCGATGTGGCAAAAGCGTTATCGGTCGACAGTATATTAAAAAGTTATGGGATGACGGCATTCCAAGAAAAAATATTTTGTATATCAATTTTTTTCTTAAACCGGTAGCCGATGTCAGGGAAGAAAAAAACTTTATCTCCATCGTTGAGTGGTGGGTGGAACAGTTTGTCGACAGGGATCAGCCAAGCTTGCTTATTCTGGACGAAGTTCAGGAATTGGAAAACTGGGATGAGAATGTTGCCTCTATTTTGGAGGATGCATCCATGCCCTGCCGCTTGATAATCACAGGGTCCAATTCAAAAATGCTATCTGACGAGTTATCCGAAAAACTGGGCGGCAGGTACACAACACTACAGGTTTTTCCATTTTCTTTTGCAGAATTCTGTCAATTTAACGAGATCGAGTATGTAACGAATAACATTGAAAGGTATCTTTTGGCAGGAGGCATGCCCGAGGTTTTGAAAGTCCAGAATGAGGAGCAGAAAATACAGTTGATTTCCGACATTATCAACTCAACTGTCAAGCATGATATCGTCTCTCGCTACAACCCGACCAACCCGAGGTTGCTGTTTGCCCTGATTGATTTTTGTCGTACCGCCTTCTCACAGGAACTCTCAATTAAAAGCATTACCAAAGCTGTTTTACAAAACACACAATTACCAAAAGGAAACCTGGCCTTAACTCAAACCACAAGCTCGTTGGTGAGCGATTATATCGGTTATATGCAGGATGTTTACTTCTTGTATTCGCCACCCACTTATTCTCACCGTACCAAGGAAATCCTGAAACGGTGTGTCGATAAGATCTATTTGAGTGATCTTTGTCTATCCGAGTATGAAGCTCAGTCTCAAAAAGGAAGGCTGCTGGAGAATATGGTATATATTGAACTGTTAAGAAACAACTTCAGGGTTCAGCGATATTTGGGGTATCGAAACAGGAAGCTTGAAATTGACTTTTACATTGCAAAAGGTGAAAAATCGGCGCTGATTCAGGTATGTTGGCAGCTAGGTGACAGCAATGAAAATAGTGAACTATGGGAGCGTGAGTTCGGGAATTTACATCATACAAAAAAAGCAGTGCCAAAATTTGTGGTTTCTCTAGATGACGCCGTCGTTTCTCCATTCGGTGATGTCAGGCATTTAAATATTATGCAGTTTTATGCATGGGCTGCACAAACTTAGTTGATAATTTCAATGAAAATGAATAGTGTGTTCTTCTGCAACAAAAACCTATCTTTGACACACTCACTAATGGCCCATGGAATTTTCAACATATAAAGACTTAATCAAAGCCTTTGAGCATGGTAAAGTTTTACCAGACGCCAAATATGTCCATATAGATCTGTTGCCGTATCTTCCCCAAGCAATCCTGGGGTTGTTGGTTGGAATTCAAAAAGAACTGTCGCTACAGGATTTTGAATTTAATGTGCTGAAATTCCACACACGGGATTTCAAGATCTCTCTTCTACATTACCCCACCTTTTTCGAAGAGTCATACCCCGTCCTTTCAAAAAGCTGCATGATCGATCTTGTGCGCAACAAGCACCGTGTAATGAGTTATGCAAACTCCACAAATCCTCCTATTCTGCACCGTAAAGAGACGTTTTTACCACCGGATCACCCTTCCGTTCCTGAATTTTCTGAAATCACCAAAGAGGGGGAAGCGATTGGGCTCTATGAGAACACCAGGCAAAGCCGACCTGTTAAAAACCCATATCCAGTCCGGAAAATTTTCACTATTGAAATATAACGATTTTATCGGAAAACAACTTCCTGAGCTGCAGCAAAGAATAAAAATCAAACTCAGAGAACAACAAATTGATTTTTTTTACTATGGTGAAGAGTTTGAGCCACAACCGCTATATCTAAAATCTCGATATATCCCCTCTGATTTTACGAATTTTTAAAAAAAAAATTTGATGACAAATTATTCAGCCTTAATCTTTTTATTTCAATAAATTCGGACCTAAAAAATAGGAATTTTATTTGAAATTAAGTAAACAAAACATCGGGATTTCAAAATTTGGTCTAAGATAGTATTTCTTGTTGAATCGAAAGATTGCCTGTGCTTCCTAATAGATGGGGTGTTCGTTATGTTCACCAACTTATTGATCTATTATTTAGCGACCAAAAAAAATATTGAAACATATTTTAAAAAATATGCATATATTTGAGACTTCCGTGGCGCTAAAGCTGGACAGGGTGTCCGTTTTTGATTTCTTCTCTGATGCAGGTAATCTGGAACGGATCACGCCCCCCGAACTGCGATTTCGTATCGTAACACTCCAGCCTATCCAGATCCGGCAAAACACACGTATTGATTACCAGCTGAGGCTTTATGGTATTCCCTTTAGTTGGCAGACTGAAATAACCTTTTGGAATCCCCCACATAAATTCATCGATTCTCAAATCAGGGGACCGTACCGCTCCTGGATTCACACTCACCATTTCCAGGAAGCAGACGGCGGGACGCTGATGCATGACAGGGTTGAGTACAAACTTCCCTTCAGCCCTTTCGGCGAACTACTGTTTCCACTGATTCAGCGACAGATAAAACGCATTTTCAGTTATCGAAAAACCGCCATCCTGCAGATTCTGGGCTCGCCTTAGCTGTCCTTGGGCAACGAACCATTCAAGTCATTATCCGGATCATGCGAGTCTTAACCGGAAATCGATTAAGGTTAATCATCCTGCTCAGGAAAACCTCTGGTTTCGATGCTGCTCTAGGTTCTGCAGACCGGGGAAATATCGCTCTTCTTCAGGCATGATAATTTGCCGATCCATCAGAGTACTCATATGGCCCGGATAGTTTTTGTCTTTCTGTATACGGCCGGAAACCAGGACCTTATAATTCTGATCAACCGCCATTAATCCTTCATCAAAAGACCAGTGGCATACTTTGCAGAGAGCCATGCCGTTTATTGGACTATCGTCCTTAGTTTCCCGCCAGGGGATAATATGGGCAGCCTCAACTATAGTATGACCTTCTGGTGTCAAGAGACGTATACCACACATGGCGCAGCGGTGATCATATAAGGAGACAATAGCCTTGCGAAAACCCTGATTTCTTACTTTTTTGGGTATATACTCATTTTCAGGATCGAACATGATAACTTGATCTGTTCTGCCCAAAATATTAAGACTGTAGCCAAAACTCTGCTGATTGATAACACCCTGCTCCTTGATCAAGGACTGGATTTCAGGTGCGAAATAATTCTTCAAAATTTCCACTCGTAATGCTTCCCTCGCTGTTGGGTCACACATGAAACTGTACAAATCATCTGGCATAACCGCTCCTGCACAGACTTGACGGAGCTTCTTCATCGAAGAAATAGACTCGATGTTGATTTTACCGATGTGGTCCGGGTTTGCGACCAACTGCCAAATACCATCATTTGCCAATCGGGGAAATGGGTATGCCATACTTGATTTTTTATTGTGTGGCATGACCAGTTCCCAGTAACAGTTAAAATTATCGACCAAATCTGTTGCCGGTGGAATAAAATTCTTTTCGATTGCAGCAATAGCAAACAGATCCATAACCGCTAAGAGCGTAAACGCCTTGTGCGGCGCTTTGTTCATGGTAAGGTCTGTCCAGCGATTCGCGCTGCGATCCGTCTTTAATTGTGCAATATGGCGAAGATAGGTTTCAAGCATATATTCTCTCTAAAATCTCTTTAACTGGATTTATTTATCCATAAATTTTCACGAGCGATCATCTGAAAATTATATTCATCGGTTACTTGAGTGAGAGAAATACTACCGGACTGACATATTTGTCAAATTGGGTTCACCTTCTATAAACAGCTTAACCGTCGGATTTGCGTATTCCGGGACTTGTAGACAACCGTATAAGCGTTTGAAAGGGGTTTGATTAGAAGCTTTTTTTTTGAAGAAAAAAACTAAGGGAAGCTGATGAAGAAATATCTGACTACTTTATGTATGGGGCTACCCACGCATTCACAGGACGTTAACATTACAACGCCATTTTTTGATCCAATGCTACATTTCTTCTCGGATATTTCAGGTAGGGAATAATGTCATCGTTTTTAAATTCGCCGGTCCCGTCATACTCAATTGAGACAACCGGCACAGCCGTCAGAAGCTCTATTCTTTTTGCCATGGCTTCAGTGACCAGTGAGGGACGGCAGAGCGATGAGCTTGTTTGTCAGCAATTTATTTCCTATTCGCGCCAATATTCAGGCTTGTCCATCGCCGCTGCACATAAAACCCTGCCGTTACCAGCACTTTCAATTGATCCAACAACCAGCGCCTTTACCATCCAAGCGCCTGCATGCTTTTCTGGTATTGGATAGGGAGCTTCAAAACCAAGAGCACCAGCTGCTTTGAATCCATGACGCGGATAATATTCAGGGTGACCAAGAACAAACACCAGTTCAATACCTGATTCTGACAATTGTTTTAAACCCTGTTCTATTAGCTGGCTACCAACACTCTGACGTTGTCTGCTGGGAATTACAGCAAGAGGGGCCAGTATTACAGATGATACTGGTTTTATTGAACCAACGACTTTAGATTGAGTAAACAGAATATGTCCAATTGTTTGATTTTTACTGACAGCTATAAGAGACAACAATGGCATTGCTGTTGAATCTTTAAATAGTCCATCCACTAAACCAGCAACTTCATGCCCCTCTTTCTTGCCAAACGCCTGAATTTGAATATTCAATATTTCTTTAAAATCTGATTCGATTGATTCTCTAATTTTCAATTTTGTCTCACTGTTTCTACTGCTAACGCGAGCGTCAGTTAATTGGTACTAATTATAAGAATCTCCATTTTAGAGGCTCCTCATGGCAAAGAATACAAGTATTACTCTGGGTAATCACTTTGATACATTTATTACCCAGCAAATAAAATCAGGTCGTTATAACTCTGTGAGCGAAGTCATCAGAGCAGGTTTACGAAAACTTGAGAGTGATGAAACTAAACTCAATACTCTCCGCAATATGCTGGATGAGGGTGAAAAAAGCGATTGAAGATTTGAAGGATATTGGAAGATACACAAAGAAAAAATGGGGAATCCCCCAACGAAACAGATACCTTAAACAAATCGATGGTTGTTTTTTTACTCAGCTTTCAGAAAATCCAAATCTTGGATTAAAATGTGACTATATCTACAAAGGATATAGAAAATTCCCTCAAAGAAGCCACATCATACTTTATAAATTGAAGCCTGAAAACACTATTGAAATTATTCGAATACTCCACAAGTCAATGGATGTTGAATCTACGCTTTAATTTTGCATGACGCGTTTCTAAGCTGCAGCGCACACTAAACTGGAACAACGCAGTAATGTGTGGTCAAACATTGGGTAACAATGAGTCGCAAAATTTGCTGGGGAGTTGGCTGGAAAAAACTGCTATTTTTTACAGTCTGTCGAATTCTTCTGGTTCGGAATCCTTAATTTTTGTGAGGGCTTTTTTAAATTTCGCTTTACTTGATCTACTTGCACGTTTCTCAAGGTACTCTACTGTCATCAATGCTGATATTTTTTCCGCTGCAGCAGAAGATATAAATTGATTGATCGAGATACCATCTTCTCTTGCCAATTTTTTTATCTGTTCATGCAGCGAATCCGGTATTCTTAAGCTTAGTGTGCTCATTTTATTACCTTTAGGAATTTTAAGAATTCAAATGGCGTTAACACCTTTAAACCGAATTTAATTACATTTTTGAAGTCATTTTTATTATAAGAAATGATAAAATCACTTTCGGATTCGACTGCTAACTCTAATACTAAATCATCCTTTGGGTCTTTTAGAAAAGGTCTCCAAAGGAAATAGATTTCTCTTTTGTTACCTATTTCAGCTAAGTAATCTAAAATATCATCAATAACAGACTCTGTAAGTCCAAGCTGATCTTTATTCCTTTTGGCAAATGACTCGTATTCGATGAATAAAGGAACTGAAAGCGCAAACTCAAACAGATCAGAGTCAATGATCGAAAGAAGCTTGAATGATGCTCCCTTTGTTGACCGTAGTGCCGAAATTATGACGTTGGTATCAATCACGATATTGTATTTTCCCATGATGGTATTATATTTGATACCAAAATATCTGTCAAGCTAGCGGAAAATCAAGATAACGCTTAAATGGGATTTTTCCAGCAACGTGTTTCCTTTTCACGAATGGGAAACACTTGACTAATTTTTGAGCCGACCCCAAGGGACGTTGATGAAGAGATATCTGGCTACTTTTACAACGCCATTTTTTGATCCAGTGCTACATTTCTTCTCGGATATTTCAGGTAGGGAATAATATCATCGTTTTTAAAGCCGCCGGTCCCGTCATACTCAATTGAGACAACCGGCACACCAGTCAGATGCTCTATTCTTTTGGCCATGGCTTCAGTGACCAGTGAAGGACAGCAGAGCGACGGGCTGGTTTGGACGAAGAGTGAAATATCGGGATAGTTGTTGATGAAGGTAAATATCTTCAGGATCGTCTCCATGGATTCACCCGTATGAAGCATATTCACATTGAAGCTGGCCAGGGCTTTTTCGGGGTCAAGCAGTTTTTTATGTTCAGGTTCCCGGGTAATTCGATTGAACCAGGCTTTATATTTCTTCTCAAGGAGTGGCATGGTCGTCTTCAGAATTTGAGCTGCCGCTGCGCTTGTGTACAATCCCTCCCTGATCCATTTATGAATAAAGGACTCAGCGATCATTTTCATATATTCACTGTATGGGGTTGTGATCACTTCGCCGCCGTTTTCCTCGATGGTTTGAATCAGATGCTGATTGAAGACATCGTTATCCCTGGCGTACAGATCACCAAAAATAGCTACCTTCGGCCTGCTGGTGCGGGTGTATTGAATCGCCTCAAACAGTTCAATCACCTCTCTCAGCGCAGCCTCTTTGGACTGATCATAAAGAAAGGCTTCATAAAAAATATCCATGGCCCTTTTTATCACCGCATCGGTACTGCCTTTCATATGCTCATAGGGCCTTATCTGACAGCCTATTTTTTTCAACATGCCGCCAAACATGTAAGCAAAATAGGCATTCAGTGTCACTTTCACAGAAATATCCAGATAGGTGATTTCTCCGGCATAGACGGATACTTTTTCAAATCCGTTGCCATATGAAGTCAATAATTTATTGATATAATAATTGATGACCCCAAGATTGCAGGAAATATTGGAATCGATATTCCAGACAACGGTTTTAGCAGGATCAAGGTTGTTTTTTTCAATAAAATCGATGCAGGACTCAACCAGAACATTGATGGGTAGACACTGCCCGATGTTGAAGCGCATACTTTTCCTGAGCAGATCTTCTCTCTCTTCCAGCAGCCGTGCATCGATGCCTTCCTTTCTGAGGGATGCTTCCAGGAGTTTACCCGGCATTTCATCGAAATTCGGCAGCAGGAGTGTTTTGCCCCTTAGACTTTCCATACCGCTTAAAAAGGCGGGCACAAATTGGATCGAGCGATCCGTTGGTGGTTTATGTGGGGTTCGATGGTGATTTCTAAAGGACCGAATTCCAGCTTCAATCCGGGTTTCGTAACCAACACTGGAGTCGTGTTCGTCCAACTGCAAGATCAAATAGGGTTTTCCCCTGGATTCAAGCAGGTTTTTAAACACCTCAACCACAAACGCGTCGGGGGTGCATTTAAACGAGGTGATCAACACCGGGTACAATCCCTCACGGCTGGCGACAATCTCGGCAGCCTCCAGTATCCTGGCAGCAAAATGCCAGTGGACGGTCTTCAGCAAGGATGAAATCCCGGCGATCTCCTTTTTATCATAGGTCAGCATATCCTGAAAGAAGGTCTTAATTCCCAATTTGTCCAATATTTCAGGAATATTACCGTTCATGGCTTTGGATAAAACGGTATAGGGCCGACCCAGTAGCACCACCTTGATGTCATTCTCCCCATTCCCGAGCACTGCTTGCGACCTGTTTTTCAGCTTGAGGAGGGACCGATTAAAATACTCGGTGGCCCTATCATAGGCTGTAGATACTTTAAGGAAGCTGATGTTGGACGTAATGGGTTTCAACATTTTATACAGTTCTACTTTTGAATAAAAAGTGCTTCTAATGGATTGTACATCGGGATTCAGGATTTTATGCTCCAGGTTTTCAACATTCATCTGGGAAACGACTGCTGGCGCAAATTGGGTGTAGTAACAATAATGTCTTCTACCTTCGTTCTTTTTCTGTCTGACCTCCATGTAGTTGGGTAGAAAAATGTAATCCGCTTTATCGTTCAAATATGACACATGTCCATGCAAGGCCGTGACAGGCGCGCAGAACTCAGCCCCGGTCAGTTTTTTTCCATCTTTAACCCCATCGTTATATTTCTCGCTGGTGATGACCCTGATGGACAGGTGATCAAAGAATTTCTTCCAGAGGTCAATTTCATGGTAGAGGTGGAGTGCTGCCGGAATACCGATGGTCGCTTCCTGCTGGTAATTTTTGGGCCGTTTAAAAAAGAAGGCTTTGCGCCGCTCCCTGATCAGATTAAATCCAGAACAGGTTTCCGCCACATAACTCTCGGTTTCATAGTCACGACCGCAGAGGAAGCCGAATGCCAATATCTGGCCATTGACTTCAGCTGTTTTAATCTTGCAGTGGTTGGTGCAGATATCACAAACCTCCGTCTTGACAGGAATTTTTTGTCGATGCAGGTCTATCCCCCGGAAAGTGGAATTGTGCCATTGCTCATCAGAAAGGTGCAGTGCCACCCCCAGCGCACCGGCTAAATGGCAATATCTGGAGACCCTGATTGGTTTGTGCAGCCTCTGCTCAAAGGCGGCTACAAGGGCTTTATTCTTGGCAGTGGCACCCTGGAAGAATATCCTGTTGCCGATTTGACTTTCGTTGGCCACCTTTGCCAGGTAGTTTTCCCGAACCGCATGCAGTACTGAAGCCAGGGCCTCGTTCACAGAGTACCCTTCACTGAGATAATAGTTCAGGTCCCGCTCCATAAAAACAGTGCATTTATCGCTGGTGACAGGCGCCCGGATCCCTTCTGCACGATCTGAATACCGGTCCAGTGGACAACTGAGCTTTTTAGCCTGTTCTTCAATAAAACTACCCGTTCCAGCTGCACAGACATTGTTCATGACCGAAAATGTCACCATCCCGTTTTTGAGGGTTGTAAACTTGGAATCCTGTCCGCCGATTTCAATAATGGTATCCACCTCTGCATCCAACTCAACAGCCGATCTGGCATGGGCGGTAATTTCGTCCAGAACCACATCCGCGCCAACGATTTCCCCGATAAATTTCCTGCCCGAACCGGTTGTTCCAACCCCGGAAAAATCCAGGCTGATGTTCTGGCTGGTCTCCAACTCGCTGATCCCATGGAAAATAGACTGGACGGCCTCAACCGGCCGACCGGATGTTCTGGTATAAAATCCGGCCAGGACCCGTTTCTCCTGATCAAGCAAAACCGCTTTTGTACTGGTAGAACCTATGTCCAGCCCGAGGTAGGTCAGACAGTGTTTCCTCTTGGAGAGTTCTTCATAAATATCAACCTCAACCGGTGGGATCGATGGATAAAGAGAGGATTTGAACTCGTAACGCTGAAAACTGGAAAAATCAGGATATTTCGAAATTTTCAGGTCCAGCGGCTCATAACCATAGCACTTACTGGACGTTTCAGCCCGAATGAGATCTTCAGCCTTCAGAATCGTGAACGGTTTATTGAGAATTTGTTTTCCCTCCTCCAGCAGATTCAGTGCCGCGCCGATGGCACCATAAACTTGTGAATGTTCATCCACAGTCACCTCGACATCCAGCATGGCGGCGATATGCCTGGTAACCGCCCTGTTCCTTGACACACCACCACACAGGACAAAGGGAGAGCCCGGCTGACTCGTTGTGAAAAGTGTATCGACAATATTTTTGGCTAAACCGTAAGATAAGCCGTCACAAATATTTTCAAGGGCATACCCCTCCTGTTGGGCATGAATCAGGTCCGTTTTGGCAAACACCGCACAACGGGACGCAATTTTCGGAATGGCGCCACTGTTTCTGTACGCTACCTCGCTGAATTCTTCAATTCCGCACAAATTCAGTCTTTTTGCCTGTTGATCCAGAAAACTGCCGGTGCCGGCGGCACAGCAACTGTTGGAGCGGTAGTTCAGATATTCCCCGTTCTGATCGAATAAAACAACGCCGAACTTCTCGCCACCGACTATCAGCAGAGACCCCACTTTTTCATTTAAATGCCTGGCCGCCGTAATATAACAGATCCGGGAGTCGAAAGAGGTCGCATGATTAATAATTGCGGGGGTTGAGGAAGAGATCGCGATCTTGCAGACTTCATGCCGGTTAAACTGCTTTAACAGGCCTTGCAAGCGGCCTTTGATATCTCCATTGTGAAATGAGTAAGCAGTTTTTAAAACCGTCTTTTTCAAGTCCAATTCAGCGATTGAAATGGATATTGAACCAATGTCAATGCCGAGGATACATTGCTGAGTGTTCATTGCAGTTTCTCCGCAAAAAGAGTTTTAAGCGAGAGGGGGGTGTTGAATCGTAAAACTTCTGTCACACTTCTGTAAAAATTTTGTAATAGATGAGTAAATGGTATGCTGTTTGTTCAGAAAGCGCAAGATTTTTTGTATTTTTAACGTCTGCGCTCTGCTGAGGGGATCAGAAAGGGTGTTTGGACGAGGGGGCGGACTAATACATTTCCAGGCTCAATTGAAATCCAGGAGCGATTTAAGAACGCTGTCCAGTCTCTGCATAATGAACGTATTGCTGGGCTGTCATTTCGGAATTCAGGTGACAGCATACTAATTCCTCATTGATAACCGTTGGGCGAATTCAGTTGACAGCATACTAATTCCTCATTGATAACCGTTGAAATATTCTATGGGATTGGTCACTAACAGCTGGTTTTTTTGATAGGGACGTTTGAGGTTTTTTACGATCTGAGTTGCCATTTTTGGATTTAACTTGTTGGCATAGTATTGCAGAGACCGTGAGATTTTTTCATCTGACAGTTTCACTTCAATCAGCTCCTCCAGGATACCTTCCTTGATGATGGCAAAATCGACCTCCCTGCCCTCCTTATCGCGAATGTATCTCAATTCATACCGGTATCCATCTCGATCTGTCATGAACTGGATGCGCTTTAAAAGGGTTGTGGCAACCAGATTCTCAAAACGGCTGCCTTCGTCGCCTAAAACATCCGCATTATCAAAAAAATAAACCTTTGGCGGTTTTAAGACCGCCCTGGCTATGGATGCTGTATAGGGCCGAATTGAAAAACACAGGTACATTCTTTCCAGGATCTCCAACCAGTTTTTGATGGTTTTATGGGCAATCTCCAAATCTCCGGCTATGTTGGCTATCGTTACCAGGCCACCAACCCGGCTTCTGAGATTGTCGATCAGGAGGCTGATCAGTTGAACATTGCGAATGGATTCCAGATCCCGAATATCCTCTTTGATGACGCGGTCAAATCGTTCTCTCCGCCATCTCCTGGCTTCCCGTTCATCGCCATCTAAAAACGGTTCCGGAAAGCCACCAACATCCATTAACCGGTTCAGGGCGTCCTCCCTCCCCATTCCTTCGGGAACCTCATCCAGTGTAAAAGGGTGCAAGCGCCAATAGTGATATCTGCCCATCAGCGAGTCCCCACCCTGTTTATAAACATCCAGTCTTGCTGAACCGGTTACGACTATCTGGTGGTTATCCTTCTCAGTATCATAGAGCCCCTTTATCCAGTTCTTCCACTTGGGGTATTTATGGATTTCATCAAAAATGAGGATTCGATCCTGACGATGCCATTTTTTGGCCATTATATCACGTCGATCTTCATCATTATCCCAGTTGAAGTAAATTCCCCGCTCATCAAGCTCGTCTAACAGATGCTTTGCCAGAGTTGTTTTTCCAACCTGCCTTGGACCGCCAATGAAAACCATTTTTTTCCCAAGGTCCTCCTTTATCGATGGGAAGATGTATCGTGGCACCTGGTTCGTCATGCGTACCCCTTTTTATAAAATGGAGGGTTTTTCGAGTCAATATTGAGGGCTGTTATATTGGCTACTTTAAACTTAATTCCAGTTTAGTCAAGTCCAAATTGGAGTAAAGGCAAAAATAGCCATGTTTCTTTCTAGTGATGGTAGGAATTTGGTTTTAGCAAGTCAAGCGGATGGTAGATGGTAGGAGATGGTAGGAATACGGGGTCTTTTGGTGGAAATTCTCTAGATGTTAGTATTATTGGATTTCCGGGGAGGGTGGTCGGTGGAAAGACCTTTTGGGAAAAAAATAATTTATAATGAAATCTCGATGAACTTCAATATACATTGAATTTATTGAGTACTCTTGATTAACCACTGTAATAACGCATCATGAACGACAATTAAAGAGTTACGTCTCAACCTGTCTTCATTGTCCTTTTCCCCTGCGTAAAATCCTGAATCAAAAAGATCATCTCTTAGAAGCCCACCATGTGCTAAACGTGAACGTGTATCATACATCTGCTTGTAAAGATCATCCATAGAGGATGAAGAATTGGTTCTCATGAATTCCCTAAAACGGCTTCTTAGCCTATAAATTGGTGCATCACACGCATCACATCGTTCAATACTATGCGGTGCGCCACAAGTTGGACAGTTTTGAATATTCTCTTCACCAATATTCATTAGTTTTTCTATTGCCATTACTGACGCAACTAACGAAAGACTTGGTAGAGAGTGTGAAAAGAAAAGCGCCTGATTATAAAGTCGACATGAGCTATAATATGCTAGCTTTTGTTCAGCTGTTAAAGCGAAATATGCAGCAATAAGTCCAGGTAAGATATCAGGGAATTCAATTTGATATTCCTTAGAAAGATCTATCGTATCCCTAAAACTTTTAACATAATCATTATAGGGGATAAAATGTACTTGGTCATTTGCAACGTGAGTGAAATCATCCAGCCACCCACCTTTATCCGATGCATAACCAATCTGTCCCCAAATTGATTTGCTGGTATCCCATTTGCCCTCATCTCGCTGAAGAGGGATAAACCAGCTCTGCCTACCGTCATAAGAAAAAAAACGATAATGCGAAAACAGAGTTAATAAGTTACATAGCTCTGAAACAATAGCCGATGGCCTTAGTTGTTTAGTCTTTTCCTGGTATGCTACAACCCAAGGATCATTAGATTCCAACTTCTTTTTGTCAGAGCGCCTTTTTATATACTCAAATCTTTCTTTCTCCCATATATCCCGATGCCAATGTTCATCACTGCGTTCAGGGTAAACTTCTTGAGCTAGTCTAATTTCAATAATTAGCGGATGATCATGTTGATAGTTCTCATTCTGTTCATCAAATGGATAAATTTGAAAGATTTCTGCGTACTTAAAAGCCCCCTTGAGGGGAGCCTTTGAAAGAACTGTCGTTTGAAGAATATTACTGGCCATCTATATCAATTTTAATATTATAGGTCTTCTATCCAGGTGAGGTCGCCGATCCGAGAATGGAAGGATTTTTGAACAAGAAATATAAGGATCTTTGCTCATTGTTCAACGGCCTGTAGTCTTTTAAGCTGTACTCCATCAGAATTCACCCATGAGATTAATCCATTTGCACTTCCACCATGTATTACTGATGCCGCTGAGCTTGGACTCGAAAACTCAATGTCTTTTGAAAAAACGTATGCACCATTCTCGGCAACAAGCTCTCCGTCTTCTATAAGTCTTTTCCTTTGTGCCAGAACAGACGGCCATTTTTTTGCAGATGCTCTTTCTTCTAACACCGCTTGTGATCCTTTTAAAACAACAATCCCATTCGGTGTCAAATACCCAGTAGCTTGCAATCCTTTTATCTTGCAGTATAGCAAATCTTTCTCTTCCTTCTCCTGAATTTGACCTGAAGTTTTATGGACGAATGTTTCAACCCCGAGTACCGGGAACACTTGCTGCATCTTTTCCAGAAACACTTCCATATCTTCCCTGTCTGATTCCGGAAGCTTTGCGCCGCTCCCCTGGCTATTCATGACTACCGATCTTTCTGTTTCTTTAGCAATATCGATTAGTCTGCCCTCAAGATACTTGATATGGGCCTTCGTTAGGTTTTCATCTTTTGTAACGAAAAAAGTAATGTTGTTCCAAAAGTCTTTAGCCAAATGCGATTTTACTCTGTCTCTGATACACTCTGCTTCCCCAA